>ENA-UEQO01001186-UEQO01001186.1-human-gut-metagenome-genome-assembly--contig:-NODE-1186-length-28022-cov-13.611845_pt1 | contig 28022 bp, 22 predicted proteins | sample MGYA00242938_ERZ507940 | MGnify/ENA primary metagenome ERZ507940 (study PRJEB26167, sample SAMN06115517) | human gut metagenome | host: Homo sapiens | place: China:Chongqing | collected 2014-12-03... | reverse complement strand
TTCAAGTGAGATGGTGACGATCTCCCGCATTTCTTCTTTCGTATAATTTCCATCCGGATACAAAAGCTTTGTAAAACCGGAAACCATTTTCCGCACGGCGATCGTATCCCGCTGATTCAGATTAGAGCCAAAACGGAAATACTTATCACAGGCATCGCCAAAGGGCTCTTTCCGCATTTCCCGCATAAACTCGGAAAGAAAATCTGTGATAAAGCCGTAATCGTTCGTGAAGAATTCGGGGCGATATTTCGGGATTTCCCAACCGGGGACATAGCAGTGCATACGGTCAAGAAAAGCCGTGTCATACGCCATTGCCATCGGGAACGGCTCAAAGAGATGCAATGTCTTTAAGAGAACATCCACGCTCTGATTGATATTGCCCACAAAGACCATGGATGCGGAGGCGGCTTTTTCTTCCTTGCCGCGGGCAAAGGAGCCCGACGCCATATAGTCCTTCATGATCTGAATGGCGTCTTTGTCCTTGAATGTGATACCTGCGACCTCATCGAAAGCGACGCAGTCCCACAGCCCCACAAGACCGACCTGCTTCGTGCCGATGTTGTAAAAGAGGTTGGCGACTGTGGTCTGCCCGCCCGACACAAGGATGCTGTTCGGGGAGATCTCTTTGAACAAATGCGATTTTCCTGTGCTGCGGGGGCCAAGCTCACAGAGATTAAAGTTGTTTTCGATCAGCGGCAGCATTCGGGCAAGCAGCAGCCATTTTTCCCGATAGGTAAACTTGTCCGCTTCCATACCTGTTGAGCGGAGCATCAGCGTGATCCACTCGTCTTTGGTGAAAGCGGATCTTGCATTTTTGATCTCGTCAAGGTCGATGTGCGGCATTTGGATCGGTGTCAGCTTGCGCACACGGATCGGGTTGACTTTCTTGTCCTCTTCCACAAACTCATATTCCAGCTGCATGATGCACCAGATGCCGCCGCACAGCAGACGGTCATATTTCTGAACATAGTCGGGAAGAAGCGGAATGCCCTTGATGCCGAGATTGGAAAACTCGGCTTCATAGCGGTCTTCCCGAATATTCAGATGCGCCGTGATGCGGTCGATGACCGTGTAGGCACCTTTTTCCCGCAATACGGAAAGGATCTTCTGCGCTTCGTCGGGTCTGACATAGTTGTCTGCCAGAATGCGCTTGACATTGTTGACGCCCTCCTCGATGACCGTCGGGTCATCGGAGCTGCAATACTGCCCCAGCAGGAATTCCAGCACATAAACCGGAACATTGGCGCCTTCCTTGATGGCTTTGGTCAAGTCCTTGCGCACGATCTTTCCGTCGAAATACTGGCGGAGCTTGCGGTTCAGCGCCGCATTTGGGTCAAGTTCTTCTGAAAACTCGGCGGCGTTTGCTTCGGGATTTGTTATGCATTCTTCCATCCGTATATTCCTCCTGCAAGAGTATTATCCGAAAAATCCGAAATCATCGGCAAAGGCAATGTCCATCACGATTTCGTGTCTCAAGACCTCTATATCGTTCTTATCGTCGAATGCTACAAGGTAGTATTTCTGCGATTTGTTATATTGTTTGTTCTTAAACGAGAACCGGAGCCGGAACACCCGTTTGACGGTTTCGGCATCCTTCTTGTCCGCCACATAAAGGTTTTCGTTTGAGATTTTTTCACCGTCGGCAGCGATGAAGTAAATGCGATAGGTCGTTTCCTTCACCACATCGCTGATCGCCTCTGTCTGCACAAAATCAAGCGTTGTGATCAGGTTGGTGATCTTGTTGGCAAGGCTGACCAGGGCAATTTGCGCCGTCTTTGTTTCTATGCGTCCTTTTTCGGTCTTTACATCAATGACGGGAACGATCATTTCCTGCGGCGAGCTGCCGCCGTGCACATAGTTCATGCCGCCGCCCGCCGTTTTGAACACATCGCTGCCGAGCGGGAAGGAGAGGATCCGCGCATCGCTGTTATGCAGCACCGCATCCAGCGGCAGCGATATCACGCCCTCGGCGGCGACAGGCTGGTCGGCAATGCGGTATCTCTTGCCTATGTGCGTTTCCTCCGGAGAAGCGATGCTGCCGATCTTGTCGCTTTCGCTCAGCTTGTCCCGCTGATAGAGAAAGCCGTGATCCGCCGTAACGATGAAGTGCACCGTGTTGGCGCTTGTGGAAAGCCGCTTGATCAGCGCATAGATCTCTTCGATCGCCTCTTCGCAGGCGCTGAATACCTCATTTTCGGTGCTTGGCTTATCTCCGCGGGCGTCGATCTGGTTGTGATAGATATAGACGACATCCCGCCCGGTAAAGATCTCCCGCAGCTCTGCGACCTTTTTGTTTTTGATCTCGTCATATTGCACGCATTCGCTGCTCGGCTTGTATGCTGCAAGGAGCGCTCTCCGCTGCTTCAGGTCGTCGCAGCTTCTGCCGTCCGCAAGAACCTGATCGTTTTCGTCAAGCACCAGCGTCTTGTGCGGCAGGAGCGCCGCCATACCGAGCCGGGTATAGGAGGGCAGCACGCTTTGCATCGGCGTGATCGCAGCGGTGCATTTCTCGTCGGCTTGCAGCTTTTCAAACAGGCTCTGCCCGACCTCAAAGCGCAGCGCATCGGAGATGATCACGACCGTTCGCTCTTTGGCAAAGCGGATATATTTGTCGAAAAATTCGGTTTGCTTGACGATGCCGCAATCGCCTTGCGCTGCAACAAGCTCCCGGTTCCAATTCACCGTCACTTTGTCAAGATATTCGTTGGTGTAGATATTCTCGACCAGATCGCGCAGCTTCTCAAACTGCGCGGTATCGTCCGCTTGGTCGAAGTAGTAATAGAAATATCGATAGCGGCGGTCGATCTGATACCCGCTCCCAACATAGTGGTTCAGGACATTTTTCAGCCCGCCGAGCGGTGCATAAGCGCCCATGGAGAGTAGGTGCCATGCATTTTCAAGCACGAAGTATGCGCTTCTTTTCCGGTGACCGAAATGCTTTTGCCGTCGCTCCTTGCAGACGGCGGGGATCGTTTTGTTCCCAAGCTTTGCCCCCGTGTCCTCGTTTTCGAGTCGCTCGGTGATCCATCGGATCAGAATATCATCAATGCCGGCAAAGACACAGCAGTCGACGATATCCTCCGCCGCCATTTTGGAGAAAACCGCCTTGCCGTTCAGGGCGCTGTAAATGCTCTCGGAGATCTCATCGAAACGCTCGCCGTAAAGATAGCTGTTCATCAGGTTATCCAGAAAGGCGATGATATTGCCCGCTTTATACGACACAAACGATCTCCACGGCTGCGGCACATCGGCGTGAATGCTTTTGGCGATATAGGTCACGAACATCGTGATGACGAGCTTTTCCAGGGTCGGTTTGTTATCCTGATACCCGAAAACGCTGTCCGCCTGCTGCCAAAAGGCATCCAGCAGATCGTACTTTTCAAATTCGGCGAGATAGGCATTCTCCTGCAACGCACCGTCGGTCAGCAGACAGCGCACCACTTCTTCAAAGGCTGCCGTCTTGCTCTTACAGAGAACGCTCATCAAGGCGACCTCGATCGTCGATTTGTTAAAGGTCTCGATCTCCAGATCATAGAACGCCTGCGTTCTTGCCTTATTGGCAAAAAACTTTATGTAATGCTGGATGACGGGCTTATACCGCTCATCAATGCCGAGGTCGAGGGCAAGCAGAGAAGCACGGTCGGCGAAAAATTCCCTGGAATACTTCACCGTGTCGGCAAGGTGGTTATCCTTTATGGCAGGCTTCGCAAAGGGCGCATACACAAGATAGCTCTGCTCCTTGTCTCCAAAAAGTGTTTGATATAGAATTGGTTGTCCGGTTCCAGATGCAGGACCTTGGCGTTTTCCAGCGCCAAAGTGTCCACATCCTCTTTGAATTCGGCGTTAGCATCGTACCAAAAGACGAGCTTCCGCACCTCGCCCGCAAACTCCCCGTTCAGCTTGTCGGTGATCTGTTTCAAGTTCAGCTCTGCCATATGTTCCTCACTTTATTTTCGTCAAAATCCCCAGGTTCTTCCCGTCGGCGGTCTGCACCTTTTCGTAGTTGACCTTCACGCCGTCATCCAGGTCAATGTCGATGCGGGCGAGGGCAAGGTGGGCGACCTTGGCGTCGTAGTCCTTGGTTTCTTTCAGCTGCTTTAAAAGCTTGTCCTTGCGCTTTTCGGCGGCAGCCACCTCACGGCTGACGGTGCTGTTGTCAATGGTCTCCTGCATCCGGGCGATCTCGCTCTCATACACACGCTGCATCCGGTGCAGATACTCCACACGCATATTGCCGATGGTGTCGGCATTCCAGCGGTGCATATAGACGAGCGCCTTGAAGCCGTTTTGCTTGCCGCTGTCAAACATCCAATAGATCGGGCGTTTCTGATAGGTCTTGATATGGTCGGAGATGAAATCGTTCAGGAAATAATTGCGGATGATCCCACGGCTGGTATTGCCCTTGTTGCCGAGAGCATTTGCGACGAAGCTCAGGTTTTCCTCCAGCGTATCTTCGCCGTAAACGACCCGCACGAATTCCACGAACCGTCCGACGATATCGTCCCTGAAATACTCTTCATCGGTGACGGGGATGCAGTTGTCGTCGTCGGGTAAAAAGGTGGTATACTTGCCGGCATCCCATGCGCCGCCGGCATAGGCCAGCCCCTCCACATCGAGAGAATACCGTCCGAACATACAGCCGACTGCATAGGAAATGAGCGACACGATCTCGTCGTGCAGCGTGCGGACATAGCTGCTGCCTTTCATCGACTCCGGCACATCATCCTTGCTGTCAAACACCCGATGCACGGTCACATCCTTGTCGGCGACCTCCGGCGTCAGCTCGTCCTGCAAGCCGTAGATGTCGATGAAAATGCGGTTGAGTTCTTCCTCATTGGCTTTGAGCTGCAAAAACCGCTGCTCACATTCCGCTTTCCAAGCGGCATATTTTTCGGAAATCAGTTTGCTCATATCAATTATTCCTCCGACAGTTTAGTAAAGGCTCTGCCCAAAAAGTTGCAGGTTGGTTTTAAGCAATGTGCTGCCATCAAAAACATGGTGTGGCGTCTCTCTTTTTTCTGCTTGTTGTGTCTTGTCTTTTGAGAAGACTATATTCCCCAAGATATACTAAGCCTGAAAAAGGAGCAAATCGAATCCATTAAGCCCAGTATCTCGGTGTTAAAACGGGAAACATATTCATTTGCCCGTTCATCAAACATTCCACTTTGGTTGTTGACATGTTCTTTCAGTAGTTTTCCCCAGTTGAACATCTCTGCAAGAGTTAGAACAATAGCATAACTGCTTTGCTCTTTATTGTCAGAATAATCGTTCAATAGTGAAAGCAGAGATTCGCAAATTGAGCAATAGCCAGAATACACAGCAACCGTTGCAGAGGACAATGTCGGGTCAGGAGAGTTAAAGTGTTGCTTTTCATAAGTAACTTCTTCTAAAAACAGCTCCAGCTTAGCAATCTCTTTGCTAAATTTCCTTTGGAGAATATTTGCCATATCTACTGTCTTTGATTTTGCATCCTCGGAAAACTCAAATAGAGAGCAAATCTCAGAACTATACCCAGCATTATTCTCATCTCTAACCGGGATAGCAACATTGTGTCCGCTGTTGTTCCTGACTAAAGCGTTACTGGAATCTGAATAATAACGCACACCGATAAATGCTGAGTTGGTTCTTAGCCACGCCATAAGCATTTGGGGAATGACATATTCTTCAATGAAATCCCCGCCGTTCTTTCGTGCTGTCACTGAACACATTGCGAGTAGCGGAAATATAAAGAAGAGCTGCTCTGCAAAACATTTCATCTGATCATCACTTATATTGTTGCGCCTATATAATAGAGGAAGATCGTGCTTCACCAAAAGTGGATTTATATCAAGCTTCAAAAGTTTTTTCTTGTTTCCGGTAGCACTCTTCACTCTGTACTTTGCCAGTTGAAATATCCGGGGCATTTCACACTCATACCAACATATTTCCACCGAACTTGCCAAATAGCTGCATGGCATACCTGGCGCACTAAATCGTCCCGTAGTTGCATACCGTCGTGAGGATAGTGGGATATGCAGCATTTCGAGGTAGCTACGAGTCTTATCGCTTTTCCTGATCCTGAAATAATGCCCTACTCCCTCGTTTGTATAACTGTTTTGCATTCCAAAATCGACGGATAGGAGAGAGTCCTGCACATTATCCATAGATTGATTGAAAAGTGTATAAGCAGCCGCAAATTGACTATTCAGATACAGCGTATGGGATTCCACAAGACTATTTGCAAATGTCTCTATTCTTCTTTTTATCTCATCGCCCAGAGATTTACAATCACCAATGTGTGTACAATAGTCATAAATCCACTTAGTCATTAGGGCTGTGTAGCTCTGATCCCTTCTTTGAAGAGGAAAGCGATATTCACCTATCCAAGATAATTCTTTATCCCAATTTATTTGTTCAGACATACTGCACCTCACACCAGCGGATTCCGGTTGAAATCCCATGAGGTTTCATAGGAATCCCAATCGGATTTGGATAGTTGAACACAAGCAATAGATAAGGAATCAACTCTGCTATGCTGGTTTTCATTAATAATTACTGGAATAGAACTAACATGTCCCGTTTCATAATTCAGCGTTGGAGAAAGAAAGGTTAAACATTTTTGGGAATAGATTGAATTGCAAAGTGCAAGAAGATAATAAAAATTTTGGCTGTTATTTGGAAATAGGCTTAGTCCCGCCACATCAAACATAGTTCCTGTGTCCTTAACCTTGAATGATGCAACGGAGGATGAAATTTTGCTCCAACTTATTGATTTCATGAATTGATATTTTAAACTTCTTGGAACAAGGTGCCCATATGCTTTAACATCTGCGCCATCATCCAACCAATTGAGCACATATTCATTGTTACCATACCACTTTCTGAAGCTACCTCCCTTGTTGTACGGAAACCATCTTTTGTGACTTTCTTGTGCATGTTCACCATATTTTGCATCAAAGCCTTTTCACCATCATTCAGTGCACGTCCCATCATTCCGAAGTCAGAATATGTATTTGTCTTCACAACGTCAAATGAAAGACCGATCTTGTCTGTCAGCCCCTTCACGTTGGGGAACATACCGAAGATACCGATGGAACCCGTCAGCGTGGTCGGGTCAGCTACGATGCTGTCTGCGTTACAAGAAATATAGTATCCGCCTGATGCAGCATAGTCCCCCATAGATACAATTACCGGTTTTTCTTTTTTCAACTCGGTCACTGCATACCATATTTGTTCCGAACCGAAAGCGCTACCACCCGGAGAGTTCACACGCAGCACTACCGCTTTCACGTCTTCGTCTTCTTTCAGTCTGCGCAAGTCGCGGATCACCTTTTCAGAGTTGATTCCATTTTCGCTATCAGCATATGAACTTCCGCTATCAATGGCACCATACGCATAGTACACGGCAACAATGTTTCCACTCTTATCTTTCGGAACGTTTTTCTTTACGTTTACCATATCTTTCAGAGTCAGTACCGGCATACGATCATCTTTATCTATGCCTATCAGAGTTTTCAGATAGTTGCGTACATCATTCTTATATATTAAGGTGTCTGCAAGTCCATATTCCACGCAGTCTTCTGCAGGGTAGAACATCAGCATCTTGTCGGCAGCTTCGTTCAGCTTCTCCTTGCTTACGCCTCTTGATTCGGAGATGTCGCCCAACATTTGTCCCCAGATGCCATCCAGAAATACAGTTACCTGTTCGCGGTTGGCCGGGCTCATTTCGGTAGAGATAAACGGTTCTACAGCCGATTTGTAAGTACCTACTTTGAATACCTGCATTTCCACACCAATCTTAGACAACAAATCCTTGTAGAAAACCGGAGTAGAAGCCAGACCATACCAGCCGATTGAACCTTGTGGATTCAGCATCACCTTGTCCGCTACACTTGCCAGGTAATACAGACGCTGTGAATATTGGTCGCCGTAAGCTACTACGAATTTACCGCTGGTCTTGAAGTCAGCCAGTGCTTTGCGTATTTCTTCTATGGAAGCAAAACCTGCGCCCATTGAACCGGCCTGCAGATAAATACCTTTGATGTTTTCGTTATCCTTAGCCTTCTGGATAGACGACAGAATGTCATCCAAACCATAAGTGGTTTCATCTTCACTCAGGAACATGTCGAACGGATTGTCCTGACTGCGTTCAGAGAGCATACCTCTCATGTCGAGCATCATCACAGAGTTCTTGCGTACTTGTGTTTCAGACTCCGACGAAGACAGCATACTAAACAGTATCAGGATGCTGACGAAAAACAACACAACGCATGACACGATAATACCTGTGATGGTGGCAAGCGTAAATTTAAAAAATTCTTTCATTGTAGTTATTGTTTTTTGTATGCTAACTTATAAAAGCTAACAAAGATAAATAATTGAATTGATATTTACCCTATCTGTCGCAAGGTTTTTCATTTTGTCACACTGTCTATCACAAAACATTATTATCTTTGTGTCGTTTAACGTTAAAAGGAGAACAAATCATGGGTAATAAAATCTATCCGATCGGCATACAAAGTTTTGAGAAGATTCGTAAAAACGGTTACTTTTATGTTGATAAGACGGCACTGATCTACAGATTAGTGCAGACTGGTAGCTATTACTTTTTGAGTCGGCCGCGGCGTTTTGGCAAGAGTCTGCTTTTGTCTACTTTAGAGGCTTACTTCTCGGGTGCACGCGAACTTTTTGAAGGACTTGCTTTGGAACAGTTGGAGAAAGAATGGAAAAAACATCCGATTTTGCATCTGGACCTCAATATCGGGAAATATGATGCGCCCCACAGCCTTGACGATATTCTGAATAAGGCATTGTTAGAGTGGGAAGCCATTTATGGTACCGGTGCGGGTGAGGTAACTCTTGCTCTGCGCTTTGCAGGTGTAGTGGAGCGGGCTTACAAGCAAACCGGCGAAGGTGTTGTTATCCTTGTTGACGAGTATGACAAGCCTATGTTGCAGGCTATTGGAGACAAAGAGCTTCAGACCGAATTTCGTAATACCCTGAAACCTTTTTATGGTGTACTCAAGACGATGGACAGATGTATCCGGTTTGCTCTGCTGACGGGAGTAACTAAATTTGGTAAAATCAGTGTCTTTAGTGACTTGAATAACCTGAATGACATCTCTATGGATGAGCCGTTCGTCTCTATTTGTGGATTAACGGAGAAAGAAGTGCATGATAATCTGGAAGAAGATTTGCATGAACTGGCAACGGTACAAAAGATGACGTATGAACAAGTTTGTGTCGAGTTGAAGAAGTGTTACGATGGCTACCATTTTGTAGAAGATTCTGAAGGGATCTACAATCCTTTCAGTGTACTGAATACCTTTTATAAAATGAAGTTTGGTAGTTATTGGTTTGAGACCGGGACACCTACTTATCTCGTAGAATTGCTGAAGCATAATCATTATGATCTGGAGCAGATGACTCACGAAGAAACCAGTGTGGATGTCTTGAATAGTATCTATGATGATGATAGTCCCATACCTGTGATTTATCAAAGCGGATATTTGACAATTAAGGGATACAATTCTCGTTTCGGCACCTACAGTTTGGGGTTCCCGAATAGAGAAGTCGAAGAAGGGTTTATAAGGTTTTTAATGCCATTCTATGCAAGGGTTAACAAAGCGGAAGCTCCGTTTGAGATACAAAAGTTTGTTCGTGAAGTAGAGAGTGGGCAACCCGATGCTTTCTTCCGTCGTTTGCAAAGTTTCTTTGCCGATACTCCTTATGAGCTTGTCAGTGACCTGGAACTTCATTATCAGAATGTGCTGTTTATAATCTTCAAGTTGGTAGGCTTCTATACGGAAGCAGAGTATCATACATCTGAGGGACGTATAGACTTGGTGCTGAAAACAGATAAGTATATCTATGTTATGGAATTCAAGCTCGAAGGTACTGCCGAAGAAGCATTGCGGCAAATAGAAGAAAAACAATATGCTCTACCTTTTGAATCCGATTCCCGTAAGTTATTTAAAATTGGGGTGAACTTTAGTAATCGTACCAGGAACATAGAACAATGGATCATAAAATAACATTTTAAGAGAAAATCATAAGAATCGACAGATACATCCTATCATTTTAAACATAGCACTGCACGACATTGTTCGTGTGGTGCTTTTTATTTTTAATACAATTGATTATGAAACAAAACAGTTTAACCGGCTTCATGAATGAAGTCATTGTAGAGTTGCAGCAGGAGGGGCGTTTCGCCACTGCTAATATCTACAAGTATGCCCTGCGGGCATTTACCCAATCCGTGGGAGGTGGTGAAATCTTCTGGGGAGGTCTGAACAGGGGGGCTTTGCATCGCTTCCAGACTTATCTGGAAGATTTGCAGAAGAGTTACAACACTATCTCTACTTATATCCGTGCGCTGCGTGCGGTTTACAATAGGGCAGTGGACCGTGGATTGGTGGCGGGTGAATTCCGTCTGTTTGCAAACCTGAAGACAGGAGTGGTTTCGGAAAAAAAGCTGGCAGTTACAGCTTCACAGATGCAGAAGCTGGTGCATACGCCCCGAAGCCGACAGCTACCGCCGAAGGTTCGTCAAGCGCAAGACATTCTTTCATTGATGGTACTGTTGCAAGGGATGCCTTATACTGACCTGGCGCATCTGCATAAAGCGGACCTGAATGATACTTTGCTGACTTGTCATCGCCAGAAGACAGGTACGGAACTATGTGTGAAGGTGCTTCCCGAAGCTATGAGACTGATTGAACGCTACCGTAACCATAAAGCAGATTCTCCTTATCTTCTTAATATCCTGAGTGGCACTTGTTCGGAAAAAGAAGCTTTCGAAGAATATCAGGGGAAACTTCGCGATTTAAACCTGCAACTGTCCAAACTTCCCGGACTGTGTGGGGTAGAAGGGGTGAAAGTCAGCTCATACACCGCACGCCATACATGGGCTACACTTGCCAAGTACTGCCAAGTGCCGGAAGAAATCATTTCCGAAGGATTGGGACATTCCTCACTGGAAGTTACTCGTACCTATCTGAAAAGTTTTGGAGGAGATGAACTTGAAAAAGCAAACCGGATGATAATTGATTACATTTCTACTGGAAGAAAAAAAGTGTGGAGTGGAGCTTGAATTTGCTGTTACTTCGTAAGTAACGGTATGCAGAAGGCATTACTTCGTAAGTAACGGATGTATAATCTTGCTGCAAAGATATTAAATTTTTAATAAAAACAAATTATAAATAATAATTTTGACTGATATTTAACTGAAAACACGACTCAAACAACCAAGACAAATTATAAATCGACATATTACCGGCTTATCGGCTATGAGAAAACACATAAATTCTCCTTTCCACGTTTCACCTTCAACATGGACCTGTGATATTCTACGCTTTATTTTTGCGTATTCTGCTCTTTAGACGCCCGCCGTATTCCTATAACACCTTATATTTTCCGTATTTGCGTGCTTCCGTTACTTACGAAGTAACGGTTAAAGACAATAATTATGCTAACACAACTGACACAAACAGCTATCGCCGTATTATACGACATTTATGCTGGTGGCATACCATATCGCACAGCACAATTGACTATTGCGCCGCAAGATTTGATCGACATCCTCACTAAGTTTGAGAGGGCCGATTTGATTCATCGTAAAGGAGTTCCATCATCCGGGCTTCTTTCTTCCTATGAACTAACTCGCGATTATAAGGATATATCCCTGCTGAATATTCTGGAAGCTCTTGATGAACACTTGAATTGCAATCAACCCACCAAGGAGAAGATGTATCTGCAATACCGTGCTGCTGCCCATCGGTTGGGAGTCATTAACCAGATGACCCGACTTTATTTATCTGAAATCAAGCTGATCGATCTATAATGAAAAGGAATTTACCCATAATTCTCGGCAAACTTTGTGGCATGCTGCTTCCGCTACTTCTTGTTGCGGCCACCTTTACCGGTTGTGCCAAACACTCGTCCGAAGATACTCCCGATCCTGTGCCTATCCGCCTCTATACCGGTATTCATACCCGTGCGGCGGTCGATGCATTCGATGCTACCCCTGTATGCATTGCCTGCGGCACCTCTTCCGGGCTTTATACTACTACTTGGGACGGCATCGCCACGGCAAACGAGATCACTCTCACCCCAGTACGCTATTATCCCGAAGATGGTACTTCGCTCTATCTGCGTGGTTACTATCCTCCTGTACCGATGGCTGCCGATGGTACATTGACTTTTACCCTTACCGGGGACGAAGACCTCCTGCTCAGCGGTGAGCAAAATGGCTCCCTTTCTTCACCTTTTACTTCCGACAGTAAAGGGACGTTGATTTACAATCATCTGTTGACGAAATTAAGTTTTGCCATTCATTTGGAGGGCGATGATATACCTTCCCTTCGTGTCCGTTCTCTGCAACTCAATGGATTGGCGGGGCAAGTTACACTGGCTTTGCAAACCGCTGCATTATCCTATGGTGATGCCACGGTTCCTGTGCCTATCTATTCCGCCGCAGCCGATGCCGAAGGGCTTCCATTTACCGACGGAGTATTGCAGCTTCCCGGTTATGCCTTGGTGCAACCTCAGTCCGACTTCACACTCGATATGGTGATTGCCGTTGACGATGACCGTTCCCACGATCTTGAATACCATGACTTGGCTATCAGCTTCGAGGGTGGCGAGGGCGAAGGCGGCATAGCCTATACGGTGAAGGTGGAATTGCCGACTCCCACATTTCCCGATCCTGTACCTGTCAGGGTTACCGCTACCATTGTAGCATGGGAAGCAGGTGATTCCGGTAGCGGAGATATTCCCGGCTGGGAGTGAAGTCTTGATAGTAACTACTATATAAACGAACGAATAAATTATTAATCATTTAATTAAGACGTAGAATATGAAAACAAAATTGAGTTTAGCTCTGCTGACCATGTTGATTGCGGCAGGATGCAGTGAAAGTGACCAGAGTAATTTGCCGGATTCTCCTGTAAATGCAGTGCCCATCCGTATTGGTCAGAGCGTGAATGCAGTGTCACGTGCGGTGGCCGAAAATGGCACCAGTGTGACCGCCACTATTTTGAGATGCGACGGTGATACCCCTTCGGACTGGAGTGGATTTACTAAAGTGGATAAAAATGTGATTGATGGTTCTAAACAATTGATTGCCCGTGCCAGTGTTTCGGCAGCCTCTTTCGTAGTAGGTACTACCCAAGAGATTTCATTGAATCAGGAACTTTATTATCATACAGATAACAGTACCAATTCATTTGTTGCCGGTGTATCTCCTGCCGGTCAGGTTGCCGATGCCGGAACTGCTGTTGCTTTTAGCCAGAAAGACGGTACGCAAGACGTCATGTATGCTCCGGCAATAACTGTAGGTAATGGAAGCTCAGCAGCAAGTTCCCGTAATCTGACATTTGCACATAAGACGACTCAATTGAACTTTGAGATTAGACTGGAAAAAGTATCCGGTGGTGGCGAATGGAATGGTAAACGTGTGGCTTTGAAGAGCATTGCTATGAAGGATGTTGCCGTACCTGAGGCAGTAGATGCTGCAGATGGTACTGTTACTTGGAGTTCTGCGGCAACTTTGGCTGTTCCCGGCATTACCGAAACTGTTATTGCTGAAGCTGCCACTGCTGCGGGAAGTCCGATTATGATAAAAGCGGGTGATAAAGTAGTTGTGGATGTGGCTATTGTAGTAGGCGGTGATACGAAGGTGTTTAATAATGTCCCTGTCATGAACGGAGATTCCCATTTGACTACCGTAACAGGTAAGTCTCATAAAATCACCCTTACTATGAAGGAACCGGCCACTGCAGATGATGCAGTTAAAATTACTACTACTGCTACCGTTACTCCGTGGGTTGTAGGCGATTCCGGTACAGCTGAATTATAAAATATTTAAATAATTACTCATGAGACGTTTTCACCTTTTGTTTCATTCCGTGCTGTCAGTTTCCCTGTGTTTTCTCGCAGCTTGTTCGTCCGACGTTTCTCTTCCTGTAGAAGAGGTTGTTCCGTTGGATTTGTGTGCTGGCGGGGATGCCCTGATTCAGACTTCCGTCACTCGTGCCGACAACCTGCCGGAAAAGGCTTTCGATGCCACTGTAATGCTTACCACGAGGCAAGGAGACTATTCCGGGCTTACGGCGAAGTATGAGGGAAGTCATGGCGTAACAGTCGGTACGAATGGTAGCGTCTCTTGGAAATTGCAAAGCGGTGTGCAGCCGGTCTATCCCGAAACGGGTAGTTGGCTGTATGCTGTGGCAATTTCTCCGACAGGTGTTTCCGATAGTAGTGGTAATGTATCTTATACACTCACAGGCAAGGAAGATCTGCTGTATGCACCGGAAATACGTGGAAACAAGTGGGACAGTGACCGCTTTGCCGGGAATACCAACAGCAGCTATGACAAGCCGTTGGAGTTCTCACATCTGCTGACCCGCTTGCAGTTGAAGGCTTGTAAGAAGCAGACCGGTGGCTTGGCAGTGAAGATTACTCGTGTGAAGGTAAACGAAGCGGAAAGTGCCGTGACATTGCCATTGGCAACGGGTGTTCCTGCATTCAGTGGCACGAAAGGGCTTTCGCTACTTCCCGGTGAGGGGAATGCGGGCAAGGAAGTTCCGGCTGATGGCACTACCATTACGTTGGGTGATCTGTTGCTTCCTCCGTTGGCTGCGGGCCATACCTATACATTGGATGTGGAAACATCGACGGGGACTTACCAAGATATTCCGATCACTTTCTCCGCTGCCTCTACGGATAGAATGTTTCAGGCGGGAGTTTCCCATGAAGTCACATTGAAGCTATCCGACAATGAGTTGGGTATCTTGTCTGTGAAAGTAACTCCTTGGGAACTGGTATCGGTAGATGATGATCTGGACTTAGTTCCATAATAGCATGAACAAACGAACTGTTATGAATGATAAAAAGAAAATAATAATGAAAACCAAACAACTGATGAATCTCGCCCTTATTTCCGGTCTGTTGCTGACTGCCGGATGTTGGGATGATCAAAACACCGGAACTGCTGAAAACAACGACCCGGTGGAATTACGGATTTCTCCAAGAGTGACACTGACACGCGGGGTAGTAGATGGTGCTGCGTTCGCTGATGGTACTACTGTGGCGGTATATGCTGAGGGAGCAGATTATACGAGTGATAAAAGTAATAATTACGCAAAATATAAGTATAGTAGCAGCGCTTGGAATAGTGACGGGTCTGATAAAATATATCTGACGAATGCAGAGGCTACGATTTATGCCTATTATCCTACTGGTGATACGTATAATACTACTAATTTGACGATTCCTGCTAAACTCTTAGAGGGAACTGATGCTACTACTATCACTGCCGTTGATAATGTAACCGGCACTTCTATCGCTGCTGCTGATGGTGAAGTGGATTGTATGTATGCAACGCCAGTTCCAAAAGTTACGAATAAATCAAACCAAACTAAAGGTGTGGAACTGACCATGAAGCATGCTCTTTCTATGGTAAGTTTTCGTGTTTACAAAGCAGCCGATTATGAAGGTACAGGTAAGTTAACGAAGATTGTACTGAAGAATGTAGGTGACGGTACTACTTTAAGCAAAGGCGCAAGCCCGACAATGAATATTAAGAACGGTACAATTACGGAAGGTACTCCGACTGCTGCAACCTATACGCGTACTATTAAAGATGGTTACACATTAGAATCTACTACTAACGGTGCAGGTGCCAAAAAATTCAGTATCATGGTGCTTCCCATTTCTACTTCCATCGGTAATGATAAAATTCAAGCTACCTTCACCATTGATGGAGCAGAATACACAGTGAAATTGACAGCACCTACCGCTAATAGCGGTGCATGGCCTGCCGGAAAAAATCATCTCTATACAGTGAAATTAAGTGGTACGGAGCTTTCTTTGGGTACTATAACAGTGACACAATGGGAAGAAGTAGTCGGTAGTGCTAATCTGGAAATTAAGTAATTTTATTAGTTTTATTTCATATATGAATAAACTCTCAATCTTTTACCTGTCCGTCTTTTGCACCCTCCTGCTTGCAGGCGGGTGTACCGACGACGGTTGCCTGTCCGACACGGATACTCCTGTCTTTCTGCAACCCTCTTTCAGTACAGCCTCCAATGTCTCCGTCCGCTCCATCGTGAATGAAACGGGTACAGCAACCGGACAGGTAAATAAAATAGGCGCTTACCTTACCCGTACCGATGGTCATACCGCCTATGCCGATCCTGCTATGGTTTATACTACCTTTGCCACCACAAACGGTACCACTTGGGGCGGAGCAAAGAAACTCAACCTCCGTACCGAACAGGCACGCCTCTATGCTTGGTATCCGGATAATGGAACGGCCCCCACAGAATCCGGAACCACCCGGACCATACCTTTAACCTTACCTGCCGCGCAAACCTTCGACGGCACAAGCACCACTGCCTGTTCACAAACCGACTACCTCTACGGCTCGGCAAGCAATACTGCAGGCGATGCCACTGCCATCACTGTAAGTGCAACTAATGCCACCCCAACCGTCTATCTGCAACACGCCTTAGCACAACTTGTATTTACCATCGAATACAAAGCCGGACGCGTGCCCGATAGCGAGTACGACTATGTGAAAAGTATCAGCCTTACCACCGGCACGGGCACATCCGTTTTCAGTGCTGCAAATGCAGCCGGCACCCTGGCACTGAATGACGGTACGATCACTCTTGCCCCAACCACTACCATCACTTTTACCGCAACTGCAGGAACTTCACAACTTCCGGGTAATATCGGTGCCCCGAAACCGGTAGCTTACGGATTGGTTGCCCCGAAAGCTAAAGACGAAACCAGTACCAACCCGATATCCCTGAACCTCGTATTAGGGCAAAAGTCTGCGTCAACCAACGACCGCACCCTGACCGCCGCCAACGCCGCCCTGTTCAACGGTGAGTGGAAGAAAGGACATCGCTACACCTACAACTTGCAACTCGACAAGAATGACATCACCCTGAAAAGTGTTGAAATAAAAGCTTGGACAGAAAAGGACGGAGGCTCGCAGGACGTGCCGCCCGTTATAGAATAAACCGACGAAAGGAGAAACGAACCAATGAAGAAACAGATTTTAAATATACTGCCCTATATCGCTTCCGGCTTCCTGTTACTGGCATCCGGTTGCACCGACGAGCAATCGGGTATTCCGGTAGCGTCAGGCACTCCGCTCACCATTACTGCCGAGATCGGGACTTCCGCTTCCCCTTCATCTACAGATAGGTTGGGGGATGCTGCACCTGCCAATGACTACGATCTGAGTAAATTCAGAACCGATGACCAGATCAATGTAACCTGTACACGTAACACTGCCCTGCTGGCATCTTCCGGATATACCCTGAATGCAACCGGTAGTTGGAAAGCACCCGCAGGTAGCGAATTGGGCTTTCTTCCTGCCGTGACGTATCGTGCTTCTTTCCCGGTCGGTTATGATGGCATCCAGGCAAGCCAGGAGAAGAAAGCGGATTTCCTGAAAAGTAACTACCTCCGTACGCCCGAAGTTCCTGTTTCGGGTGCTGAAGTGAAATTTACAGGCACGAATGCCTTCAATCATGAAAATGCAAAACTGACACTGAAATTTACTGGTGTGAATAAATTGCCTGTTTTCAGCCGGATGACCGTGCAGGCAACCGGATTGCGGACGGGCAGCAGTACGGCTACTGAAAGTATCAATATGCTGCGCCCTGTCGATTCCGACTACCTCTGGTGCGCGGTGATTTATCCGCGGGCCAAGAATACGGACATTTCAATAACAATAACAGATGCGTATGGCCTCACCTATAAAGCTACTGTCCAATGTGCCATGGCAAAGGGAACCAGCTATACATATACACTGAAACTGCAGAATAATATTCTCGTCCCGGTAGGTCAGGCCGAAATAAAGGACTGGACGGTATCGGGCAGACATAATGGGGACTTTGACTAATTAAAAGTAAGCATGATGAATAAGACTCATATATATACTAAGTACACGGGTGTCCGGTCACAATTCCGGTTACTACTGTTATTGATAGCGGGTATATTCGCATCGTGTACACAGGACGGTGCAGGCGTCGCTACGCCGTTGGAAATATCTGCCGAAATCGGTAATCCCCAAACCCGTGCGGACGACCCGCATCTATCGGACTATGATAAAAAGAAATTTGTGACCGATGATGTGATTAAAATATCAAAAACAGGATCAACCGACGTCAATTATAAACGGACGGCAGCCGGAGGTTGGACCCCGTCTGTGTCCACTACTCCGATGACTACAACGGGTAATGGGGAGACTTTTACAGCCACTTTTCCCAATGATTTTTCAAGTATACTGGCAGATCAAAGCACGCCTACTAAATTCTGGAAAAGCAATCGGCTGACTGCTACCGCCGCTGCCACCGGAAACCGTGTCAGTTTCAGTTTTGCACCGGCTGCCTGTAAAATTACGATTATTGTAAGTTTTCAGGTTGATAATAGTAGTGGAAGTGCTAAGGTTACCGGAAAGGGACTCTGTAGTGGAAATAAAACTACCGAGGAAACCATCACATTACTGAAAACCTCCGAAGCCGTGAGACGCCATACCTATTCAGGTATCTTTTCACCCGATGCTGCCACGTCCTATCTCATTTCGGTGACGGCAAGCCCCTTTGGGACCCGTACTTATCAGGAGAAAGGCAGTGGCTTGACCTTTCAGGCGGGATACGAATATCAATACACGTTTACCGGAACGAATGAGTTGAACCTTACCAGCGTAGTCGTGACGGAATTTCTTCCGGGTTTCAGTACTACTGATGGTGAAGAAGATGCCGGCAATGCAACCTGACCGGTGTAACAAAGTAGAACGAGAAAAAATGATGAAAATGAAATATACAGATATCTTGTTGGCTTCCGTAGCAGCTCTCGTATTCTTGGGCTGTGACGGAGACGGTGTACCGGAACCGGACACTGAGGGAAATGCTTTGCAGTTACGTTCGGTGGAGTTGTCCGATCCTTCGGTCACTCGTGCGCTGGGAGCTACCCAGTTGACTAAAATCGGTGTATATGTCACCGATAACGCGCATGCAGCACTGGCAACGAATGCCAAATCCGTGTACGAATTGGCGAATGGAACATGGAGTTCAATTACTCCTCCCGATATAACGGTGACGGATGCGAGCACTCCCAATCGTTTATATGCCTTTGCTCCGTCGGATCTATCGGTCACAAATTCCTCTGTCGGTAATCATTCCGTACCTGTTCAGGTGGTAGCGGACAATTTCAACGCTTCCCAGCAGGTGGATTACCTTTGTGCCACCCCGCTGACGGCTACGGCTGCTTCCCGTGCGGTTACCTTCACCATGAATCATGCTCTGGCAAAGGTTAGTTTCCGGGTGTCGAAATCTGCCAATGTACAGGAAACGCTGACTTTGACAAAGATAGAACTGCTAAGTAGTACCAGCCGTTTGCAAATGGGTTCGAGTGGTACTATGAATCTGAGTACCGGAACCCTGAACGGTCTGGCATCTACCAATTCCATCGCTTTGGAAGGATCGGCAGTGCTGAGTACCTTGCAAAAAGACCCTAATGTCAGTTCTTTGGTAGCCCCTATGAGTGCTGCCGAAACGCGCCTTTCATTTCGCCTTACTGTGGACGTCACCGAGGCCGACGGTACCGTCACTCCCCGTTCTTTTGAAACGGCGGTTGTGAGTGCGGTGCAATGGAAAGCAGGCTATCATTATGTCTATGCCATTACGGTGGACAAGATGGGCGGCAGTCTGACCAATGTAAAGATTGACGCATGGAAGAGTGATGCAAATCAGAATACGGGAATTGGAATATAAGTGACTTATGAAATACAAATCTTTAAATTTAGCCTCCCGCTTTCCGGTATTTTCCGGCCTTGTTTTGGGAATTTTGCTGGCAGGATGCAGTGCCGGTGATGCAGTGCTGCCGGATGCTGACCCTGATTCGGAGCCGGGGGAACCTGTGACATTGACGTTCGATATGTATAGTGCCTCGGTGACACGTGCCGATGCTGCTTCTACATCAGAAGATATGGCAATCGGTAAGATATTCCGCATCTACGCTTTTTCGGCAGGAAGCACGAATCTGGGAACTCCGCTGGATAGTAAAAACTACACTGTCCAACCCAGTGAAGCAGATGCTTCAAAACCCGGCAAGGCTACAGGCAGTCTGACCCTGTATCGTGGAACGTACGACCTCTATCTGGTATCTTACAATTCTTCTACCGAAGTGCCGGAGTTGGATAACAGCGGAGCATTTACCGTAAGTAACGGAAAGGACTTCATGTACACCAAGTTGGAAGGCATCGTGGTGCAACCGGATAAAACGGGAGACAATACCATGCTGGTATCTCTGCCCAAACCTTTTACTCGCATGGGGGCGCAGGTGATAACCACTGTGAAGGCAAGAAACTCCATGCAACCGGTGACTCCTACGGCATTGGTTGTGAATTACATTAAGGTGAGCGGCCTGTACGGAAGTTTTGTCTATAAACTGAATAATACTTCCTGGGAGACGCCGAGTGCTACTACTGTTGCCAATGCATCCTATTCTTTTGAAAAGTTCGATTCAAATAATACTTTGGAGTATGATGTTACCAAGGAACGCACCAGCGATCCCGGTGTACTATTGCCTGTAGGTGGAACGCAAAAGATGAAGTTTGATGTGAATCTGACAGTGAAATATAAAGATGGCAGTCAGACGAAAACTTCTACCGATTCCTATTTTGCCACTATTGAAAAAGCCTTGTTGCCGGGAATGACGTATCAGTTTGACTTCTCACTGACATTTTACGGTGCGATTGTTCCTTCCGACCTTACGCTTGCCATTCGTGAATGGACAACGTCCAATCTGACCGGTGAGGATTTGGGAAAAGATTGATCAAAATACAGTGTATGCTTATGAATAAGATAATAACCCTTCTTTGTGTTGCTGCCATCTTTCTGTTTGTGGCTTGCGAATCTTCGGAACCAGTTGAGAATGAGAGTGGGGGACTCAGTATTTATTTGAGTCTGCCTCCGGCCTTGTCGGTAGATACTCGTGCCGGATCTATCGGTGGCGTTAGTATTAATGATGTGTGGGTGGTGCAGTTCGATGCAGATGGAAAGATGTTGCATGCTGTATGTTATGGCAGTGATAAGATTAGTGATTTTGGAACCAGCGGAGCACTTGTACAGGTAGAAACGGGTAACTTTTCGGATGTAAGCGGAACTTTCCGTATTATCGTAAATTTCGGTGAAAGCCAAAGTCAGTTGGTTGCTTTTTCCAAAAATACTAATGCTCAAAAAGTAGATTTGGAAGGCATCGTAATCAGCTATTCGAATTATAAAAGCCAGCAGAATTATCTGGTTTCGGATGACATAGAATTTAAAGGTACTGATGCAAGTGGTAAAGCGGTTCTTCTGGCCGGTTTGAGCTATGCTTATAGCTGGATTGATGTAAAGTGGACGAATAAAGTGGCTTCTCCCGCACGATTCACCCTTCAATCTATAACGGCTTATAATCTACCTGAATCATTCGCTCTTGAAAGCCGTGCCGGAACAACTGTCGGTGCTTATCCGGCAGCAGATCAAATAACCAATACTTATCCGGTTGATACTGACGCCACCGATAATGGTCTTAGTGTAAATGGTACCTATACTTTCTATATGCCCGAAAATCTTCGCGGAGTAGGTTGCGGCAAATCTTTCCAAGAGAAAAACCTCAATGCCTACGGTCCTAAAGCCGACGGCAAGGTGCCCGCATTGGGTGGTGACGGCAAACCTGAAACGGGTGGTGACTTGTCGAAATGTACCTATATTGATCTGGTCGGGTCGTATTGGTACAGTTATAGTAGCGCTGCTCCGACTGCCACGAGTCCTATCTCTGTCCGCTATCGTTTGTATCTGGGCGGCAATCTGGTGAATGATTACAATGTCCGCCGCGGCTACCACTATACAATTACTGTGCAGATCAGCGGCGCCAACAGTGGTGATGTGCGGGTAACCATTACGAATGGTAATGTGGTGGTGTTTGATAAGGTGGAGACGATTGATAAAGTGGTGGATTTTTAAAACCTGAATGATATGATTGGGATAAAGAAGAAGATCATGGGACCTATGGCAGGTCTCATATTACTCGTAGGAATTACAGCTTGTGAAAACGAACTGGGATTCTCGTCACCACAACAGGAAGAAAAACAGGTAACTGTTTCTCTTTCGTTAGGTTTTGCTGACGAAGAGGATGGTTATACACCTTCCGGGACGACACGTAGCAATGGCATGGCGCAGGACGGTGCTTTCAGTGCTGAACCGGTGCCAATGGTACATACAAGAACTGATGCAGGGATGAAACCTGACAAGTTGTATGAACTTCGCATCATGCAATATGATAGTAATGGAATATTGAAGAAAAGCCAGAGTTTCTCCGGATCTACGGATTTGAACAAGAAACTGACCCTCTCATTGGCGGCATTGGATGATTGCCAATTGGTGATTGTGGCTTGTGGAAAGGACAATGGCTCTCTCAATTTTGGCAATAGCATATCAGAACTCCAGAAGTTGACTCTGGATAAAAGTTACTTCGATGCTATTCCTACCGATGGCAGTACAAGTGCAAGTGGCATTAATATCAACAAAATGCCTTATCTCCTCCATTTACCTCATGTTAAAGTAACGAGCGAGGGCATTCAGAGTGTGGAGGGTGCATACGATGCCCGTTTATTACTCAAACGCCTGGCTGCCAAGATGACGGTGGCATGGAATAATAAGTTGACGGATAATGCGTATGCTGTCAAAGAGGTCCGCCTCTGCCAGATACCTGCAGCCTTCCGGCTTCTTCCGGCCGCTACACAAACAGAATGGGGAATGACGTATCCATCTGCAATCGTAGAATTTGTTGACTATTTCCGTTTGACCGATCCCGGTGACTTGGCGGCAGGTTCAAAAACCTTGTGGATACCTGCCAATGCACGCGGAACTTCAGCCGCCGCTTCTTCTTCCTATTATCGTACGAAAGAGAATGCCCCCGATGCCGCTTCGTATGCGGAAGTGGTGGTAGATAATTCTACTAAGAATGAACGTCTTTATTATCGGGCTTATCTGGGTGGTGATGCCTCTACGGACTTTAATTTGCTGGAAAATACGGATTATACCTGGACACTGAATATCAACTCCACTGACTATCGTGGGGATGGCCGTATCCAATTGCTGGATCAGACTCCGGTAATCAGTACCAACATTGTGCCCACCAGCAACTGCCTGATGATGCTGCCGGGTACGAATATCTGCTTTAACCCTTATAAGCACGAGGCAGGAACGGATGGCTGGAATACTTATCTGACGGATGGTGCTACATTGTCTGCTGATAAGGCTATCGATCATGTCCGGGTATTGTGGCAGACGAAAGATACCGGAACCTCTGGTGATTTGGTATTGGGATATGTTGTAGACAAGGATAATCATGCCAATTTGGTAAATACTACTGATATCGGAGATTTAAATAAAGCACTGGTACACGTAAAAGTACCTGTTACCAAGGGAGGAAATGCAGTGATAGAAGCTGTAAATCAGTCAGGTGCCACCGTATGGAGTTGGCATATCTGGATTAGCGACTATGTACCGGCTGGGCTGGATGCAAGTAAAATAACGGATGGAGCTACTCGCGAGGCTGCCATCAACGATGCCCGGAATGCGACTCAAGGTGGTGCGGTACAGGTATATCAGGGTATTTCGTGGACGGATGCTGCCGGAGCTTTCTATAAATGTGTCATTATGGATCGCAATCTGGGAGCTACCAAGGCAGGCATGCAAGATAACCAGATTGACGGACGGCGTACTCTCGGCTTGCTTTATCAGGGAGGGCGCAAAGATCCGTTCTTTGCTGCAGCAGACGGCACAACAAAAGAGACAAAGACTATTTTTGATGAAGTGGGTGAACCGTTGGATGTAAAAAAACAAAAACTGACTTCGGTGGAACAGCTAATACAAAATCCATTGACGTATAGTACAGGTACGAATAATGAATATCCTGCCATATCTTATAATTGGAATGGGGATGGTCCTAAAACTATTTATGATCCTTGTCCTAAAGGATGGAGGGTTCCTTCCAATGGTATTACGCAATCGGCTCTCTCGGGATATAATTCTTCTATCTTTAGCGATGATGGTACATTCAAGTATTGTATGTGGATAGGATTCGGAGCCAATGATGGTACTACCGGAGCACTGGAATCGATTAAACCGAAGTTCAACAACATAATGTTCTACAATGGCTCTACCATATCTTCCATTACCGGTGCAGTACAAGAACCGGATTTTGTGGGTTCAGGATTTATTTACTATGGAACTTCAGAAGGTCCGGATGGCGATAAATCCATATTCTTTCCTGCCGTTTCGCTTCGTGAAATGAATGGCACTTACCGGGATAAAAAGAATAGTACAGTTTATCAGTGGACTTCTGAACATGGAACGAAGACTACGAGTGGTATGTTGATTTATCAGATTCAGGATAATGCCATTGCAGTTACACATCCTATCGACTGGAAATTCGGCTTTTCAGTGAGGTGTGTGCAGGATAATATTCGGAAGAAGCCTTGATGGTTTCTTTTATGATGCGCTCTTTGATATGTTGGAATAACGGAAAACAAATGTATTTAGTCTTCTATCCTGTACTATGTATGTTGTGCTGAAATTTTGTATATAAAGAGATTTTCTCCACACTGTGTAGAGAATTCATTCCCTTTATTTAACCAGTGGGAGGAGAGTAAAATAGTTTGTTGAAAGTTTACTTATCAATAGGAAACTGACTATTTTTGCGTTGAAACGAGTTAATGAAATGAAAGAATGAAAAGACCTGAAATCATAGAAGCCATTCGCAATACATTGAAAAGTGTCGCTCCTGATGCTCAAGCTATTTTGTATGGTTCAGAGGCTCGTGGAGAAGCACGTCCCGATAGTGATGTTGATGTGCTAATTCTGCTTGATAAAGAGAAAGTGACATTAGAAGATAGGCGTGCAATAACATATCCGCTTTATGATATAGAGTTTGAGAGTGGAGTTATTATTAGTCCGATAGTGCTTTCTCGTAAGATATGGGAGACATTACATCGTATTACTCCATTTTATAAGAATGTAATGAAAGAAGGGATACTGTTATGATGACAGGAAACCAAAACTCATGCTGGAGTACGGCAGATGTTGGGTATGCATTTTGTTAGGACTGGGAAGTTTCCCATACCTTTAAGTAAATTTTATACGGATCTATTTGATAATAGGCAAATTGGGGATTATGAAGATTTTATTTATTTTGATGAAGAGACCACTTCGGCATTATATCCCCAAGCATTAGAGTTAGTGGAGACTATAGAAAGAATGCTGTTTAAGTAATTTTTTTAATAAAATATTGTTTTCCGTCCCGCCCCGTGCACAGAAGTGCATGAGGCGGGACGGCTTGTTTTCTGCTATTCCTATGCTAAAATTGATAATTTAAAACAAGAATATATGAAACGGATATTTAAAAGAAATATTTATTTGCTTTTGGGGCTTACAGCCCTATGTAGCGGTATTATCGGATGTGATGACCGGATAGATGCTCCAGTGCTTCCGGTGTCAGGGCAAGAACTGGTCACAGTACCTTTGAGTTTCGGCTTCGCCGAAGAATCCATTGGTGAACTGTACCGCAACGGCTCGCCGCAACGGCTCGCCGCAACGGCTCGCCGCAACGGCTCGCCGCAACGGCTCGCCGCAACGGCTCGCGTTGAAGGCGGTTCTACCGCCTTCAACGCGAGCCTGTTGCCCGGTGTGATAACGCGTGCCTCTACCGACGTTCCGGATCAACTTTACAACCTGGAAATCCGTCAGTACGATGTCAACGGAAACCACCTGACGGGAAATGATTACGGCACCGTCAACATCGGCACAAGTCTGGACGTCACTTTGCAGGCGTCTGACGACTGCCAGTTAGTATTGGTAGCCCGCGGCAGTGGTTCTGCAGTGGCGGCTTTAGGAGCAAAAACATTAGAACAAGTACAAAGTATGATAGTAAATTCTTCCGTGATAAATGCGATTGACCCCTCGGTTACGGGGAGCATGAACGCTATGCCTTACGTGCTTCACTTGAAGCATGTAAAGGTAGCCACTGTCAATGGTAAAGCTATCATTCAGAGTCCGGACGGCAGCTACGATATGCGCCTGATGCTGAAACGTCTGGCTACGCGTCTGACTGTAACATGGGATTATAGTGTTACAGATTATAAATTGAAACAACTCCTGATTCAGAGTGTACCGTTGAACTATACCATCGTGGATAGACCGGAGACTGACGGCACCTATCCCTCCATCGTTTCGCAGTTCACCACGCTTGAAATACCTATTGCGGATGCCAATGCCGCACATGGTTCTTATTCCTGCTGGGTACCCGCCAATGTGCGTGGCGAAAGTGCTGCCGCTACCACGGAAACGCAGCGCACGAAAGCGAATGCTCCTGTAGGCAGTACCTTTTTCAATTTCGTAGCCGTGAATACAACTGACGGAAAGAAGAAGCTCGACTACCGTGTTTATATTGGTTCCGGTTCTTCTACGGATTTCAATATGTATCGCAACAAAGATTATGCTTATACAGTGAACTTTGCGCACGTCGGCATCCCTACAGGTGATAATCGTGTGACCTATATCGACCCTATTCCTGCTTCGGAAAATAATGATAACCTGGTACCCACCGCCAATTGCTTTATGGTGGAGCCGGGCGGTTCATTCTGCTTCGACCCTTTCGCATTCCAGCAAAACGGAACAGAGATCACCAATTCGCAGATGATGAGTTGGTATCCTTCCACTGCCAGTACAGGTATCAAATCGGTAAGGCTACTTTGGCAAACCCGTGAAAACGGTGATGTAGGTGATCCTGTAATGGGAATTGCTAATAGTGATGATGACCATACCAATATTGTAGACATCAAACGAACGATAGATAATAGTGATATCAATACGGTGCCAGCCAACGGTAAAGGGCAATGCCGCATCTATTGCCGTGTAGCTGCCAACACCACCGGAGGTAACGGAGTGATTGCTGCATACGACGGTCCGGATGGTACGGGAAACATAGTCTGGAGCTGGCATGTCTGGGTGACGGATTATAAGCCGGATACCCGTGGAGGTGAACAAGTCTTGGAGCCGGTTAATAAGCGGAAGCTGCTCTTTTCGCTGAACAATGCAAGTGTACTTCCGATGATGGACCGTAATTTGGGAGCAATGGCGGGATATGTAGATGAAGCTCCGACTTCATTTGTCGAAATGTCCAAGACCAATGGTTTTCATTATCAGTGGGGGCGCAAAGACCCGTTCCCAAGTAGCTATACGACTAAAAAGATCAGCGTAATTAATAATAAGAATTCATCTACGCCTCCCGAAGGTATGTTGAACCGCTATGCGGCGGATGGGATTACATACGTGGTGAATGGAGGACAATCGGGGACAATCAGTTACCAGACATCTTGCCGGCAGCCGCTTGTATTTTATGCAGCCAGTAACAAAGGTCCTGCCTGGACAAATATCGCAGCAGCGTCATTCAAAGGGTGGGATGAAACGGATAAACCTGTTTGGGACCCATGTCCTGCCGGGTGGAGAGTTATATCCCGGGTTGATCTGGCTGCTGTGAATCAGAATGGAAGCAGTCTGCCTAACAATAATATAAAGAATTATAATACGAGAAATGACGATGGCGGCTATCTGCTTTATTTCGAACAGTTGAATGGCGGGCATGCCTCTTATTTCCGGTTTACAGGTTATGGCAGATACATGAATACATTCGAGTTTATTGGAGACTTGTGTACGATATGGACCCGAAATAAGGGAACTGATAATGGCTATAATTCCTATGCAGGATGGTTTAATTCAGGAGGAACCTCCAGTGAATTGTTTACTATCATAACTAAGTACCAGTCTGACGCCCATCCGCTTCGCTGCGTGCAGGAAAAGGCTGATTAACGGTAAGGAATAATTCAAAGTAATTTGAATACATTCGCTCTTTGACATGCTGGAATAACGGAAAACAATTGCTATCTTTGCTGTACGTAAACAATGTAAAAAGCA
>ENA-UEQO01001179-UEQO01001179.1-human-gut-metagenome-genome-assembly--contig:-NODE-1179-length-28098-cov-7.384283_pt1 | contig 28098 bp, 19 predicted proteins | sample MGYA00242938_ERZ507940 | MGnify/ENA primary metagenome ERZ507940 (study PRJEB26167, sample SAMN06115517) | human gut metagenome | host: Homo sapiens | place: China:Chongqing | collected 2014-12-03... | reverse complement strand
TGCCGATGAACGGTTTGAAAAGCATGATCTTTTTTGTGTTTATACAGCCTTTCGATGTATTCTTCTTCGTAACGGTAGGCATATTTTTCGATGAATTCATGCGATGAAAATTCCTCCTTCATTTCCTTTGCTAATTTTTCCTGCAATTCTTCGATGATTGCTTTTGCTGCGGTGATAGGTACCATATTGAAATTTTTTAAGTTTATTCGAGGACAACTGTTATCATGGGAATATCCTGACAATAGATTTTATAAAAATAATCTTTTATTTATAGGATAGGCTTTTGCCGGAAAAAAAATTCCCCGGAAACAAAATCCGGTTTCCGGGGGAATTTATGTTTTGAAAGGGAGTGTTTTCTGCCACCTGTCCGGTGGTCTGGCCGGTAGCCCTTGCGGAGTTGCCGGACGCTGTTTCCCTTTTTCAGATGGTTTACTTTATTGGAATGGTTTTATCTTATCCAAACGGTTTATTTCTTGCCAATGGCTTTATCTCACCAGTCGGCGGGTGAGCTTTGTGGTTTCGAACAGGCGCACTACCAGATAGCTGACGAAGAAAGCGATGCACGCCATGGCCGGGATACGGGCGATGGCGGGAAGGTTGCCGAAAGTGTCGAAAAGATCGTAGGCCATTTGCACGAAAATAAAGTGGCAGAGGTAAATGCCGAAGGTGGCTGCTGCCAGGCGCGACAGGGCGGCGGAAGAAGGCACTTTCAGTTTTTGCACGATCACAAAGACGGCGAAGGTCATCATGAATACGTTGATTCCGGCAAAATACCAGATGATTTCAAGGTTGGCATAGCTGCCGGGGAATTTTTCCTGCGTGAGGATAAAGCCTCCGGCGGTGATCAGATAGCCGACCAGGAACAGGGGAATGGTGATAGACAAGGTTTTTTTCCAGCTCCAGTCGAGCGGGTATTTCACGAGGTAGTACGCCAGCACGATATAGCCTATAAAGCCGGATACATAATAAAACGTGCCGAATTCATTCCAGTCGCACACGCCGAACAATCCCATATTACCGTAGTTTCCGGTGTAGCCGAGTATCGGGGCGACCATTTTTATATAAGGGATGAATAAAGAGATGCCCCATACATACAGGAAAAGCTTTATGTCTTTTTGCGAAGCGTTTTCCAGCCAGCTATTGAGGATCGGAATCACCAGATAAAGTCCCACCAGCATATAGAGATACCATAGCGGGGTAGTGTCGTAATTGAAATTGAAAATAAAGGTGTACATCTTATTGAGCATGGTGGCCGAGGTGAAATTCGCCATGTCGATCGAGGGGCTTTGAGTGCTTACCCCGTAGTTCAGGTAAACGAAATACAGGATCGGGAGCGCCAGCGACCAGAATATCAGTGGAACGACGATCCGTCCGATCCGTTTTTTGTAAAAATCCGTCATGCTGTACCGGACGGGGAACATGAGGACGCCTGTCATCATGACGAACAGGGGTACGCAGGCCCTGACCGAGCTGCCGATGAGCGTTCCCGTCAGGAAAGCCCCGTGGTTGTTGCTGAACTGGGCGACGAAAGCATCACAGGAATGTGAAAGCACCACTAAGAAACAGGCGATCACCCGCAACAGGTCGATCCAGCCGATGTTCTCTCTTTTTTTTAATTCCATACGTTACTTTTTTGGTTGTTTATTGATTTGTAAATGATATGATTCTGTTTTCCATTCCCTTTTCCGGAAAATTTTGTTTTTTCATACGGCTATTCGGGATTGCTTACCCGCCTATTGCCGTTAGCGGCTAAAGCGACAATCCCGTTTTCCGGTTTTGCGGAGGGTATCCCTGCTTTTTTTAATTTTGTAAAACGATCGGGGAATCATTCATAAAACGCCACCGCTAAGATATACAAAAAAATGAAAAACATTCTTTCGTCAGGCTTTTGTACGTGGCTTTATAAGTTTATCTTTGTTCCCTGTGTCATTAAAATCGTGAGCCAATGAGTAAAGATACCCTGATATTTGTTGCTTTCTGTGTGTTCGCCTTTCTGGTGGGGATGCGGATGAAGCAGCGGTGGAGCGACTGGAAGAAAAAGAAACAGCCGGAGGAACGGATCAATAAGAACCAGCGTTCCAAGGCAGTGCCTGCCGACGAGCCTCCCGAGGTGAAGGCCAGAAGGCTGAGGCGGGAGGGCCGGGTGCGGTTTTTCACCATTGCACAACTTTTTTTGCTGGGAGGATTGATGTTTTATATGGTTCCTGCTTTAGTGCGCGATTTTATGCTGCCCGGACGGGTGGATGCGACGAATATTATTTTACGTTGTTTGATTTTTATATTCACTATTTACATTTTTATTCTGGGTTATGTGAAAGTCTTTCGCCGGAAGAATAAAGGGGATTCGGAGGAACAAGGCGGAAAATAAGGTTAATTGGGAATATCGGAAGGCGCTGAACTTCTGATATTTTTTTGCAAAACCTTAAATAGATGCTTAACTATTTTTAACGATCCTGAATTTAACATTTGGGATGATATTGAGTAATTTTGGTGACGTCAAAAATTTAACATTTGGCGGCGAGCTGTAAAGAGGCCGGGAAGAAGGGCGGAATTGCAACTCATTTCTCCGGGATTCGTAATAGATTAATTAGGATATAACATTTAAAAACTACAATATGATGAACACTGTTGATATCAAAGCATTGAATGAGCGCATACAGCAGGAGAGCTCTTTCGTGGACATGATTAGCATGGAGATGAACAAGGTGATCGTAGGCCAGAAACATTTGGTGGAAGGTTTGCTGATCGGGATGCTGTCCGACGGGCATATCCTGCTGGAAGGTGTGCCCGGTTTGGCGAAAACCCTGGCCATCAATACCCTTGCCACAACGATAGACGCTAAATTCAGCCGTATTCAGTTTACGCCCGACCTTTTGCCGGCGGATGTGATCGGTACGATGATCTATTCGCAGAAGCGGGAAGAATTTGTGGTGAAACACGGCCCGATTTTCGCTAATTTCATTCTGGCGGATGAAATCAACCGTGCTCCGGCGAAAGTGCAGTCCGCCCTGCTCGAGGCGATGCAGGAGCGGCAGGTGACGATCGGCGAAACCACTTACCGCCTTCAGGAACCTTTCCTGGTGCTCGCCACCCAGAACCCGATCGAGCAGGAAGGTACTTATCCGTTGCCGGAAGCCCAGGTGGACCGTTTCATGCTGAAGGTGGTAATCGATTACCCGAAGAAAGAGGAAGAGGCGCTGATCGTCCGTCAGAATCTGGAAAAATCTTACCCGAAAGCTTCCACGATCCTGAAACCCGACGACATCGTGCGCGCCCGCGAAGTGGTGAAGGACGTTTATATGGATGAAAAGATCGAGAAGTATATCATCGATATTGTTTTCGCTACCCGTTATCCGCAGGAAGCCGGATTGGATAAGTTTGTTTCGATGATCGCTTACGGAGGTTCGCCCCGTGCCAGCATCAGCCTGGCGAAAGCCGCCAAAGCCTATGCTTTCATTAAGCGGAGAGGCTATGTGATTCCGGAGGACGTGCGCGCCGTTTGCCACGACGTATTGCGCCACCGTATCGGACTGACCTATGAAGCGGAAGCCAATAATATCACCAGCGAAGAAATTGTAAACGAGGTCCTGAATGCCGTAGAGGTGCCATAAAAAACGGTTGCCGAGTTTTTGTGTTTAACCTTTTACCTTTATCGTGTATATGGAAACCTCAGAATTATTAAAACGAGTCAGGAAGATCGAGATCAAGACGCGGGGACTGTCGAGAAACATCTTCGCCGGGGAATATCATTCCGCATTCAAAGGGAGAGGGATGACGTTCAGCGAAGTGCGGGAGTACCAGTATGGCGATGATATCCGGAATATCGACTGGAATGTCACCGCCCGCCACAACCGTCCGTATGTGAAGGTTTTCGAGGAGGAGCGCGAATTGACGGTGATGCTGATGATCGACGTGAGCGCTTCGCGTAATTTCGGTACGGTGTCGAAGCTGAAAAAGAACCAGATTACGGAGATCGCCGCGGTGATCGCTTTTTCGGCTATCCAGAACAACGATAAAATCGGCGTGATCTTTTTCTCTGATAAGATAGAGAAGTTCATTCCCCCGAAGAAAGGGCGTACCCATATCCTGCACATCATCCGGGAGCTGATCGATTTCACCCCCGAAGATAAGCAGACGAATGTCGAGCAGGCGTTGCAGTATGTCACCAATTCGATCAAGAAAAGGTGTACCTGCTTTGTGATTTCCGATTTTATCGACGATCACGATTTTGCGCACGCCCTGGCCATTGCCAACCGCAAGCACGATGTGGTAGCCCTCCGGGTGTACGATCCCCGCGAGAACGTGTTGCCCCCGGTGGGGCTGATGTACCTGCGCGATGCGGAAACGGACGAATTGATGTGGGTGGACACTTCCGATAAAACTTTGAGGGAAGAATATAAAAAATATGCTTTTATTCAGGAAAAGGAACTGGAAGCGACTTTTAAGCGTTCGGGCGTGGATGTGGCGAACATCCGTTCGGACGAGGATTATGTGAGGGCTTTGATGACCTTGTTCAAGAAGAGAGCGTAAACCGTAAATTATTCATTATGCGTTTGAAACTGATTTCATTGATATTGTTCCTGTCCCTTTGCGGGGGAGTGCTGAAAGCCCAGAACACGGAGTACGGGGCGATGATCGATACCACTTATATGATGATCGGCGATCAGCAGCACCTGACGTTGCAGGTGAAAGGGGATGCCGGGATAAAGGTGAATTTCCCGCTTTTGAGGGATACCGTCAGCCGGGGAATCGAGATTATTTCCGGCCCGTTGCGGGATTCGGTGAAAGAGAGCGACGGGAGGTGGCTTTTCCGGGAAACTTATGTGATCACGGCTTTCGATACCGGGGTGTATATGATCCCTTCCCTGCCGATCCAGATTGAAAATCAGGATTACAACAATGTGTTGCGTACCGATCCGCTCGGATTCGTGGTAAACACTTATGAAGTCGATCCCCAAAAGGGGAACTACGATATTGTGATGCCTTACGGGGCTCCCTGGACGCTGGCCGAAATATTGCCTTATATCCTCTGGACGCTGCTGGGACTGGCGGTGATCGGCGGGGGGTGGTGGTTCATTGCGCAAAGGCGGAAGAACAGGCCGCTGTTCGCACCGAAGAAGGAGGAAATCCCTCCCTATGTGAAGGCTATCCAGTCGCTCGACGGGATCAAGGCCGAAAAGCTTTGGCAGACGGGGAAAGAGAAAGAGTATTATACGAAACTGACCGATACGCTGCGGCAATATCTGGACGACGAATTTCAGATTCCTGCCATGGAGCAGACTTCTGCCGAAACGGTGAAGGCGGTAAGCGCCTGCCCGTTGGTGGATGTGTCCGACCGGGAGCGAATGACGGATATGCTGGCGACAGCCGATTTTGTGAAGTTTGCCAAATATACGCCCTTGCAGGACGAAAGCGCCCGCTATCTGGACACGGCCTACGATTTTGTGAACAATACCCACCAGCGTTTGCAGCAGGAACTTTCGGAGCAGCGGCAACGGGAGGAAGCTGAAAAAGAACGCCGGAACCGGGAAGAGGCGCAGGCTGTTCCCGAAACGGAGGCAGCCGGGAAAGCCGCAGAAGAGAACGGCAAACCCGCCGGGGCCGGAGAGAGCGGAGACAAGCCGGAGGCGCAGCTATAAGCCTGCCGGCGGGGAACTTTGTATATGACTATTAGAAAACCGATGAGTTATGTTAGGATTTGAATTTGCTAACCCCAAATATTTTCTATTGTTGCTGCTTTTGCTGCCGATGATAGCCTGGTATGTATTCAAGGAAAAGAAATCGCATGCCGATTTGCAGTTTTCCTCCTTACGGGCCTTCAAGGGGATCAAGCATGCCGGAAGGGTATGGATGCGGCATGTGCTGTTCGGGCTGAAAGTGTTGGCTATCGTCTTTCTGGTGACGGCATTGGCACGCCCCCAGTCCAGCAATAGCTGGCAGACCTATACCAGCGAGGGTATCGATATTATGCTGGCCCTGGACATTTCGAGCAGTATGCTGGCGCGGGATTTCACCCCCGACCGCCTCGAAGCGGCCAAAGAAGTGGCGACGAAGTTTATATTGGAACGCCCGCAGGATAAGATCGGGCTGGTGGTGTTCAGTGGCGAGAGTTTCACCCAATGCCCCCTGACCACCGACCAGGCTGTGCTGGTGAATTTATTGCGGGAAGTGAAAAGCGGTATGATCGACGACGGAACTGCGATAGGCCTGGGTTTGGCGAATGCCGTGAACCGCCTCAAAGACAGCCCTGCCAAATCGAAGGTCGTGATTTTGCTGACCGACGGGGTGAACAACCGGGGATCGGTGGCTCCCGCTACGGCGGCGGAGCTGGCGAAGGCTTTCGGAATCCGGGTATATACGATCGGCGTAGGGACATACGGAGAAGCTCCCTATCCCGTGCCGACCCCTTTCGGGGTGCAGTTGCAGACAATGGCTGTGGAGATCGACGAAGACGTTTTGCAGCAGATCGCTACGCTTACCGGGGGAAAGTATTTCCGGGCAACGGACAACGATAAGCTGAAACAGATTTATTCCGAGATCGACCAGTTGGAAAAAAGCAAGATCGAAGTGAAGCATTTTAGCAAAAAGAACGAGCAATATTTCATTTTCGCCCTCGTCGGGATGTGCCTGCTGATCGCAGAAGCCCTGCTGAGGTACACCGTGTTGCGGAAAATTCCTTAACCGGCGGCGGAGAGAAAGAGATCGTGTTTGAAAATAAAAATACATTAGGCTATGTTTAGATTTGCACATCCAGAATTATTATACCTGCTGATCGTCATTCCGTTGCTGATTGCGTTTTTCGTGGTCATGCGCCAGAAGAAAAGAAAGGCGATTGCGGAATTCGGAAACCCCGAATTGTTGAAACCCCTGATGCCTTTGCTTTCTTTTAAGCGGGGGACGTGGAAATTCGTGATGCTGACGATTGCTTTGCTGTTTGTGATCGTGGGAGTTGCCGGGCCCCAGTTCGGCTCGAAATTGCAGCAGGTGAAGAAAAAAGGCGTGGAGCTGATGATCGTGCTCGACGTTTCCAATTCGATGCTGGCGCAGGATATTAAGCCGAACCGCCTCGAAAAGGCGAAGATGGCGATTTCCCGAATGGTGGAGAAATTGTCTAACGATAAAGTGGGACTGATCGTGTTTGCCGGGGACGCTTATGTGCAGTTGCCGATTACAACCGATTATTCTTCCGCCAAATTGTTCCTGTCCAATATCAACACCGAGATGATGCCGGTGCAGGGTACTTCTATCGGTGCGGCGATCGACCTCGCTGCCCGCTCGTTCACGCCGGAAACGGATGCTTCTAAGGCGATTATTGTGATTACGGATGGGGAAAACCACCAGGACGATGCCGTGGCCGCCGCCAAAGCCGCCCACGAGAAAGGAATAACGATACATACCATCGGTATGGGACTGGAGCAGGGGGCGCCGATTCCGGAAAAAGGAAATCCGGGGCAGTTCCGTAAGGATGCAGGCGGAAATGTGGTCATTTCGAAGCTGGACGAGGAAACCCTCCGCCAGATTGCCAAAGCCGGAGAGGGGTTGTATGTCCGTGCCAGCAATGCCGATGTGGGGCTGGGGCAGTTGATGGACGAGGTGAACCGGATGGAAAAAACGATGCTGGAAGAGCGGATTTTCAGCGACTATGCAGAGAAATACCAATATTTTTTGCTTGCCGGGCTGTTTTTCGTGTTTGTGGAATTTATGATTCTGGGCAGGAGGAACAAGCGCTTTATGAAAATCTATATTTTCAAGAAAAAAGAAGCCGGACAGGCGTAAACGGATAGGGGCGGTTTCGTCCCTTGCATTACTGGAACGAAAGATTATGAGCAAAACCATGAAAATAGCGACGTTAATACTGTTGATACTGGCCTGTGCCTTGTCGGTTTCCGCCCAGCAGGAACGGAAATTTATCCGGGAAGGGAACGGATTGTTCAACGGTCAGGATTTTGAGAAAGCCGAGGTGGAATACCGGAAGGCGATCGATAAAAAAGCGCTTTCTTTTGAGGCCGGGTTTAATCTGGGGGATGCTTTGTATAAACAAAAGAAATACGAAGAAGCCCTTCAGCAGTTTTCGGCTATGGCAAAGGAAGAGAAGGACAAGGCAAGGCTGGGCGAGCTGTATCATAATATCGGGAATACCCTGCTGGCGATGGAGAAAACCGAGGAGAGCATCGAGGCTTACAAGGAATCGCTGAGGAACCGCCCCAATTCGGCGGAAACGAAGTATAATCTGGAATATGCCCGCCATAAGCAGCAGCAAGACCAGAACAAGGATAACCAGGATCAGAACCAGGATAATAAAGACAATAAGGATCAGGATCAACAGGATCAGCAGAATAAAGACCAGCAGGATCAAAACAAAGATCAAAATAAGGATCAGGACAAAGATAAACAAGACCAGAACAAAGATCAGCAGGATCAGGACAAGCAAGATCAGAATAAAGACCAGAATAAGGATAATCAAGATAATAAGGACAAGCAAGACCAGCAACAACAACAGCCTCAGGAACAGCAAGGAAAGATTTCCAAAGAAGATGCTGCCCGCCTGTTAGAAGCTTTGCAGAACGATGAGAAGAACGTGCAGGAGAAAGTGCAGAAACAAAAAGCGCAGGAACAGAAGGCTAAGAAAATGAAAATTGAAAAAGATTGGTAATTTTGCGGTTCAAATAAATAAAAGAAATGAAACTGTTTAGTTTACTTGCATTATTATTCGTCGCATTACAGCTATCCGCGCAGACGGTGGAATTTAAAGCCAGCGCGCCCAATGTGGTGGCGGTGGGGGAAAGGTTTCAGCTGACCTATTCCGTGAATAGCCAGGGATCGAATTTGCAGGTTCCCACTTTCGAGAACTTCGATTTGCTGATGGGGCCGAGTCCCAGCCAGTCTATCGTGTATGTCAATAACAACGGCAGGCAGTCGCAACAGGTGTCGTTTACCTACACTTACCTGCTGGAAGGCGTGAAAGAGGGGACTTTCCAGATTCCGCCCGCTACGATTACGGTGGAGGGGAAACAGTATAAATCGAATGCCCTGAAAATTCAGGTGGTGAAAGGCGAATCGAAGCCCGCCGCAGATAATTCGCAGGCGGCGCAGGCCAATTCTTCGTCGATCAACGAGGAAAACCTTTTTGTGCGGATCGAAGTCAGCCGCCGCAATTTGTACATGGGCGAAAGCCTTATGGCGGTACTGAAAGTGTATTCCAAAGTCGATTTAACCAATTTCGGACGGATTAAATTCCCGGCGTTCAGCGGCTTCCTGGCCGAGGAGATCCCTACCCCCCAGCGTATCGAGCTGACGAGGGAAACTTATAACGGGCAGATATATAATGTAGGGGTGATCCGGAAAATGCTGCTGTATCCGCAGCATACGGGGGAGATCGTGATCGATCCTTTCGAGCTGGAATGTATTGTCCGGCAACGGGTGACAGGGGCACGCAGTCCGTGGGACGACTTTTTCGGAAACTACCGCGATGTGCGCGCTATGCGCCGCAGCCGCCCGCTGACGATCAATGTGAAGGAATTGCCGCAGGAAGGCCGCCCGATCGGTTTTTCCGGTACGGTGGGGAATATCACGATGACGACTTCCATCTCTGCGGATACGGTGAATGCCAACGATGCGATTACTTACCGGGTGACTTTCCGGGGTACGGGCAATCTGAAATTACTGAGCGCGCCGAAACTGAATTTCCCGCTCGATTTCGAAGCCTACGATCCGAAAGAAAGCCGCGATATACAAACCGGAGAAACGGGGATGTCCGGAACGGTGTCGTTCGAATATCTGGTGATTCCGCGTTATTCCGGGGAATACCTGATTCCGGTCTTACGTTATTCTTTTTTCGATACCCAGAGTAATTCTTATAAAACCCTGTCCGGGCGCGATTATAAGGTGTTTGTCCGCAAGGGAGCCGAAAAGGGACAGTCAAACGGTAGTAACGGCAATGCGGTGCAGTCGTTCAAGAAAGAAGACGTCCGCCTGGTGGGGCAGGATATCCGCTACCTGAAAACAGGCGACCTGAATTTGAGGGAAATCGGGGTGCGATTCTTCGGAACTCCCCAGTATTGGCTGGCGATCCTGATTCCTTTCGTGCTGTTCGTCACCGGGGTGATACTCAACCGCAGGCGGATCAAGTCGAACGCCGATGTGGTGAAAGTGAAGAACAAAGCTGCGAACAAGATGGCACGCAAGCGCTTGAAAGTGGCTGCCGGGGCGATGAAGAGCCATAACGGCGAGCTGTTCTACGACGAAGTGCTGAAAGCCCTTTGGGGGTATATGAGTTATAAACTGAATATCGACCGGGCGGAATTGAACCGCGATAATATCAGCGGTATTTTGCAGCAAAAAGGCGTGGATGCGGTGATGGTCGAAGAGTTTATCCGGGTGCTGGACACTTGCGAATATGCGCGCTATGCGCCGGGCAGCAAGTCGGACGAGCAGATGGATATGGTCTATATGGACAGTATCGACGTGATTACGAAATTGGATAAGGCAATTAAATCATAAACATCCGGCAGTGCGCTGCCGGGTTTTAGACGAATAGAAATGAAAACATTGGTTTTAATTATAACGGTCTTATTAACGGGTTTTTCTGCTTTTTCGCAGATCGGGCCGCAGGAACAGGCTGAAACTTTTTACCGCGAAGGGAAGTATCAGGAAGCCGCCGCCGTGTATAAAAATATATTGGCGGGAGGCAGAGAGTCCGCCGGCCTGTATTATAACTTAGGAAACTGTTATTACAAGCTGGGGGAAAATACCCAGGCTATCCTGAATTACGAGCGGGCGTTGCTGCTCGATCCCAGCGACGGGATGGCGCGGTATAACCTGAAAATGGCGCAAAAGGGGATTGTGGATAAGATAGAGGTGTTACCGGAATTGTTTTTCGTGAGGTGGTTTAAAGCCGTGGAAACTTATTTTTCGGCCGATCAGTGGGGAACGATTTCCGTCGCTTTGTTTCTCTTTTTCCTGGGAATGGTGGCTTTGTTTTTCTATGCCGGAACGGTGGGTTGGAAAAAGACCGGTTTCTGGGTGGGGATCGTCGCCCTTTTCTTTACGGTGTCGTCTCTATTCTTTGCCGTGAAGCAGCATCACCGGATTACGGAGCGGGAATATGCGATCATCACGGCTCCCAGCGTCACGGTGAAAGGGGCTCCTGACAATAGCGGGACGGCCTTGTTCCTGATACACGAGGGGTTGAAAGTGCGGGTGGTGGGTACGCTGGGCAACTGGTACAATATCCGGGTAGCCGACGGCAACGAAGGCTGGGTGGAAAAGTCCGAGCTTGAAAAAATTTAAGTCTTAAATGTGAAAAAGCAGGGAAAAGTTCCCGCCGATTTGGTAATACGGGCGATCCTTGTTATTTTTACAGTCTGTAAGCGGAAGTACATGCCGCTAATTTGAAAGAAATCATATCATCTGTAAATGGATAATTTTATAGTTTCAGCACGAAAGTACAGACCGGCCAGTTTCGACACGGTGGTGGGGCAGCTGGCGATTACGTCCACCTTGCGCAATGCCATTGCCAATCACCAGTTGGCACAGGCATACCTGTTCACCGGGCCGCGGGGGGTGGGAAAGACGACCTGTGCCCGTATTTTTGCCAAGACTATAAATTGCATGAATCTCCAGCCCAACGCAGAGCCCTGCAACGAATGCGAATCGTGCAAGGCGTTCAATGCCGGGCGTTCGCTCAATATACACGAATTGGATGCCGCTTCCAACAATAGCGTGGACGATATCCGGGGATTGGTGGAGCAGGTGAGGATTTTGCCGCAGGTGGGGAAATACAGCGTTTATATCATCGACGAGGTGCACATGCTGAGTACCTCTGCTTTCAATGCGTTCCTGAAAACATTGGAAGAGCCGCCCGCCCATGCGATCTTTATTTTAGCGACGACCGAAAAGCATAAGATATTACCCACGATATTATCCCGTTGCCAGATTTACGATTTCAACCGGATGAAGGTGGCCGATACGGTGGAACACCTGAAATATATCGCTTCGAAAGAGGGGATCACTGCCGAAGAGGAGGCGCTGGATGTGATTGCGCAGAAAGCGGACGGAGCGATGCGTGACGCCCTTTCTATTTTCGACCAGGTGGTGAGTTTTTGCGGTGCGAATCTCACTTACGATAGAGTGATCCAAAATCTGAATGTACTGGATTACGATTATTATTTCCGGCTGACCGACCTGTTTTACGCCGGAAAGGTGTCCGACGCCCTTTTGCTGTTCAACGAGATCATCGAAAAAGGTTTCGACGGCGGGAACCTGCTGTCGGGCTTGGGAAAACACTTCCGCGATGTGCTGGTATCGAAAGACCCTGCCACGGTGCAATTGTTGGAAGTCAGTGCCGGAATCAAGGCCCGTTATGCCAAACAGGGGGCCGACTGCTCGGTGGATTTCTTATATGAAGCCCTGAAAGTGGTGGAGCAATGCGAGATGCAATACAAAGTGCGCATGGAAAAACGGTTGTGCGTGGAGATTGCCTTTATCAAATTGTGCCAGATCAACGAGCTAAAAAAAAAAAGCTGAGAGCCTCTGAGTTTGCAGCTCTTCTTAAAATAGATCATTTCAACGGAAAATACAGGGAGCCGGGAACTGCGGCCGCTCCTGCCGGGGGGGGAACTTCCGGTGGCGGCACTGTCTCTGTCGGTGGCGTTGCTCCGGTTGCTCCGGTTCCGGCTTCGAACGCAGTTTCGAATGGGGCTTCCCGTCCGGCGGTTGCTCCGAAAAATGCCGGACAGGCGAACGCCGCGAATTTCGTGCGTCCCGAAGGCTCTTTCCGTATCAAAGATTCCCTGAAGAAAATAGCCCAGACCGGGCCTGCCGGGAAAGCGGAGGAGGTGGTGGTCAAACGGGAGCAGGTGGCCGGCCGGGAGTCTTTTGGGCAGCCGGAGGTGACCGGAGCCCTCGAAGCCTATGTTGCCAGCTACAAGCCGGAGCCGATCGTTTCGGTGGCTTTGCGCGCCCATAAACCGGATGTACAGGGCGAAAATATCGTTGTCCTTGCCGATAACCAGTTGCAGATCGATAAACTGGAAAGTATCAAATTGCAGATACAAAATTTCCTGATGCGTTCGCTTAAAAACGGTTTTATCACGTTGTCGTTCCAGATATTCGATGATAAAACCCACAAAGATGAAGTGAAGAAGCTGTACACCGCCAGCGAAAAATTCGAGCATTTCCTGAAATTGAATCCGGTGGTTGCCGACCTGAAAGTGATTTTCGGGCTGGAATTGGAGTAGGGTACGGGGTAAGTCCCCGTTGCGGCGGCAGACGGTAAAGGATTACCGATTACCGGCTAAATAATCATTTGTCATTTTTGAGGATGTCGAAAGAGAGATAAGGAGGCGAGGAGACTATATCAGAGGGGGAAGTATGTTTGGTTTTAGGGTATATTCTAAAATTGGATGTTTATCGTGCTATATTTGATTTTTCCAATTTTGATATTTGTGCATGTATTTTGGATGATTTTATTTTTGCCTTGCTTTTCCGATAAATTTCCAATGTATTCCAATATGAGATTTTTTCCTACATTGGATTTTTCCCGCTCTTGTTTTCAGATCGGTTTTACCGCCTTTTCAGCTTTGTCCTTTTTCGGGCGGGAATTTTTTTTATTGCTTTAACGAAGATTCTTTACGGGATATTTCTAAGGACGGGAGGGCTGTAACGGTAGTGTAACGAACAAGCGGCAGAAGCGGGAGCGTGGTTGTTTTCACGGTTCCCCATTGAATTTGGCTGCTAAAAACGGGTTATTCAATCATAAGTTGCTGATTGGAAATGACTGTAATATCTTCCGCCGATGGTCGTGAATCTTAAAACGCTATTTTATACTGCGCTCTCCTTTGTTTTGTAATTTCCCCTCCAGATGGGGATTATCGGTAAATGAAATCTTTTTCGGCTTTTCCGGACGCTGTCCTTTCACGAAGGGAAACGGCATATTTCTGTTTCCCTTCGTGGAAGATACTTTACGATACTTTTGTTTTGTATTTTCGTTTTTCGATGAAATAGTAACACAGGGGAACGAAATAGAGGCTGATAACGGTTCCGAAGCTCATCCCGGCAATCATGGTGACGGCGAGCGGGCGTTGGAGCTGCGAGCCGATGTCGTTTCCCCAAAGCAGGGGGATCATGGAGAAAATACTGGTTAAGCTGGTCATCAGGATGGGCTTTAAACGTCTTACCCCGCCTTCGTGGATGGCTTCGAGCAGAGGCAACCCGCTACGTTCCAGGCGGATAATGGTGTCGATTTTCAGAATGGAGTCGTTGATAATGATACCGCTCATGACGACGATACCGATCATCGACATCATGTTGAGCGATATATCGCACAGCCATAGCACCAGTATGGCAAAGGATACGTCCAGCGGGATTTCGATCAGGATGATCGAAGGCAACCACAGGGATTCGAATTGAGCCGCAAGGATAAAGTAAAGCATCAGGATGGCAATGGTAATAATCATCACCATTTCCCAAAGGGTTTCTGCCCCGGCAAAGAAGGTCCCGCCGAAATGGGCGTTCAGATCGACTTTTGCGGCTTCCTGACGGACACGGTTGATGATCTGGCGCGTGCTGTCTCCGGTGTTGTAAACGTTGAGGGGGACTACCGCCCCTTCTTTCCGCCCGATGATTTGCTTGTAGTCGTAATCGGTGGATATTTGGGTGAGGGCGGACATGGGGATGTATTGCCTGTCGGCGTTGGCGACGGCGGAAGCGTTCAGGATTTCCTGAATCGTCCGTTCGTCTTCGGTGATGACGATGGGCACATAGTGACTTCCGGTATTCAGCTTGTCGATATTGGTTTTGCTGATGTTCTTTTCCAGCGTCCGGATCAGGTTTTCCTGATTCACTTTGTAGAGGGCCAGCCGGTCGGGTAGGAAATGGATAACGATTCTTTCCTGTGAAGCGGGCTTGTTTAGTTGTAGTCCCGGCATGATCGTGTTCAGATAATCTACGAATTGGTTGATTTTGCTCAATTCTGCCACACTCCGGCGGGAATTGTCGGAGAGATATATGATCAGCGGGGCATCCTCGCTGCGGAATAATTGTTCGAACAGGTTTTCCACCTTTTTCAGATCTACCCGGGCTTCCGGATAGGTTTCCTTGATGTAGGCGACGATTGCCTGTGACGTTTTTTGCAGGCTTTTGTTATCGTGGGTTTTGATATACAGTTCCGCTTCGTTGATGTTCTGGTCTTCTTCCCGGTTCAGGAAAAATTGTTTTTCACCGATGTGGCAGCTGATTTCTTCGCACTGGCCTTTGAAACGATCGACGATGTCGTCGATCCGCTTATGGTTTTCGTCGATGTGTATGCTGCTGTTCCAGTCCGTTTTAATTAGGATTTCGTTGATTTCGATGGGAGGCATCTGTTCCAGCGGAATCGAAGGTATGACGGCTATTCCGCAACCCATGATGAAGAAAACGATGATGACACTTCTTTTGCGGTGGTGGAATACAAATTCATACATTTTGGTGTAGTAGTGTTCCAGATTTTTTAGGCTGATCCGTTTGACGAATCGACCGACCTTGCCTTCTTTGGCATGCTTGAAAAGCAGGTGGAACACGACGGGGACAATGGAGATGGATACGGCGAGGGATACGAAAAGCCCGATCGCCACAGCGACCGCTTCGTCGTAGAACAAGGCCCCGCTGATTCCTCCTAAAAATACGAGGGGAACGAATACGGCGCAGGTGGTCAGTACGGACGACAGCAAAGGACGGATGATTTCGGTGGTTCCCCGCAGGCAGGCATCGAAAAGGGAATAACCCCGTTCCCGGAATTGGTTGATGTTGTCGATTACGATGATCGAGTTATCTACCATCATTCCCACACCCATGATCAAACCCGCCAGCGATACGGTGTTGATCGATATGCCGAATAGCTGGAAAAAAAGTATGGTGATGATAACCGATACCGGAATACTGATACTGATGATCAGGGGAGAGCGGGCATCCTGGAGGAAGAACAGCATAATAAAGATGGTCAGGAGAATACCGATTACGAGGCTCTGTTTCAGGTTGTCGATCGAGTAGTTCAGCAGGGTGGCCTGGTCGCGCGATACGGAAAATTCTACGTCCGGATAGTCTTTCCGGAATTTTTCGATCATATCGGATACATTGGCTTTCATCTCGGACATCCGCGCGCTGGATTGCTTGATGACGGCAAGGCACAGCGATTGGTTGTCGCCGTTGATGAACAGTCCCCTTTTATCCCTGGGGCGGATGCCTACCTCCGCAATGTCCCTGATCTGCATCAACCGCCCCTGAATGTTGATGTATATATCGGCCACGTCTTCTACCGAGGTGAGCTGGCTGGTGAATTTGATGCTGTATTGGTAGTAGCCGTCGCGGATCGTCATGCTTCCCGCCACCATGTTGTTGTTGGCGATAGCCGATTGTAACTGGTCCTGAGTGATGTTCAGGCTGCGCATTTTGGTCTCGTCGGGCAGGATATACATTTCCGGCTGGAAAATGCCGCTGATGTCCACCATTGCCACGTCCGGCAACTGTTCGAGCCTTTTCTTGAGCACCGATTCGGTAAATTCGCAAAATTCCAGGAATTTCGTGTCCGACGAAGCGTTTTTCAGGTTTAGGTTGATGTAGAACACCGGAATATCGGAAGTAGAGGCTTTGATGATGGTGGGACGTTGCATCTCCTTGGGAAGGGAGTTCATCACGGCATCCACTTTTTGGTTTGCTTCGATAAAAGCGTAGTCGATGGACGTGCCGTATTCGAATTTCAGGGTAATGTTCCCGCCTCCTTCTTTTGATTCGGACTGAATGGAGGTGAGGTGGGGGATTTGCTGCAACTGGTTGCGGAGTTTTACGGTGATCGTGTTTTCCACTTCGTTTACGGATGCGTCTTCATTGGTATAATGGATGCTGATTTCCGGAATATCGATATCGGGCATCAGGGAGACGGGCAACCTCAACGATGCGATGATACCCAGCACAATGAAAGCTATCGTACACATCGAAACTGCTATCGGGCGTTTGAGGAAAAATTCTACCATAATTTTTTATTTTTTGCGACAAGAACCGCGTTCCGGAAAACCGGAACGTGTGTAAGCGTTATTCTATGGCTCTTGCGTTCATTAATATTGCTTTTATTTTTTGTTCGTCGTTCGTTTTTCCGGAAAAGGTTATTGTCCGGAGGGGGTTCCCCGTTTTCGTTTTCTCCATTTCCAGAAAGCCGGAAAGCCGAGGAATTTTTTGGCTCTTTCCCATTTCCCGGCGGGAACTTCCGTTCCGGGAGTCCATGTTTCCCTTTCCGCCATAGCCAGGGCGGGGGCGTGTTTCCGGTGCAGATGCCTGTATCCTCTGGTGATCTGGCTTTTCGGCACAAAGAAGATCGGCAGCAGGATCACCAGGACCAGCAGGGAAAAGGCCAGCCCGCTGATGGTTCCCAATGCCAGGCTGAACCAGAAATCGGAAGGGGTTCCGATCAGGAACGGAATGAAGCCTAACATCGTGGATACGATGGTCAGCACAATGGGGATGATTTTAGCATTATAGGCCCGCAGATAGGTATGCAGTCCCGGGGGCCGCCCGTCTTTGAGCTTATTGTTGTAATCGTTGATGATGTACAAAATCGAATTAACGGCCAGCCCGCACATGAGGATAAAGGCTGCCAACCCTCCCTCGTTGAATTTCAATCCGAAAAAGTAAAACCCTAAAAAGCACCCGATAAAGGAGATGGGAGCGATGACAATGACGATGAATGCCTGGCGGAACGATTCCAGCAGGACGGAACAGATAAAATAAATAATCGTAATCACCATCAGGATGTACCACACCCGCTTGTCGATGCCGCCCGCACCCCGCCAATACGACCAGTTCCACCGGTCGGAATCCTTTACCCGGAATCCGACAGGCATGGTGCGGTTGATTTCTTTTATAATGCGTTCCTTGATCTTGGACGACAGCATATAATCGCCCAAAAAGTCGTATTGCACCAAAACTTCGTATTCTTGGTTCGTTTTGGTGATGTTTTCGAATGCCTGTTCTTCTTCGATCGAGCCCACATCGCCGAGGCGGTAAACCGATTTATTGCCGGACATGGGACGGTTTCGCATGTCCCAGAGGCTTATTTCCTTGTCTTCGGAAGGACGGAGGACGATGGAGGTAAGCCGGTTGTTTATCATGGCGTTTGTGTAAATGTCCCCTGCTTTCGAGAAAGAACTCAAATGCCGCAATGTGCTTTTAATGTCCGTGTTGTTTTTGGCCAGCTTCTCTTTGTCCACCTGCACGGCAAATTCCTTTGTTTTCGACGGATTCCGGTTGTTTCCGATATATAATTTCTTCACCCGCCTTTGCTCTTCGAGCATGCCTTTCAGCTGGTCGGCGTACATCAGCACTTTCCGGTAGTTGTATCCTACCACTTTCAGCGATTCGGAGCGGTACTCGCTCATGCGGTTGGAAAAGGCTTTCCCTACCCCTGAAACGTCCGAATCGGCATTTCCGATGGCGTGAACGAAACGGATCAGCTCGTTTTGCAACAATTCTGGGAATCCGGTCAGTTCGTCCTCTTCGCGGAAGGTGATCCGCATGTGGCCTTCGTTCGGGGAATTTATGTTGGAAATGAACGTTTCCACTTCGGGATAGCCTGCCAAAAAGTTTTCCACTTTCAGGAAGGCTTCGTTCATTTGCTGGAGTGTTGCTCCGTGTGGCATCGTCATTCTAAGGTTGATCGTGGTGCGCCTGCGTTGTTCCTGGTCGTCTTTCATCCATTGCCCGCCGCCGCCTTCAATGAACAGGCGGAGACTGCCGCCGAAGATTTTATCCGTCCACGGCTTGATTTTTAGATAAATCTCGCTGCTGAAAATGCGGTTGTACAGTTCCGAGGCTTTTTTCTCGCGGTCGATCGTGGTGGGGATAAGGAAAACCGGAACTCCGAATCCTAAGACGATGATGACCGCCAGCGCGATTTTAAACCGCTTGGTGAAGACGATGGTCCTGGCATAGCCGCGGGTGAAGCGGACGATCCGCCTTCTCCGTTTGAACAGGCGTTTTCCTTCTTCCGGCTTTAACGGGATTTTTTCCATCAGGGCCGGGACGAAGAAAAGGGCTACAAAGATCGACACGGTGAGGTTGGCGATGATAACGGCGGAAAAGCCCCACATATTGCGCATGACCTCATTGTCCATGTTGAAAATGACGACCAGCGCCCCCATTGTGGTGAGGGTTGCGGCGAGGATTGCCATGAATACCCTCCGGTTCCGGTGGTGGCGGTAGTGATCCGCCATGACGATGACGTTATCGATGATGATACCGAACGACACCGTGACGCCCGCCAGCGCATAAAGATGTATTTCGATTTTAAACCAGTAATAAAAGACAAGGGCGATCAGAATGTTTGCCGTGAGGCTAATGGTGATGATCAGCAGGTAACGCAGGTTACGGCTGGTGATCCATACGAACAGAAGCAGTATCAGGATCGTGATTCCGGTACGGAACAGATTTTGGTTCAGTTCGTCTTTCAGCTCGACAGTGCTGTCGTAGGTCATTTTTATGGAATAATCTTCCGAAAAATCCTCTGCCAGTTTTTTTATTTCTTCCTGGACTTTGGCCGACAGGTCTATGGTATTGGCGTTTTTTTCCGAAAAAATGTTGATATTGATCCGGTTCAGCCCGTTTATCCGGTAGTAGGAAGAGGGGATGGATTCCCTGTAATCGAGGGTGGCGACGTCTTTCAGGTAAATGATCTTATCGCCGATGGTTTTGATCGGCAGGAAAAGCAGGTCTGTTTTATTGTCGTCCGGGTTCCCTTTGAAAATGATATACGAATACTTTTGCTGAGGCTCTGTTTCTATCAGCACTTTCCCGGCGTCTTTGCGGGTGTAATAGGTGCGGATTCCGTTGGAAATGTCGTAAGCCGACACGCCGATATCCGACAGCAGGCGCGAATCGTAGGTCAATACCCATTCGAAGGGTACGGCCCCGGTGACGCTCACGCTTTCCACTCCGGGCATTTGGGAGATCAGGGCGGCAATGTTGTCTTCGGCAAAGGTGGCTACATCCTGTGTACTTCCCGGTCCGGTGATTACATAGTTCAGCAGCAGGGTTTGTTCCGAAGCTCTTTCCCGTCCGTCCCGGAATTCCCCGCCCCGCACTTCCGACACGGAAACTCCGTCGGGCAGGCTGGTTTTGACGGAACGGACGATGGAGGAGAGGTACAGCTTTACGGCATCGATGTTTTCGTTTTTATCGATGTTCAGCGTGATCGATCCCCAGCCTTGCCCGGTGTTGGAAGAGATGTCGGCAAGCCCTTTGGTGCGGGCGAACGCTCCTTCCAGTTTAGAGGTCACTTCCATTTCCAGCAATTCCGGATTCGCATTCGGCCAGGAGAACGATACGCTCAATTGCTGGGAACGCGAAGAAGGATAGAGCTGGAGGGTGAGCTGAGGTATCAGGCTCGCTCCCAACAGCATCAGGACGACGAATATCGTATTGACTGAAAAGGCGGATAATTTCATTTTACAGGATTCGGGGTGTCAGGTTTCCGTGTTTTACCGCCCTGGCAGGAAAGCAATCCTGGCGGGCGGGCAAAGTCCGGTTTTATGGGATAACGGTAACATCGCTTTCGTGCGACAATCCTAAATTATTATCGTAGATGACTTCTTCACCTTCGGCCAATCCCGATTCTATACAGACTTCCCGGCTGTTTTCCTGTCCGGTCGTGACATATTTCCAGATGGCTTTGCCGTCCTGATGGACGAATACCACTTTTTTACCCTGGCGGGGCAATACCGCTGATTTCGGGACCGACAGTTTTTCCTCGATTTGCCGTTTTACCAGAATGCTTACGTTCATTCCGTCCACCAGCACCGAATTTTTGTTGGGGATCAGCGCTTTGATCTGCACCATGCCGTTTTCGTCGATCTTAGGGTTGATTTCGGTGATCTTTCCGAAAAGCGTCTGGTCGGGCTTGGCATAAGGGGTAGCCTCTATCGTCATGCCGGGGCGGAGGTGTGCGATCTCGGTTTCCAATACGTTGAAAATGATCTCCATCTCCGAGTCGTCGATCAGGGTACAGAGGCTTTTGTAAGTGGAAGAAGGGTTGAATTCCCTGGCTTCGAGGTCGGCGATTACACCCGGAAACGGGGCTTTCACCGTGATATTTTCGTAGTCGTGTTTTGCTTTTTCGTAGGAATTTTTAGCGGAAGTATAACCGCATTGCAGCATGATGGTGTGTAAGCGTTGCGGATCGATCTGCCCGGTGTCCGCTATCGATTTGATGTCTTCGCCCATCAGGCGGTTGCGCAATTCCAGTTCCGCTTTTTTCAGGCCGAGAAATGCCTCCTGCAAAGTTTGGGTGGATTTGTAACTATCGACCGAAACGATGGGATCGTCTGTTTTGACGTGGTCGCCGTTCTTGACATATACTTTCGCTACTATATCGTTCACTTCGAAGTTCAAAAGCGCTTTCATGCGGGCGTTTGCCTTACCGTTGCTCACCAGCTCCATTTCGAAACGGCCGAGCTTGGCTTTCGCCACCCTGACCTCGGTTTTTTCCTCTTTTTTTTCGATCCGGGCTTTCAGCTCTTCTTCTTTCGGTTTGTCTTTTTTCTTTTCGCCGCATCCACTCAGTAGAAACAACAACAGTAGCGGAAATATACAAATTTTCATAAGCTTGAATTTTGTTTGTATCGTTGTAAATATATATCTTTTTAAAAGAAAACAACTTTAAATAATAGAATTTAGGATTTCTTTAATATTTGTTTTTCAGAGCGCCGATTTCCACTATGCTGGTGTGCGGTGCCGTTCCGAATCCGTTCTTGAGTGTGATCCGGAAGAATCTGCATTCCTGCGGCTCTTTTAACATAAATTCCTGCGTGCTTCCTTCGTTGTACAGGGCGAAATTCCCGGCCTGCGTCCAGTTCTCGCCGTCGTCGCTGACAGCGAATTCGATGTTCTTGGGAATGTCGCGCCCCCTTGGGCGTACGAAAAAGCCGTCGATCCGGTTCTTTTTCTTCATATCTATTTCTAACCAGTGAGGATATTTGAATGTTTCTCCCGTATATCGGCTGTGCCAGAAGGTCTGGAGATTGTCGTCGATGGCGAAACGGGCATACCCCGGCTCATACGGACCGCTGTCCGGCTCCTCGGAGGATGCGGTGCAGCTCCAGCCTGTCCGGTCGAGCCGGATATAATCTTCGTATTCTATGGCCTGCATTACATCGTAGTACACAAATTGAGGCTCTCCGTTGCGGATGATGAAAGGCACTTCCTCACGTCCCCGGCTATGGTTACGGAGCCAGTACAGGCGGTCGGTCCGCAGGTCTTTATAGTCCAGGTAATTGTATTTGCTGTATTGGTTCGAAAGCGATTGCCAGCCGTCCTCCCATACCATAAGCTCGTAGTTTTCGTTCGGCTTGACGATATTATCGGCATTTTTGGGGGCCATACGTACCCGGGTGAGGATTTGCGGGGTGTCGAGCTCGAATACGATCCGTTTTTTGCCCGATGAGGTTTGCATATCGCCGTCGTATTCCGGATCTTTCAATTGAGCGGCATTTTTCGGTAGCACTTTTACATAATCGGCTGTGTTGATCCGGCGGTCTTCCGGCCTGAATATTTCCAACGGGGTAGGGGATGCCGTATTTTCGTATTTCCGAGATTTTTCCGTGAGGTATTCGAGGATAGAGAAATTGGCCGTCCGTTTTTCAGGGGCTTCATAGATATAATATTTCCAGGCTCTCCGGTTGTCGAGGGGAAATTCGTTCAAATAAGGGCCGGGAGCTTCCGTAATTGTATAGAGTTCCCGTTTGTTTTTGCCTTCCGGATCGTTGCTTCCGTAGAATTTTCCTCCCACCATTTCCTGAGCGAGTTTTTTCATATTCTCTTTGTAGGGGAATTTCCGGATTAGCCTGATGTCGTTTTTTTCGCCCTGTGCCGGGGTGTAAAAATGACTGAGCGGGTGCACCAGTAAGTCGAGGGCTTCCGGATTCCTCGGGATATAAAGCGGCTCGCCGTGAAATTCCGGTCTGCCTTCTGCGTCGAGGGTGACCAGGAAATAGAGCATGTCCGAGACCACGTTTTTGAAATGTGCCTGTGTTCCGGTGGAATCGACCGTTCCCCAGGTGATCGCCCTGATCCCTTCGGGATTATTGGCATAACTGTAAAGCCATGCCAGGTTGTTGCCGGTTTTGTGCGAAAGGGGCAGAGTGAGGGGATATACCCTTTTGATATAGGAGGTGACGTCCCGGATGCAGGGATCGTAGAAATTGACAGGTAATTTTTCCGTTTCTTTTTTCAGGAACAGGGGACTGTCTTCCTGTGCCCCGAACAGGCTGCGATAGATGTTGAACTTGATATCTTCCCGGTAGCCCCAGCTTTTGCCGCCGGGAAATCCGGCTTCCCCGTGGAAAGGATGCGGATTCATCAGGGAATCGAAAGTCACGATGTGATGATGCTGGCCTACAAATTCCCGGTTGCCGACGTTGATATCGATTACCGTGGGAACGCCGTAGGCCCGGAGAATATTACATTCCATTTCGCATTGCTCCACACATTCCAGTTTCTTTTTGAAAAACAACTCGTAATAACCCAGATAGCCTCCCACGGTCTTTTCCCCTAAAATGTTCCGCATGTTGTTCATATATACGTTATAGCGGGTAATGACGGTTGCCATGCTATACGGTTTTGCCTTGTCGAGCTGTTTGCCGAATTGCCGGTATATATCCGCTCCGTTCAGCGTGAGGCTGTTGGTGGATAAAGCCCGGTAGGGCAGCAGATATTCGCAAAAATCACCGAAAGTGAGGGTATGCGCGAAAGGCGATTTTTCCCAACGCTCAAAAGCGTTGTCGATGTGCGAGATCAGGAAATCGGCGTCTATGTTTTTCAGGTCGTCGAAAGCGGTTTTCTCCCGGTAAGGCGGCTTTATGTTCGTTTGCCCGATCTCAGCCTGATAGGCTTTGCCGAAAGCAGCGATCTTATCCTTGATTTCTTTTTTGTTTATAGACGAATTAGGCACATCGCCCATCACGGAATAGTAAAAAGTGTCCGCCCGTTCCACTAAACCGGGGATCGTTGCGTCGGGAAATTTGACTTCCGAATCGTTCCCGTGCCATTTCATGTTGTCGATCAGGAATAAGGCGGCTTTATATTTCAGGGAATCGGCTTCGTGTTTCCGGTAATGACGCAAGGCTTTTCTCAATTCCCATTTGTTTCCCCCTGCGATTTTCAACGACTCTTCCACGCCTTGCGGCAGCGGGGTGCAGGCGGTGAGTGCCAATGCGATCACTAAAATGTAATTTTTCATTTTTTCGCTCATTAAATGGTTAAAAATGAACCGGATAACAAGATGTTCGAGCCGGCTTTTATTTTACTTTTTTCAAAAATCTGTTCCATCTGTATTTTCCCGTTTCCTTGTCTTTGGCGGTCAGTATCCGTACCACCTTGCCTACCAGATATTTTTCGGGAACCATGCCGATGTAGCGGGAATCCTGCGAATTGACGACATTATCGCCTGCCATAAAATACCAGTTTTGGGTGAAGGTATAGGAATCGAGAGGCTGTCCGCCGAGGCGTACCCGTCCGTTTCCGACGGTGATATTTGCTCCTGTTTCAAACGTGATAGGCCTGCGGTAAAGGGAAATATTGCTGGTGTCGATGGGAAGCGTTATCCCTTTGCCGGGGATCACCAAAGGGCCGAAATTCTTAACGTCCCATTTCGGCTCGATGTGGGAGGGGGAAATCGTATAGCGGTATATTCCCTGAAAACCCGGCCATGAGGATAGCATTTCCTGATTGTCCATATTGCCGAATCCCTTTTCCCCGTTCACTTTGTAGAAACCGTTCGCTATGCAGAGGGAATCTCCCGGCAAGGCGATGCACCGTTTTACGTAGAAGGTGGATAAATTCATTTTGATCGTATCCCGCCTTTTATGATAGGGGTAGTTGAAAACGATCACGTCGTTGTGCTTCACTTTGGAAAAGCCTTTTACCCGGTAGGTCGGCGGCTCGCTGCCATCGTCGAGAAATTTGAAATTCTTATACACCCTTGCCCCATAGCATAGCTTGTTCACCACTATGAAATCGCCCGGCTGCAAGGTAGGCTCCATGGAGTCGCTCGGAATGGAATAGAAATCCACGGCAAAGATCCGCAGGAGCAATGCGATGACCAGCGAGATTATGATGGCCAGAAGATATTGTAATATGGTTTTCAGGATTTTTTTCAGCATCCGCTTCAGTTTGTCTTGTTTCTTCAGCAATGGTTTGTATTAAAGTTCGTTCCCGGTCTTGTGTTTTTTCTTTCTTTACCTTCTTTCTTCTTCATTCTTTTTTTTTCCCTGTCTGCTTACGCTTCTCTGTGGCTTGTTTATAGGTTCGATGGTCGAGAAGCTTTTTATATCGTATTTTGTAAGTATGTGTTTTTTCTGTGGTTATATGCTGGATTCTCTTTTTCTTTTCTGTCCTGCATACTCTTTTACTATTCTATGTAGTTCGTTTCCTTATATTCTTTCCTTTCCCTTCAATGCCTTTGATTTGTTTTTATTTGCTTGTTTCTTCGCGTATTCCCTGCTGTTTTTTATCTCCTTTTTCCGGGTGGGATAGGAACAGAAATCCTGCCGGGGAAACCGCTATTTTGTTTCCGCTTGTTTTCCGCTTTGGATTGTCTTCTTATATAAGTTCCAGAGGGCGTCGTTGTTGAGAGGGCTGCCGATCAGGACTACCCGGTTGTTTTTATCGAGCAAAAACGTCTGGAATCCCGGCATGGCGGGAAAGTGGTTCAGGCTGTCGGCCTGCCCTGCACGGTCGTATAGCAAAGGGGTGTCGAAGCGGTTGATTTTTTGAATATCCTCCAGTTGTTTATAATTTTTCACCCAGGCGATAAATACCAGCGACACGTCCAGATGAAGGCTATCCGCTTCTTCTTTCAGCATTTGCCAGTCGAAAAGTTTCAGACGGCATTCCGTGCAGCCGTTCGTGTCGATGTAGTTCAATATTTTATACTCCCGGCTGAATAATTCGGGGCAAACCGTGTCTCGTCCGTAAAGTTTGATCTCCGGATTTTCGGGAAAGAGGATTTCTTTTCCCTGCCATTCCTCTACCAACCGGGTCAGTTGGCGTTTTTTGTCGTTGCAGGAGGTGACGAGCAAAAACAGGCACAATACGGCTGCGACTGTGCCGAACGGGAAAATAGTCTTTTTTAAATGTTCCATGCTTTTTATGGGTTTATATCTGAAAATGTCTTGTTTTGCTGCTTTAAAGTGTCTTGTTGTATCGTTTTTACCGTGGCTAAGGAATCGGCCATTTCCTGTTTCATCTCCCTGACGGCTTCCGACATCACTTTCGGTTCTTTGGCGATGAGTTGCCGGGCGGTTTCTACGGCCTTTTCCGTCTGTCCGCTTTCAAAATACATTTTAGCTTTCAGATAATAAGGATACAGGCGGTGTGGGACCATCCGGGCTGCCTGGCGGAAAGCCGTTTCGGCCTGTCCGTATTGCTTTAGCGCCTGATAGTTCTTGCCCATAATGTTGTAAAACATGGGATCGCCGCTATACCGGATGCCTTCGGATAATATCCGGTTACTTTCTTCGTATAGCCTTGTTTTAGAAAGGCATTGCCCGTATTCGAATAAAAACACCGGCTCCGTTTTCAGCAAAGGATATAATTCCCGGTAATTATTCACCGTTTCTTCAAAAATATCCATATTGAAGTAGGTCTTTTCTTCGGCCCATTTCCGGTATGCTTCCTGCATTTTTTCCCGGTCGCGAACCAGCCAGCCCGATGCGCCCAACAAAGCCAGTAGGGTCCCCCGTACAATCCAGATGTTCAGGGAGCTACGCCGGCCGGTTTCCGGCGAGCGGTTTACAGAGAGGGCAAGCAGCAATAGGCCCAGCGTACATAAGGGCATCACCCGGAACGGATAGGAAAACAGGGCGAAAACGAGTAAGGCGGCAAGCGACCCGATCACGGCATTCGTTCCCGCTAAGGGAGAAATTGCCGCCAGCCGGATTGCGCTGCCTGCAATGACAAGCAGTAAGAACAAGCCCAATAGGCCGTATTCCACTCCGATCTGTAAATATTCGTTGAATCCGTATTCCGGTGAACCTGCAACGAGTTCCTCTTGTTCCGAGCCTTGTCCGGAGGCGAAATATTCGGCCTGCTTCTGCCCGAATATTCCGGCGAAATGTCCCGCACCCGCTCCTGTCCACGGGTTTTCGGCAATGGCTTTTGCCGAAACTTTCCACATGAGCATCCGTCCGTCGGCAGAACCTTTTTTCAGCAAATACATGCCTGTGCCTATTCCTGCCAGCAGCAACAAGGCGATAGAGGCGCACGCATATACCCGCTTGCGGTGTGCCCGGTAGTAGTGCCGCAACTTTTCAGGCAAACGGTAATGTTTTATCAATACCAGTCCGCAGCCGGTGGAGGAGGCGATCCAGGCACTCCGGCTCATTCCGGCGGGGAGGATTATGGCGATCCCGCAAAAGCAAAGGACGGAAACGCCGAACAAGATGAGATGGAATGTTTTTTCTCCCGACCATAAAATATCTCTTAATTGCCGGAAGGTAAAACCGTTTACTTCCGGTGAAAGCTTTAGCATCCAATATAAGGCAAGCGGCAGGATAACCGCCAGATAACCGGAATAGGGCCCCGGATTGAAAAAAGAGCCTGTGAGTTTATAAATGGAATGATTCGAGGCTGCAAAACCGTATAATTGCCGCAGGCCGAGCCAGCATTCGGCAATTCCCGCCAATAAAATAACCAGCGAGGCGATTTTCAGGGCTTCCGGCGTACGGCTGTAAACCACCCGTAAGGCAAAATAACCGGAGCCGAACAGCACTAAGCTGATAACCGGCTGGCTTCCGTTGGTAGCACTGGCGATGATCCCCAGGGCGGTAATCCCGATTACGGCATAGTCGGGGAGGGTATATACGAATTTTTCCCGGCTCAGACAACTGGCCGCCAATGCCACTGCCAGACAGATCAAGGCAATGATCTGATAGGCAAAGTATCCTGAAATAAGCTGCCCGTTAGCTAATTGCGGGTTGTTGTAAAATAACACCGAGCTAAACAGGACAGTCACCGCACCAGTAAGAATGTAAAAAAGATAACGCATTGACTTGTTCATTTATTCCCTTCACTTATTCAGAT
>ENA-UEQO01001167-UEQO01001167.1-human-gut-metagenome-genome-assembly--contig:-NODE-1167-length-28219-cov-10.469405_pt1 | contig 28219 bp, 19 predicted proteins | sample MGYA00242938_ERZ507940 | MGnify/ENA primary metagenome ERZ507940 (study PRJEB26167, sample SAMN06115517) | human gut metagenome | host: Homo sapiens | place: China:Chongqing | collected 2014-12-03... | reverse complement strand
TTTGACCTCGAGGAGCGTTCACAGTTCGCAAAGGGCAGAGCATTTTGCAACAGCCTTGTCAAGACTTTCTGCAATGCACTTGAACATGCAGGCTATTGGGCAGGACTGTATATCAGCCGTTCACCTTTGCAGCAGTACATATCTGCCTATGTTGCCAAGAGATATGCTTTGTGGGTCGCTGAGTACGGCTCAAAGTGCAACTATGGCGGCACTTATGGTATGTGGCAGTACACAAGCAGTGGCAAGGTCAGCGGTATCAGCGGCAATGTTGATATGGATATCTGCTATGTGAACTATCCTGCAAAGATCAAGGCAGCAGGGCTGAACGGCTTCAAGAAGCAGGCTATCATACCGACTAGCAAGCCGACTACAAGCTCCACCAAGAAGACAGTAACGTACACTGTGAAGCGTGGTGATACGCTCTCGGGCATCGCACGGCGTTACAAGACCACTGTTGCGAAGCTTGTTAAGAACAATGGTATCAAGAACGCTAATCTCATTTATGTGGGGCAGAAGATAAAAATCAAATAGGTAGAATTTCAGCCGTCTCGGAGTGATCTGAGGCGGCTGATTTTGGTGCTCAATCAAGGTGAAAACAAGGGCAAAAAAATGTACAATTATCCTCTTTGACCTACCCTTGAGGACAATTTTGACGTACAATTGACGTACAATGAGCCAATAAAAGTGCCTATTCAAGGGATTTCTTTATTCCTTGGTAAGGACGAGGTCACCGGTTCAAGCCCGGTTAGCAGCTCCAGCAGGTGCTTGCACCTGCACCCAGATCCGCTATCATTTATGGTAGCGGATTTTTTTGTCGCCGCCCATGGGTACGATACCCTGCACACAAAAAACACCGCCCGAACTCCTCGGACGGTGTTATATTTTTATCTCGTATTACAGATTTGTATACTCCATAAGGCTCTTATCCACCTCACGGGCAACATCTCTGCCCTCTCTGATAGCCCATACTACAAGTGACTGTCCTCTGCGCACGTCGCCTGCGGCAAAGACGTTCTTCACGTTGGTCTGATGTGTGCCGTCGGCTGTTGCGATATTCGTTCTGCCGTCTACCTCAACGCCAAAAGCCTTTGTGAGATAGCTTTCAGATCCCAGAAAGCCTGCCGCAATAAGAACAAGCTCGGTTTCTACCTTGTATTCGCTGCCCTCAACAGGCTTCATTATCGTTCTGCCTGACTTAGGGTCTTTCTCCGGGGAGAGCTTTACAAGCACTGCGCCCTTGAGATTGCCCTTTTTGTCTTTGAGAAACTCCTTGACAGTTGTCTGATAAACTCTCGGGTCATGACCGAACACACCGATAGCTTCCTCCTGACCGTAATCTGTCTTGCAGACCATTGGCCACTGCGGCCATGGGTTGTTCTCGGCTCTCGTGTCAGGAAGCTTTGGCATCATTTCAAGCTGCAAAACGCTCTTTGCGCCATGTCTTACGCTTGTACCAACGCAGTCATTTCCTGTATCTCCGCCGCCTATTACCATGACGTTCTTGCCCTTTGCGGAAATGTGGTTTTTATCCGTCAGACCGCCATTCAGCAGCGCCTTAGTTGTGGATTTCAGAAAATCCACTGCAAAATAGATACCATTTGCATCTCTGCCCTCGGCTTTGATATCTCTAGGGTTTGAAGCACCACAACAAAGTATTACTCTGTCGAAGTCCTTGAGAAGCTCAGCCGCTGTGATATCCTTGCCAACATTAACGCCTGTGCGGAACTCGATGCCCTCTTCTTTCATTATGTTTATCTTGCGCTCGATTATCTGCTTTTCAAGCTTCATGTTCGGTATGCCGTACATAAGCAGACCGCCCACTCTGTCCTCACGCTCGAAAACTGTTACACTGTGACCTCTCTGATTGAGCTGATCAGCGGCAGCAAGACCTGACGGGCCTGAGCCTATAACAGCGATAGTCTTTCCTGTTCTTACCTTTGGCACTCTTGCGGAAGCATATCCGCAGGCATAGGCATTTTCAATAATGCCGTATTCGTTAGCCTTTGTGGTAACAGCGTCGCCATTAGCTCCGCAGGTGCAGGCTTTTTCGCAAAGTGCAGGACAAACTCTTGATGTAAACTCAGGAAAATTGTTCGTCATATGAAGTCTGTAATATGCCTGCTCCCAGTTGCCCTTGTATATAAGGTCGTTCCATTCAGGGATAAGATTGTTAAGCGGACAGCCTGAAAATGCGTTGCCTATCTTCATTCCTGCCTGACAGAACGGCACACCGCAGTCCATACATCTTGCTCCCTGCTTCTGCTGCTCCTCCTTTGAAAGAGGAGTGTGAAATTCATTAAAATTCTTTATACGTTCCTCAACGGAGAACGCTGCTGCGTCCTCACGCTTATAGTCCATAAAACCAGTTGGCTTTCCCATATCTCAACTATACTTGCTTTCACGGCAAGTATATCCTCCTTTCGATTTTAAAAGTACAATATCTCATGTGCGCAGGCTTACTGCTTGCCGTTGATGATCTGATAGAATGCTTCTATCTGCGCCTGATCGCTGCTCATGCCCTTTTCTTCCATTGAAGCTATAGCAGACATCATCTTCTTGTAATCGTGAGGGATTATCTTCTTGAACTTAGGCAGATATTCCTCAAAGTTATCAAGAATACGCTTGCCCTTTTCAGAGCCTGTTGCGTCAACATGCTGCTGGATAAGGTCTTTGAGCTGAATTATATCGTACTTCTCCTTGACCTCAGAGAAAAGTACCATTTCCTTGTTGAGTCTTGTGTAAAGGTGTCTGTCCTCGTCAAGAACGTAAGCTACACCGCCCGACATACCTGCCGCAAAGTTTTTGCCCGTCTTGCCGATAACTACCACACAGCCGCCTGTCATATACTCACAGCCGTGGTCGCCAACGCCCTCGACAACTGCCACTGCGCCTGAGTTTCTTACGCAGAAACGCTCGCCTGCAACACCGTCGATGAATGCCTTACCGCTTGTTGCACCGTAAAGTGCAACGTTACCGATAATGATATTGTCCTCGGCTTTGAAAGTGGAATCTTTTGGAGGGTAAACAACAAGCTTACCGCCTGAAAGTCCCTTGCCGAAATAGTCGTTAGAGTCGCCCACAAGCTCGAGGGTCAAGCCGTTCGGGATAAATGCGCCGAAGCTCTGTCCGCCTGAGCCGTTGCAGACTATCTTGTATGTATCGTCAGCAAGTGTGTTATAATACTTTCTTGTTATCTCTGAGCCGAAGATAGTACCGAATGAACGGTCTGTGTTCTTGACATTTACTGTGATAGACTTCTTCTCACCACTACCCAGATTTTTCTCGAACTCCTTCATGAGTACCTTTTCATCAAGAGTGTTTTCAAGCTTGAAGTCATACTTGGATTTCTTGTTGTATTCTACCTTTTCTGAAACGTAATCAGAGTTGATGATATTAGAAAGGTCAACTTGTGCCGCAGTGCCTGTGATACCAGCCTTTGGCTTGATAAGGTCAATTCTTCCCACAAGCTCGTCAACTGTTCTTACGCCAAGCTTTGACATATATTCTCTAAGCTCGGAAGCCACGAATATCATAAAGTTCATTACATATTCAGGCTTGCCAGGGAACTTCTTTCTAAGCTCCGGGTTCTGTGTTGCAACACCAAATGGGCAAGTATCAAGATTACATACTCTCATCATTGCACAGCCGAGTGTTATCAGCGGAGCTGTTGCAAAGCCGAACTCCTCTGCGCCAAGGATCGCTGCGATAACAACATCACGGCCTGTCATGAGCTTGCCGTCTGTTTCGATAACGACCTTGTTTCTAAGACCGTTCTTGATAAGGGTCTGATGTGCTTCTGCAAGACCAAGCTCCCATGGAAGTCCTGCATTGTAGATAGAGTTTCTCGGAGCCGCACCTGTACCGCCGTCATAGCCTGAGATAAGGATAACACCTGCGCCCGCCTTTGCAACGCCTGCCGCAACTGTACCAACACCGCACTCGGAAACGAGCTTTACAGAAATTCTTGCGTTCTTGTTTGCGTTTTTCAGGTCATAGATAAGCTGAGCCAAGTCCTCGATAGAGTAGATATCGTGGTGTGGCGGAGGTGAGATAAGCGACACTCCAGGTGTTGAGTGTCTTGTTTTAGCTATCCATGGATAAACCTTTTTGCCAGGGAGATGACCGCCCTCGCCAGGCTTTGCGCCCTGTGCCATTTTTATCTGTATCTCATCAGCAGATGTGAGGTATCTTGAAGTTACACCGAAACGTCCTGAAGCCACCTGCTTGATAGCTGAACATCTGTCCTCAGAAGTACCCTTTGTGAGAAGTCTGTCAAGGCTCTCACCGCCCTCACCTGAGTTTGACTTGCCGTGAAGTCTGTTCATTGCGACAGCAAGTGCTTCATGAGCTTCCTGCGAGATAGAGCCGTATGACATAGCGCCCGTCTTAAATCTTCTTACGATAGAATCAACGCTCTCCACCTCTTCCAGCGGAACAGGATTTTCAGCAAAGTTGAAGTCCATAAGACCTCTGATGTTCACAGGGTCCATTTCCTCAGAGATAAGCTTTGAATACTTCTTGTATGTTTCATAGTCGCCAGTCCTTGCAGCCTGCTGGAGCAGATAGATAGACTGAGGATTGTAAAGATGCTCCTCCTTGCCGCTTCTGAACTTGTGGCTTCCTCTTGATTCAAGCTCTGTGTCTGTGCCAAGTCCAAGAGGGTCAAAGGCTGATGTATGAAGTCTGTCAACGTTCTTTTCGATATCAGAGATAGTGATACCGCCTATTCTGCTGACAGTGCCTGTGAAATACTTGTTTATAACGTCCTCGCCGATACCGATAGCCTCGAATATCTGTGAGCCTTGATATGACTGGATAGTAGAGATACCCATTTTGGAAGCTATCTTTACGATACCATGGAGAACAGCCGCATTATAATCGTCAACAGCGGCATAGTAGTCCTTATCGAGAAGGTCGTCAGCAATAAGCTCGTGGATAGTTTCCTGAGCAAGATAAGGGTTGATAGCGGAAGCGCCATAGCCAAGCAGTGTTGCAAAGTGATGAACTTCTCTAGGCTCGCCGCTTTCGAGGATAATAGCAAGAGATGTTCTCTTCTTTGTAACAACAAGGTGCTGATGAAGCGCTGATACTGCAAGCAGCGACGGGATAGCAAGGTGGTTCTCGTCAACTCCCCTGTCTGAAAGGATAAGGATATTTGCGCCCTCGCTGAACGCCTTGTCTGCTTCTATATAAAGTCTGTTTATAGCCTTTTCAAGTCTTGTGTTCTTATAATAAAGTATAGGGATAACAGCTACCTTAAAGCCAGGAATGTGCATATTCTTTATTTTAAGGATATCTGTTGAGGTAAGGATAGGGTCGTGTATCTTCATTACCTTGCAGTTTTCAGGCTTTTCTTCAAGAATATTGCCGTCCTCACCGATATAGACAGTTGTGGAGGTAACTATTTCCTCTCTGATAGCGTCTATAGGCGGATTTGTTACCTGTGCAAAGAGCTGTTTGAAATAGTTGAAAAGTGGCTGAGGCTCTTTTGAAAGCACCGCAAGCGGGCTGTCTGTACCCATAGCGGCAATAGACTCAGAGCCGTTCTTTGCCATTGGCAGGATAGATGTCATAACGTCCTCATAGGTATAGCCAAAGGCTTTCTGAAGTCTTTGTCTTTCCTCGTAGCCGTGTTCCTCTACCTTGATGTTTGGTATCTTGAGGTCTTTAAGTCTGACAAGGTTGCTGTCAAGCCACTCGCCGTAAGGCTGCTTTGAAGCATAGTATTCCTTAAGCTCGTCATCGTCGATAACTCTGCCCTGAACAGTATCAACAAGAAGCATTTTGCCTGGGCGAAGTCTTTCCTTTTCAACGATATTGTCTGACGGGATAGGAAGTGCGCCAACCTCAGATGAAAGGATAAGATTGCCGTCCTTTGTGATATAATATCTTGACGGACGCAGACCGTTTCTGTCAAGCACTGCACCCATGATATCTCCGTCAGAGAAAAGGATAGAAGCAGGTCCGTCCCATGGCTCCATCATAGTAGCGTAATACTGATAGAAGTCTTTCTTAGCCTGACTCATCGTGCCGTTGTTATCCCATGGCTCAGGGATCGTTATCATGACAGCCAGCGGCAGATCCATTCCACTCATGACCAAAAATTCAAGTGTGTTGTCGAGCATTGCAGAGTCAGAGCCTTCTGTGTTTACAACAGGTGTGACCTTATCAAGGTCGCCCTTCAAATGCTCAGACTTCATCGTTTCCTCACGAGCGAGCATTTTATCAGCATTGCCTCTGATAGTGTTTATCTCACCGTTGTGAACGATCATTCTGTTAGGATGCGCCCTCTGCCAGCTTGGATTTGTGTTGGTAGAAAATCTTGAATGTACCATAGCGATAGCAGACTCGTAGTCCTTATCCTGAAGGTCAGGGAAGAACTTTCTGAGATCCTGCACAAGGAACATTCCTTTATATACTATAGTTCTGCTTGAAAGTGATACAACATAGGTGTCCTCGTTTGACTGCTCGAACACACGTCTTGCAACATACAGCTTGCGGTCAAAATCAAGACCCTTTTTAACGCCCTTTGGACGCTTGATGAAGCACTGCATTATGGCAGGCATACACTGGGCAGCTCTCTTGCCAAGCACCTCAGGCTTTGCAGGAACGACTCTCCAGCCAAGGATCTCCAGACCCTCTTTTTCGGCGATTATCTCAAACATCTTCTTTGCCTGATTTCTCGCAAGCTCGTTCTGTGGGAAGAAGAACATACCAACGGCATAATCTCTCTCCTCGCCAAGCGTGATCCCAAGCTCAGCGGCGGCGATCTTCTTGAAGAATTTATGTGAGATCTGAAGCAGGATACCTACTCCGTCACCTGTTTTGCCCTCTGCGTCCTTACCAGCACGATGCTCAAGCGTTTCAACGATAGTCAGCGCATTTGCAACAGTATCGTGGCTCTTTTTGCCCTTAATGTTCACAACAGCACCTATTCCGCAGTTATCATGCTCGAATTTCGGTGAATACAGGCTTTTTACATTAGTCATATCCTCCATGCGTTCCATTTTTATCACCCTTTCCTGCCAAACTGTAAAAAAATTATAGCTTATCGTTCAGCAACGTATGTTATTTCACGGCTTATAGCCGATTTTTAGCTGTTTTTAACAAAAAACATGCAGGAAGAAATTAAAATCCTGCAATCCTGCATAAGTGCAAACAAACTCAAAGTGTGGTTTTTCGCACAAACGCAAGGAAATAGCCTTTTGCCGTCTTTTTTGACGGCTTAATCATTATAACACACATTGCGGCAAAATGCAAGAGCGAATGATAAAACTTGCATAAAATCATTATTAATTTTCAGTTAATCGGTATACATATATAACTTATGATTTCATATCGCTTTCCTAGGTAAACCTTGCAAACTAACGTAACAACGCTCTTTTCAGCTTATTTACAGCCATTTTCAGTGGAGAATCGTACTCTTTGTAAAAATGCTGATAATCCTTAGAATTGTTCCAGTCACCACCCCATTTCCAGCCGTGACGCTTAAAAATGCAATAGCAAAGGTCTGTTCTGTCAATCTTGTGATCAAAAGCCTTGTCACGGTCCGCATACTCTGCAGCATTGGCAGGCATGACCTTATTCCCCACTATATAAGGATTTATAAGAGGGTTTATGTCTATCGCCCTGCCGTAGCTGTGAGCCGAAATAGTGTTGGTACCAGCCACCACCCTATAGTTGAAGGCAGAGGAATTGTTATCCGCCATTGATCTTTCGTCATCAGCGTCATACTCGTCCACGAGCCTGATTTTTTCTATCTCATAACCGCCCTCGAAAAGCTCATAGAAGATATCCAGAACCTCCTGCGCAAGCTTTCTCGCCACGATAAGCTCCCCCGACTGCACCTTATGCTCAAAGTCATAATATCTCACACGCAGATAGGCAAGGTCGCCCAGCTTCACATAGGGATTTTCCTTATAGGAAACGCCTTTGATACGCTCTATCACCTCATTTGGAAGCTCCTCAGCCGTAAAGCCCTCTCTGTATAATATCTTTTCCATAAAAACACTCCTTACAAAAAGCGGTCAAGGCATGATACCTTGACCGTCCTTATTATTTATCCGCAGACTTGTAGTACATAACAACAGGCGTACCGTAAGGCACGTTGTCATAAACATATTTGGCGTCGTCATAGCTCATATTTATACAGCCGTGAGAGCCGTTGTATTTGTATATCTCACCGCCGAAATATCCGCCTCGCCACGTTGAATCGTGAAGACCTATTCCGCAGAGAGAAACGTTGTTCCAGAAGTTGCACTTTGTATCCCACTCGTCACCGTCGGCATTTGTGTCTTTCATACGCTTGTTGGTCTCCTTTGACCACAGCTTATAAACACCAGGGAGAGTTGTTCTCGCCTTAGATGTGGTCTGACCTGAAACAATATAGGTATCGAGCTTTTTCTTACCCTTTTCATAATACCACAGGTGCTGGTCGGTAAGGTCTATCTCGATATAAGTGTCGCCTATATCATCGTCTTTGCTTCTCGCAGACTCAACGCCTGTAAAGTCATAATAACCGGTACTGTAATAGATAGGGTCTACCTTGTCAACGCTCTCGCCCTTTTCAAGCATATCCACAAGATCGTCACAAGTCTTTTCCTGATCTATCCACCAGCCGTATTTAGCATCAGAGCTTGTCGGCACGATTATGTCGCCCTGCAAAGTGGCGTGGAATTTTCTCTTAGTATTATATGTATCATACTTCTTTGCGAGCTTTTCCACATACTCCATGGCTTTCTTTCTGTCCACAGTGTAGCTTCCGTCATCTTTGAGCTTTATAATCTTCATAAGCTCCTCGCCCGTGAGAGTTTCTGTGGTGTAGTCAAAATCGTATGTGACAGAAAGCTGGAAAACATCATTTCGTTTTTTGCAATCGTCCTCAAGGTCTGCGCTCTTCACCTTTGGAAGAGAATAACAACCTGTGTCCTTGTCAAGCTCAACGCTAAGCTCACCTGCCGCCACGCTTTGCGTAACATAAGCTTCAAGCTTTTTCATATCGGTTATCTTGTTTCCCTGCACCTCAGGGGTGATAACATAAGCCGTCTTATCCTCGTTAAGGCCAAGCTTTGCATCGGCAGTTTCAACATCGCCCCATTTTGCTTTCTCCACAAGCTTCTGAAGCTTCTCAACATCAAATGTGATGTCCTCATTAAAGCTATAGGTGGAGTTCTGTATAAATCCAGAGAACCAAGTTTTTCTGTTCACGCTGTCATAGATCTTCTGAAGCTCGTCCTTGCCGCTTAGTCTGTAATCAAAATCAGCCGTCTTGAAAACAACAGGCGTGCCGTCGATAGTTTTGACCGTAAGCTCATAAGGCATATCGTTCACCCCGAGCAGGTCGCAAGCCTGTTCAAATGTCCTTCCGCCCACGTCAACGCCATTCACTGTTGTGCCGCTCAGAAATCTGTTGCTATAGTAAGCTCTTCCAATGAAATATCCTCCGCCCACAACTATCACGATAGCCGCTGCCGCAGTGCCGCAGATAATGCCGATATTGTTGCGTTTTTTCTTTCTTTTCTTGTTCTTTGACGAACCTTTGACAGAGCTGTTTTTCTTCACAGATGCCGCAGTCTTTTTCTTTATTGTTGTGGAATTTTCCGTCATCAATTATCCTCCTGTACAAAATGACGTTCGGCATTTGCCGACAATGTATCAAGAATAATTATATCACGCTTTTTTCCTTTTGTCTATAGGATAGGCTGAAAAATTTGTCACAAAAAGAGTGCCGGATATTCTCATTTAATGTACAAATAAACGTACCGCAAACAAACTACACGCAAACACAGTAAAAAAAATATCGGGCAGATAACTCTACCCGATAAAATATCAGTCTTTTATATACTTGTTCTTGACCTCGCTGTAGGTCTTGCAGAAGCGGTCATGGGAGATATACGCTCCCCAGCTCATGTTATCGTCCACCTGAGGATCCATAACATATACCTGACCGTTTATCGTTACCTCCACCCACATATGATAGCCGTAACCGCCTGCCGCCATAGCGGTCTTGCCGTCAACAGTCTTTGCGTCAAAGCCTATGTAGTTAAGCATTGCGGCGTAAACGTAAGAATACTCTGTGCAAGTGCCGTAACCGTCCTCAAGAACAGCCTTGACAGGATTTGCCCAGCCGCCGTAATCGTAGACCGTGTTCTTTATGATATAATCGTAGCAAGCCACAGCCTTTTCGTAGTTTGTCATATCATCTGATATTATCTTATCGAGATATTTCAGAAGTATCTTTTCTTCCTTTGCGCTGAGCGTCGCCTTTGGATCAAGCACTGCAGAATTAAGTCGCTGTGCAGGGGTCTTGCCGTTGTCGACAACAGGCGCAGTGGTTGTAGTTGTAACAGGCTTTTTAGTTGTTGTCACCTTAGCGGTGGTGGTCTTTTTCTTGGTAGTAGTCACCCCAAGCGTTGTGGTCGTAACAGGGGCAGTTGTTGTCTTTGCAGTGGTAGTAGTTTTTGCAGTAGTAGTTTTCACTGTTGTAGTCTTTTTTGTAGCCTTTGAGGCAACAGTATCGCTGTCAGTAGTGCTGACAGGGGCGGAAGTAACAGCAGAAACCTTTGTTTCAGACTTTGAAGCCTGCTGAGTTTTCTTTGTCACAAGGCTTACTGATATGCTAGGCTTTGTGTCAGCGGAAGTCACGCTCTGCACTGCGGTCACTGACGCTGGCTTCTGTGATATTACAGAGGTCGTTACGCTCTCTGATCTCAAAGCTGTTTCGGAAGCTGACTTTGTTGACTTTGTTGTTTCGCTTTTTGCAGTTTTTACAGCCTTTACAGCCTCAGTCTGAGAATTTTTCGCAGTTTCCTTGACGGCTGATGTTGTAAGAACAGTTGTGATATCCCCGATCTGCTCAGATGTTTCCTTGTCAGAAACAGCAGAAATGACCTTTGCATTTTCAGGCGGCATGACCGCACATGGCTGGATAACGTTTTTATCAAGTGTCGCAAAAGTCACAGCAGATACTGTCACAACTCCGCAGGCAGAAAGCACAGCCACACAGCGGGATATTCCCGACTTCAAATAACCCAATTCAGAACGCTCCTTTCAAATGTGATAAACTACACCATATTATAATGAATAAGGTTACAAAAGTCAAGGGGCATTGTAATCAAATTGTAATTTTCCAGCCGTTTTTTCGCTCGTTTATGAAGTTTATATGAACGTCAGGTTACAACCATTGTACATTTTATATCCCAGAAACGACAATAAGGGTTCTATTTTTATCACTTTTAACAAATTTCGCAAAACTTTTATTAATAATACCGAAAAACGGACACCTGCGTTACAAAAGCCCATTTTTTCCACGATATTTTACATATCTATCCACAAAATCACCCACGCAAAAAAAGAACGCCGACACAAGCCAGCGTTCCCTTTTTGAAGTATATGAAGTATATATGGAGAAAAAAGTATATGTGTAAATTTCATCTTTTTTGTCTTTCTCTTATTGTGTTTATATTATACTCCGCCAATGTGACAGTTTTATGATAACGTGCTGAAAACTAATACACAAAAAATAAGTGCAAAAAAACGCCTGCCATATGACAGACGTTTTCTCTTAGTTTAAGTAAATTACTCAGCCTGAGGTGCTCCTACAGGGCAAGTACCTGCACAAGAACCGCAGTCGATGCACTCGTCAGCGTTAATAGCACACTTACCGTCAGCCTCGGAGATAGCTCCTACTGGACAGGCGTCCATGCAAGCGCCGCAGCCGATGCACTCATCACTAATCTTATAAGCCATTTTCACAGACCTCCTTGCATAAATTCTACAAGTATCATATCAAATACTATACTTATATAATAACACATTTTCTGAAAAAATCAAGAGGTTTTCGGCATTTCATAAAAATTTCACATAGATTTTAAGTGATTTTTCAGTTAGTATTTACTAATCAGCTAGATGCTTGCCAATTCCTGCTGTGAGATAAGTGCAAATCCTGCTTCACTCAAAGCTTCCAGAGCGGCTGTAACGTTCTCCACTCTAAGGATAAGATAAGCCGTGTTTTCCTTAGTGTTTATGAATGCAGAATACATATACTCAACGCTGATGTTATCATTGTAGAGAGCTTTCATTGCTTCTGAAAGTCCGCCTGGGCGGTCATTTATCTCCACTGCAAGCACCTGAGTGGTGGTAACGGAAAAGCCCTCTGTTTTCAAGGCTGAAACTGCTTTTTCAAAATCGTCAACGATAAGTCTGAGAATACCGAAATCCTTTGTGTCAGCAAGGGACATTGCACGGATATTCACATCATTATCCCCAAGTATTTTTGTAACGGCAGACAATCTGCCAGGTCTGTTTTCAATAAAAACCGAAAGCTGTTTTACTGTCATAAAATTACCCCCTGTCTTTTAGACAAGCTTTCTCTTGTCGATAACTCTTACTGCCTTGCCCTCAGAACGTGGAATGCTCTTTGGCTCAACAAGTCTTATCTTCGCCTTGATGCCAAGGATATTATGGATATCGTTGGATATCTTCTTTTCAAGATCCTCGATAGACTTGACAGTATCAGAGAACATATCGTCATTAAGCTCGACTCTTATCTCGAAAGTATCAGAATTGTTCACCCTGTCAACGACTATCTGATAGTTAGGGCTTGCCTTTGATATCTTAAGAAGCACTGACTCTATCTGCGATGGGAACACGTTTACGCCCTTAATGATGAGCATATCGTCGCTTCTGCCCATTGGCTTGCACATTTTGACGAGAGTTCTGCCACATGAGCATTTCTCTCTTGTAAGAATACAAATATCTCTTGTTCTGTATCTCAGCAGAGGGAAAGCTTCCTTTGTGATACTTGTGAATACAAGCTCGCCCTTTGAGCCTTCAGGAAGTACCTCGCCTGTGTCAGGGTCGATTATCTCTGCGATAAAGTTGTCCTCATTGATGTGCATACCAGACTGTGCTTCGCACTCGAAAGCTACGCCGGGACCGCTTGTTTCTGTCAGACCATAGATATCGTAAGCCTTGATACCAAGAAGATTCTCTATCTCGTGACGCATTTCCTCCGTCCAAGGCTCAGCACCGAAGATACCAGCTTTAAGTGTAAGCTCCTCCGGCTTTATGCCCATTTCCTTTACAGTTTCACCTATATAAGCGGCATATGACGGAGTACAGCAAAGGATAGTAGAACCTAGATCCTGCATGAACTGTATCTGTCTTTCTGTGTTTCCTGATGACATCGGCAGAGTAAGACAGCCCACCTTATGAGAGCCGCCGTTAAGACCTGCTCCGCCTGTAAAAAGTCCATAGCCATATGCAACGTGGCAAACGTCGTCTTTTGTTCCGCCTGCGGCAACTATAGCTCTTGCACAGCAATTTTCCCAAATGTCTATATCATGCTGAGTGTAGAAAGCCACAACTCTCTTGCCTGTGGTTCCGCTTGTGGAATGTATTCTGACGCACTCTGAAAGCGGCTTTGCAAGCAGACCGTAAGGATAAGCCTCACGCAGATCAGCCTTTGAAATGAACGGCAGCTTGTGCAGGTCCTCAATGCCGTGGATATCATCAGGCGTTACGCCCTTTTCTTCCATAAGCTTCTTGTAGTATGGCACATTGTCCCAGACGTGCTTGACCTGTTTGACAAGTCTTTCGCTCTGGAGCTTTTTCATGTCCTCGTGCGCCATGCACTCGATCTCTTCGTTCCAATATTTTCCCATTGGAACACACCTCCTGTTAAAATGGTTTCGGTCATATTACTCGGGTATCAACTTTGCACAAGTATCATACGCCGTACATTTCTTCAAGCATCTTAATGCCTGTTTTCGTTTTGAACACCTTGTCACGGAAGCTTTTTATGCTCTCTTTGGAAAGGCTGTCCTCGAAAGCGTTCACAAGGAAATCCGCTTCCAAGAGTATCTGCCAGTCAAGCCCTTGGGCGCCCTCATAGGTGTGATGATGTGCAATAAGAAAGCACACCCTGTCTATGATATCCTCATCAAAGTCAAGCTCTGTGAGCATTTTCCGTGCAGGCTCAGGACCTAACTGTTCCTGAAGCTTTCCGCCGCAGTGACCCTTGCCATATCTCTCCTCCGCAGGCTTTATGCCTATATCATGCACCACCGACGCAACGTCAAGACAGTACATAGTGCGGATATCAAGCCCCTCTGTCCTGCCGATAACACGGGCAAAGGTATGCACCTTTATAAAGTGCTGTATACGCTTAGGGTCGCCGCCGAAAAACTCGGTCATTTTTATGATAAGACCGCTTATCTCGTCCATTATTTTACCTCTCTGCCGAGAGCGAACGCCTTTTTATTCAGTTCAAGGAACTTTGCAGGAACACAGTTTTCAAGAGCCTTCTGCCAAACATCCTCGTCAAAAGCCATTTTAGTTGACACAACGCCCATGAGAACAACGTTTGAAGCCTTTGCAGTACCAGCCTGCTCTGCAAGTGCCAGTGCATCAACAGCGATAACGTCAACGCCCTCTGCTTTAAGCTTGCCTATGATATCCTCAGGATAAACAGCCGCACCTGTGATAACAGGCATTGGGTCTATCTGCTGAGTTGAAGTTATGATATGTCCGCCCTTCTTGAGATATGAAACATATCTTGCGGCTTCAAGCTGTTCAAAGCTAATGATGATATCAGCTTCGCCTTTTTCAACTACAGGCGAGCATACTTCGCTGCCGTACTTAACGTATGTTACAACAGAGCCGCCACGCTGGCTCATTCCGTGTACCTCGCTGACCTTGACATCAAAGCCCTGTGAGAGAAGCACGTTTCCTATTATTCTTGACGCAAGCAGAGAGCCCTGTCCGCCTACGCCCACTATCATAATTGATCTTGTTTTCATTATTTACACCTCGAAATATATGTTATCATTAGTCGCATATCGCACCCAGCTTACACATTTCCTTGCATATGCCGCAGCCTACGCACTGTGTATGGTCGATAACGCACTTGCCGTCATGGATAGATATAGCAGGACAGCCTATCTTCAGGCACTGCTTACAGCCAACGCACTTATCCTTGTTTACCTTGAGCGGTGGATTGTGCTTTACATATTTAAGAAGTGCGCATGGACGTCTTGAAATAATAACGCTTGGTTCTTCTTTGGCAAGCTCTTCCTTGATAACAGCTTCTGTTTCAGCCATGTGATATGGGTCAACGACTCTTACGCTCTTGATACCAAGTGAATGGCAGAGCATTTCAAGGTCAACGGCATAAGCAGGGTCGCCCTTAAGGTTTTTACCGGTTGTAGGGTTCTGCTGATGACCTGTCATACCTGTGATAGAGTTATCGAGAATGATAACAGTTGAATTTGTGGAGTTATATGCAACGTTCACAAGACCTGTCATACCGCTGTGCATGAATGTAGAGTCACCGATAACGGCAACAGACTTCTTCTCTGCCTCTGCGCCTCTTGCCTTGTTGAAGCCGTGAAGTCCGCTGATAGAAGCACCCATGCAGATAGTTGAATCCATAGCACAAAGCGGTGCTGTTGCGCCAAGAGTGTAACAGCCGATATCGCCTGATACCATAACGCCCAGCTTATGCAGGCAATAGAACAGACCTCTGTGAGGACATCCCGGACACATAACAGGAGGTCTTACAGGCACGTTATCCTCAAATGTGATATACTCAGGCTTCTCGCCAAGTATCTTTTCGGCAACGATAGTCTGTGATATCTCGCCCATAAGGCTGAAAAGCTCCTTGCCGATAACGTTCACACCGTTCTTTTTGCAGTGTGTTTCGATAACATCGTCAAGCTCCTCGATAACATAGACCTTTTCGCACTTTGCAGCAAAGTCCTTTATTATCTGAATTGGCATTGGGTTTACGATACCGAGCTTAAGATATGAAGCCTTGTCGCCCAGAGCCTCTTTAGCATACTGATATGAGATACCGCTTGTGATAACGCCTATCTTTGTATCGTTCATCTCTACCTTGTTGAGCGGTGAATTTTCAGCATAATCAGCAATAGCTTTCATTCTTGCTTCAACAACAGGGTGACGGCGGATAGCGTTACCAGGCATCATAACATACTTCTGGATATTCTTTTCATATGGGATATTCTCCCTTTCCTCTCTCTCGCAAAGCTCAACGGCTGACTGAGAGTGAGAAACTCTTGTGGAAAGTCTTACGATAACAGGAACATCGAACTTTTCAGAAAGCTCGAAAGCAGCCTTAGCAAACTCCTTGCATTCCCCTGAATCGGAAGGCTCTATCATCATTGTCTTAGAAGCGATAGCGTGGTGACGTGAATCCTGCTCGTTCTGTGACGAGTGCATACCAGGGTCATCGGCGACAGCTATTACCATACCTGCCGTTACGCCTGTGTAGCCTGCTGTGTAAAGAGGGTCAGCGGCAACGTTAAGACCAACGTGCTTCATTCCGCAGAAGCTTCTTGCACCGCCTATAGAAGCGCCAAGAGCCACTTCCATTGCCACCTTTTCATTAGGCGCCCACTCAGCATATACCTCGTCATATTTTGCAACAGCTTCTGTTATCTCAGTTGACGGAGTGCCAGGGTAAGATGATACCACCTTACAGCCTGCCTCATACAGACCTCTTGCAAACGCCTCGTTTCCAAGCATTAGTTTTTTCATACAATAAATCTTTCCTTTCACTGCACCGACCATTTTTTCGTGGTCGGTAAAAATAAACAATAATTAAAATAGACACAAATAATTATACCACAAATTTCACCAAAATGCAACAGCTTTTTTGATTTAAAGCACCAATAGAGTGTTATAAAAAGTTTGCTTACGGCAATTTTGTCAGTTTGCATAAAATATCAAGGGAGCTTCTGTGCAAAAATTTATGCCAGCTTACACGTTTTGAGCAACAAAAAATAAATTGCCGCCATGCGATACCATAATTTCTCATTTTTCACTCCTCACTCCTCATTCCTCATTCCTCATTCTCACCTCCTCACTTGTTAAAAAAATTGTACTTGAAAAAAGAGCATAAATGTTGTATAATAACAAAGTATACTTATATTTACGTTCGGAGGATATACATAATGAAAAAATACACACTTGACGAGGTCTACACAGCCGATATGACGGCGTTTCAGAGAGAAAGATATAACAGAGTTGCAGATGAGTTTGAAAAGCTTTTCGGTGAAAAGCCAACTGCTTTCTTCTCAGCTCCAGGCAGAACTGAGGTAGGCGGCAACCACACCGACCACAACTTCGGCTGTGTTCTTGCGGCAGGCGTTTCACTTGACGTTATCGCTGCTGTCGCTCCTGACACCGAAGAGAACGTTATTACCATACAGTCTGAGGGCTTCCCAATGGACACTGTAAACGTTGATGACGACACTATCTACGAGGAGCAGAAAAACACATCAGCGGCACTTATAAGAGGTATGTCCGCAGGCTTTAAGAAGAATGGCCACAAGGCAGGGGGCTTCAAGGCTTATGCCACTTCAAACGTGCTCAAAGGCTCTGGACTTTCTTCATCTGCGGCTTATGAAGTGCTTATTGGAACTATCCTCAATGGTCTTTACAACGAGGGCGAGGTTTCTGCTGTGGAAATAGCTCAGATAGCTCAGTTTGCAGAAAATGTATATTTTGGCAAGCCGTCAGGTCTTATGGACCAAATGGCTTCATCAGTAGGCGGATTTATCACTATCGACTTTGCTGACGAAAAGCACCCTGTTATCGACTCTGTAAAGTTCGATTTCACAAAAAGCGGTCACGCACTGTGTATCGTTGACACAAAGGGCAACCATGCCGACCTCACCCCTGAGTATGCGGCTATCCCTGCGGAAATGAAGTCTGTTGCAGCTTTCTTTGGCAAAAAGGTGCTGAGAGAGATAACAAAGGAACAGCTTCTTGAAAACATCTGTGCCGTTAGAGAAAAGTGCAGTGACAGAGCTGTGCTTAGAGCGCTCCACTTCTTTGACGATAACGAGAGAGTTGGCAAGGAAGCTTCCGCACTTTCAGACGGCGACTTTGACGCTTTCCTGAGCCTTATCAATGAATCAGGAGATTCATCATTCAAATATCTTCAGAACATCTATGCTTCTTCTGCCCCAAACGAGCAGGGCCTTTCACTGGCTCTGTATCTTGCAAAGCAGGCTCTTGGCGGTGAGGGTGCTTGCAGAGTTCACGGCGGTGGCTTTGCAGGAACTATCCAAGCGTTCGTGCCTGAAAAGAAGCTTGAAGCTTTCAAGGCTGAAATGGAGAGAGTATTCGGTGAAGGCTCATGCTATGTGCTGTCCATAAGACCTGTTGGCGGCGTGCAGATCGACCTTTAATATAGGAGTTGTCATGAAAAATCCATTTGCAGGCTTGAAGAAAAAGCAGGTGAAGTTGCAGTTTTCCACCTGCGGAGAGATAATGATAGACGGACTTCCCTTTGCTTTCGGAGTGGAGAGTGCAGGGAAAGCGTCAGACAAAGGGCTTTGCGTTTCCATATCTGGTGAAGCTGTCAATGACGGACGTGTTACCTTTTCAAACCTTGAATACTACGAAAACCATGGCGGAAAGATAACCCTTGTGAAGCATGGCTTTTCACTTGTCACCAAAAAGGACGGCAAGAAAATTTATCAGGCGAAGTTTACCAAAATACCTATCACCGAAAAGGACACCTCAGTGCTTTTCAGAAAGCTCACCGAGGAAGAGGTCGTCCAACGACTCAACTGCGAGATAGCTTTTAAGGTGACCCCTCATTTCAGCGGTGAGGACACACCCGAAGTCATGCTCACAGTTTATCCTTATGAAAATATGCTCACAGGGTCGGCTGTGCAGTGGCTAAAGGTCACGTCTGACAAGGACTATTTTCTGCACAAATATTCTAATAAATAACAGGAGAGTTTATCCCATATGAGAATGAGAAGAAAGAAAAATCTTGAGGCACGTCTTGAAGCCTGCGGAGATTATATTTTATATCTTGACCGTGACGAGAAGAATTTTCAGGACAAATCAAACAAACAGCTTATTGACTTTGAGAAGATATTCGGAAACAGCAATCCCCTTGTGCTGGAGATAGGCTGTGGAAAGGGTCAGTTTGCAAGAGAGATAGCAAAGAGAAATCCTGACAAGAATTTCCTTGCAGTAGAAAAAAGCAGTAACGTTATAGTTGACGCCGCACAAATGGCTATAGACGAGGGCATACCGAACCTGAGATTTGCAAGGGGCGAGGCTGAATATCTGGATTGCTTTATCCCTGAAAAGTCAGTGGAGTGTATCTATCTTAACTTTAGCTGTCCGTATCCTAAAAATACATATGCACGTCATAGGCTCACATACCGAGCTTTTCTTGAAATATACAGACGTATTCTTGTGGACAAAGGCGAGATATACCAAAAGACCGACAATATGCACTTCTTTGAGTTCTCATTGGAGGAGTTCTCTGCGGCAAATTACGGACTTAAAAACATTTCTCTCGACCTTCACAACAGCGGCTTCGAGGGCAATATCGTAACGGAATATGAGAAGAAATTCTCAGACATGGGTATGCCTATCTACAGATTGGAGGCGTTCGTAAAATAATGAGCGAGCAGATAAATCCAATTGTCAGCGAGAAAGATATGGGTACTGACGGCAAGCTTCGCAAATGGTCAACAGGCAGAAAAGTCAAGTGGATAATTTGGATAGTCATAATCTTAGCAGTAGCACTCGGCTTCTGGCATCAGCACTATATGCGCTCCGACAGCCAGATAAAAGCCGTTTTCAATGACAATAAGGCTAACTTTCAGACCACTGCGGAATTTATGATAGAAAGCATTTCATGCGAAAAGCCGACACTACCAAAGGGCAAATGCTCCATTAAATCGCTCACTGAAAACAATGCCTGCAAGTCTGTGAAGAAAGAGCTTGAGGAGCTGGAGCGCAGGAACGTTACATACATCGACAGCGACGGCTTGACAGTGAAATTTTATACCATTTATGATCATTACTATATTTACCGCTCACCCATAAGCTCATCAGGGGGCGAGGATAACCTCGGCAATGGCTGGTCATATGTTAAAACAAGCAAAAGCTGATTTTTTTATGGACGAAAAAATTTTTTTCGTCCATTTTTTCTTTAAACAAAAAAAGAACGACCTGCATTGCAAGCCGTTCTCTTTTTATGCAATAATATTTATCTGCAAATTAGTTGTTGATGAGCTTCTCGTCATCGTTGTTCCAGCTGTAGAGCTTTCTAATCTCCTTACCAACCTTCTCAGAAGGATGCTCAGCGTGGAGCTTTCTCATAGCCTTGAAGTGTACCTGTGAACCAGCGTCAGACATATCAAGGAGGAAGTCCTTAGCGAATGTACCGTCCTGAATGTCAGACAGAACCTTCTTCATAGCCTTCTTAGTGTCCTCAGTAACGATCTTTGGACCTGTGATGTAGTCGCCGTACTCAGCTGTGTTAGAGATAGAATATCTCATGCCCTCGAAACCTGACTGATAGATAAGGTCAACGATGAGCTTCATCTCATGGATACACTCAAAGTATGCGTTTCTTGGGTCATAACCAGCTTCACAAAGTGTTTCAAAACCAGCCTGCATAAGTGCGCAAACACCACCGCAGAGAACTGCCTGCTCACCGAAGAGGTCTGTTTCTGTTTCTGTTCTGAATGTTGTCTCAAGAACACCTGCTCTTGCTCCGCCGATACCAAGTGCATATGCAAGTCCGATATCCTGTGCGTTGCCTGTTGCGTCCTGCTCAACTGCGATAAGGCAAGGTGTACCCTTACCAGCCTGATACTCAGAACGTACTGTGTGACCAGGAGCCTTAGGTGCGATCATGATAACATTGACATTCTTTGGTGGTACGATGCAGCCGAAGTGAATGTTAAAGCCGTGTGCGAATGCAAGAGTCTTACCCTCTGTGAGGTATGGCTCGATAGATTTCTTATAAAGTGCAGCCTGCTTCTCATCAGGAATAAGGATCATGATGATGTCAGATGTCTTTGCAGCTTCCTCAGTTGTCATAACTGTAAGACCCTGCTGCTCAGCCTTTGCCCAGCTCTTAGAACCTTCGTAAAGACCTACTACTACGTCAACACCGCTCTCCTTAAGGTTGAGTGCATGAGCGTGACCCTGTGAACCGTAACCGATAATGGCAACTCTCTTACCCTTGAGTACGTTAATGTCGCAATCCTGCTGATAGAATATTCTTGCCTGTGCCATTGTTAATTCCTCCAAATTCAGAAATTTAAGATTTATTTTATGTAGCCTTTCGGCTATATAATCAAAGTTTATTTGCCTGCATTGAATGTGTCAGAGCCTTTCTCTATTGCGATAGTGCCTGTTCTTACCATTTCGATTATTCCGTAAGGCGCTATGACCTCCTCAAATCTGCAAAGGTGAGCGTAAGTGTCGCAAAGCTCCAATGTCATTGTCGTAAGCGTTATATCCATGACCTTAGCCCCTGTGATATCCGCAATAGTCATTATCTCACTGCGTCTGTTTGCGACCGCAGACACCTTGACAATCATAAGCTCTCTTGCGAGATACTCATTAGCCTCAAATGTCTTTACCTTGATGACCTCGATAAGCTTGTTGAGCTGTTTCTCGATCTGCTCAACTGTATGCTCGTCACCGTCAGCAACTATCGTTATTCTTGAAACGTCAGGGTCATGAGTCGGACCTACTGCAAGGCTCTCGATATTGAACCCACGTCTTGAAAACAGTCCGGAAATTCTTGATAGAACACCGCTGTGGTTTTCTACAAGAACTGAGATCGTATGTTTCATAAATCAACCTCCATAAGGAAACCTTTCCTTGTTTATTTATTATATCAGCTTATTATTAAGATTTTTTGAACGCAAACGCTATATACTGTAAACGCTACAGATAGTTAAAATATTGGCCTTATAATGTTGGCATATTCTTATCCACAACGACTTCAACAAGGCAAATGCCTTTATGTTCAGCAAGCATTTCGACGCCCTTTTCCATGGTATCATCGTCATAAACTCTCATTGCAGGTATGCCATAAGCTTCTGCAAGCTTGATAAAGTCAGGAGAACCGTCAAGAAAAACTGCTGTCTGTCTGTCATGATAGCCGTTTGTCTGAAGCTCTCTTACCATGCCAAGGCGGTTGTTTGTCATTACTACCACCTTTATATCAACGCCGAACTGAACGGCTGTTGCAAGCTCCATGAACGACATCTGAAAAGCTCCGTCACCGCATATAGCAACTGTTGCTCTGCTGTTGTCAGCCATTTTTGCACCTATTGCCGCAGGCACAGAATAACCCATCGTACCCATGCCGCCTGAGGTAAGAAGTCTGCCCTCTTTGCGGAACTTATATTCAGTGCAGGTCCATATCTGGTTTTGTCCAACGTCTGCCACAACAGTAACATTGGCAGGCATTTTCTTTGCAAGCCTGTCGATAAACACCCTCGGATTGACAGTACCCTTTGCAGGCTCAACATACTTTCTCTCGCCCCCAAGGGTCTTGATGTGAGCTATCCACTCATCGTGCTTCATAGGCTTTGCAAGCTCCGTCATTTGCTGTAAAACAAGCTTTGCGTCGCCAACGAGAGGCAGGTCAGCACCGATATTCTTGCCTATCTCCGCAGGGTCGATATCTATATGTATTATCTTAGTAGTTTTCTCCAGAGCCAAAGGTGTTTTAACGGCTCTGTCGCCAACTCTTGCGCCCACAAGGAACAGCACGTCGCACTCGTTCACAGCGGCGTTCGCCATTTTAACACCGTGAGTTCCTATCATGCCGCAGAAAAGCTGGTCGTCATCAGGGAAAACAGAAATGCCCATCATAGTTGTGATAACAGGTATCTGCATAAGGTCGGCAAGCTCTCTTATCTCGTTCTCAGCATGAGCGGCAAAAACGCCGCCGCCAATACAGATAAGCGGCCTCTCAGCCTCTTCCAACGCCGCCATTACACGCCTTACCTGAACGTAGTTGCCCTTGGTGGTAGGCTTATAGCTTCTTATCTCGCACTTTTCAGGGTACTCAAAGTCGATAACAGACTTCTGAACGTCCATAGGGATATCTATAAGCACAGGGCCCGGTCTGCCGGTGCCTGCTATATAGAAAGCTTCCTTGAAAACTCTTGCAGTGTCCTCAGGGTCTTTGAGAAGATAGCTGTGCTTAACGAACGGCTCAGCCGAGCCTGTAATGTCAGCCTCCTGAAAAACGTCAGATCCTATCTGGTCGGTATTCACCTGACCTGTTATGCACACGATAGGTATAGAATCCGCATAAGCGGTAGCAATAGCAGTAATAAGATTAGTTGCACCCGGACCTGATGTTGCGATACAGACCGCAGGCTTGCCTGAAATTCGTGCATAGCCGTTAGCCGCATGACCACCGTTAGCCTCCTGTCTCACAAGCACCTGCCTGATGTCGTTTTCAGCATCCAGCAAAGCGTCATAGAAAGGACAGATAGCAGCTCCGGGATAGCCAAAGACGACTTTTACGTTCTCAGCTTTCAAACATTCAACCATAGCCTGACTTACAGTCATTTTCATAATAAAGTCGCCTCCATAAAAAATTTTCTGTATAAATTATCATATAAAGTGATAAAACATACAAAGCTGTGATTTATTATACCATATTTATAAGATTTCGTCAAGTATCGTTAGCATACGAAGGAATATTTATGCTTAAAAAAAATTCGCAAAAAAATTTAAAAAAGGGGTTGACAAGACAGATGAACTGTGCTATAATAATTAAGTCGCTGAGAGAGAACGACACAAAAACAAATAATTAATGTGGACAGGTGTCCGAGTGGTTTAAGGAGCTGGTCTTGAAAACCAGTGATACGGCAACGTACCGTGGGTTCGAATCCCACCCTGTCCGCCACATTTTTTATATATACAGGTTTGCGGATTTACCCAAGTGGTGAAGGGGCTCCCCTGCTAAGGGAGTAGGTCTGGAAACGGGCGCGAGAGTTCAAATCTCTCAATCCGCGCCAGCAAAAGCTTAAACTTTTGCTTGTATCCGCTTTACATTAAGTAAGGCGGATTTTTTATTGCATAAATACAAAAATACCGCAGAGAAGCTTTGTCCTCTACGGTATTTTTTTTGCACAAAAAAGCTGCCGCACCAAAAGGCACAGCAGCTTTTATACTATATAATAGTATCAGAGCTATTGATTATTCCTTTGGACCTGCAGATACAAGAGCCTTACCTGCTGGGTTGCCCTCATACTTAGCAAAGTTCTTAACAAATCTGCTTGCAAGATCCTTAGCCTTTGTCTCCCACTCGGAAGCGTCAGCATATGTGTCACGAGGATCGAGAATTGCAGGATCAACGCCTGGAAGCTCTGTTGGAACTTCAAAGTCAAAGTGTGGTATCTTCTTTGTAGGTGCGTTGAGGATATCACCGCTAAGGATAGCGTCGATGATTCCACGAGTATCCTTGATAGAGATTCTCTTGCCTGTGCCGTTCCAGCCTGTGTTTACCAGGTATGCCTTAGCACCGCTCTTCTCCATCTTCTTAACAAGCTCTTCAGCATACTTTGTTGGGTGAAGCTCAAGGAAAGCCTGACCGAAGCAAGCTGAGAATGTTGGTGTAGGCTCAGTGATTCCACGCTCTGTACCTGCAAGCTTTGCAGTAAAGCCAGAGAGGAAGTAATACTGTGTCTGCTCTGGTGTGAGGATAGATACTGGAGGCAGTACGCCAAATGCGTCTGCTGAAAGGAAGATAACGTTCTTTGCAGCAGGTGCAGAAGAAATAGGTCTTACAATGTTCTTGATATGGTCGATAGGATAAGATACACGAGTGTTCTCTGTAACGCTCTTATCAGCAAAGTCGATCTTGCCGTTCTCGTCAAGAGTTACATTCTCAAGAAGAGCATCTCTTCTGATAGCGTTGTAGATATCAGGCTCAGATTCCTTATCAAGGTTGATTACCTTAGCATAGCAGCCGCCCTCGAAGTTGAATACTCCGTTGTCGTCCCAGCCGTGCTCGTCGTCACCGATAAGAAGTCTCTTAGGGTCTGTAGAAAGTGTTGTCTTACCTGTACCGGACAGACCAAAGAAGATAGCTGTGTTCTCACCGTTCTTGTCTGTGTTAGCTGAGCAGTGCATTGAAGCCATGCCCTTGAGTGGAAGGAAGTAGTTCATCATTGAGAACATACCCTTCTTCATCTCTCCGCCGTACCAAGTGTTGATGATTACCTGCTCACGGCTTGTGATGTTGAACATAACTGCTGTCTCAGAGTTAAGACCAAGCTCCTTATAGTTCTCTACCTTAGCCTTTGAAGCGTTGTATACAACGAAGTCAGGCTCAAAGTTCTCAAGCTCCTCAGCAGTTGGCTTGATGAACATATTTGTTACAAAATGAGCCTGCCAAGCAACCTCAACGATGAAACGGATAGCCATTCTTGTATCCTTGTTAGCGCCGCAGAATGCGTCAACTACGAAAAGTCTCTTATTTGAAAGTTCCTTGATAGCGAGTTCCTTAACAGACTTCCAAGCCTCCTGTGAAGCTGGGTGGTTGTCGTTCTTGTACTCGTCAGAAGTCCACCAAACAGTGTCCTTAGAATTTTCGTCCATAACGATGAACTTATCTTTAGGTGAACGGCCTGTATAAACGCCTGTCATAACGTTTACTGCGCCAAGCTCACTTTCCTGACCCTTTTCATAGCCTTCGAGTGTTGGCTTTGTTTCTTCCTCGAACAGCTGCTCGTAAGAAGGGTTGTAAACAACTTCTGTAGTTCCGGTGATACCGTACTTGCTCAAATCGATCTTTGACATGTTGCAATAACTCCTTTTCAAAAAAATATCGTTAATAGGCGCTATAATGAAACAGCACACGCTGACGCATTCATTTTCTTTCCTTATTATAAAGCATAAGCTATACAGAAATTCATCTGACAATTGAAAACACACTGCCAGCATTTCATGCTGTGCTCCTATTACAGCAATATAATTATACCACATATTTTTCTGAATTGCAAGGGTAAACGCAGATTTTGTGAGCTGATTTTTTACATTTCGTTTAAATCTATAACGATTTTTTATGAATAAATGTAATTTCGTGGTATAAAATAGATAATAAAAGATATTGACTATTATCAATAGTTAATCTAAGCTTGCGCGGACGATTTTGCAGTATCAATATAAAATAATTGCATTTTTATGTTTTTTTGCAAAAAAACGCCCTGAATTATGCAGGCAGCCGCCGCTTTCCTGCAAACAGAAAAAAGGCAGTCCACAAGGAACTGCCCTTCTCCGAAATATCAACAATAGGGGAGATCTAATTTACTTTTTCTTCTTAGCCATGACAACAGCCGCACCGCTCAGAAGAGCAAGGGCGAATGCTCCGCCTGCAACGCCGGTCGATGGGTTTTTGTTTGAAGCGTTTGAAGCTGCCTTTGAGTTGCTGTCTGACTTGCTGTCAGTTGCCTTGCTGTCAGTTGCCTTGCTGTCGGAAGATGAGCTGTCGGAAGCGGAACTGCTCGTATCTGACGAAGCATCAGAACTGCTTACGCTGTCAGGCTGTGAAGAAGCAGGTGTTTTCTTTACAAGGTTTGCCACAGCGTCATTTATAGCCTTTGCCATAGCGTCCACATCAGCCTGCTCTGTGATGTTCTTTGTTCTGTCGATAGCGGCAAGAGCCTTTTCGACTGCTGAGAAGTCCTCATAATCGTCCTTGTTGAGAGCCTTTGCAGCCTTTTCTGCCTTATCAAGCTCTGTATAGTCTGCTGACTTGTAAACAAGTGCTGCAACGGCATCGTTTATGTCTTTCGCCATTTTGTCAACATCTGACTGCTGTGTAAGGTTTTTAGTTCTGTCGATAGCTTCAAGTGCCTTTTCTACGGCTGTAAAGTCCACATAGTTGTCCTTATTAAGAGCCTTTGCAGATTCTTCTGCCTTGTCAAGCTCTGTATAATCTGCCTTTGCATACTCAAATACAGCCGAGCTGTCTCTATGAACCGCAAATGGTTTTTCACATTCATCAGTATGGAATGTACCGCCCTTTATCTCGCACTTTTCGCAATCGCAAAGGAAAATTCCGATGTTACCACCGAGTGTGATATCTCCGCCGGAAATTACCGCATTCTTAGTATTGCCTGAACCAACATAGATATCTGCAAGTTTACCATTGATATCTAACTTTCCGTCCTCTATGATCAAGCCTGTCTTAGGCTCAGGAGCGCCTATGCCAACAACAAACAGACCTATTCTTCCGGCCTTAACATTGACCTCTCCACCGTATATCTCGATAGAACCGTTAGCATACAGACCATCATTCCAACCATCTTCAGGGTCTGCCATAGTTGTATCAATATTCACAGCCGCTTCCATTACTTTTATGGTATACAAAGTAATGGCTGCACCGCCCTGAATATCAACTGTACCTGACTCAAAGGTAATATTAGGCTGATCCGTTGAAGGAAGATTGCCTGTTTCAACAAGGCTAAGCTTACTTTCTTTAGCTTCGCCTTTTAAAGTCAAACCAGCATCTTTTGAGGCTTTATCATTCCTGCCAATAATAGTTGTTGATGATTCAAGCTTGTTCTCACCCTTGAAAAGTATCGTTGTAGACTTTAAGCCGTCAACTTTTATACTCGACTTATTTCCTGTAGAAAAATCTACATTGTCAAGAGTAAGCGTCAGAGTATCAGCGTCCCAGTTCCAGCCCTCGTCTTCATTTTTCTGATCGTTCTGAAATTCTGACGTTGTAAGGTCAAGAGTTGTAGTTCTCTGCTGATTTGCCGCAAAAACATTTATTGCAGGCAAAGATGCCATACATATGACCGTTGCGAGCATTGTGCTAAAAATTCTTGTCTTTTTCATATTTTATCCTCCCGAAATATAAGACTTCATATCATATTTGCATTGCGATATAAAACCGCCCTGCTTATAATTATGATAGCAGAGTGGTAATAATTTTTCAACTATTTTGACACAAACGGTCAAAAACCTGCACAAGCGGTATTCATTTAAACAAATAATGTATGAAAGTCCCACTTAATTGCTTTATATATCCATTTAATGGAAATATTACTTTTTCTTCTTAGCCATGACCACAGCCGCACCGCTCAGAAGTGCAAGAGCGAATGCTCCGCCTGCAACGCCAGTCGATGGGTTTGTGTTTGAAGCGTTTGAAGCTGCCTTTGAGCTGCTGTCTGACTTGCTGTCAGAAGATGAGCTGTCAGAAGCGGAACTGCTCGTATCTGACGAAGCATCAGAACTGCTTACGCTGTCAGGCTGTGAAGAAGCAGGTGCTTTCTTTACTAGGTTTGCTACAGCATCATTTATAGCCTTTACCATAGCGTCCACATCAGCCTGCTCTGTGATGTTCTTTGTTCTGTCGATAGCGGCAAGAGCCTTTTCGACTGCTGAG
>ENA-UEQO01001163-UEQO01001163.1-human-gut-metagenome-genome-assembly--contig:-NODE-1163-length-28256-cov-6.177721_pt1 | contig 28256 bp, 25 predicted proteins | sample MGYA00242938_ERZ507940 | MGnify/ENA primary metagenome ERZ507940 (study PRJEB26167, sample SAMN06115517) | human gut metagenome | host: Homo sapiens | place: China:Chongqing | collected 2014-12-03... | reverse complement strand
GGTGAATTGGTACTAGGAAGAAGTTGGGAATAAAAAAATGAGAAATGGTTTTGCAATCCTTCTCGGACAATTTATTTCTTATTACATTTACATTTGGAATCTCGATCAAAAAAAGAGCTGGAAGAGGATTCCCGCTTTTATCCGGTACTTATTTTTACTCACTCCCGTGCTTGCGGTCAGTTACGTTCTCTCCCGGCAACAAAATTTTATCGGGCAGTTTTTTAACAATGCCGAGATTTCACCCGGATTGATTGTTTTCGGTAGTCTCGGACAGGTTATTTTTACCTTACGCTTCGTTTACCAATGGTTTTACTCTTACCGGAAACAGGAGTCGCTGCTTCCCTTAGGCTTTTGGATCATCAGCCTTACCGGAGCCTTGCTTATTGTTTCTTATGCTTTCATACGCCGCGATCCCGTATTGATTTTAGGACAATCCACGGGTATAATTGCTTATGGCCGGAACATTTATCTGCTCTACCGGAGTAAAAAAGAAATTCCTGAATACACCAATGCTCAGGGTTAATTTTATATAAAATTGACACATTATTCGCAAATGAACGATACACTAAACTCAACCCTATGAATAAAACAAGCTCATACCTTTTGACAATTATTGTGCCGGTATTCAATGAAGAAGGAAATATGCTCCGTTTAGAAAAAGAGCTGGCCCATTTTTTGCAAATTGCCGAAGTTCCTTCCTGCGTTCTGTTTGTCGATGACGGCTCAAAAGACAGCAGTCCCGTACTAATCAAGGAAATATGCCGGCAGCACTCCGATTTTTTCTATCTCGGATTAACCCGGAATAGCGGCCTGAGTGCAGCCCTGAAAGCAGGGATCGATTACACGCAATCGAAATATGTAGGCTATATCGATGCCGATTTACAAACCTCGCCCGAAGATTTCAACCTCTTGCTGAAGGATGTGGAAAACTACCAACTGGTGATGGGAATCCGAAGCGGAAGAAAGGACAGTTTCGTCAAAAATATGTCTTCACGCATAGCGAACGGGTTCCGCCGTTCCATGACGCACGACGGAGTGAAAGATACCGGATGCCCTTTAAAAATCATGCACACCGAAAATGCTAAACGGATTCCCTTTTTCACAGGTATGCACCGCTTTCTGCCTGCCTTGATTTTATTACAAAACGGAAAAGTGAAACAAATACCTGTGCGCCACTTTAGGCGAATGGCAGGAAAATCAAAATACAATTTACGCAATCGCCTTGTTGCGCCGCTAAAAGACTGTTTTGCTTATCGCTGGATGAAAAAGCGCTATATCAATTATGAAATTGCCGAAAACAACCTATCGACAGAAGTTTAAAACAGAAAATATTTTTCCGGAATGGACACTTACAAAAAAGTTCATATATCTCCTTTCCTAAAAATAGCTTTTTACAGGTAAAGAAGATCCGGACAGACCGGGATTCTGAATATTTTAAAAAACTTCTCGTCTGATTCCGTAAAATTGATTAGCTTTGTTCTACTTTTGCAGAAAGTGATATATTCTCTATTTACTGTAAATTATTTACAACTTGAATAACATAATTTTGTTGAGAAAATTAAATTTAATACAAGATGAAATATAAGCGTATCTTACTGAAACTGAGTGGAGAATCGTTAATGGGTACTCAAAAATACGGTATCGATGTAACCAGAGTAGAAAGTTATGCCAGACAAATCAGGGAAATTGCCGATTTGGGGATACAGGTAGGTATCGTCATTGGAGGCGGTAACATTTTCCGGGGATTAAGCGGCACGAACAAAGGATTCGACCGGGTAAAAGGGGATAGTATGGGTATGCTTGCCACCGTAATCAATAGCTTAGCTTTAAGTTCGGCATTAGACAACGAAAACTGCAAAAACAAAGTCTTGACTGCTATTCGGATGGAACCGATAGGAGAATTTTATTCCAAAGCCAAGGCCGTAGAATATTTGGAAAGTGGTTATGTCACCATTTTCAGCGCAGGAACCGGGAATCCCTATTTCACCACCGATACAGGCAGTAGCCTCCGCGCCATAGAAATCGAAGCAGATGCCATGTTGAAAGGAACCAGGGTAAACGGCATTTACACCGCCGATCCGGAAAAAGATCCTTCAGCAACGAAATTCGATAAAATTACCTACGACGAAATTTATAATAAAGGTTTAAAAGTCATGGATCTGACTGCCACCACCATGTGTAAAGAAAACAACCTGCCCATCGTCGTTTTTAACATGGATGTCGAAGGAAACCTAAAAAAGCTAATGCAGGGAGAACCGATCGGGACTTTGGTGTATTGATGCACCAAGTCAAAATTAGTACATTCGATTCATGAGTATTCTTGAAAGCATAAACACTCCTGAAGACCTAAAAAAAGTACCGGAAGATTCTTTGATCGACTTATGCCAGGAACTTCGTCGGAAAATCATCGACGATTGCGCTGAAAATCCGGGGCATCTCGGCTCGAGTTTAGGAGTCATCGAACTAACCGTAGCACTTCATTACGTCATGAACACGCCCTACGATAACCTGATCTGGGACGTGGGGCATCAGTCGTATGCCCATAAAATCCTGACCGGGCGTAAAGATTCATTTAAAACCAAACGCCTTTACAAAGGAATCAGCGGTTTCCCCAGGATGACGGAAAGCCCTTATGATTCATTCGGTACGGGACATTCGTCCACTTCCATTTCCGCGGCCCTCGGTATGGCCATTGCAGCCAAACTCCAGGGGGAAACCGACAGGCTATCGGTGGCCGTGATCGGCGACGGCTCCATGACGGGAGGCCTGGCTTTCGAAGCATTGAACAACGCGGGTGTTTATGATTCGAACCTGCTTATTATCCTCAACGATAATAATATGGCAATCGATCCCAATGTCGGGGGATTAAACGAATATCTGCTGGATATCAGCACTTCGAAAACTTACAATAAAATCAAAGGCGACGTTTGGAACATTCTCGGCAAGCTCAACCGTATCAGTCCGGGCATGCGGAGTTTTATCCAAAACATTGACAATAGCATCAAATCGATGCTATTAAAACGCAGCAATCTTTTTGAAGCGATGGGGTTGCGGTATTTCGGTCCGGTGGACGGCCATGATATCAACCACCTCATCAAAGTGCTACGCGACCTGAAAAACATTCCCGGTCCAAAAGTTTTGCACTGCATCACGGTAAAAGGAAAAGGTTTTAAACAAGCAGAAACCGATCAAACCGTCTGGCATGCCCCCGGCAAGTTCAATAAGGAAACCGGGGAGCGGATAAAAGAAACAGATCCTACCCGGTTTTTAAAATTTCAGGATGTCTTCGGGAACTCAATACTGGAGCTGGCGAAGAGTAATCCGAAAATCATCGGAATCACCCCTGCTATGCCTACGGGATGTTCCCTCAACATCATGATGCACGAAATGCCGGATAGATGCTTCGACGTCGGGATCGCCGAACAGCATGCAGTAACTTTCTCGGCAGGATTAGCAGCCAAAGGATTCGTTCCCTTTTGCAACATCTACTCTTCGTTCATGCAACGCGCCTACGATCAGATTATACACGACGTAGCGTTACAAGGCTTAAATGTGATATTTTGCCTCGACCGGGCCGGCTTTGTCGGATCAGACGGAGCCACTCACCACGGAGCTTATGACCTGGCCTATCTGCGCTGCATCCCCAACCTTACCATCGCAGCTCCTTTCGATGAAGAAGAGTTGCGTAACATGATGTACACCGCACAGCTCCCGGACAAAGGACCTTTTTCCATCCGTTATCCGAAAGGACACGGTTTTCTGGAAAATTGGCATACCCCGTTCCGGGAATTGGAAATCGGCAAGGGACGTTGCCTGATCGAGGGGGAAAAAGTGGCCGTTATATCTATCGGTAGCATCGGTAATAATGCGAAGCAGGCCATTTCGACATTCGATAAGAATCTCGTCGCCCTTTACGACATGCGTTTTTTAAAACCGATCGACGAAGTATTACTACACGACATTTTAAAAAAATTCCGAAGAATCATAACGCTGGAAGACGGAACAATTACAGGGGGATTGGGAAGCGCCGTAGTCGAATTTATGTCCGACCACCATTACACAGCCACCGTTATCCGGCTGGGAATCCCCGATCGGTTCGTTGAACACGGAACACAAAAAGAATTATATGCGGAATGTGGATATGACGAGGCGGCAATCGCCCGGAACATTCGGCAACTGCTTCAACTTGAAAACTGAATGGGCTATGGCTGCAACGATCATCCTGCCGGATACGGCTCAATGCCGGGAAAAATTAAGGATCAGGTTCACAGATCTTTCCACCGAAGAATTAGATCGTTTACTCCTTTCCTCTCCAGCCAAATTTTATAAAAAAGGAAGCGTCATTTACGAGGAAGGCACCAAAATGAAAGGATGCTATTTCATTTACAGCGGTATCCTGAAAATCTATCAAACCGGGCGGGAAGGAAAAGAACAGATCATCAAATTCGAACAAGCCGGCGATCTTTTCGGCTTCCGTTCCGTCATTAGCCGCGAACCGGCCTGTACTTCGGTAAAAACACTTTCCGACACGATTCTTTGCTACCTCTCAGGGACGGCTTTGCTCGAACTGCTCAAAAGTAATCCGGGTTTCGCCTATGAAATGATACAGATTACCTGTAAAGAGTTAGGGGAATCTAATCGTTATATCCGGGATATCGCCCAAAAGTCCGTAAAAAAACGCCTTGCCGAAATCCTGGTGATGCTGGCAGACGATTTCGGGCTGGAAAACGACGGGACATTAAAATTAAGCCTCACACGGGAAGATTTGGGAAATTTTGTCGGCACAGCCACAGAAACCGTAATCCGCCTGCTATCGGAATACAAAAACGAAGGATTGGTGGAGTCTGTCGGCCGAAAAATCAAATTACTCGACCTGGAACGGCTGAAAACCATCGCCGGATGACCGGAAAATCAATTTTTTTTGTAACTTGTTTACCGTAAACAGATTCTACGGTTTTCCCGTATAACTTTCATACCTCGTAGTTACAAATCTAAAATTGTATTTTATGCTGCAAATTTCAGAAAAAGGCAAAGCCCTACCCGCTTCTCCCATACGTAAGCTCGTTCCCTACGCCGATCAGGCGAAAGCCAGAGGCATAAAAGTATATCATCTCAACATCGGGCAACCGGACATTGAAACGCCTCCCATTGCCCTGCAAGCTTTAAAAGAAATAAAACTAAAAGTAATCGCTTACACCGAATCTGCGGGTAATTACTCTCTTCGCCAAAAACTGGCCAATTATTACCAGAATTTAGATATTCCTATCCGGGAAGACGATATACTGATTACCACAGGAGGGTCTGAAGCCATACTTTTCGCTTTTATGAGCACCTTGAACGAAGGGGATGAAATCATCATACCGGAACCTTTTTATGCGAATTATGCCGCTTTTGCGATCTTGGCAGGGGCAAAAGTGAAAACAGTCACGGCACGAATCGAGGACAACTTCGCTTTACCGCCCATCAGCGAGTTTGAAAAACAAATTACGCCACGTACCAAAGGCATTGTTATCGTAAATCCTAATAATCCTACAGGATATTTATATTCTCAAAAAGAACTTGAAAATTTGGCGAATATTGTAAAAAAATATAATCTTTACTTATATTCGGACGAGGTGTACCGCCGTTATGTATATGATGGAGCACTCCATTATTCCGTTATGAATCTGAAAGATATCGAACAAAATACCATCCTTTTCGACTCCATGTCGAAACGTTATAGCGAATGTGGAATCCGGGTAGGTGCCCTGATCTCCCGCAACAGGGAGCTTCTCTCTGTCGCCTTAAAACTCGGAATGGCGCGTTTGTGCCCGCCCGCATTGGGGCAAATTGTAGCCGAAGCCTCTCTCGACACAACCGACGAATACTTCCGAAACGTACACCAGGAATATACACGTCGCCGTGATTTCATGGTCGATGCACTAAACCGGATACCCGGAGTGGTATGTCCGCGCCCCCAAGGGGCATTTTACTCGGTGGTGCACCTTCCGGTAGATGATGCGGACACATTTTGCCAATGGTTGCTGGAAAAATTCGACCACAACGGTGAAACGGTTATGCTCGCTCCGGCCAGTGGCTTTTATCACACACCGGGATCGGGCAAGCAAGAAGTCAGGATAGCCTATGTTTTAAACATCAGCGATTTGCAAAAATGTATGGAAATACTTTCCGTCGCTTTAAAAGCCTATCCCGGCCGGACAGTGTGAAACCGAAAATCATTCCGGGATACTTTATCCCTCTGATACGAAGTTTATAAACTATTTATCTTATCTTTGTGCCCAAATACAGATAAACAAAAATCATGACAGCGGATTCCGAATTTGATAGTATCAGACCCTATTATGGCGATGAAGTAGAGGCTGCAGTGAAACGGCTTTGCCAATCTTCAGAATTCATGACCTTGTTTTCCCGCCTGACCGGAATGGAGAAAGACTTGATTATAAAAGCCTTAGAAGGAATTAAAACAAGGGAGGAATTTCAAAAGCGTTTTTTTGTACCGGCTATAAAGCTGATTATATCTTCCACCACCGACGGAGTAACAAGCTCAGGGCTGGAACAAGTGAAACCCGATACTTCTTATTTATTTATGTCCGATCACCGGGACATTATCCTCGATTCAGCCATATTGAACGTACTGTTACAGCAAAGCGGCAACAAATACACACAAGCGGCTATCGGCAGTAACCTACTGATAAATGAATGGGTTACCGACTTAGTTAAATTGGATTCCTGCTTTGTGATCGAACGCGACATAACGGTCCGCGAAATGTTGAGCAGTTCGGCCATTCGTTCCCGATACATTCATCAGGTGGTCGAGCAGAACGAGTATTCCGTATGGATCGCCCAACGGGAAGGCAGAACGAAAAACGGGGACGACCGGACGCAGCCCAGTTTGTTGAAAATGCTGAAAATGAGCGGAAATAAAGATTTCATACAAAATTTCAGCGATCTGCATATCATGCCACTTTCCATTTCTTATGAATGGGAGCCTTGCGATGCTCTTAAAACGGAAGAATTATATACGAAAACTCTGGGAGAATACGTTAAAACCCCGGAAACCGATATGAACAGCATGCTCACCGGGCTAAGCGACTATAAAGGCAGAGTACATTTCCACATAGACCGCCTGGAAGCGGAGGAATTAGAAGAAATCGGCAAACTTCCCTCCAATGGAGAACGAATCGAAGCTTTGGCACAAGCCATCGACCGGAAAATCCATAAAAATTTCAAACTGTGGCCGAATAATTACATCGCTTACGACCTGCTTCACTCCGTTACTAAATTCTCTCCATACTACACACAGGAAGAAAAAGAAAATTTTATCCGCGTCATGACTCAAAAAATAGATAAACTGAACGGAAACCTGTCCATGCTGAACAATATTTATCTGGAAATATACGCGAATCCGGTTAAAAATAGCTTAAATTTATAAAACCTTATACAACAAAGGCGAAGAAATCAAAAATAATATAATTAAAATACAATTCGCAAGCCAATATGAAAGCAGTAAAGCTATTAATTATGCTCACGGCATTTTTGATTATGATATCGAGTGCCTTTTCACTTTATACAACCCCGCCTCCGGCCGACCGCACTCCGGTCTATATCAATATTGCCGCTATGGCTTGTTTGATTGTGGTTGTCACTCTGCTCAACTTTGAGAAAAACAAAAACAAAAACTTCTGACAAACCCCAATAAAATTAAATACAAACACGATGTATAAAGTAAAACGTACCATATACATTGAGAACCAGGCTATCGATGTATGGTTCGGGCTGGTTAGTAAAACCAAAAATGGGAAAAACGGCAAATACACGGTTTATCTGCTGACAGATGATCCTGATAACCAATTCAATCATGCCGAGCCTATTTTGAGTAACATCACGTCAAAAGATACGGCGATCAAAAAGGCAATCGAATACGCCAAAGAATTGTTCGGTAACATTATAGCCGGCCAAAAATCGTAAATTTAAACCATAAATCAGAAATGGAAAGAAAAGTCAGAGTAAGATTTGCCCCAAGTCCGACGGGTGCTCTTCATTTAGGAGGAGTCAGAACTGCACTGTTCAATTATCTGTTTGCACGCCACCACGGCGGAGATTTCTTATTAAGAATTGAAGATACCGACCAAACCCGCTATGTGCCGGGAGCGGAAGAATATATTATAGAATCGTTGAAATGGTGCGGGCTTACCGTAGATGAAGGCGTAGGCGTGGGAGGTGAATACGGCCCTTATCGGCAAAGTGAACGAAAAGAACTCTATAAAAAATATGCCTTGCAGCTTATCGAATCGGGAAACGCCTATTACTCTTTCGACACGGCTGAAGAACTGGACGCCCAACGCAAGACATGCGAAGGGCGCGGAGAAACATTTATATACAATGCCCTGAGCAGAAAAGAGCTGAAAAATTCGCTCCACATGGATGCCGACGAAGTAAACAGTTTACTGGAAGCGGGAGCTCACTATGTGATCCGCTTCAAGATGCCGGAAAACGAAGACCTTCTTTTAAACGATATCATTCGGGGAGAGGTACATTTCAACAGTTCCCTGCTCGATGACAAGGTGCTTTACAAATCCGACGGTATGCCCACCTATCATCTGGCCAATATTGTCGATGACCATTTAATGAAAATTACCCATGTGATCCGGGGAGAAGAGTGGTTGCCTTCTCTACCCTTGCATGTACTTTTATACAAAGCGTTCGGCTGGGAAGACACAATGCCCGAATTTGCTCATCTGCCGTTAATCCTGAAGCCCGTGGGGAATGGAAAATTGAGTAAACGCGACGGTAATAAAATGGGATTTCCGGTATTCCCTATGGAATTCACCGATCCCGCCACCGGAGAAAAATGGCACGGCTACAAGGAAGACGGTTATTTTCCCGAAGCATTTATCAATATGCTTGCTTTATTGGGCTGGAATCCCGGGACAGAACAGGAAATATTCACCTTACAGGAACTTTGCGATCTGTTCACACTGGAACGGGTAAAAAAATCCGGAGCAAAATTCGACCCGGACAAAACCAAGTGGTTCAATCATAAATATCTGGTAGCAAAACCGGATACGGAGCTGGCAGAAATGCTCGATCGATTATTGGCAGAGCACCAATTGAGCTACGACCGCCAAAAGCTGGTAAAAATATGCGGGCTCATGAAAGAACGCGCTAATTTCGTCAGCGATCTGTTTAACGACAGCCTCTTCTTCTTTACCGCCCCTACCGAATACAACGAAAAGGACAGTAAAAAATACTGGAAGGAAGAATCCACCCCGCTTATGAAAGAATTGCTGGAAATCCTGAAAGGTATCGAAGACTATTCTTTCACGAATACGGACAAAATCATTTCAGGCTGGATCAATGAGAAAGAAATCGGGTTCGGGAAAGTGATGAATCCATTCCGGGTTGCGATTGTAGGAGCGGCCAAAGGACCTCACATGTACGATATCATAGAGATTCTGGGCAAAGAAGAAACAATTCGCCGCCTTGAAAAAGCGATTCAAACTCTACAATAACCCCTATATAACCCTAAACACTATGAATTACGACGAACTTGAAAAATTGAACGATCTCCGCCAGCGTGGAGTTATCTCCGAGGAAGAGTTCCAACAGGAAAAAGAAAAAATCCTGAATCATAACCCGGCAAAAATATTGCCCAGCACAGATGCAAACCAATACAGTATGTTCATTCATTTATCCCAGTTTTTAGGAATTTTCACCGGAATAGGTATAATTGTTCCCGTAATCCTATGGCTGATCAAAAAAGATGAATCTCCTGTCATTGACAATAACGGGAAAATTGTGATCAACTGGATTTTAAGTCTTTTGATTTACGCAGCCTGCGCAGGGATTCTTTGCATCATCGTTATAGGGATTCCTCTGTTGATCGCCCTGGCTGTTTGTGATTTTATTTTCATCATCCTCGGTAGTATCAAAGCCTCCTCCGGTGTACTTTGGAAATATCCGTTGAGCATTGAATTTTTCACGATAAAACCTTAAAATATCTCCCGGACAAGAAAATCCGGGAGTATTTTTTCTACTTCTGTAACTTTTGGGGAATTTTATCCGTCATTGCATTGAAAAGAAAAACAACACCTCAAAATAAAATCAGGATGAAAACAACTATCGTCATCATCGCCCTCCTGCTCGGAGCCACCGCATGGAATTCCCTAAAAGCCGAACCGTCCGATTACAGAATATTCGGGCAAATCACCACAGTGGAAAACAAAACATACAAAGGTTATATCACTTGGAATGAAAACAAAAGATGGTGGATCGATTATTTCGAAGCTACGAAAAAAGACAATCCTTATACTTCCTATTTCAAAGACAGGAACGACGTGTATTTCATAAACAATAATAACCGTTCTTCAAAACCGCCCGTTCACGTCTTCATGTGCCGTTTCGGAAACATCAGTAAAATAAGATTGATTGCAACCAATACCATAGAATTGCAAGTGAAAGACGGCAATTTCATAGAACTGAAAAAGGGAAGCGGCAACGACATCGGCAGTACGATTCAGCTCTACGATGGAATAGCGACCTATCGTTTCAAGTGGGAACAAATCAGCGAAGTGGATTTTTCCGCCCCCGATTCTTCTTTCGTCGCATCACCGGAAGTACCCATAACAGGAATAGCACGTTCTACGCAAGGCATGTACAAAGGAATTATCAACTATTCGAAAAAGAATACGCTTAACTCCGAAATCACAGGCTGGAACACTTCCTCTAAAATATCTATCCCTTTCCGGGACATTATCCAGATACAACGGGCAAATTCGACCCTTACTTTAAAATTGGGTAATGGTAACGAAACCAAATTACGCAGTGCAAGCGATTTTTCCTATGCGGAAGGACCTTTAACGGTAAATATGCCCAATATCGGCTCTGTTTCTATTCCCTGGATCAAATTCGAACAAATGGAATTGATTCCTTTAAAAGCCGTCGATTTGCTGACCTACGACGAATTTAAAGCTCCTAACCGGCTAAGCGGCGAAGTACTTCTAAGAAACGGACAAACCTTTAAAGGAACGATCGCCTATGATTTAGACGAAAGTATGGATTTCGAGATACTCGACGGTAAAAACGACGATATCTCTTATCGTATCCCATTCAAATTCGTGCGCTCTATCGAGCCTAAAAATTACAAGTACTCATTCATTACCTTACGCAACGGCTCTACTTTGAGTTTAGGCGATTCACCGGACGTGAACGAAACGAACAGCGGACTGCTTGTTTTTCCGGAAGGAGAAATTCCGGTATATATCCCCTGGAAAGAAATAAAATTGATTACCTTACAATAATCTAATCGGTATAACGCTTAGCAATGGCATCAAATACGCTCCACAGCTCCTCTACGGTAGGAGCCTGGAGCATTTGTATCCGTAACTCCCGGAAATGAGGCAATCCCTTAAACATAGCTGCCATGTGGCGCCGCATATGTAAAAGCCCTCTCACCTCATCCAGCCACTCCACAGACAGGCGGATCTGTTCCTTTATAATTTCAATCTGTTCCCCGACGGAAATTTCCGGCAAAATCTCCCCTGTTTCAAAATAATGCCTGATCTGCTTAAATATCCAGGGACGGCCGATCGTAGCCCGGCCGATCATCACCCCATCCACACCATATTTGTCGAACGCCTCTTTAGCCTTCTCCGGCGAATTAATATCGCCATTCCCTAAAATGGGTATCGTAATCCGGGGATTTTCCTTTACCCGCCTGATCGGTTCCCAATCCGCCTCTCCGGTGTACATCTGCGCTCTGGTACGCCCGTGTATAGCCAATGCCTGAATCCCGGCATCCTGCAAACGCTCTGCAATATCTTCAATGATAATATGCTCACTATCCCATCCCAGCCGGGTTTTCGCCGTTACGGGAATATTTACCGCCTTTACAATCTGTTTTGTCATCTCCACCATTAAGGGTACATCCCTCAACATCCCTGCTCCTGCTCCCTTTTGCGCTACCCTCTTCACCGGACAACCGAAATTTATATCGATAAAATCCGGCTTCACTTCTTCCACAATCCTGGCCGCCTCTACCATCGAATCGATATAACGCCCGTATATCTGTATCGTCACAGGCCGCTCGCTATCGTCTATCGTCAGTTTTTTCAACGATTTATTGACAGAACGCACCAAGGCATCTGCCGAAACGAATTCAGAATACAACCAATCGGCACCGTACTGTTTACAAAATTTCCTGAACGGAGGATTGGTGACATCTTCCATCGGAGCGAGAATCAATGGCTTTTCTCCTACTTCCTTACCTGCTACTTTCATTTTTTCCAAATTAAAGGCAATCTATTCAAACGAAGCCTAAATTAATTTAATAAAACAGCCTTGCCCTGTTAAAATTCAAATTATTACATAAATTTACAGCAAAAATAGAAGAAACTATCCTGAATCTGAAATTTATAAATCGAAATACGAATGCTACTGATTAAAATTCTCCTTTTATTTCTTCCGCTTCTACCGGCACATTCCAACTGGCTGCGCATAGAAACGGAACAGCATATTTCTTTCTTATTTCCCTACAAACCGGAAAGCTTGCGTAAAACGATCAACGATATCCCTTCTTACATCTACCAAACCAAAAACCTGACTACCGTATTCGGGGTGGTGTGTTCCGATTTAGGAGCCAAGGGGATCGAAATCGACAACGAAAACGTAAAACGCCTTTATCAGGAATTAAAAACCGGTTCTCTGTCCATGGAATCCGCTTATTTAAAAGAGGAAAGAACTATTCCCTATGACAATATGATTATCAAAGAAATAGAATACTCTATATTTAAAGATAATCATGAGATGACCTATTTTAAACGTTTTATCTTCAGAGATAACTACGTATATCAGATTACGATAGGCGGACGAACTCGATTCCTCAACGAAATAAAGGCGGAAAAAGAAGTTTTTTTCAATTCCATTTCATTCCCGGCTTCTGCTTCTTCCCAAGCGGCAAAATAAAATAACATATCTTCGGTTTTTCCTGTAACTTTTCTGTATATTCATCCGTCACAGCAACGAAATGAATAGACAAGAGTATAATCAATGCGCTGAAAATTTCTCTGACGCGGTGTACCGTTTTCTACTGAAATCCTGTCACAACAAAGCGTTAGCGGAAGACCTCGTGCAAGACAGTTTTCTGATCCTTTGGGAAAATGTAAACCTAATCGCTTACGATAAGGCAAAAGCTTTTCTGTTTACCACAGCCTATCGTAAAATGATCGATACTTTTCGCCGGGAGAAAAAAAATGCAGATATAGAAACGGTTTGCCCGGCCGATTACACCACAAACGAACAATTTTCAGACATCGGGGAAATCCTCGAAATGGCATTGAATAAACTCCCTCAGATTCAAAAAACCGTTGTCCTGCTGAGAGATTACGAAAACTACTCTTACAAGGAAATTTCAGACATTACCTCCCTGAACGAAGCACAGGTCAAGGTATATATATTCAGGGCACGCCATTTCATGAAAGAATTTATAAAAAAACCGGAAATCATCATTTAAACTAAACTATAAAAACGAATATCGTAAACTTGTGAACAAATGAAAATAACACGTGACAATTACGAAATATTTTTCATCGATTATCTGGACGGAACGCTTCCGCCGGAACTGATCGGTGAATTGGAAGCATTTCTGCTTGTCAATCGTGACCTTGAAGAACAGCTTCAGGCAGTAGAACATTGCCGGCTTTCCGTAACTCCGGAACATTTTTCAGACAAAGAATCCTTAAAAAAGGATACGATTCACGAATGTCCCGATTATTATGCCATTGCAACGGCAGAAAACGCCTTGTCGGAAAACGACCGAAAAGTGCTCGGCAAGCGGATAGATTCCGAAGTGTTCCAAACTCTTACCCAAATCTACCGGACCTTAAAACTCCGGCCGGATTTGAATATACATTTCGAAAAAAAAGCATGTCTTTACCGGAAAAGCCCTCGCCGGATTCTTTTCCGGACAATAAGCGTTGCTGCCGGGCTACTCCTTTTAGCGGGAATAGGTATATCCTTACTACAAACCGGATCGCATTCATCGGCCGTTACTCCCTCATATTCATTTGCCCTCCCCCAGCCTGAAGAAGTGATACTTCCGGCAGAGCCTCTTATCGCTCCGGTGAAAGCAGCAGACCGACTTGTCGCGGTTCCTTCCCGGCGGCAGTCCCAGCCGGTAAAACAAATCCCGGCAGAGAGCAAAACGAATGTACCGGAACGGCAATTATCCGCTTTTCCTGTCGCTTCCCCTATTTTTGCAAAGGTAGAAAACGATTTGCCCGAAAATCCCCTGGAGCTGATCGCCAGACATCCTTCCGCAGACGAACTGCTTCTGACGACGAACGCACGGATATGGAAACAGTCCGGAGAAGGAATCCTCGAAAATAACATTATAGGCTCGGCCTACCACTCTGGAAAAAATTTAGCCGGAAAAATAAAAGAAAAAATCACGGAAATGCGCAGTAACAAATCCATACCTGAGTACGTCATAGAGTAAAATCAAAACAAATAAATATAAAAACTATGAAAATTCTCGCTCTCACTCTATGCTTATTAATAACCCTCTGCGGCTATTCACAGCAATACGATTCGTGGCAAAAACGGGACACGACCCAAAAGCAAACGCAACGGAAAGCCTTACAGGATTCCTTGCCGGGTAACAGCGAAATGAAAATCACCCCGGTCAAGCCCAATACGCCGGCACAGCAACCTCCGTTACGGACGATAGAACCGACGATCAACACGGTAGAAAGTGTTGAATTGTTCACGCCGTTCTCCGAGTTGATTCCTTACAAGAAAAAAGGATTCAAACAGGGGAAAAACCAAAATCCTCCTGCCAGAAGCCGGTTTAAAGGGCACTGGACCGGTTTTTATTACGGCTTTGTAAACGCCAGCGGGACCCCCGATTTTATGGACTTAGACTGGGCAGGTTCGTTCAATATGCAATTCAACTTTGTGAAACACAGCATAAACCTTTCTCCCCGGAATAATATGGGATTGGTGGTCGGCTTAGGCTTCGATTACCAAAGAATGAAGTTCGCCGATAAAAACCTTACAGTGACCACCGAACAAGGTTATCTTGTCCCGGTATCTTTGGAAGCGTTAGGCATTGACAATGTAAAAAGAAGCACATTCAAAACCCTTTACTTAAGTATTCCTTTGCTTTATGAAGTGCAATTTCCTGCCAGATACAAAAAAAATCTATATGTTTCTGCCGGTTTTGTGGGAGGGATCCGGATGCACTCTAAAACAAAAGTCGTGTACAGAGATCATGGAAAACACAAAAGAAAAGAAAAAGACAGTTTCAATATGATCCCGTTCAAGGCAGACGTCACCGGACGGATCGGCTACCGGGGCTTAAGCGTATGGGGAAGCTATACTTTAACCAATATGTTTAAAGGCGGACACGGACCGGAAATCCATCCTTACACCGTCGGACTCGGATTTACCTTCTAACCCTATCGAAATAAAAATAAAGCCGGGAAAAATCCCGGCTTATTTTTTATGTTTAAGCATTCATGATTTTAGTCTGACGATCGATAGAAGCCTGGTGAATTGCTTTAAACACTTTTTCCAGGAACTCGTTATCCAGACCTTTCTCCTCTCCCTTCACAAACACTTTTGCCAAAATCTTATCCCAACGGTTCGGCTGGAGAATGGTAATATTATTTTCTTTCTTATAACGTCCGATCTCATCCGCAACTTTCATACGATCTGCCAGCAAATCCAACAAATCCCTGTCGATCTCGTCAATACGGGCGCGCAGCTCGTCGATATTCTCTTTATATTTCAGATTTTCAGAATCCACATTCCGGATCACCAGCTGGGAAAGAATTTCAGACAATGAAGTGGGTGTCACCTGCTGAGCGGCATCGCTCAAAGCAATTTCCGGGCAAATATGCGATTCTATAATCAATCCGTCGAATCCCAGGTCCATAGCTTGCTGAGAAATTTCATGGATATATTCGCGTTTGCCGGAAATATGGCTGGGATCGCATATCATCAGCATATCGGGGAAACGGCGCTTGATTTCGATAGGCAACTGCCATTGAGGAATGTTGCGGTACTTATGCTTTCCGTAAGTCGAAAATCCCCGGTGGATAACACCGATCTTTTTCAGTCCCGCCATATTCAAACGCTCTAAAGCGCCGATCCACAATTCCACATCGGGATTCACCGGATTTTTCACCAGCACGGGAATATCCGTTCCCTTCAATGCATCGGCAATCTCCTGCATAGCAAAAGGATTGGCCGTGGTACGCGCACCGATCCACAACATATCCACTCCCGCTTTCAATGCTTCATAAACATGCTTTACATTCGCCACCTCGGTAGAGACTTTCATCCCCAGCTCTTTCTGAACACGCTGCATCCAATGCAAGCCTTCCGAGCCTACCCCTTCAAAAGAACCGGGACGGGTACGCGGTTTCCAAATCCCGGCACGTAGCACCTCTACTCCGGCTTCTTTCAGAGCTTTTGCCGTTTCAAAAACCTGTTGTTCACTTTCTGCACTACACGGGCCGGCAATAATCACCGGTTTTTTCATGTCGGAGAACAATCCCCATTCGCTCGCTTTGATTAAATCCAATTTTGTCGTTGTCATATGATTTTATATTGAAATTATTTACGATTCATGTTATCTGATAATACGCTTGATCTTATTGGCCTTGTGAATCAGGTCTTTTACACCCTCCTCGTCATAGTCGGCAATACGCTTTTTAAATTCCTGCAATTTTTCGATATAGGTATCCAGCACCGTCAGCACATTCTCTTTATTCTGAGAAAAAATAGGCGCCCACATATCGGCATTACTCTTTGCCAGACGCACCGTAGAGGAAAAGCCGCCGGAGGCCAGATCGAAAATATTTTTCTCGTTCTTTTCTTTCTCTAAAACAGTCAGGGCAAGGGCAAAAGAAGTAATATGGGAAATATGCGACACATAAGCGGTATGCACATCGTGATGAGCGGCACGCATGAAAATGATACGCATATTCAGACAATCGTACATACTTTTAATCAGCTCGACAGCCCGGTTGTCCGAATCCTCCGCATTACAGATAATCCCTGCACGCCCGTCGAACAAGCCCGGCAGAGCCGCCCATGGGCCGGAATACTCCGTACCTGCCATAGGATGGGCCGCCACAAAATTTTTACGATTCGGATGATAATGTACGATTTCGTTTATTTTTTCCTTAGTGGAACAAACGTCGGTCACCACCTGACGATCGTTTACTTTATCCAAAATATCGGGGATCATCCGGATAGCGGCGCTCACCGGAACAGCCACTACAATAATATCGCTGGTGGCCACACATTCTTCGTATGTCACCACCTCATCCACCAATCCGATCTCTTTGGCAGCAGCAGCATGCAATGCATCCGCTTCCACTCCGACCACCCGGTCGGCAAATCCCCGCTTTTTCAGGTCGATAGCCATCGATCCGCCGATCAATCCTATCCCGATTACTCCAACTTGCATCATATCGATATATTCTAATTCTTCCGATTTAACTTCAATTTCCTGTCGATTCCAAATTCAGCGTTCCATAGCCTTCAAGCTCTGCGCGATCCTTTCCTTCGCTTCTTCCAATACCTCCTGAGTCGCACAAAGGGAAATACGTACATATTGCTCGCCATTGCTGCCGAAAATAAAACCGGGCGTAATAAACACTCTTGCCTGCTGCAAAATATAATCAGCCAGCTTTTCTCCGTTTTCCCAGGAAGAATCCACTTTTCCCCACAAAAACATCCCTCCGCTGTGCTTATCGTATTTCACATGCATTAAATCGAATATCTCTCCCGCCAAAACCTGCCGTTTCTTATATTCTTCATTCAACTGAGTAAACCATTCTTCCTCATGCTCCAACGCTTTAGCCGCCGCAAGCTGCAAAGGCTTGAACATTCCGGAATCCATATTGCTTTTCACTTTCAATACATTGGCGATCACCTCCGCCTCTCCGGCAATCATTCCGATTCTCCATCCGGACATATTGTGGGCTTTGCTCAGGGAATTCAATTCCACGCAACACTCTTTCGCCCGTTCTACACTTAAAATACTCAAACGCTCGTCGTTCAGGATAAAGCTATACGGATTGTCGTTACAGATCATTATGCCGTGCTTCAATCCGAACTCCACCAACCGGCGATACAAATCCATTGTAGCACGCGCCCCCGTAGGCATATTGGGATAGTTCGTCCACATGATCTTCACCCCGCTCAAATCCATTTTCTCCAACTGTTCGAAATCAGGCATCCAGCCCCGGTCTTCCTTCAAATCGTAAGGAACGATTTCGGCTTCCACCAGCTTAGAGGCAGAAGAATAAGTGGGGTATCCCGGATTAGGGACAAGCACCTTATCTCCTTTATTCAGAAAAGCCAGCGATATCAGCAAAATCCCCTCTTTCGATCCCGCCAACGGTTGGATCTCCCTATCCGGATCCAATTCCACACGATAATATTTTTTATACCAGGCAGCAAAGCCGTCACGCACTTCCTTAATCCCCTTATAGCTCTGATAAGCATGGTTTTTCGGATTTTGCGCCTCGCTGATTAAGGTGGAAATGGCATCCTTCGGCGGCATACGGTCGGGAGCACCAACGCCCAAACTAATCACATTCAAACCCTGCCGGTTCATCTGATCGATTTCCTGTAATTTCTTCGAAAAATAGTATTCACTCACACTATTGGTTCGTTCTGCCGGTTTAATAATCATATCTTTAATTTTGAATTATATTCGTTAGTTCTCTTTTATCGAGCTACACAAAAACTCTTATATTCTCCCATTTCAGTCATATCCTCCACCAATGGATGAACAGCCGCAATAGCTTCGCGATAGCGGTCATAACGGTCGAACTTCAAATCCACATAGAAAAAATATTGCCATTCTTTACCCGGAATCGGCAAAGACTGTATTTTGGTTAAATTCAAATCGTAGAAAGAGAAAATGGACAACACTTGTGACAAGCGTCCGGTTTTATGAGGTAAGGTGAAGCAGATAGAAGCTTTATCGATATCATTTTCATTCACTTGAATATGATCGTCGAGAATCAGGAAACGGGTATAGTTCTGTTTGTGCGTTTCGATTTCTCTTTGAAGAATCTCCAACCCGAACAATTCTGCAGCCAATGAAGAAGCGATCGCCCCCGTTTTCCATTGTTGCTTTCCGGCAATATCGGCGGCACTCTTGGCCGTATCCTCCGACTCCACCAAACGAATATGCGGATATTGTTTGAAAAATTCACGGGTCTGGGCTATAGCCATATAGTGGGAGTGGACTTCGGTGATATCCTCTATTCGCTGCCCGGGTAAAGCCATCAGATTTTGCTGAATGCGGATAAAAACCTCCCCCTTGATCTTTTTACCGTATTTCCGGAGTAAAGAGTAATTCGGCAACAATCCGCCCGCTACGGTATTCTCGATAGCCATAATCGCCCCATCGGCCTGACCTGCGTTCAGATTGGTAAACAAATCTTCAAAACTCAGGCATTCGCATACATCGATCTCCTTACCATAAAACAACCGGGCTGCCTGTTCGTGAAAACATCCGTGTACTCCTTGAATCGCAATCTTTGTCATCTTTTTATTATTTTATTTCAATTAAAAAAACCCCGGTACTCTCGCCGGGGTTCATTGTTCAGTCTATTTGATTTCAGGACAATATATACAGCCTCCGGCTACTCTCTGCACGTAAAAGTAGAAGTAAAAATAAAACCGGCTGCTAAATCGAAAAAAATTCTCCATATTCATCCTTTATCATAAAAAAAGCCCTGAAAAATCAGGGCTCGTTATATTTCATATTAAAAAATCATCATAAAAAAAGCCCTGTTACTCTCTGCCAAAAAAGTAAAAATAAAAAAAGTAATATGACCAAGAGAAAGACTTCATTTGTTTTACTGTTGTTTAACGGAGACAAATATACAAACAAATCGGTTTTATCCTATCGTTCGATTTCTTTTTTTTAAGAAAAAATAAATTTTCAAACAAAAACACCGGATCATGTATAAAATTCAACACACGCCCTATTTAAACCACATCTCCACAAAATAAGTTCCCCCTCCGCTATTTACAGACCCGTCGGTAGTATATCTGGTTTTATACATCGCATTCCCCCATGCTTTATTGATATTGACGATCACATTCCCCCAGTTTCCGTTTCCCTTACTGCCACAGGGCAATCCGGAAACACATCCATTGCCGTAGTTCAGAAAATAATAGGCATCACAACAGGATTCAGAAGCTCCCTGAACTCCGGTGATCTTTTGCTGATCACTGATAGAAGCCAGCGCCACAAAACGGTCGTGATTCGTAACCCGGTTCTTATAGTGATTCGCACTATGACCGGGAAAACCGTGCCAGCCATTGGAAATATCTGCAAACTTCGTCCAGCCGCCATTCGTCATATCGCAAGTCACCTCGTAAGGGGCCACGCCTCCCGGCCCGTCCGGATCGATCATATACACTCCGTTTTCCCTCATCCCGGAATCATAATAATCCTTACACGAACGGTGCATATATTTCGCCCTTTTAGTGTACACTTTGTCCGGCACTTCCCGGCAAACCAAACTCGCTGTAAAATGGCATTCCACCTGATCGAAATTAATGACAGTCGAATTATAAGTAATAAATCCGGTCGAATCGTTGATAATCACTTTCCCGCATTCGTCTTCCAGCAACTCCCAATGCTGGGGATCGCTCCCCGTCCAACGGTGAGCCAGCAGGTAAAAACCGTTCTTATACATATAACTGTTTGCTATTCCGGCAAAGGGATCGATCGTCCGGGGCAATGCTAAAACTTCGAGCCGCTGGGAATGACGACACCCCTTAGATCGATTCTTTACGGTAAGATCGATCGTATAAATCCCCGATGGCCACTTATCTCCCTCCTTAAAATCGTTTGTCACAGGCTTGCAAACACTATGAAAGGCATCTTCTTCCACAGCCTGTAACGTTTTTCCTTTATCTACCAGCTTCCACTCAAAATAGGAAGGCAAAGGCGTACTGACTTCGAAACCTTCTATCTCCCGGCAAGGAATCAAAGTATCGGATATCTGATTTATGGTGAAACCATGCCCTACGACCAATGCTACCGTCCCGCTGATTCCGGAACCGCTCGCCGTAGAAGAATAACGCTTATAACGCATCTCCGCTGCCGTAGAAAAAGGTACTTCACTCACCATATTTTTAAGCATCAAATCCTTCCCGGTCTGTCCTTCGAGCCACATCCAGGTTTGTCCCCGGTCTTTACTGACATACCAGGTATAAATAACAGGCTCATCGGCAACCGGCTCATTCCCGGTAATCTGGTAATTCGCTCCGTCGCAAATAGTATCGTAAACCAAAGAATTCCCCGCTTCCAATCCATTTTCCAAAGTCAGCACAGAAAGATGCTCCTCCTGAGGAAACGAATAACCGAGCCGGAAACTCACATCCGGTTTGCGGTCTCTCCAGGTCTTAAAATAACCGGCAGCTTTGCTTCTGTCGGAAATTGCCAGCCCGTTCCGCTCCGACTGATAGCTACCTCCCCGTACGCCGAAAGCCAGCGTATCGCGTGACCATAAAGTGGCAGATACATCCGTATCCCCTTCGCTTCCCAATTCCCCGTCCCCATGAACGCTTCCGTCCAATTGGCGGCCATATACATCGGCATTATAATAAATTTCGGCTAAATTACCGCTCAAATTCTCTACTCCCCAAAAACTAATGCCTGCCTGCTCCCGGTTTTTCCCCGAACGCAAAAAAGCCCCCGGCCGGACCGGACCGGAATGGTTTCCCGCATTGACATTTCCTTCCCCGTAATATTCGGTCTCTTTTCCGGCATCGTTCAATGTCTTCCCAAAAGAAGCGGAAGTACTATTCCAGGCAAACTCCCCGGCAATAACCTGTGCCGGAAAAGCCCGGCGGCACATCTTTTCATACTCCAGTTCGCTCAACGGACGCAATCCCGCCCAATCGGCATACGCCAACAAATCGGCAGGAGAAAGATAATTACAAGCCACGGTCTGCCCGTCGTCCAGACTGTTCGGCATATCTCCCGGATTCAGGTCACAGGCAAACACATTCGGCATCCCGCTGTTCTGTCCCAGCTTCATTAAAACAATCCCATTCCTGAAAGAAGGCTGTTGCCGGTTGTCCCCAAAAATATACTCGCCTTCCCGGATGGCTGCTAAACGTTCTCCTATGGTACGGGTCATTTGGCTGTTACGATCCTGCTTATTCAGAAACGAAACATATTGTTCCTGGGTAATTTCGCTTTTCATCGCGAAAAAACCATCGTATCCATTAGGGAAATTAACCGGAAGATTATGCTCCTGCGCATCGACAACGACCGTATTCTCCTGCAAAGCCCCCAAATCGGTTTCCGTCATCGCCACATTGTTTATATGTACCGTATTCCAGAACTCGGAACGTTCCACATGAGTTACCCGGATACGGTAATAACGGTAAGCACCCGGATTTTTCACTTTTATGGCATGTTGTACCGGATAAGAAACGTATGACGTACTCCAATCCGCCTCATCTCCACTCCACAACTCCACCCAATTCGTAGCATCCTCACTTCCCTCCAGATACCAGGTCGAATCGGGTACAGACCGGGCAGGAATGGCGGGACGGTTATATTCCCCGGACACTCCGAAATAAAGAATTTCTTTCGGGGTTTTAAAATCCACCTGCCACCAGGCAGGAACAACGGCCGTCCAATCCTTGCCCGCATCGTGCGTCGCCCAATTTTGACGGTCGGCAACCTGAGAGGCTGTTCCGGCATTGGAAGAAGCCGTATAAGCGAAATTGCCATTCGTCCCGATTAAATCATACTCGGCGGGGATTCCTCCCCAGGTGGAAGAAGTAAAACCACCTTCCGAAACACCGTCACCTGCGAAAAAAGGTGCCGATGGCACCAAAACCATCTCTATCCCCTCGAAACTGATGTGTACCCGCTTATTTAACACGTTGTCCCCTTCCACCACCCGTTCCGGATTTCCGGCCAAATTCCAATGCAAACGAAGTTTCACCTCGGCATGCCCTTGCCCCTCTTCGGTACGGAAAACAAAAACACCCTGCCCGGTTTTATAAACACCGTATCCTCCGGTCAGCGCCTCGCATTCCGACAGCACAGCATGAAACCACCGTAATTCGGGAGACAGCCGATATTTCCCGAAAATATAGGCTGCATCATAATTGTAAACATTACGCCATGAGTTATCCCACGAAAGGGAAAGCTCCACAATAGCGACATCTCCGCTTACACTCACGACATCCCCGTTCATCTTCAGATTACTACCGGCAAGGCTTACAGGCAACAACGCAAATACGCATAAATATACGTAAGCTTTAAACATAATACATACCTTTTACAAAACACATCCATTACAAGTGAACAAAAATATCTACAAAAACCCAAAAAACCGCAAATAATAGTGAAAATTTAAAGCTTCAACATTTAGACCGAATTTTATTACCTTTGTCGAAATGTAACTAAATAAATCGCTTCATGACCACACCGAAAGTTCTATACCTTCTCGATGCCTATGCATTAATATACCGTTCTTACTATGCATTCATCAACAATCCCCGGATCACGACAACCGGCATAAACACTTCCGCCACATTCGGATTTTGTAACTTTCTGCTGGAATTGCTGGAATTGGAAAAACCGACCCATATCGCCGTGGTTTTCGATCCGGAAGGACCGACTTTTCGTCACGAAATGTATTCCCCGTACAAGGCACAGCGTCCTCCTATGCCCGAAGACCTCAGGAAATCGGTTCCTTATATCAAAAAAATCATCGAAGGATTGGGAATCCGCTGCATCGACGCTCCGGGATACGAAGCAGACGATTTTATCGGAACGCTGGCGAAAAAAGCAGAAAAAGAAGGCTATACGGTATATATGATTACTCCGGATAAAGATTATGCCCAATTGGTCAGCGAAAAAATATTTATGTATAAGCCGGGACGTTCCGGCAATAAATCGGAAGTCTGGGGCATTCCGGAAGTGTTGGATCATTTCGGGATCGAACGCGTAGATCAGGTCATCGATATTCTGGGGCTTATGGGCGATACGGCCGACAATGTTCCGGGTTGTTCCGGAATCGGGCCTAAAAGCGCAGCCTCATTGGTTTACAAATACGGAAGTATCGACGGCATATACGAACACATCGACGAGCTGAAAGGAAAACAAAAGCAAAACCTGCTCGACTGTCAGCCCACGGTGCATCTGTCACGTACCCTGGTCACGATCTGTACCGAAGTTCCTACCGAACTGACGCCCGACGAGTTGATGAAACAACACATAGACGTCACCATCCTCGATCCGATTTTCAAAGAGTTGGAATTATTCTCGCTTACCCGGCGGGTCTTGAACACCGACATAGAGGAAGACACTTCCGAAAAACTGTCAGACATCGACACACGCTACACAGACCGGACACAGGATATTCCCGCTTTATTGGAAATATTGAAAAACACCGATCAATTTGCCTTATACACCGTATTCCCGGCTTCCGCTACGCTTTATAACTCATGGCCGGAATGGCTTTCTTTTTCATCGGCCATGCATCAGGTGAGTTATGTGCGGCTTCCGGCCGATCCGGCGGAAGCAGAGGCCACGATCAAACTTTTTCAACCGATTTTCGAAGACGAAAACAAAACCCTTATCTCGCCGGATGTGAAAAACGACATCATCTGGCTGAAAAGAGCGGGCATTTCCATTAAAAACGCCATTTTCGACGTAAAAATCGCCCACTATGTGCTGCACCCCGATTTTTCACACGAGTTACCGCGTATAGCGCTGGAATATCTAAACTACAAATTGTCCGAAGCCAAAAAAGAAAATCTGCAACTGACACTTTCGTTCGAGGACGAAGCAACCGACGATAAAGACTTTGCAGAAAAAACAGACATCGTTTTTCAACTCAAAGAAAAACTTTGTGCCGATTTACAGGCAACCGGACTGTTGAGGCTGTTCGACGACATCGAGATGCCTTTGGTATCTGTTCTGGCAGACATGGAATTTGAAGGCGTAAGCATCGATATACAGGAATTGAAGAACATATCGGACGAACTGAAAAAACGAATAGAAGTAAGCGAAAAGGAAATCTACGAAATGGCGGGGCAGGAATTTAACATCAGTTCCCCCAAACAATTAGGAGAAATACTTTTCGATAAACTGAAAATCGACGCCAATCACAAAAAGACGAAATCCGGACAATACAGCACTTCCGAACAAGTGCTGTCGAAATTGGAAGACGAACACCCGATCATCACAAAAATCCTCGACTACCGGGGGTTGAAAAAGCTTCTGACCACTTACGCCGAAGCATTGCCTTCGTATATCGACCCGGGAACCGGAAAAATACACACTCGCTTTAATCAGGCAGAAGCTGCCACAGGGCGGCTCAGCAGTCTGAACCCCAATTTACAGAACATACCGATCCGGACCGAAGAAGGCCGGAAAATCAGAAAAGCTTTCGTCACCGGAGATGATGACTACGTGTTCTTTTCCGCCGACTATTCCCAGGTAGAATTACGCTTAATGGCACACCTCAGCCAGACAAAGGAACTGATCGATGCTTTTAACCACGGCATAGACATTCACTCCGCCACAGCTGCCAAAATATATCACGTACCTTTGGAAGAAGTGACCCCGGAAATGAGACGCCGTGCTAAAACAGCGAATTTCGGAATCATCTACGGAATTTCTGCCTGGGGACTGGCAGAACGCCTGCGCATCAGCCGGAAAGAAGGGAAAGAGCTGATCGACGGATATTTCGAACTCTATCCGGGAGTGAAAAAATACATGGAAGAAGCCGTCGAAAAAGGCCGGAAAAAAGAATATGTCGAAACGATTATGGGACGGCGGCGTTATTTGCGCGACATCAATTCACGAAATGCCGTCGTGCGTGGCATGGCCGAACGAAATGCCATAAACGCTCCCATTCAGGGATCGGCGGCAGATATCATTAAAATGGCGATGATCTGCATCCACAGGCGGATACAGGAAGAAGGACTGCGTTCCCGGATGCTGATCCAGGTACACGACGAATTAAATTTCAAGTGCTATAAACCGGAACAGGAACAGCTGGAACGCCTAGTGGTAAACTGCATGGAGCATGTGGTATCCCTCTCCGTCCCACTTACGGTCAGCACCGGTTTCGGGGCCAATTGGTACGAGGCTCACTAAAAAACAGTAAAGTGAATGATTTTCATTTACTTTACCTATTTTTATAAAAATAGCTGATTTAACACAAAACTTGTTAATTATTCATCATTTTGCTTATTTTTGTATCAAATTTCAAGTAGTGCTGTATGTGTATTCCCAACAGAAATAAACTTCTGTTCTGTTTTTTATTTATCCTGAATGGATTGTCTCTCCGGGCACAGGATTATAATTTTTCCCAGTTTTGGGAAAACAGGACTTACTATAATCCGGCCTACGTCGGATTACAGGAAGGGGAATTGAATGCACTGATGACCTACCGGAAATTGTGGCCGAAATTCCCTGGAAATTTTTCCACCCTGTTTTTTTCTGCCGACTTAAAAACCTATAACAACTACGGATTCGGTCTATACGTGATCTCCAGCGACGAAGGCGGAGGTTTTATCAAATCGAATACGGCAGGATTGAGCTATTCGTGGCGGGGATACATTAACAAAGAAAAGAACATTTATTTCCAATTAGGCGTAAAAGGCAGCTATAACGACGAACGCCTGAATTTCGACAGAAACGTATATTCGGGTAATCTCGATCCCATTTATGGAAATATCTTCACGATCCAGCACCCGTTAGGAGATGTGGTCAATGAAAAACAACATTACTGGGATTTTAGCGCAGGTGCCATGATATGCCTGCCTTGGGAAAGACATTACAGAGAATTTATGCATAATTACATCGGTTTTTCCGTTAACCATTTCACGCGTCCAAAAGACAATTTTATCGAAGACGACTTCCGCCTGCCGATAAAATTAAGCCTGCAATGGAACGGCTTTATCCGTACCACGATTTACAGTCTGGATAAAAAAAGCAGTATGTATGTCAATCCCGGATTGATTTTTGAAAACCAGGGCGATAAATTACTTTCAAAATCCTCGTCCAACAACTTCATGATCGGAGCAGACCTCACTTCCGATCCGGTTTTCGGTGGAATTTGGTACAGCTCTCAATTATTGAACAATTCATCGGAAAATTACAAAGCGTTGATCTTCAAAATCGGGTTAAAACTGACTTCCGACAATAAAAAATTCGAATACCGTCTTGCCTATTCTTATGACATGTCTATGGGTAATCTGGTAAAATCCACGGAAGGTTCTCATGAAATAAGTCTTAAATTCGCTTATAAATTCAATGCTCAATACAGATACAATATATTCTCATTCTAACTCCCGGAATACCGTCTGGGATATATCGGGACAGCAATACGACAGCGTTTGCCCATTGGAAAAGGCTGAAACGGAAACGATTATAATCTGTCCGGCAGAACGCCATTACCTGCCTCAGGTCCTGTTAAAAAACAATGAACACATCATGGGAGACCTGCTTTTCACCATTATATTTCTGATGATCTTTGCATTCGTCAGGTTAAGGGGAAAAGATTTGCTTCCTAATTTGCTGAACATACTGGTGAAAAGAAAAAAAGCAGAAGTGATCCTGAACGAAGGCATATCTTCTAACTTAGTCTGCTATGTGCTTTCGCTGATCCTTTCTTTTTCGGTCATTTCGATCGGGATCACCTATCTCACATCGGGCGATTTCGAAATAATCCCCTCCTTGTATTTGTTTTCCGCCCTTATCTTTTATCATTTTTTCCTACTGGGTTTGTTAAAATTATTAGGCTGGACATTCAATGCCCGGAATACCGCCGCCGAGGCGATCGTCAATCTATGGACCTACCACATTATGTCCGGTTTACTGGTCGCTCCCTTTGTCATCGCAATCTTTTTCGTGCGATCGTATGCGATTGTACCTTTGTTAAATGTTGTCATATTCGGTTTGATTTTATTTCAAGTTGTTAAATTTATTCGTTGGCTGGAAATATTATTTGCTCATAGAGTTTTAATTTTATATATGATTTTGTACCTTTGTGCACTCGAAGTAATGCCCTTATTCATCCTTTACAAGATGACGGCATAAGTTCTAAATGGGTATTAATTTAAAACTTTATAAGCTTTGAAGATAAAAAAGGTACTCGTATCACAGCCTAAACCAACAACAGAGAAGTCTCCTTATTTTGATTTAGCGGAAAAATACGGTTTAAAGTTGGAAT
>ENA-UEQO01001143-UEQO01001143.1-human-gut-metagenome-genome-assembly--contig:-NODE-1143-length-28508-cov-23.723401_pt1 | contig 28508 bp, 30 predicted proteins | sample MGYA00242938_ERZ507940 | MGnify/ENA primary metagenome ERZ507940 (study PRJEB26167, sample SAMN06115517) | human gut metagenome | host: Homo sapiens | place: China:Chongqing | collected 2014-12-03... | reverse complement strand
CTTGCTTATCTCTATCCCCTTCCCTTTATCCGCGGTTATCAGCAAGTTTGCAAGCAAGTAAAAGGGCAACGTGTTCCTGTCACGTTGCCCATGGTGCCTATAGTCTGCCCTTGTCGTGATAGCTGTAGAATGCTCCATCTGTTACTATCACATGGTCCATAAAGAAGAGGCGCATGACTTGACAAGCCTTGGCTATCTGCTGGGTCAGCACATCGTCCGCCTTGCTTGGCTGCGTGTTGCCCGATGGGTGATTGTGCACGAATGCCATGATGGTTGCACCGCTCAAGACTGCCTCCCTCATGAGGATACGAATATCCACTGAAGTCTCTGTTATCCCTCCTTCGCTCAGTTTCACGCTCTTGATGAGTCTGAAATTTTGGTTCATCAATATGACGTGTGCCTGCTCTACCTTGAGGTCTGCCATCTGCGGAAGCATGTAGTTATATATGGCTAGACTGCTGCCCATGTCGGGCTTGCTGCCCAACTTCTCCACTGCCCTGCGCTTGCCTAGTTCCAAAGCTGCGAGTACTGCCAACGCCTTGCAGTCGCCTATTCCCTGCACTACCTGCATTTCGTCCATGGATAACTTTGCAAGGTTACTGAGGTTATTGTCTGCCATGTTCATCAGTTGCCTAGCCTGGCTTAGGCTCTCGGCTGTTCCTGCCCCTCTGTTGATTACCATGGATAACAATTCGGTGTTACTGAGTGAATCGAATCCGTAATTAGCTGCCTTGAACTCTGGGCGCTCGTCTGCTAGTATATCATTGTACTTCTTCATGTTACGCTACTTTATTATAGTTGTTGTTTGATTTCTTATTGATATTAACACCCTGTGGGAAACATCTCTTTGAGTGTGCAACTGCCTCATAAAAGCCTTCTGCCATCTCCTGCAACACGCCTCTGTTGCTTATTGGGTCGTGGTGAATGGTGCGAGCCAAAAAGATTTCTCTCTCCACATAAGCACCTGCCGCCTCCAACTTTCTTCTGAAGTTCTCGATGGTCTTGCCGCTAGTCAGCAGGTCGTCGAATAGAATGACCTGCTTGCCCTTGAAGTACTCGCCATCTACTGAAACGTGATAAATGTCCTCGTTAACAAGGTGGCTGCCTCCGTTGTGGGTTGGCTTGCGCTCTCCAAAGATGTGCACGTGCTCATTTGCGGTTGCGATGCCTGCTGCATTGAGGATGGCTGCAAGATAGCCGAATCGCTTGTTATATTTCCATTGTGTGCTGCATGGAGCAAAAACTACAACGAAGTCCTCTAAGATACTGCTATACTGCTTTGTAAGATAGCGAACTAGCCACTCAGCGCAGAGGTGTGCCGCCTCCTTGTCGCCTGCCTTGAAGTCGTAGACGAAGCGGTTGTTTGCCATCTGCTGTGCCTTGTCAACGCAAAGGTTGATGTAAGCGTTTGGAACGTACTCAAAGAAATAATTCTGTCTCATATCGAAAAATTTTATAAAGTTTGAAATTGTATTCTGGTAATGTTTGGGAGTCCAGAGATTTTTCCCACTCCTGCTGTGGAGTATTTTTTTTAATTGCATTCCGTTCAAAGCCCGGTGTGCCCTTTCGATTTTTCCTATGCTTAAACAATGCGCTGGCAGAGGCAAACAGGTGTGGGGTTCTGTGTTAACAAAAGGTAAAGGTTTAGTGAAGCGTGAAGAACCTTTGGCTTTTGTTAACACAGGTTCATGCACAGGTTTGAATCGCCAGAAGCTACCTTTGCATAGGAAATTTCGGATGGGAACACATGACGGGCGGCGGAGAATGCAAAAAAAAAAGTACGGAACAGCATCAAACTCACCATCGGAGATACCGCTTTCTCACACACACGGAAAAAAAAAGGCTGCCTACTCTCACGAGCAAGCAGCCAAGGAATCATAGCATAAAAAAAACTTAAAAACTAAAACTTAAAGCAATAAATAAAAAGAACGAAATATTCTATCGAGGATAATAGTTGCTCATGCCTCCCGTATAGAGGACGGTCTGAGGGAACTTATCCACGCCTATGCAAACGGTATCGAAGGCATCGGAGAAGTCGGTACGGTTCTCCAGCCTGTCCTCGTCTGTCTCCACGAGTTTCTCGCCTCGCTTATCCTTGCCGTTGTTGTAACAGCCGGCACTCTCGATGGAGATGATCAGGTCCTCGTTATTGTCCTGGTTAATGAGAACCATGTGGCGTGCATGTCCCTTGAACATGCGGTCGATGAGCAACTGCTTCTCAAGATGGTTCATCGGCTTGCCGATGTAGACCTCTGTAACGAGCCAGCCATTCCTACGTAGCACCTTGGTGATAATCTGGTAGAACTTATCGTTGTGGGTTGCATAGGAGTTTCCCACGAAGGTCGCATCGTAATAGAAGATGACTCGTTTGTTCTTGAGATACTTATAGTAGTCGCAGAAGTCCTGAGCGAGCTCAGGCAACTTTCTGTCATACTTTACATAGAATGAGTTGACGATGCGCAGCTTGGTATCGGAACCCACCTGCCCGACTACGAGACAGTTGATGTTGTTGTTGGCATCGCAGCCGATAATCAGCGGTAAACCGTCCTCCAGGTCGCCATCCATGCGGCAGTCCGGCTTGTCGTGCTTAGGGTCGAACTTATACTGCAGGTCATTGAGAAACCTGGTGTTCGGAGCCGTATAGAAGTTGCGATCCTCGTCAAGTCCGGAGTAGAAACCATCCTGTGCGATGCCCACATGCTGGCACATGATGCTCGTGAGGAAGGTCATCTTTGGCAGGTCTCGCTTCATCTGTCTGATGAAGTCCTCGCCTAGAACTGCGAGGTTCTGAATGCTCGAGCACCTGGAATACACCAGGGCATAGGAGCGGAGGGAGTGCAGAACCTTCTCGTATTTCTGCACCTGCGACATGTAGTAATCGTACCGCTCTGGGTGAGCAGCCAGCTTGTTTCGGATGCTATGCAGATGCACCAGTACCGTCTCGAGAGTAGCAATCAGCTCCTTATCCATCTTCTTCTCCCACGACATGAACCAGGAGCCTTTCTTTGTTGCTGAAGTATCTGAAGTAATGGTCAGACCATGGTGGAGGCAGCAGTCACCGAACAGCTGCTTGTTGCCTCGGTTAGCTGGGAGCGTCTCATTGTTGAGCTGCTCCCAATCTATAAATTTCGCCTCGTCGATGAAGACATGGTCGAGAGAGAGGGAGTTGGAAGTTCCGCTGCGGTCTTGAGAGATGATATTGAGATAGCTGCCATTATAAAATGCTACGGTATTCTCCCAGTTCATAGGCTGGAAGTGCGGTTCCTGCCAATGCAGCGCCTTCCATGGTTTTTTGCCCACTATGTAGTGAACATCGCGCTTGTAGCCCCACTCTTCGAGGTGTACCAGAGCAGAAGGAAGGATGTTGGTCTGGCATCGCTTGACCGATGGCGCTACCATGCCCAGGCATGAACCTGGCATGTGCTGAACGGCATAGAGGATGCGGCCAGCCTCGACCACACCCTTTCCTGTTCCACGGCCCCATTCGCAGACCAGCGTCTTAGGCATGAGCTGCAGGACGCGCGACTGCACGTCGTTGAAAAATAACTCCTTAGGTCTTGCTGTCATCATCTGGCGGAAGTTCTTCGAAGTCAGCATCCTCGATGTCCGGCATCGAGTAGCGCTTCTCCATTTTTTTGATTTTTGCACGAAGATTTGGAATCTTCTGCAAACCGATGACTGTCGGATCATCTGTCATGCGGAACTCAACAGGAACAATCTTGTCGAATGCCAGCTCTGGCTCATCAGGCGTGTCTGTGCGGTTGTTCTTGATGCGGTTTTTCTGCATCACGGCAAGCGCCCGGAAGTCGCCGGCAGCCTTGGCAGCCTTGCGGTCCTCGTCTATCTCCTGATTGACTTTCCATCGCCAGAACTCCTTTGAGGCGGCGTTGAGGTTGCCGAGCATGACCTGGCAGAGATGAATATCATCGTATGCCTGTGTCTCGCTTACGCCGAACATGGCCTTATCCTGATCAACCATCTCCCTGACAGTAAAGCGTGGATAGCGCAGCCAGAAGGCGTAGCAGCCACGCAGCCGCTCCACTCTCGCCTTGACGATGGCAGAGACGTGAAGTTCCTGAAGCTCATCCTCGTTGAGAGGCATGTACTTCATGTAGTCATCAATGTTGACTGGTAGACTCATATCTAACTGAGGTTAGCCATAATCTGCGAGAGTTGCGACATGATGGACTGGTAGGCTCCAGGAGAGCCAACCTTGGCGAGCGCTATATTGTTGATGCGCAAATCATTAGCGGTCTCCGCTAAACCTTTGAGGTAGCGGTATCGATAGGGTGAGCGCGGCTCCTGCAGCTCCAACTGCATGGCCATGGCCTCGTCGGGAGGCAGTTCCATCATGATGGGCACTTCTTCGACCGGTGTCATGGTCTTTGCCAGGTCATAGACCGTCTGCAGGTAAAGTTCACTCTCTTCCAGATAGGGATATTGTTGTCGTATCATCCAGCAAATTATTTAACATGTTATTGAGATTGAGATAGACATCTCTGTCAGTCGTGATGAACGTGCACTCAGCACGGTCACCATACGTCTGGTTCTGAGATGTTATCACAGAGACTAACCACTCGCTGTTAGCAACGAGCATGACCTTGGAGTGGTTGAGCGTCAATTTAACTTCATCAAAAGCCTCTGTCATTAAGCGACTTAGCTTTAAAGTTTTACTTGAAGCTTTAATGTCCGCTACTAGCACTGAGGAGTTAACCAACCCTCGCTTGCGAAGGTTGATGACTCCACAGAGGAAGGCATCGGATGTGGAGAAGGTGGTGACGGCAATGTGCGCTGCACCTGTCTGCTCCAGAATCCACCCCAACAGACCAAGGGTGTGAAGACCTTGACCAAGGAAGACCTGCGAGCTACTCTGCTGGATCGGCTTCAGGACTTGCTGTATCTGCTTCGCCCTCATCTGTAACCTCCTCTTCTGCACTCTCTGGCTGCTCCTCGCCATCGTCTGAAGCCTGCTGCTCCATGTTGATGCCCGCCTGCTGAAGCTTGGCGATGGTATCTGCGGTGATTTCAGCCTTTGCTGTAATCAAGAGCTGCACACGCTCATTGACCTTAGCTCGCAAGGCGTCAGCTTTGTCTGTGTTGCCAGCCTCCGTCAAGCCAATAAGCTGGTCAAGGTTCTTGGTGATGTAGGATCGAGCATTGCCAATCTGCTTGGAGGTGATGGCTGCTTCTGGCTGCTCCTCCGCTGGCTGTTTCTCGGCATCACCCGGCTGGGCATGGTCGTAGACATCCATGGCCTGCTTGTATGCATAGTACTCCTCCTTGAGCGTAAGGAGCATGCGCTTGAAGTCCTCGTCTGCAGCATGCAAGCCCTCGTATCTGTCACATGACATGTCGTAAGCTTTGCAAGCCTCAAAGTGTTCCTTGATTTTCTTCCACAGATCGCAGTTGTTATCCCAGATAGCCTGGATGTTTTCAGGCAACCGGTCATGGTCTGCTCGTTTGCCCTTGGCTACGATGGCTGAAGGCACGATGGAATCGAGGTTTTCAGACTCCACGACCGGAAGATGAGGGGCAAGCTGCTTGGCAATCTTGTCTGCCTCTGATGTCTTGTCAACCGCAGTCTGAAGAACTGGCGTGACTGCCTTGTCATAGTTGCGGACATCATCGATGGTCATGCCTTCGATGCGATAGTTGAGATGCTTCTGCAGCTCATATTTGAGCAACTCGAGTTTGCCCTGAGGGTCAAAGTTGATGAGTTGATAGAGGTGGCGGTTATTATTCATCTGAAGGAGGAGCAGCGCTCCCTCCCTGATGTTGGCATCGGTATGCTCGCAGTCAAACCACTTCTTCAACTTCTCTGTGAATTTCGGATCATTCATAAAAAAAGAAAATTAAAATGGCGAGGCGAGCTCATGTAAGCATCGCCCCGCCACTGATAGTAGTTATGTAGGAAAATCGAATCCCTTGTTAATGGCTTTATGTACCAGAATCGGCCTCCACTGGCTTGCAATCCTTGCCGCTGATGGTTCCTTCAGCAGTTGTGAGGGTACCGAAATAAAATGGAGGCATGGTCTCGCAGCTGACAGAGATTTCCAGTGTGGTGTTGGTCTCGTCTGCGATGCCTGCGCCAGAAGACTGAGAAGGTGTCACGTCGACCTCGAATGTATCGTCACCGAACTGGCGAAGCTTGCCGTTGCGCTCAGGTACCATGAAGATGCAATCATCGTTGAGGAGGATGGAAGCCAGTGCTGAAGCTTCCTCCTCTGTTCCTGGGAGGATGAGTGTAGCCTTGAGGTTCATTGTCTTGCAGCCATGCTCACCCTGCGCCTCTGGCGAGAAGGAACTCTTGTCTGTGACGAAGGCTACCTTAAACCAGACCTTGTCAGCCTGAATGGTGTGGTTATCCTTGATGACGAGATAATCCTTGAGTGAGGTGGCAGTCTCCTTCTGTGGCTCTGCAAACTTGGTGATGTAACGACGTGGAATGAAGAAACCGTAGGCTCTGACACCAGGCAGTCTCTTTTCACCGGGACACTTCAACACATCCTCATAGAGGTCTGTGGTTGAAGCACATGTTTTCTGAGTTGCCATATATATATAATATAATGTATAACCATGGACAGCTATCCCCTACTCTGAAGGGATAGTGTCATAACCGAAGAGGATGCGTTCCTTGGAGATCGTCTCGAACTGAGTACCGAAGTACATGGTTGCCACGAAGTCAACCAGGAAGTGAGAGTCAAGAGAACTCTCTACACCAAAGTTCGCCTTGTCGCCCTCGGTAGCCAAACCGATGAGCATGTTGCTGCCAGGAGTGATGATCTTGTAACCCGCAGGAACGTTGTCAAGACCCACGAGGGTACAGTTGCTGGCACCATCCATCTTGTTGTGGTTGAACTCGTTGTTCCAGTTGACCGTTCCGTACTTGTCTCGATAACAGCGGCGGTAGAGCGTGAGTTCATGGCTGTTCATGAACATGTATGTATTGATGCCCTGCAGTTTAGCATCGGCAGCATCATAGAATGCTTCGACAGCATCGACAGCGTTGACACCAGTCATCGCGGTTGTATTGAAGAGGTTGCCCTTTTCGACAGAAATCGCCTTTGCCTTGATGTCTGCATCGGAGATTGTTTTGAAGCCATCAGCGAGGTCTGCGGTACCAGAGCCAGCTGGGTTTCGCTTCATGGTGAAGAGGTTCTTGAAGAGTGCCTCGCCAATCTTGCCTGCCAGGAACATGCCAATCAGTTTGGTGATAGGCTGGTTTTTGAGCGCATCACCCTGGAAAACATTGGAGCCCCAGATAGACTCACGAACAGCATTTGGTTCAAAAGGCTTGACGCATGAACCAAGGAATGTCTCCAAGGTACGTCCTGTGATGGTAACGCCATTCTCATCCTTGCGAGTAAGAGAGTATGGCCCGAGCTCCATGTCGCCTGCGAGCTCTCCGACAGTCTCCTTGCCACGAACGCCCACGCGTCGGCTCATGAATTTTGCAGCCTCGTCAAGAGCGCGTACCGGCATCTGAATGATGTCCTTGCGGTACTTCGCGAAGCTGGTCTTCAGAGAATCAGGAGTAATCTGAATTGTATTGTCTAAAGCTGCCATTTTAATTGATCTGCTTCAAAGCTTTGTAAATTTCACCAGCGTCAACGTTGTCAACCTCTGGTGTGACGTCATCATGGGTATCAGAACCCGGTGCGCCCTTGAGATTTTTGATCTCCTTATCCTTGTCCTGGATATCCTTGTCCTTCTGCTCTACCTTCGCCTTCAGGTCCTTGACCTCCTGGCTGGCTTTGTCGAGCTCAGCGGACTTGTCATCCAAGTCCTTCTGTTTCTGGGCAAGAGCATCCTCTATTTTCTGCATCTCTGCATCGGTGAGAGTAATCTTCTCATCAGTAACCTCAAAATCCTCCTTGCGATTGAGGAGGGTCTGAAGATTGAGGAATTTCTTCTTCATGTTAGAAATTTGTGAATTATTCTTGAACATATCCCTGAGTGAGGCGGCAACCTTCTCGAGAAATGTTTTAGAGGGCTCATCAGCGGTCGCTCCAGGCAATGGCGGCAAACCCAAGTTGGAGCAGAAAGCATTGGTGAAGCGCTTGGAGAGATTGGTCTGACGCTTCTTGTCTTCGTCATCAAGGTCTCTAATCTCATCTACGAGGCCCAACTCTAAAGCTTGCTCCGGACTCAACCAATTTTCCTTGCCCATCTGCTTCAGCATCTCTTCGCTGGTCTTGCCTGAGCGTTTGGCATAGACGGAAGCGATCACCTTGTCTATGGTGTCGAGGTCATCACGCTGCTTCTGCCACTGCTTGATGAGTTCATCAAGTTTCTGCTTGTTAGCTGACTCCCAGACAGCAACTCCCGTGGAGGCATTGTGAATGAGCATCGTGCTGCCGACTGACATGTCAACATGCTTGGCTCCCATGCACAAGACTGTAGCGATGGAAGCGGTCATGCCCATAATGTGGACGTTGACATGACCATGGTCCTTGATAAGTTGATAGATGGTCAAGCCTTCATCAACATAACCACCCGGCGAGGAGACGGCGATATCCACCTCCTCGTCCGGATGAGCGTCAAGGTAGGCCTTGACATCCTTGGAACGTGTACCATAGGTGCCCGACCACCAGTCGTAGCCGGCTCCGATGGTACCGCATATCATCATTCCGTATTTCATGCGCTTATCTTTTTTGATGCAAAGATAATATGGCAATTGCCAACGGAAAAATACGTAAATCAGGCTATCAACGGTGCTTTTCTTGTGCTCCCCCACAGAACCGTGTATTCGATCATGGCAGAAGTACCAAGGGAATCAGGGTGGACATCAGACATATTAATAATAGGATATGGCCGCTCCTTGTTGCCAATGAGATAGCGTTTGCCTTCGATGGTGGTGACCAGATAGGCATAGTTGTCCTTCATGTCCAGGTCTTCGCGGCATGTGCGGAAGGTGAGTTTATGGGTGTAGAACCGCTGACCATCCTCTATTTTGTCGGTTATTTCCAGTTTGGCAGGCTTCTGACACTTAACGACCGGCCATTCATAGCTCTCGGGAATGTCAAAAGTGAGGTTGCCTAGAAGTGTATCGAAAGGCAACTTGCTGACAGGAATGCGCTGCACGCAGCAGATATAACTAAGTCTTTTCATAAGCTGTGAAAATTTCGCGTCTGTTCGCATCTGTTCGCACCTGTTCGGTGTTGAACAAAAACAGGGCTAGAGTAGATGAGATTTTTTCATGAAAAATCGTCTTTTTTGCATCTTTTAAGATTAAAAAGATTGATGCCCTTCTCCTGATAGGCCTTGCGCATGCGATACCACTTCATGCGGATTGTCTCAGCATACTCTATGTCGATACCCTGCTGTTCACACCAGGAGCGGAAAGCAGACATCTTCTTGCATGACATGTCATTGAGGTCTCCAAGGTCACTCCACATGTTGATGCGGAAGAGGTCGTTGATGCTCTCTGTGAGCGCCTGCTTTGCATGACCGTTAAGGAAGTTGTAAGTCTCTGGGCTTTTAGACTTGGAGTAAGGTATGCAGATGGCAACATCTCGCTCTCCAGGTTGCTCAGGTTGGTTATTGACTGGGCGCTTCGCGAGGAACCGGCGCAGAACAGCATTCTCGTTGCTGCAGGACGGGAATTCCACGGGATCGCCGAAAGAATGGGTGAGCCATTGCTTCAAGTATGGCTCTACCTGTACATAAACTACGAATTTACTCATATTTTGATTTTTAAAAACACCGCAAAATTAGGAAAAATAATCGATATAATCCTACGTTTCTAGGAAAAGTTATCTGCTTTTCGCTAAAAATCCTTGTTTTTAGGGAAAAAGTTGCAATTAAAAATCAAGGAACCCATTTTTGGGCAATTCATTTGTGGCAATTGTGGCAAAAATGTTAAGTGCTTGATTATTAATATTATAAGTCTTTTCTTATTGACACAAATATATAATAGAATTGCCACATTGCCACAACCTTTGCCACACTTCTCTTCTCGTTGCCACAAATTGCCACAATATTGCCACAAGCACACAACTTCTTAACTCTCTGATAATCAACGATGCACTAATTGCCACAAATGCCACATTGTTTTTAAGTCGCGTGTGAGTTGTCGGAAAAATCACGGAACACCAACAAAAAAGCCCCCAGAGGAATCTCTTCCCCTGGAGGCTACGATATGATCTAAACAAAAAACTTATTTCCACTATAGTGGCGAAGGTTCCAGACCTAGAGCCTTCTGCTCAGCATCTGTCATGACATAGGTATCCTTAGTCTGTTTCTGCTCACCATCTACCTCTGTGTCAAGATCTATGCCATATCTGTTTGACACCATGGTATAGTCAAAACAGAGAGGCCTGTCTTTATAATATAACTTCTGACGACCAGTGATTGTACCATTGGCATCTGTCTTCTCTACTGTCTCCGGCAAACCGCTCGGAGTGAACTTGATAAATCGCTCCGGGTTTTTGGTAGAACCATAGAAGTCAGCACCTATCTGAAGGTAATGCAACAGCGACTCCTTTGGAAGGAGGTTTTCATCCATCTGCCTTCCCAGTTTGCGGTAAACCGCCATGGTAATGTCCTTGCGAATCATCAGGATGCTCTTTGGCATCGCCCAGTTGTCTATCTTGAGTTTGTTGGTAGCCAGAGTTCCGCAGGTCTTAATCTTGAAGTCCTGGTCTTTCTTCAGCTCGCCCATCTGTACTGCAGCATTGATGATATTCCAGAAGCCAGCGACCTCGTCGGTGGTGTTGCACATGCTGTTCTGCGTCTTGACTCCCTTAACAACTACTCCCAAAAGGTCACTGTAGCTGAAAGGAAAGTCGATGTAATCTCTGATGGCGAGATATGCAGCCAACGGCACCTTCCAGTTCGTCATTATACGGTCTAGGATGCTTTCACCCTCCAACCGCTCCTCCAGGTCATCAGATGCTTGCTTCCAGGCATTACCGAAGCAGCCCTGGAACTGGTCACGATGCTTCAGTAGCTGAAGGGTGATGTGTGTAGCACCTATCTGGCGCATGCGCTCCAGCTCCTCGAAGTTCTGTTTCTCCTCACGTGTATGCTCACCCTTGTCAAAAGTGAGATAGATGAGTCGGCTGAAGAGGGCGATATCTGCAGTAGGCATCTCCTGGCCAGTGAGGATGATGCCAGAGTCTACCTTGGCCTGCACGAGCTTTTTATCCTTGTCCATGTTCATCTTTGTGCGACCTATACCGTTCCACAAGTCCTTGAGCCACTCCACCTTATTCTGTGTGATGGAGTTTTTGTACTCGTCGATGTGTACCAGGGCATCGCTAACTCCTCCGACATAGTCAGAGAGTGCTGGCATTGACGCATTTGTGATTGAGAGCGGCTCATATTTGGTTTCGTATTTGTAGAAGAAGTTCATGAGGGTGGCAGCAAATTCTGTCTTACCGCATCCCTTCGGGCCAAAGGCATTGAGGAGCGGGAAGGAACGACTCTTGCCGATGACTATGTCACGGAAGAGAGTCGCGATGTAGAAGCACAGACCCACCTTGGCGTTATCGCCAAAGACCTGTACGACCTTGGTAAAGAAGTCTGCCTGACTTGTCGGATTGTCAACCATCTTCTCATGCCGAAACTTCTTCTCACTGACATATAACTCCCGGCTGTCCTTATTGAGCTTGCTCATGGCCGGAAGATAGTACTTGCCAGCCTGCAATCTGAGTATGCCCATATCATCTATTGGAATCCAGATACCATCTTCGCTTGCTCCGTTACAGAATGCATAGAATCCTTCACGCTGCCAACCTAGCTGCTTGATAGGGTCTGCTGTCTCGGTCACTCTACCGAGATAGCCTAGAAGCTTGATAAGCTGCTCATCTCTGGCCATCCAGATATAATCTCCTATACCAAACAGTCGCTTGCGAAGCGAACTGCTCGATGTGATCTCATCCATATTGAGTTCGATGAGTCTTGATGGTTCCTCTCCGTTATTCTTGATTTCGAAGAGGCGAACCGGGTTGAAATCATCACGAATATGGAAGAGAGGCTTCATTTTGAAGTTGGACCATTGAATTTCGTCTCCTTCCTTGTTGGTACCCCAATAGCTATTATCATGTTCGGTGAATCCGAATTCACGGAGCATCTTGATGTCTCCCTTGCGCTCACGCTCCTGCTTCTCGCTCAGTTCTGCCTCCTTGGCTCTCTTGAGTGTATCCTTCCACTCTCGAGAGTGTTTGTAGGTAGAGATAAGACTAGTCAGATAGCTGCTTCTCAGGTCTTCATCCTTGATTAACATGAGCAGTCCACAGATATCTGCAATTGCTTGCAATCTATCCTCTGTCGTAAACTCATCGATATCTTCTGCTGTTGGCCAGTATCTGCGGCGGCAGTACCAGAAGATGAACTCCTCCTCTCGCATCTGTGAGAAGTGTCCCTTGTCAATAATCCAGGAGTCCGGATCCTCCTTCTTGGGAGCCGGATAATCAGTCGGAATTTCCCGGACATTTACCGTAAATCCGACCTGTAAAGCAGATCGACCATTGGCAAACACATTAGCTGTCCCTGCCGGAAATTCATTACCTGGTTTAAGTTCGTCAGCATCGGGGATGAATGTCACCCTCTTGCTGATGCGGTAGAGTTGCTTCAGCTGATTTTCGGTCCATGAACCGCCGAGTGATGCCACTGTATTGAGAATGCCGATAGACTGAAGCTTGAGCACATCTGGAGCACCCTCGACGAGATAGAACTTATCACGCAGACGTGCCTCCTTCTGTGCGAAATTGATACCAAAAACCGAAGTGTCCTTGTGATAGACGAGACTGTTCTTCAGGTTGAGGTACTTGCAGATATCCTTATTATCGGACATGGTTCTTGCTGTGAAACCTATGACTCTGCTCATCTTGTCATAGATAGGTATGGTGTAGCGGTCTCGGAGCATGGCGAACTGGCCGCGCTCACCATTACCTATGAGGCCAACTTGCTCCAGGATATCTAAGTCCAAGCCTTTTTGCTTTGCCCAGGCTATGAAGCCTTCTACTGGTGCATAGCCGATGCCGAAGGTGCCGATAGCATCCTTGCCCCATCGTTTGCAAACTGCCTCCCGTGCTTTGTTAGCAGCGGGATTTACCTTCTGCATACATTCTGTGAAGTAGCTATGCGCATAGTTGAGTGCTATGCGCAGGGACTCCTGCTCCTTTTGCTTCTCCTCTTCCTCCTTGCTTGGTCGCCACTCGTCCTCTATCTCCTCATTGAGATATTTCTTTGCGAGTTCCTTGCAGGCTATTGGGAATTCGAGACCATTCTTCAGTTTGCGGTAAAAGCTGATGACGTTGCCGCCGGAGCGGCATGAGCCAAAGCACCGCCAGCAGTTTGTGCCTGTATCCACATAGAATGATGCAGTATTCTCATTGTGGAACGGACAGCAAGCCCAATGGCGGTTGCCTTTCTTCGCTGAGAATTTAATGCCTTCATCCTCGGCTACATCCAGAATGGAGACATCACTAATAATGCGATCTACTATCTCTTGTTTAATCATATCTTTATATTTTGTGCTGCAAAATTAACTTAGAACTTCCGAAAAAGAAAGTACTAAGATAACCTGCGCATGAACTTATCAATGTCTTCATTGACAAAGTAGCGAATCTGACGCTTATAGGCGTAGTCTCGCTCCATCATCAACTGCTGGAGGATGCCCTTATATTTGCCCCCCCGCTTGTCGAATGCCGCTCTAATCTCGCGGTCTGTCCAAAACTTAATTCTATTCCTCATAACTTCGGTTTATAAAATGAACATTTTGAGTTGGCCATAGAACATACCTCTTATATCCGTCACATTCGCTGTACAGCTTGCGGTGTGAATACCCCCAGAACTTGCAGGTTCTGCCACTGCTGCGGGCACATGTATTGTGACACTCTACGAATGTCTTGGCTTGTTTCTTCTTCTTTTTCATAATTCTATATCAAACCATGGTAATCTGACTGATTTGGATATTGGATCCAATTTTGATACCTGCAGACATTGCCCATTTTCTAACCACCAATACTCCATGACTTCATTAATACACATGTATGCTAAAATGCCATACTCATTCTGCACATAAAAATCTTTATTCTCTAATGTTGCGAATCTAGAGATTAATAATATAATTTTGGCTTTTATTTCTTTACTGCTCATAGAATATGCATAAAACAATAAATTTATACTCCACATAAATCTTAAAGCAACTGCACCAGGAGCCATTGATGCAGTTGCGCTTGTAGCGGCATCGATGGCAAATCATAGGTTCAACTGATGAACTACCTTGATGATGTCTCTCGTTGACTGCAGCCCCAGACGCTTGGTCATTTTGCGAAGCTGTGCAGAGACAGTATTCTTGGATTTGCCAAGAATCTGGGCTATCTCTCTAGCAACATAACCCTGTGCAAAATACTTCGCTACCTCAAGCTCTTTAGGGAAGAACGGAGTCTTCAGCTTTGGGAGGCAGACTATGTTCTCTCTAGGACATATACCCCTGAGAGGGCAATCGACTTTCTCCAGGTGCAGAATGGTTCCATCAACATCGAAACAAAGTGTATCGTTGGAACCCAGGTTGCAACGGATAAAACGATCTGTAATTAGATACTTGAAATAAAGTTTGTTTGGCTTACTCTTGGCGTATAAGTCTGCCAGGTGCTTATACGCCTCCGGGTAAAGCCGACTTATCAACTCAGCCATGTGGTTAATGATATCCGGGTGCTCTGTATTGTAGCTGAGCACCTTGCCATCATGGCCATAATAACACACTACTCCAAGTGGAGACACGAAAAATTCTACTTGCTTTTCCATAAGCTTTGATTTATAACTGTTTGTACTACCAAGAGATCTCTTGGATTGAACTTGGTCCTGCCGGTCAACTTCTGCTGAACAGTATTGTAGCAGAAACCATACTTAGTCATGAGAAACTGAATGAGCTGACTCTTCTCTTTTTTGGAAAGAGTCGCGTAATAACCTTCAATAGTTAATGCTCCATTTTTAACTTCATTTTCTTGCATATCTCAATTTTAATTACTAAATTTGTGGGCAAATATAAGAAGAATTATCGAGAACTCCGTAATTTTGGGAAAGAAATCCTATTTTTGCGGTGTTATTTAACCTTTATTTAGTGATATTAGTTTATGTTTAACGGAGATTTAGTGAATCGACTGCTCAAGGAGCAGAAAAAAACAGTCGGTGAAATGGTGGCTTTTGTCTTCGGTCAGAGTTCACACATATCAACGAGCTACTTCAAGGGTCGAACTTACATTGACTCTCGATACCTTGAAAGGTTATCGGAATATTTTGAGGTTCCAATAGAGGACTTCTTCCTCTCAAATGAAGAGTATGATGATAAAAAGTTAGAGAATACGAATGTGCATCACATCAGCAACTCAACTGTCAACATCAACAGTAGCCCTGATGTATTGATGGGTGTCATTAACAATCAAAAGGCGATGCTCGACCAACAGGCTGAGCAGATCAAATGGCTGCGGGACCAAGTACAACTTCTGACAAAAAACATCGTACAGCAATAAAAAAGACTTTTCCACTCTCTTATTTCTTGTAGCAACTGACTAATATACAGAAATTTGCACATGAAATAAGGGAGCGAAAAATCGGTATATAATGTCAAAAGCATCAGATATCGCATATTGATTATCAATAAGTTATAGGAAGGGAATGGAGTCAATACTATCCAGTAATCCCGACCAAACAATCATATAGACTTAAAATCCGTAAGCCTATGAAGTTTATAAAGGATTTTTTTTATATCAATTACCATGAACGGCGAGCATTACTCATAATCCTGACCCTGCTCGTTGTCAGTACCACAATGATTTTCATTGTAGGTTCTAAAGAAACTATGCCCTCAGAAAAACAACAAGCCCATAACGATAGTATCATCAGGCATGCCACGCGGCAACATCCAGGCTATTATGAAGACGGACTTCAGTCGAGCGAAGTATTCGCCTTTGACCCCAATACGGCAAGCCAATCTGATTTCCAACGGCTGGGACTGGAATCATGGCAAGCCAGAAGCATCATCAAATATCGAAATAAAGGAGGTATCTTCAGGACACCAAGAGACTTTGCACGGGTTTACGGACTAACCAAGAAGCAATTCGAAAAACTGCTGCCCTTTATCAGAATTGGTAAAGACTACCAGCCGGCTGCCAACTTTTACCCAAGAGAAAGATACAACTACGGCTATCAAGAGACGGCTATAAGAACTAGAGAAGAAAGGAAGAAAGACACTATCCAATACAGTTATCCACGAAAACTGAAAGAAGGTCAGTATATCAACATCAATTCTGCTGATACGACCGAACTGCAGAAAATTCCCGGCATAGGCTCTTACTATGCCAGAAGCATCATCCGTTACAGAGAGCGGTTAGGCGGTTTTGTTTCCATGAGCCAGATACAAGAAGTGGAAGGCGTGCCCGAGACAGCCCTCCACTATATGAATATTGATGCAAAACATATCAGAAAAATGAATGTCAACCAGCTCAGTTTAACCGAATTGCGCAAACATCCTTACCTGAACTTTTACCAGGCAAAGGAAATCGTAAACTACCGCAGAACCCATGGTCCGCTGAAAAGTGCTGAAGAGCTGCGTCTCCTCAAAGACTTTCCACCTGCCGAAATAGAAAGAATCAAGCCGTATCTTGCCTACTAGGGGCAAGATAGCCTGTCTGCAAGTTTGCCGGTTTTGCTAAATGACACCAAACTGGTGCAGGAAGATAAGGAAAATACAGATTGGACAGATAAAACGGATAGTGAACAGGAAAACAGGGAAGAGAGTTCCCTTCAAGGTTCCCCAGTTGGTAAACTCATCACGCACAATCTTCTTTGGCACATACCATCCCAGGAACAGACAGGTGATGAATGAACTCAACGGCATGAGCAGCTGGGCAGTAAAGTTGTCACAATTGCTCAGGAAATCCTTGCCGAAGAAACCCAAATCAGGTACGGCACCCTGAGAGAGCGAACAGAATACAGCTATGATGCTGCAAACGATGGTCTCGAACCAGGCTCCCTTGGCACGGCTTATCTTACCCTCCTCATAAATAAAGGCGGTACCTATCTCGTGCATCGAGATGGTAGAAGTCAGGGCTGCCAATACAAGCAAAGCATAGAACAACACCGAAATCACATAACCGACAACCGGCATGTTACCGAAAGCCTGCTGGAATACGTTTGGCAAGGTAATGAAGACGAGCGAAGGACCACTGTCTGGCTGCACACCTACCGAGAAGGCTGCAGGGAAGATCATCAAACCTGCCAATACGGCGATTACCGTATCAATGGTCACTATCTGAGTAGCCGACTTCAAGAGATTGGTCTGTCTGTTGAAGTAAGAGGCATAAGTACACAGACATGCCGTACCCATACTCAAAGAGAAGAACGCCTGTCCCAGCGCTTCGAGCAACACGTTTTCATCTACCTTAGAGAAATCCGGCTTCAGCAGGAACTCCACTCCCTTCATCGCTCCCGGCAGAGAGCAGGAAGCTATCACAATCACAACCAACAGGAAGAAGAGCATAGGCATCAGAATCTTGGATGCTTTCTCTATACCATTGCGCACACCGCGCACTACCACCATGTGGGTAAGCAGGATAAAACCTACTGCCCATAAGGTAGGACGGATAGGATCGGCTGAAAAGGTCTGGAAATAGGTCTTCACATACTCTGCGTCGCCATGAACACCGCCCATGATACTGGCATAGAGATACTGCAGGCACCAGCCAGCCACTACGGCATAGAAACCCAGGATAATCATAGAGGTGATGATACCCATCAAGCCCAAAGCACCCCAAGCCTTGTGCTTACCCAGATTGGTATAAGCACGGGCTGCATTGGATGCAGAATGACGGCCGATGATGAATTCACTCATCATGCCAGGCAATCCGAGCAGGATGATACATACCAAATAGATGAGAATGAAGGCGGCGCCACCATTCTGACCTGCCATATAAGGGAAACGCCATACATTACCCAAACCGACTGCAGAGCCGGCTGTGGCAAGAATAACGCCCAACTTACTACCAAAATTTCCTCTTGTTTCCATTATCTAAATCTTTAATGTGTAGTGTTTGTTGTTATCCGAAGACCCCAAACTGGTTCAGGAATACCAGGAAGATGAGGACAGGACAAACGAACTTAATCAGGAAAAAATAAATACCGAAGAGACGGCCCTTCAAGGTTCCCCAGTTAGTAAACTCATCCTGTAAGATCTGCTTAGGTACATACCAACCCAGGAACAGGCAGGTAAGGAATCCTGCCAGAGGAAGGAATATCTGACCCGTAACGAAGTCGAACCAATCGAACAGCGCCTTTCCGAAGAACGAAAGCTTATCTGTTGCTCCCAAAGAGAGCGAACAGAAGGCTCCGATGATGGCACAGGAAACCGTAACGATGGTAGCACCTTTCTTGCGGTCTATCTTCAACTCCTCGTAGAAGAAAGAAGTATTCACCTCATGAAGTGACATCAGCGAGGTCAAGGCAGCTACCGACAGCAACACGTAGAAGAGCAGCGAGATAATCCAACCCAGTACAGGTAACGATGCAAACGCCTCATTAAAGACATTCGGCAAAGTGATGAAGATGAGCGAAGGACCACTATCCGGTGATACTCCTACAGAGAAGGCTGCAGGGAAAATCATCAGACCAGCCAGTACTGCTACCAGCAAATCGATGATGGAAATCTGCAAAGCACTCTTAAAGAGATTGGTCTGACGGCTGAAGTAAGAGGCATAGGTACAGATACAGCCCATACCGATACTCATAGAATAGAACGACTGACCCAAGGCATTCAGGAACACGTTTCTGTCTACCTTTCCGAAATCAGGCTTCAACAGGAACTCCACGCCCTTACCTGCATCCGGCAACAGACAAGCTGCTACCACAATGATCAAAAGCAGGATGAACAGGAGAGGCATCATCACCTTAGAAGCCCTCTCTATACCGCCGCGCACACCATGAATAATCACGAAATGACAAATCAGGAATATCACTACCGTCCACATAACCGGACGCACAGGATCAGAAGAAAACTCCTTGAAGTAATTCGCCACAAAGGTAGGGTCACCATGCAGTTCGCCCATGATGCTGGCATAGACATACTGCAGACACCAGCCCGAAACCACCGCATAATAGCCCGTAATCAGGAAACCGGTAAGCACCTCAAGATAGCCTACCCACTTCCAAGCAGTACCATTAGAGAGTTTGGTATAGGCACGTGCGGTATTAGAGGCACCATGACGGCCGATGATAAACTCAGAAATCATACATGGAATGCCCAACAGGAGCACACTTCCGATGTATACCAGAATAAAGGCTGCGCCACCTTCCTGACCAGCCATATAAGGGAAGCGCCATACGTTACCCAAACCTACGGCGCCACCTGCTGTAGCAAGAATCAATCCAATCTTGCTACCAAAACTTCCTCTATTTGAATCTGTCATTTCTATCTTTCTATTACTAATTTCTTATTTTTTAATTTTTCTTCGTGCAAAATTATAAAATAATTCTGAAATATATGAAATATTTGAAAGCAAAAATACAATTTTAGTAATATTTATGCAATTTAATCCGTTTTAGGACGAAGAAATGACCTTTTCGATACATTTTCTAACGATATTCAGCCGGCAAGGTATCACGCCACTTCGAGAAAGGATTGCCCAAGAGATGCGAATTGTAGAATCGCTTGTCACCTGTTACCTCCATACCGATGAAATCAGGTTTTTCATAGGCTTCGGTCTCGCTAGCCAACTCCACCTCTGCCATGACCAGACCTTCGTTATCGCCATAGAACTCATCTACCTCGAAGGTATGACTGCCACTTTTCACAAGATAGCGACGCTTATCGATGACGCCACCCTGACAAAGCTGCAGAAGATGCTGCGCCTCGTCCATCGTTATCTCCTTTTCAAACTCATAGCGGGTCATGCCGCCATTTACCGACTTGCCCTTAATAGTAAGGTAAGCCTTCTCATCCCGTGTGCGAACCCGCACCGTAGCCCCCTCGGCAGGAATATATCCCTGCTGGATATGACTAGAAGAAAAGGCGGCGCTTTTGTAAGCGTCGCCCTTCTTAACGAGGAATTTTCTTTCTATTTCTAATCCACTCATTGTTTTATACTAATGATGTTGCATAGATGGCAAAAAGAATACCAAGGACTATCAATCCTATAAATATCCACTTGATTACTTTCTCGCCTTTTGCAGCCTGTTTCTTCTGATAAGCCTCATGTTTGGCTCTTCTTAAGTCTTTATTTCCACTCATAGTCGTATGTTTTTTAGATGATTATTGTTGTTCGTCATCATTCGTAGGGAACTCCATCAGGTATGCCTTGATGAAATCATCTATCTTGCCGTCCATCACGCCATCTACATCCGATGTCTGATAGTTGGTACGGTGGTCTTTCACACGACGGTCGTCGAAGACATAACTTCTAATCTGGCTTCCCCACTCTATCTTCTTCTTACCAGCCTCAATCTTAGCCTTAGCCTCCAGACGCTTCTTCATGGCGCGGTCGTAGAGTTGGCTCTTCAAGAGCAACAGGGCTTTGGCACGGTTCTTTGGCTGGTCACGGGTCTCGGTGTTCTCGATGAGGATTTCTTCTTCCTCGCCGGTATCAGGGTCGGTATACCAATAACGCAGACGGACACCGGATTCAACCTTATTCACATTCTGACCACCGGCACCACTCGAACGGAAGGTATCCCAGGAGAGCTTGGCTGGATCAACATATACCTCGATGGTATCATCTACCAGCGGAGTTACGAAGACACTGGCAAAACTGGTCATTCGCTTGCCCTGGGCATTGAAAGGAGAAACACGCACCAGTCGGTGCACACCGTTCTCGCTCTTCAGATAACCATAAGCATACTCACCGCCCTCGATGGTCATGGTCACGCTCTTGATACCAGCCTCATCACCTTCCTGCATATCGGTGATGGTTACCTTGTAGCCATGAGCCTCAGCCCAGCGCATATACATACGCATCAGCATCTGTGCCCAGTCCTGGCTTTCTGTACCACCGGCACCGGAATTAATCTTGAGCACGCAGTCCATCGGATCTTCCTTCTGGCGAAGCATGTTCTTCAACTCCAGGTCTTCTATGGCTTTGATCGCCTTGGCATAATCGGCATCCACCTCTTCCTCGGTCACCATTTCGTCTTTATAGAAATCGAAGGCAAGCTGCAGTTCATCGGCATAAAGACGTACAGTCTTATAACCGTCGAGCCATTTCTGGATACCTTTCACCTTCTTCATCTGCTCCTGAGCATACTTCGGGTCTTCCCAGAAGTCAGGAGCCTGGGTGCGGAGCTGCTCCTCTTCGAATTCTACTTTCTTCTGGTCTATATTGAGATAGTGATGCAGAGCGTCAGCTCTGTCCATCACATCCTTCAACTGGTCAGCTGTAATCATTAACTCTTAACTATTAACTTTTAACTTTAAACTTTATGATTACTCCTCATACATCTTGTCAATCTGCGCCTTGTAGTTCTTGTTGATGATAGGGCGGCGAATCTTCAAGGTATTGGTCAACTCACCCGACTCCATAGAGAAGTGGTGAGCCAGGAGGGTAATGCGCTTAATCTGCTCATAATAAGCCAGATGCTGCTGGAGAATCTGGATACGGTCCATCAGCATCTTCTGCACCTTCTCGTTAGCACACAAATCTTCACGGCAAGTGAAGGCGATATGATGCTCACGTGCCCAGTCCTCCACGAGACGGAACTCTGGAACGACGAGGGCTGATACGAACTTGCGCTGGTCGGCAATAACAGCCACCTGATCGATAAACTTATCTACCAGGAGCAACGATTCTACCTGCTGCGGAGCGATATACTTACCATTCGATGTCTTGAACAGGTCCTTGATACGCTCGGTGAGATAAAGCTCGCCATCCTTCATGTAGCCGGCATCACCGGTGTGGAAGAATCCATCCTTGTCGAATGCCTTCGCATTGGTGGTATCACGATGATAATATCCCGGAGTGATGGTAGGCCCCTTGAGGAGCACCTCATTATCCTCACCTATCTTTACCTGAATGCAGGAGATAGGGCGACCCACCGAACCCAGACTGCGTTTCTTGTCGAGATGATCGCAAGATACGGTGGCAAGACTCTCGGTCAAACCATAACCCACCACCATATTGATACCGATGGCATGTACAAATGCCTCTACTTCCGGACTTACATAAGCACCCGCTGTAGGGAAGATATTAGGTTTATCCAAGCCCAACTGCTTGCGAACCATGCTCAAAATGGTCTTGTTGATAATCTTATATTCCAACTCCAATGTCAGAGGAGGGCGCTTGCAGTTTGCCAGATATTCTATATTCCGCTTCTTTCCTACTGCCAAGGCATGGTAGAAGAGTTTCTTCTTAAGAGGACCTGCATCATCCATCTTTGCCTTTACGGCGATATACACCTTCTCCCAGAAACGTGGCACACTACACATACAGGTAGGATGCATCTCTCTCATACTCTCCTGAATTTCATGAGGATAAGTATTGATGATGAGTTCGGCACCTTCGCTCAAGCAGAGATATGCCCATCCACGCTCAAAGATATGGGTGAATGGAAGGAAATCGATGACACGGTCCTTTTCGGTAACAGGAATGCACTCATTGTTTGCCTTCAAAGCAGCATAATACTGGCTATAGGTAAGCATCACGCCCTTACTGTCTCCGGTTGTTCCACTGGTATAGAGGATATTAGCCAAATCATCCATACTTGCCTGCTTGTAGAGTTCCTCTACCTCTGTCTGACGAGGAAGATTCTCTCCCAGCTTCAGGAAGTCCTTGAAATAGAGGGCTGCAGGATCGTGTGTACTGATGCGCACGCTGGAATCAAAGATGATGATACGTTCCAGAGATGGACAGAGGGCAAAGATACGGTGAGCCTTGTCATACTGCTCCTGTTCGCCAACAAAGAGAAAGCGAATCTGCGCATCATTAATCATATATTGAATCTGCTGCTCGCTGCTGTTGGCATAGAAAGGCACAGAGGTAACCCTGATACCATACGCACCGAAGTCGGTGTACAGATAATGCACACAGTTCTGCGAGAAGACAGCGATTTTGTCAAGAGGTTTAGCTCCAAGATTCAGGAGGGCATTGCTCACTTGTTTCACTCTTAAGGAAAAGAGGTTGAATGAAACCGATTGCCACTGGTCGCTGCCAAACTTTCTGAAAGTTAAAGCAGTTTTCTCTCCCCATTTCTTGGCGAGATCATGTACCAGTACCGAAAGATGACTATTAATCTGCATAAGCTTATATTTATATTCTGATGCAAAGATAATAGAATTTGTCAAGAACACAAAATAAAAAGATATTTTTTCCACTTTATCTGCTCTTTTTTTCGTATCTTTGCCCTCGAAATCAAAAAATAGAGAGATTATGATGACACAAGAAGAATATGTAAGCGATGCCGTGGATTTGCTGAAAAAGCTTATCGCCACCCCATCTGTAAGCAGAAACGAGAAGGATGCTGCCGACATCATGGAGCAGACCATCCGCAAATATGGTTTCGAACCTCATCGTGAGGCGAACAACATCTGGATGATCGACCCTCATTACGATGAGAGCCGACCTACCCTGCTGCTCAACGCTCACACCGATACCGTGAAGCCTGTGGCTTCATGGACACGCAACCCGTTTTCACCGGATGTAGAAGAGGGTGTACTTTACGGCTTGGGCAGCAACGATTGCGGCGGTGGACTCTGTTCGCTCCTCCAGATATTCAGAATGCTGACCGCAAAGCCTCAGCAGTATAATCTCATCTATCTGGCATCTGCCGAAGAAGAGGTTTCGGGAAAGGATGGCATTACCCGTGCCCTGCCTTTGCTTCCGCATATCGACCTTGCCATCGTAGGTGAACCTACCGGCATGAACCCGGCTGTTGCCGAAAAGGGACTGATGGTGCTGGATGTGATTGCTCACGGAAAGAGCGGTCATGCTGCCCGCAACGAGGGAGTAAACGCTATCTACGAGGCATTGGATGATATGCGATGGATTCGTGACTATAAGTTTGAGAAGGTAAGCGAGTTCCTGGGACCTACCAAGATGACGCTTACCGTAGTGAATGCCGGAACCCAGCACAATGTGATTCCGGATAAGTGTACGATGCTTGTGGATATCCGCACCAACGAGTTCTATGACAACGAGGAGGTTTACAAGTTTATCTGCCAGCACCTGAAGAGCGAGGTGAAGGCGCACAGTTTCCGTCTGAAATCATCCCGCATCGACCCGGCGCATCTTCTTATCAGGAAATGTGTAGCCATGGGCATGAAGCCATTCGGCAGTCCTACCCTCAGCGACCAGGCTCTGATGCACTTCCCTTCGTTCAAACTGGGTCCTGGCGAGTCTTCCCGCTCCCATTCAGCCGATGAATTCATCAAAATAAGCGAGATTTCGGATGCTGTAGCTAAATACCGGGAACTCTTGGATGGAGCCAGCATCTGAAAGAGACATTCGTTCTGATTATTATATAGAATACAATAAAAAACGAAGCGCGGTTATGCCTAGGCATAACCACGCTTTCTGTTTTCCATCATCTTTTATCTTGTTACTTACTTTCGCTGGCAAAGATAAGACTTCTTTTTTTGAATTTCGAATAAGGAATATAGAAGAAATGATATAAAAAAGAGGCAATCGTTTGCACACTTTGCAAACGACAGTTCCCCAGTTTTTCGTATTGAATCATATCATGTTCTAGCCAAGTATTTTTAAAGCTTTTGCCCTTACAGGGCGACAAGTTTGTGTCCGTAATTACCCAGGGCGATGCCCTGGGCTAGGAGCTTCTGCCCTTTCAGGGCGTGTGGGGACATGATGGTGTTCTGATGCCTGGGGCGTGTGGAGCTTACATGCGAAACTTGAATTACTTATAATTAACAGGTTTGGTACACATTGCACCTCACGGTGAAACGACAAGGGTCTATATGCCACGATGAAAAGGTGGCGTATAGACCCTAGATTATATGGAGATATTCGTAATCTACATCTCCGCTTTCAGCAGCTTTATCTCCTCTGCCGAAGGAAAGAGAAGAAGCAGAACGCAGGCTAAACGCAAGCAGCACGCCCGGAAGGCCCAGAAGTTCCAGGAGCTTCTGCCCTTTCAGGGCGTATTGGATGTGACTTTCCCTTCGGCCGGTGACCGTTTTCAGGGCGTATTGGGTAATTTCAACCGTACAGGTCGATATTTTTTCGCTATTCCGAAACACAACGAACAGACATTGCTATAGAACGGCTATTTGTATTTTTCTTCCGTACTCCATTTGATTTTGATATCGTGAGATTATATACATGCCCTGCTAAAAACTCATGCTTCTGTATTTCATCAGAAGGATAAGTATCATAAATCTTAGAATAGGGTTCAACATCAGAAAACATCTGGATTCTCGTAATCTTCTTCGGCAAGATAAATACGGTAACAAAATTATTTTCATTCAGGTCTTTGTCTTTTTGCTCTCCCCATTTATAAAAGGTAGCATCAATATTATTTTCATTTACATCAGGAACATCCCATTCAGGGATTCCATCTCCATCTGTTTGAGTGAAACTACCAGCTTTGTAAGCCGAGACTACAACTGATCCGATGTGATCACCCAAAGACTTGTCTAAAATAATCTTCACCTTAGCCAAGGCATGCACCATCGTGATCTCTACGGGAGCTTTACGATCCGTTGCACATTTCTTGCCAGATACGCCCCACAAAAGATCACGTTTAAAAGTATTGACCGTCTGATCATAAATCATCGGTTGATTAACTTCGTCATTGTGAATAGAGTTCTGTGGATAACTGGCTAAAAATAGTAGTTCTCCCTCTTTAGGCCAGAAACGCTTGGGTGAATAATTCCAGTTATTACCATCATAGGTTACTAACTGACCTTTTCTCGAATTGTCTACATCATACATAAACTTCTTTACCTCACCTGAAGGAGATGTATGAAAACCGAAAATCTGAATCCCGTCACCTTGGGTAAATTTCATTGTACCATTATCATCAACCAAGCGAGTATTGGGAATTTCCTTCCAATCTGATTGCACAGAAAACTCAATAGGCTGACCAGATACAGGAATAGCATCCTCCACTTGATTGGTACAGGCTGCACCCATCAAGACAAAGAAAATCATCCATAACTTACTATAAATATTCCGCTTCATATTCCAGATTATCCTTATAATAAAGACATTGTTTTATCTACCACCTATTTCCAAGCCTCGACATTAGCCTTTACGTCGAAATTGACAGGATCAAGTGAAAGTTTCAAATGAAAGGTATACGCTTTTCCTCTTACAAACGTAAAACTAGTTCCTGACGGATTAAGAACTTTTAGCAGATTTTTCCTTACCGTCACCTTTTCCGCAAAATCTCCCTGCGTTACCGTATAAGTTATCTCTAGATAAAAGTCTTCTTTTGCTTTCTTACCCGGGTCATTCTTATCCGGATGAGGGATTTCCTGAGGGATTATAAAGATAAAAGAATTGGGAGAATTTGTTATTTTATCATTTGGATTGGATAACTTTTCTCCAGTTATCTTTAATTCGGGACCTTGTCCTTCTTTATATCCATCAGGATCTTCGCCATCGTTGCCAGTTGGTGTCCAAGAATAATACCATCTAGTTTTTTCATCATTGACGACCTGCCAGCCTCCCGTTTTAAGATTCAGATAGCCCACCATATCAAAGACGCCTATATTTACATTGTTTGAGACGCAATACAGTTTCACATTGTCAACTGTTATAACTGCACTATTTTCCAATAATTCCGGAGCTGTGATATCAAAGCCAAAACGAGCCGTTGCATGCTTAAATTGAAATTTCACTTTACGACTGTCAGCCGGAGATATTGGTGCTGTTTTATCTGGTTGATAGGCCCACAACAAATCTATAGGAGACCTGTTAGAAGTAAACATTATATTAGCTTCGTTACTCTCAGGTTTGTTATCCAGTGTTATGCCTGGAACCCAAGGCGCAAAGGCATAGAAATCCACAGTTCCTTCACTTGGCCAAAATCGGATATGGTCATATCCCCAAAGATCTCCTTTCCAGTATACGTGTTCATCATCCATCAGAGGATCAGTATGGTTGTATCTTGCAAAGACACCAAATCCGGAGTTCCATCTATTCGATTTGAGAGAATCAATATCGTTTATTCCAGCACGGGTTGAAGCATCCCGACCTACATAAGCATCAAAGTTGATTTCAGAAGCTGAAGAAGATGAAGTTTCTTCCACACCTTCGCCGGCACAGCCAGATAATACCAGCTGTACTATCAAAACATAAAAAGCTAAACGAAGAAACTTCATCTTATGATAATTTAAATTCATTATTAATGATTGATATCATCCCAAGAATCAATATCGCCCTTACCATCATTTACATCTTCCCAAGGATCAACACCATTAACAATATCAACATCAACATCGAATTCGATTGGAAGACCAATGGTCAAGTTAAGCTTATATGCCTTACCCTGTAAGAAATTTATTGGAAGTTGCTTATAAACCTTATTTGTTATTGTTGTTGACGGTGTACCACTCTTATAGATTACATCGTACTCTACGATAACATAAAGTTTATCAGTACCTTCTCCTGTTTTAGAGAAATCCTGTGGAATTACAAACAAATAATCCTTATCTTTATTAGCTTCATCAGGATGAGCTGCAGATGCAGTTACATTATAAGTTCCTTCGAACCATGTAAAATTTTGTCTGTCAATAGCATAATCTGACCAAAGATCTTTATTATCAGAAGAAGTCTTAGACAAATCTATGGTACCCTTTGTATAGAAAGCCTTCGTTGTTCCATCAGGAGATCCTGCCAATGTTATCTTTTTCAATGTAAAAGTTACTTTATCAGAAGGATAATTTCCAGATAACTTTACAGTATAACCAAGTCTAGACAAAGCATGATGAAATTGAAATTTCACTTTCTTTTTTGTACTAGTGAGATCTTCTGATATCTGACCCGTAGCATTAGCCCACAACAAATCTGTCTGGCCAGCAGCCTTATCTGCTACAGTAAAATTATTAATCTTAGAACCATCAGTTAACGTTGTGTTTTCTACATAAGGAGCATACGCCAAGAAATCAATATGACCTTGTGTTGGCCAAAACTTAAGAGGAGAATATGTCCACTTTGTATTTGAATAAGTTACCTTCTGATTTTTGAAGAAATTAGGATCAGTAGTCTTACTATCCTCAGCGTCATATTTACCAAACACACCAAAACCATTCTTCTTAAGCGTATCCGCCGTCTCCACGCTACCACGTGAACCATTTACAGCAACTGCACTTCTTCCCAAATAGCCATCAAAGCTGATAGCCTCATTCTTAGAAGAATTGTCTGAAAAACTATCCAAGTCATCGCTTGAACAACTTACCAATGTCAACGCTGCCATTGCAGCAATACTCATAACAAATTTCTTATCCATATCTTTTTGGATTTTTAAATTAAACTAATCTATTAGTAACTACTCAGCACCCCTATAGAAAACTTCTCGTTAATAAAGCATAAACTTGATTTTGCTTATTTTCATCATCA
>ENA-UEQO01001131-UEQO01001131.1-human-gut-metagenome-genome-assembly--contig:-NODE-1131-length-28700-cov-7.531321_pt1 | contig 28700 bp, 23 predicted proteins | sample MGYA00242938_ERZ507940 | MGnify/ENA primary metagenome ERZ507940 (study PRJEB26167, sample SAMN06115517) | human gut metagenome | host: Homo sapiens | place: China:Chongqing | collected 2014-12-03... | reverse complement strand
ACAATATTAATTTTTATAAATTTTCACATATCGACGATTAAATATACTTAATATAATATCGTAAATCTTTTCCGGGAAGATTTAATCAGGCAAATACTCAATTGTATAAATCCTAAAAACGGTCATCCGGCAAAAAATGAAAATTCCGGGAAATCCATAAAATTCCGACCTCCTATTTTCAACTTTCAATTATTAACACTAATTTTACAACTCCATTTGTAGTAATACCTTGTATTCAAACCTATTAAGAAGCAAGAAAAACAACCGGACATTTTACAATAAGTAAACAGCCGGACAAAAACCGGAGAAGTAAACAAATAAATAAGATTTTGATAAATACCCATGGAAAATAAACTGACGATATACAACACGCTATCACGGGCAAAGGAAGTGTTCGAACCGCTCAATCCGCCGTTTGTCGGCCTTTACGTATGCGGGCCCACGGTATATGGCGATGCTCATCTGGGACATGCCCGTCCTGCCATTACCTTCGATCTGCTATTCCGCTACTTGAAATACCTCGGCTACAAAGTGCGCTATGTGCGTAACATCACCGATGTAGGGCATCTGACGAACGACAGCGACGACGGCGAGGATAAAATTGAGAAAAAAGCAAAGCTCGACCGGCTGGAACCCATGGAAATCGTACAGTTCTATACGAACCGTTACCACAAAAACATGGACGACCTGAACACCCTGCCCCCCAGCATCGAACCGCATGCTTCCGGTCACATCATCGAACAGGAAGAACTGGTGAAAAAAATCATGGAAAACGGTTTTGCTTATGAAAGTGACGGAAGTATCTATTTCGACGTAGAGGCTTACAATAAAAAATACGATTACGGAAAACTCTCCGGACGGCGGGTGGACGAGCTGATGGCCAACACCCGGCAACTGGACGGACAGAATGAAAAAAAGAACCCGTTCGATTTCGCCTTGTGGAAAAAAGCTTCCCCGGAGCACATCATGCGCTGGCCTTCTCCCTGGAGTAACGGTTTTCCAGGCTGGCATCTGGAGTGTTCGTGCATGAGCCAAAAATATTTAGGCGACCGTTTCGACATTCACGGAGGCGGCCTCGACCTCCAGTTTCCACACCACGAATGTGAAATCGCCCAAAGTACAGCAGCTTACGGACACGAAGCCGTGAAATACTGGATGCACAACAATATGATTACCATTAACGGACAGAAAATGGGAAAATCGTTGGGAAATTTTATCACGCTCGATCAACTGTTTTCAGGCGAGAACGATGTGCTGGAACAGGCATACTCTCCCATGACCGTCCGCTTTTTCATCTTACAGGCACATTACCGGAGTCCGCTGGACTTTTCAAACGAAGCTTTGAAAGCTGCGGAAAAAGGATACGAACGCCTGATGGCAGCCGTAGCCACTCTCGATAAAGTGAAAGCTTCCGGCGAAAGCACGGTCGATGTGCAGGAACTGTGGGACAAATGTTTCGAAGCACTGAACGACGACCTGAACACCCCCATTCTGATCTCGCACCTCTTCGACGGCGTGCGTATCGTTAATTCGCTGGCGGCAGGGACGGAGAAAATAGACGAAGGGAATTTAGCCTTGCTGAAAAAGCTGTATCACGACTTCACTTACGATATTTTAGGATTGAAAGCAGAAGCGGGTGCATCGGGAACGAATCACGAAGTATTGGGTAAGGTGCTCGACATGGTCATGTCGATCCGTACGGAAGCCAAACAGAAAAAAGACTGGGCGACTTCCGATAAAATCCGGGATGAACTGAAAGCAGCCGGAGTGGCCGTGAAGGACACGAAAGACGGATACGAATGGAGCATTACCGGGCCGGAAGAAAAATAATTCCGCCCGGAAAAGAATCATACCGGTTATACCCTAATTAAACGTTATGCCTTATTACTATTTTATAGTTCTCTTTTTATTACTCGGTTCCTGTGGCCGGAACGCCGGAACCCAGACAACCGGGAAACCGGCATTACAGGCTCCGGTTTCCTCTAAAGAGACAAAATACGTGGACATCCGGCTGGTATCGCCCGAAAAAAACAAGTTATACAGTTTTAACGACGAGCTAACGATCACCTTTACTCCTTCAGACGATCTTACGGCCGATTCCGCGACCTATTTTCTGAACGGTGAAAAAATCGGAACAACGGGCAGGGATATCCAAACTTATACCTACCGTTTGCCGGAAACCAAAACCGGAAGTAATTCAGTAAAAGTCATAGCGTGGTATCCCGAAGGCAAACAGGGCATCGCTTCGACCTATATCCGGATAAAACCGGCCAAAGCTCCCAAAACCTATAAATGGAAAGTAATCAACACCTTCCCCCACGACCCGAAAGCCTATACACAGGGCTTGGTGTATCAGGACGGGATAATGTATGAGGGCACAGGACAATACGGCGAATCGACCCTCCGCAAAATAGATATAGCGACCGGAAAAGCATTATCGATATTAGGGATAGACAGCCAATTGTTCGGCGAAGGCATTACCATCTATAAAGATAAAATCTACCAAATCACCTGGCGTTCCCGGAAAGGCTTCATTTACGACCTGAACACCTTCTCTCTGCAATCTACTTTCACCTATAACACCGAAGGCTGGGGAATCACTACCATAGGCGATAAACTCATTATGAGCGACGGTAGTAACAAGCTGTACCACATCGCTCCTTCGACATTCAATGTCATCAAAGAAGTGGAAGTCTATGATCACCGGGGTGCAGTATCGCGCCTGAATGAATTGGAATACATCGACGGTCTGGTGTGGGCAAATGTGTGGATGACCGACCGGATTGTAGCCATCGATCCGGAAACGGGAGCGGTGGTCGGCGAGATGAACCTGGAAAACCTGTTACCGGCAAGGGATAAAGTCCGTCTGGACGATACGGACGATGTACTGAACGGCATAGCCTATAATCCGGAGAAAAAAACATTTTACCTGACCGGTAAGAAATGGCCGAAAATGTTCGAAGTGGAAGTGCTGCGCTAAACGGTGTGCAAAAAATACAGACTAAAACTAAATAACAATTATGGTGGATGTTAAAATCGAAGAATCCTGGAAAGAACTGCTGAAAAATGAATTTGAGAAACCTTATTTTTCAGAGTTGATCAATTTCGTAAAAAACGAGTATCAAACCACCCGGATCTATCCTCCCGGAAAACTCATTTTTAATGCTTTCAACCATTGTACGGTAGATAATACAAAAGTCGTCATTTTGGGACAAGACCCTTATCACGGCCCGGGACAGGCACACGGGCTTTGCTTCTCCGTACCGGAAGGCATCGAGCAACCGCCTTCTCTGCAAAATATATTTAAGGAAATACACGACGATTTAGGAACTCCCATCCCCGTTTCGGGCAATCTGGAACGCTGGTCGGATCAGGGGGTACTGCTCCTGAACGCCACGCTTACCGTACGTGCCCACCAGGCCGGCTCGCATCAGAACAAGGGCTGGGAAACTTTTACCGATGCCGTGATCCGTTTGCTGGCGGACCGGAAAGAAAATCTTGTATTCCTGCTTTGGGGCTCTTACGCCCAGCGTAAAGGCGCTTTCATCGACACACACAAACATTTAGTGCTGAAATGTGTACACCCGTCTCCCTTGTCGGCTAACCGCGGGGGATGGTTCGGTAATCACCAGTTCAGCCAAACCAATCAATATTTAAAAGAACACGGACTTTCAGAAATTCAATGGTAAATTAAATTATGAGCTACGATTTAGAAACAACAACGACAAACCGGTATCAGACAACAACCGTTGCAACCAACACTCTGATCAGAAATGTGTACACCTGGATGTGTACAGCCCTTTTGCTGACCGGAGGGACTGCAACCCTGGTCGCCAATACTCCTTCCATTGCAGAAGCCGTATTGAGTAACAACGTATTATTCTGGGGATTGCTTATCGCCCAACTGGGAGTGGTATGGGTGATGTCGGCCAGGGTAAACCAATTCAGCCTGAGAACGCTTTCAACCCTCTTTATGCTCTATTCCGTATTGACGGGGATCACTTTTTCGATCTATTTTTTCATTTTCACCGCAGAATCGATCGCTTCGACATTTTTTATAACGGCAGGGACTTTCGGAGCTATGAGCCTATACGGTTATTTTACAAAAACCGACCTGACTAAAATAGGTAATCTCTGTATTATGGTGCTGGTAGGAATCATTATCGCTTCGGTGGTGAATTTCTTCCTGAAAAGTGAAACACTGTATTGGGTGGTGACCTATATCGGAGTGGCCGTATTTATCGGACTGATTGCCTGGGACACCCAGAAAATCAAAGCCCTTGCCCGAATGGACAATAATGAACACACCCAGAAATGGGCAATCCTGGGTGCACTGACTTTATACCTGGATTTCATCAACCTATTCATCATGCTGTTGAGAATACTGGGAAAAAGAAGGTAAAAAGCCACACCCGGCCTCATCGGTTTTATAAACAGAAATTTTATTCTAATTGTGCAACACTTTATTCAGAATTTCTTAATTTTGAACCATACAAGAGAGGCCTGATGACTCGTGTGCAAAGAATAAAACCGTTATCAGGCGCTTATCCTGCAAATAATATCAATGTGGCGTGCCACTTAAGTAAATTCTAAAATAAACACTATGGTTAGTTACAAAGAACTGGGGCTGGTAAACAGCAGAGAGCTTTTTAAAAAAGCGATGGCAGGCAAATACGCTATTGCTGCCTTCAACTTCAACAACATGGAACAAATGCAAGCCATTATTTCTGCTGCTGTTGAAACGAAATCACCGGTTATCCTCCAAGTATCAGGCGGTGCCCGTAAATATGCCAATCAAACCCTCCTGCGCTATATGGCCCAGGGAGCAGTAGAATATGCAAAAGAATTAGGTTTGAATATTCCTATCGTTCTTCACTTAGACCACGGCGATACGTTCGAACTTTGCAAAAGCTGTATCGATATGGGCTTCTCGTCTGTGATGATCGACGGTTCGCACCATTCATACGAAGAAAACGTCGCCCTGACGAAAAAAGTAGTGGAATATGCACATCAATTCGACGTGACCGTTGAAGGTGAGCTGGGTGTATTGGCCGGTGTAGAAGACGAAGTTTCTGCAGAACACCACACCTATACCCGCCCGGAAGAAGTAGAAGACTTTGTAAAGAGAACAGGTGTAGATTCACTGGCGATCTCTATCGGTACTTCCCACGGAGCCAATAAATTCAAACCGGAACAATGTACCCGCAATGCCGATGGAATTTTAGTTCCTCCTCCATTGCGTTTCGACATTCTGGAAGAAATCGAAAAACGTATCCCGGGTTTCCCGATCGTCCTTCACGGATCGTCTTCCGTTCCTCAGGACAAAGTGGCTATCATCAACAAATACGGCGGCAAACTGAAAGATGCTATCGGCATTCCGGAAGAACAGCTTCGTAAAGCAGCCACTTCAGCCGTATGTAAAATCAACATCGACTCTGACGGTCGTTTGGCAATGACAGCGGCAGTAAGAGAAATCTTCGCTACCAAACCGGAAGAATTCGATCCGAGAAAATACCTCGGCCCGGCCCGCGACGCGTTGAAAGAGCTATATAAGCACAAATTAATCAACGTATTAGGCAGCGCCAATACCGTTGAATAAGAATCAATGCCGTAAAATAAAAAAGAGCCCTCAAAGGCTCTTTTTTATTTTCATCCTGTTTCTCACTTATTCCCAATCCTGTCATTCTCCGGGTAAAACGAGATGTCACTTTCTTCCAATATTTCATTTTACGCCTTTTCTCACCCGATTTTTTAGCGCCAATAAATCTATGTTCTTCACATGGCTCTTTAAACAGGTCTCTTTTACTATTCACAAAAATTTTCAACAAAAAAACGGTGATTTTGATTTTATTTCCATATATTTATAAAAATATACAAAATGGGCTGCCGGATCAATCCGTCCGGTAAATGCTCGAAAACGATTCACCCAAAAGCAAATCTGAATTTATGAACAAACAAAATCGAGCAGGAGTCCAAATCTCACTTAGAATGAATACACGAAACCGCCTCAAGACCGGCAACACAAAGAAATATTATTTCCTTCTTATTCTTTTACTGCAATTCTCCCTGTCCGGAGCACAATCATTTTCTAATTTAGGCTTTGAATATTGGCAGGGGAATAAATTCCCTCTGTTTTGGCAACCTCTGGGCATAACCGTATCTCCCGATTCGGTAACAAAACTGTCGTCCCCCTATTCATTGAAAGCCGTCCGGCTACAGCCGGAAATCGAAGCGGTCAAAATACCGTACGGCTTACTCTTTCAAGACGTACAAACCGCTTTCGGTTATGCAGCCCTCCAAAACAAGAAACTCGAAATTTCTGCCCGGATAAAAAGTAAATTTGCCGATACTTCGGCTCAGGTATCCGCTTTTATCCAGATCATAGACCTTCAAAATCCAGGAAACAATAATATCTCCATAGGAAACAATGTAGCCAACCAGGACTGGGTGACCTCGTCCGCCTCGATCACGGCCGGAAAAATAACCCCGACGACTTCTATCGTGATGGGAGTTATCATCATGGGAAAAGGGGAAATTTGGATAGACGATTATCAAATAACATGCGATCGGCAATCCCCCCGGGAAACCTATCCCCGGACAGCAGACCTTACGGAAAAAGAAAAAAAATGGCTGACTTCCCATATCATCCCTATCTCCGGCGAAACGCTGGCCAACCCAAAACAATTTACGAAAAAGATTTCCGGCACACATCTGGTCGGCATCGGCGACAATGTGCATGGCTCGGCATCGGTAGTCAAATTAAAAAATATCATTTCCAAAAATCTGATTGAAAACGAAGATTTCACGCTACTCGCCATTGAAGACAGCCCATGTACCGGAGAGGCTGTAAATCAATATATTTTAGGATCGGCAGATCGTGGAGCAAACGATATAAATGTGATGTATGCCAATCCCGGTTTTAAAGATTTTCTATCGTGGTTGAGAGAATACAATAAATCGGCGACCAAAAAAGTGAGAGTTTTCGGCGTAGATATAAATTCCCGGTACGAGAATCAAATAAAATACATCGACCGTTCCACTTCGAATAAATATTCCGTTCAATTAGATTCTATCCACTCCATTTTAGAATCGATGTTTAAAATCTGGAACCCGAAGATCGGTAGTCCGACAACCAATAGTAAAATACCGTTTACACAGGAACAACGGCAATATTACAAAACCAATTTAGAACATATAAAAGCAGCAGTCCCGTCCCTGAATATCGACCATACTCAAAAAACATTGCTCGATTATTACATCAATAACCTGCTTCATTACTTAACCTTCGACAGACAGGAACGGGAGAAACAAATGGCCGAAAACATAAATTGGCTTCTCTCCGAATATCCAAACGAAAAAATGATTTATTTAGCCCATAATTCGCATGTCGGCAATAGCAAGGCTTATTCAGGAGACAAAAGAACAGGTGCCTGGCTAAAAGAGATGCTCGACGATAAATATTATATCATCGGAACCTGCTATTTCGACGGTACCGATATTTATAAACAAGCGGCTTTAGGCAATTCCCAGCCCATTATCAACGAGGCAATCAAAGGATCGTATGAATATCTGCTTCACCAGATAAAAGAAGAGTGTTTCTATTTAGATTTAAATAAGCAAAAGAAGAATCCGTCCAACCAATGGCTATTCCAACCGATGCTGATGAGAAATTACGGAGTGGAACCTTTCAACTATTATCATGAATTTTCTATAACGGACCTCACACACGAATACGACGGTATTGTATTTATAAAAAGATCCGTTCCGTTATAAAAAACGTTCGTTACCGGAAACATTACCGGAAAAACAAAGAGTGAATCTATCTTTGTCGTTGCGGACGCCTATAAATAACAGCACGAAACATCTGTTCAGCGGCAAATTTGATAGCCGCTGAACAGATGTTTGCATATAGGGCAAACGGGTATTGTCAAAACACAGCATTCCTCCCCTCTCATTTCAAAAAACGGATTGATTTCCCGGTAGCCGCATAGCGGTCGATCACCGATTTAAGGTAAAGAATAGAAGCAATTCAAAATAAATCATTTTATACGCTCCCGACAGAAAAGACTTTTCTTAAATTTTACAAACTTTACAGTCTGGATTCAGTATAACCAAAAAAATATCCGACATGAATCCAAATATTCCAGAAACAGGCAGAAAACGCATCGTCATTATCGGCGGTGGTTTCGGAGGATTGACTTTAGCCAATAAACTACGAAAAAGCAATTTCCAATTAGTATTGCTCGACCGTACCAACTACCACCAGTTTCAGCCCTTGCTCTACCAGGTGGCGACAGCGGGATTGAATCCCGGCTCTATTGCTTTTCCTTTCCGGAAGGATTTCCGGCATTTTCAGGACTTCCATTTCCGGATGACCGAAGTCACCGGAATCAACCCGGAAAAAAACGTGGTCGAAACTCCGATAGGCCCGATTCACTATGATTATTTAGTGATTGCCGCCGGAACGGACACCAATTTTTATGGCATGGAAAACATCCGGCGTTATGCACTCCCGATGAAAAGCCTGACCGAAGCGATGACATTACGCAACCAGCTATTGCTGAATTTTGAAAAAGCCCTTATGGTAAGCCGGGAAGAGAAGAGGCAACGTTTATTAAACGTCGTCGTGGTCGGAGGCGGAGCGACCGGAGTGGAAATTTCAGGGGCATTGTCCGAGATGAAACGCTATGTACTGAAAAAAGATTATCCGGAACTTACAAAAAACGAATTAAACATTTATCTGATCGAAGGCTCTCCCCGGCTTTTAGGCAGCATGTCGGAAGCTTCTTCCGCAAAAGCCCTGAAATTCCTTCAAAACATGGGGGTAGAAGTAATGACGGATACGAAAGTCGTCGATTACCGCGACAACCAGATCATTCTCGATAAAGGAGAGCCGATCCGTACTGACACAATCATCTGGGTCAGCGGGGTAAAAGCCAATTTTCTGGAAGGAATCCCTTCGGAAGGTATAGGCCGGGGCGGAAGAATATATGCAGACGAATACAATCGCCTGAAGGGGAAAGAAAATATTTTCGTCATCGGAGACATTTGCCTGCAAACCGAGCCGGATTATCCCAACGGGCATCCTCAGGTGGCACAGGTAGCCCTGCAACAGGCCAAACATTTGGTAAAGAATCTGAAACGCCTTCAAAAAGGCGATCCTCTGCGTCCGTTCCACTACCGGAACAAGGGAACGCTTGCCACGGTCGGGCGGAACCGTGCAGTGGCAGAGCTGCCCCGCATAAAAACCCAAGGCTTTTTCGCCTGGTTTCTTTGGATGGCCGTACACCTACGATCCATCTTAGGGGTAAGAAACAAACTGGAGGTGTTGCTGAATTGGATATGGAACTACCTTACCTACGATCAGGCCATCCGCCTTATCTTTAAAACCCCTGAAAATAAACATCGCGAAGAAGATTTGAAAAAATAAAAATAATACATAATATAAGCTAAAAAGTAAACCTTTGACCGGATATTTCCGTACACCCTTCTCACACTTATTAAATTTGTTGTAAATATGAGATTGGTTATCACAGGTATTCTTGCTTTAATCATTTTAATTATGATATGCGCTTTCGGTAAACGCAATTCCGAAAACCTCCAGACGGATTCATTTTCCACCACCCACAAAAAAGCGGTAGAGCGTCCGTATTTTACTCCGATATATCATTTCGATTGGAAAAGTAGTTTCATTTTTCCAAAAACGCTCGAAAAGGCATTCTATTTATCGATTCATTATAAATAAATTACAACCACACAAACGTTTCCATTTGTATAATTCTATACATTTTGAAAATAGAATGTAAAAAATAGGGGAAATATTTGGTTTTTCATTTTTTTCATGATTATATTTGTTCCAGCAAAAAGAAAACAATGAAAAATTTGTCCCTACACCTAATCAATATTTTTCTCGTGGTCCTCTGCCACGGAATCGAGAAAGGTGTATGATCAAATGAAATGTGAAAACAGAATGACTATATAAACCTTTCTCGCTGTGAGAAAGGTTTTTTATTTTAAAATTATGAATTTACAGAACCTATATATGATCGTCATTAGCGTGCTACTCGTGGTCCTACTAAGACAATGAGAGGAAGGTTATGTATTAAAAAAAAATATAACGTAAGCCTTTCTCTCTGACCGGAAAGGCTTTTTTTGTGAAAAATTAAATAAACCGGACAATAATATGAAACACACACTACGGAGTGCAATTACGACAACAGGACGCAGAATGGCAGGAGCACGCAGTCTTTGGCGTGCCAACGGCATGAAAGACGAACAATTCGGAATGCCGATCATCGGTATCGCCAATTCGTTCACTCAGTTCGTGCCGGGACATGTACACTTGCATGAAATCGGGCAATATGTGAAATCCATGATCGAAAAACGCGGTTGCTTCGCTGCCGAATTCAATACCATTGCCATAGACGACGGGATTGCTATGGGACACGACGGAATGCTTTATTCGTTGCCTTCCCGCGACATCATCGCCGATAGTGTGGAATATATGGCAAATGCCCACAAGATAGACGCTTTAGTATGTATCAGCAATTGCGACAAAATCACGCCGGGCATGCTGATGGCCGCCATGCGCCTGAATATCCCGACCATTTTTGTATCGGGAGGCCCGATGGAAGCCGGAAATTTCAACGACAGAGGGGTAGATTTGATCGATGCGATGGTGATGAGCGCAGACGGCACATACAGCGATGCCGATATAGAAAAAGTCGAAAGATGCGCCTGTCCCGGTTGCGGTTCCTGTTCGGGTATGTTTACCGCCAACTCCATGAATTGCCTGAACGAAGCTTTGGGTCTGGCATTACCGGGTAACGGAACGATCGTAGCCACCCACACCAACCGTCGCCGGCTGTTCGAAAAAGCGGCATCACTGATCGTGCAAATGGCAGGGCAATATTATTTCGAGGGCGACGAGTCCGTATTACCTCGTTCCATCGCCACTAAAGCCGCTTTTGAAAATGCCATGTCGCTGGATATTGCTATGGGGGGATCTACCAACACGGTTCTCCACCTGCTGGCAATCGCCCATGAAGCCGGAGTGGACTTCACCATGCAGGACATCGACCGCCTGTCGCGGAAAATTCCGGTACTGTGTAAAGTAGCGCCCAATTCTCACTACCACATTCAGGATGTGAACCGGGCAGGCGGAATTATGGCCATTTTAGGAGAGTTGGCGGATGCCGGGTTAATCGACACTTCCGTGAACCGGGTAGGCTATAAAAATCTGGCGGCCTGCCTCGATAAATATAATATTAAAAGTAAAAATTTCAGCGAGAAAGCCCACAAGTTTTATTTGAGTGCTCCGGCAGGTGTATTCAGTAATACGCTGGGCTCACAAAGCGAATACCATAAAGAATTCGACACCGACCGGAAAAAAGGCTGTATCCGCGATCTGGAACATGCTTATTTTAAGGACGGAGGACTGGCTGTATTGTCGGGCAACATCGCCAAAGACGGCTGCATCGTAAAAACAGCCGGAGTGGACGAATCTCTTTTTGTATTCAAAGGTACGGCAAGGGTTTTCGAGTCTCAGGAACAAGCCATGAACGGCATTCTGAACGACGAGGTAAAAGCCGGGGATGTTGTAGTGATCCGTTACGAAGGACCGAAGGGAGGGCCCGGAATGCAGGAAATGCTTTATCCGACTTCTTACCTGAAATCCAAACACCTCGACAAAGCCTGTGCACTAATCACAGACGGGCGTTTTTCTGGAGGAACTTCGGGGCTGTCGATCGGACACGTATCTCCTGAAGCGGCAGCAGGCGGGGCGATAGCCATTGTCCGGAACGGCGATCCCATCGAAATCAACATTCCGCAACGGAGTATCAACCTGCTGATAAGCGATGAAGAAATAGCGACCCGGCTGGCCGGACAAAAAACATTCAAGCCGCAAAACCGCGACCGTCAGATCCCCCTGTCCCTGCAAGCCTACTCTATGCTGGTGAGTTCAGCGGACAAAGGAGCTGTAAGAGAAATCAAATAAGCAATAAACACACGACAATGGCTACTACTACACAAACTGAATATATGGAAAAAACGAAAACCGAAACCAACTGTTTTTCGGGATCGAAGGCCGTTATCGAATCCTTCTTAGCGGAAGGTGTAGATACGATCTTCGGTTATCCCGGAGGGCAAATCATCCCGGTGTATGATGCTTTATACGACTATCGTGACCGGATCAACCACATTCTCGTGCGCCACGAGCAGGGAGCCGTACATGCAGCCCAGGGATATGCCCGGGCGAGCGGGAAAGTAGGAGTATGTATCGTGACCTCCGGCCCGGGAGCGACCAACACGGTAACCGGCTTAGCCGACGCCATGATGGATTCCACCCCTATTGTCTTAATCAGCGGGCAGGTCGGTTCGGCACAATTGGGCACAGACGCATTTCAGGAAACCAATTTTGTCGGAATCACACAGGCTGTGACCAAATGGAATTGCCAGGTCAAAAAGGCTTCCGAAATACCTGCCGTCATTGCCAAAGCATTCTATATCGCAAAATCGGGACGTCCCGGCCCTGTAGTAATAGACATTACGAAAGACGCCCAGCAGGAAATGGCCGAATTCCATTACGAAACAGTAAGTTCCGTACGCAGTTATACCCCTTACCCTGCCCCCGACCAATCGAAGATCACCGAAGCCGCTAAATTGATCAACCTTTCCCGCAAGCCATTAGCCCTGATCGGGCAAGGCGTCATCTTGGGAGGAGCTGAAAAAGAGCTGATGGCATTCCTTGAAAAAAGCGGTATCCCGGCAGCATCGACCCTGTTAGGCTTATCCGCCCTTCCTTCCGACCATCCGTTGAATGTCGGGATGCTGGGCATGCACGGCAACTACGGGCCGAATATCAAAAATAAAGATTGCGACCTGCTGATCGCTATCGGAATGCGTTTCGATGACCGGGTGACAGGAAATCCCGAAAAATTCGGAATCAACGCTAAAATCATACATCTGGAAATCGATCCGGCAGAGATCAATAAAATCATCTATGCAGATGTTCCGGTGATCGGCGATGTGAAAGAAACTTTACCTCTACTCACCGAACTGGCGGCAGAAAACAGCCACCAGGCATGGCTGGCAGAATTTAAAGCCTGTTACAATATCGAATATCAGGAAATTGTAGAACCTGCGATATATCCCACGTCTTCCCATATCCGTATGGGCGAAGTGGTGAATCTGGTCACCCAGGCTTACGATAACGATGCGATCATGGTAACCGACGTAGGTCAGCAGCAAATGATGGCCGCCCGCTATTTCCGTTACACCAATACCCGGAGCGTCGTGACTTCCGGCGGATTGGGAACAATGGGATTCGGACTTCCGGCAGCAATCGGAGCCAAGCTCGGAGCTCCCGACCGGGAAGTGTGCCTTTTCGTCGGTGACGGAGGCCTTCAAATGAACATTCAGGAATTGGGAACAATCCTCCAGTCGGAAGTTCCGGTGAAAATCATCCTGCTCAACAATTGTTTCCTCGGCATGGTACGCCAATGGCAGGAATTATTCTTCCAGAGACGCTATTCATTCACAGAAATGCTCAATCCGGACTTCGGCCCGATAGCGGAAGGCTACGGAATCACTTATCAATGCGTGGAAAAAAGAGAAGAACTGTCAAACGCCATTCAGAAAATGAAAGACCATAAAGGGGCTTACCTATTGGAAGTCAGAGTGGAAAAAGAAGACAATGTATTCCCGATGGTTCCGGCAGGAGCAGCCGTTTCAGACATCAGGTTGGAATAGGAGTTATAAACAGCAAGACAGTAAAATATGAACACAGAATATATCATTACAGTATTTTCGGAAAATAAAGTCGGACTGTTGAGCCAGATCACCACGGTATTCACCTGCCGGAATGTGAATATCGAAAGCCTGACGACTTCAGAATCGGCATTGGCAGGCATACATAAATTCACGATCGTGGTTTATACCGAGCCGGATAAAATCGAAAAGCTGGTAAAACAGATCGAGAAAAAAGTGGATGTGCTGAAAGCCTTTGTATATACTCCCGATGAAGTGGTACAACAGGAAATAGCCCTATACAAAGTGACGCGGAGCAACAATGTCGAAAAATTAGTGCGCGATCATCATGTGAGAATCCTGGAGATCAGCGACGATTATATCGTATTGGAAAAAACGGGACACAAAACCGAAACGCAAGAACTGTTTCAATTACTGAAACCGTTCGGTGTGCAGCAATTCGTACGTTCGGGACAGGTAGCCATCATCAAGTCGAAACGGGAACTACTGAACGAATATCTGGAAGAATTGGAAAAATGCAATCATATAGCGGAGTGAACATGCAACCGGATTTTCTCCGGCAGGGCATAACACAAGAGATATAAAATAAAAATAACACACTTAAATCATTTAAATTTATTTATCATGGCAAAAATTAATTTCGGAGGAGTAGAAGAAAATGTTGTAACAAGAGAAGAGTTTCCATTGTCAAAAGCTCTCGAAACATTAAAGAATGAAACGATCGCAGTTATCGGATACGGCGTACAAGGTCCGGGACAGGCATTAAACCTGAAAGACAATGGCTTCAACGTAATCGTGGGACAACGTAAAAACAGCAAAACCTGGGAAAAAGCCGTTGCCGACGGATGGGTTCCGGGAGAAACCCTGTTTGACATTGAAGAAGCTGCCGAAAAAGGTACTATTATACAGTTTTTGTTATCCGACGCCGGGCAGATTGCTGTTTGGCCGACCATCAAAAAACACCTGACCAAAGGAAAAACCCTTTATTTCTCTCACGGTTTCGGAATTACCTACAAAGAACGTACAGGCATTGTTCCCCCGGCAGATGTAGATGTGATCCTGATTGCCCCGAAAGGTTCGGGAACTTCTTTGAGAAGAATGTTTTTACAGGGACGCGGCTTAAATTCGAGTTACGCCATTTTTCAGGATGCAAGCGGGAAAGCATGGGATAAAGTAATCGCATTGGGTATCGGGGTCGGTTCCGGCTATCTGTTCGAAACCACATTCAAACGGGAAGTATATTCCGACCTGACCGGAGAACGCGGAACTTTAATGGGCGCCATTCAGGGTATCTTCGCCGCACAGTACGATACGTTACGTGCAAACGGACACACCCCGTCGGAAGCGTTCAACGAAACCATCGAAGAACTGACCCAAAGCTTGATGCCGCTGATTGCAGAAAACGGAATGGACTGGATGTATGCCAACTGTTCGACGACAGCCCAGAGAGGAGCCCTCGACTGGTGGAAGAAATTCCGGGATGCAACCAAACCCGTATTCGAGGAATTGTACAGCGAAGTAGCCAAAGGCAACGAAGCTCAGCGTTCCATCGACTCGAACAGTAAACCGGATTACCGTGAAAAACTGGAAGAGGAACTGAAAGACATGCGCGAATCTGAAATGTGGCAAGCCGGAACCGTCGTGCGTAAATTAAGACCGGAAAATAATTAATAACATAAGGTCTTGGCGAGAAAGCGACGGCATGCCGGGCATGCCGTCGCTATACTCAAAGCCTCGCTCCTTATTCACCTTATACACCCAACAATATGAGTGATAAAGTATATATTTTTGATACCACCCTCCGGGATGCAGAGCAAGTACCCGGCTGCCAGTTGAACACCATCGAAAAAATAGAAGTGGCACGCCAACTGGAAAAATTAGGCGTGGACATCATCGAAGCAGGCTTCCCGATCTCCAGTCCGGGCGATTTTAATTCCGTCGTCGAAATATCGAAAGCGGTCACAAATCCTACGATTTGTGCATTGACCCGTGCCGTCAAAAAAGACATCGAAGTGGCCGGCGAAGCCTTGAAATATGCGAAAAGAGGTCGTATTCACACTGGAATAGGGACCTCTTTTTATCATATCTATGAAAAATTAAATTCCAATCCGGAAGACATCATCGCCCGTGCCGTCGAAGCCGTAAAATATGCCCGTCAATTCGTGGACGACGTAGAATTTTATGCCGAAGATGCCGGACGCACAGAAAACGAATATCTGGCACGCGTGGTAGAAGCCGTCATCAAAGCCGGGGCTACGGTTGTAAACATACCCGACACCACAGGCTATTGCCTGCCTAACGAATACGGCGAAAAAATCGCCTACCTGATGAATCATGTATCCAACGTGGACAAAGCGATCATCTCCACCCACTGCCATAACGACCTGGGTATGGCGACCGCCAATACGATCGCTGCAATACAGAACGGGGCACGCCAGGTGGAAGTGACGATCAACGGATTGGGAGAACGCGCAGGAAACACCGCCCTCGAAGAAGTAGTGATGGCTATCGCCTGTCATAAAAACCTCGATTTCGAAATCGGCATCAACACCAAGCAGATCATCGCTACCAGCCAGCTGGTTTCCAGCCTGATGCGCATGCCGGTACAGCCTAACAAGGCCATCGTGGGACGAAACGCATTCGCCCACTCTTCAGGAATCCATCAGGACGGAGTGCTGAAAAGCCGGGAAACATACGAAATCATCGATCCGGAAGACGTAGGCGTGGATCAATCGAGTATCGTACTGACCGCCCGTAGCGGACGTGCCGCCCTGAAACACCACCTGAAAGAAATCGGCTACAATCCCGACAACGAAGAACTGGACTCCATTTATCAGCGCTTCCTTGATTTGGCCGACAAGAAAAAAGACATCACCACCCGCGACCTCGAAGTGCTGGTAGGCAGCGAAACTTCCCGGAAAAACCGGGACATGAAACTGGTAGGCCTACAAGTGACCTGCGGCTCGTCGTCTATCCCGACAGCCACCGTACAAATCAGTTTCGGAGGTGATGTATTCACAGAAACGGCGTATGGAAACGGCCCGGTCGATGCGGCGATCAATGCCGTGAAAACCATCACCAAACGGCGGGTACATCTGGAAGAATATCTGGTACAGGCCATCACCCGGGGAAGCGACGATCTGGGAAAAGTGCATGTGCAGGTTTCTCACAAAGGAAAAATGTACCACGGTTTCGGCGCCAATACCGACATCGTAACCGCTTCGGTAGAATCGTTCCTGGACGCCATAGCAAAAATTTCCTGACAAGCGGGATTATTTCCCGGCTGCCCTTCCGGCAAAGGCCGGAGGCAGACAGGGTATTTGAATAAACTTGCAAACACGGTTTGCATTAATCAGGCATAATGCCTTCAATCATCAGACCATGAAAAAAACATTATTCGATAAAATCTGGGACGCACACACAGTCGATACCATTGCAGGAGGTTCGTGCGTTTTATATATCGACAGGCAATATATCCATGAAGTAACCAGTCCGCAGGCATTCGAAGGGCTACGCTCCCGGGATGCGAAAGTATTCCGCCCGGCTCAAGTGACGGCAAGCCCCGACCACAACATTCCCACCCACGACCAGCATCTCCCCGTGAGCGAGCCGGAATCGGCAAAACAGCTGGCAACGCTGGAAAAGAACTGTGCGGAAAACGGAATCACGATCTTTAAGGTGGGAACACCCCGGAACGGGATTATCCACGTGATGGGACCGGAAACCGGGCTAACGCAGCCGGGAATGACGATTGTGTGCGGCGACAGCCACACATCCACCCACGGAGCCATGGGATGTATCGCTTTCGGTATCGGAACCAGCGAAGTGGAAATGGTGCTTGCCTCTCAATGTGTGTTGCAATCCAAGCCCAAAACGATGCGAATCAATGTAAACGGCACTCTGAAAGAAGGTGTGTGTTCGAAAGACATTATCCTATACATCATCTCTAAACTGGGAACAGGCGGAGGAACCGGGCATTTTATCGAATTTGCAGGTTCTGCCATCCGCTCGCTCTCGATGGAAGCCCGTATGACCATTTGTAATATGAGTATTGAAATGGGTGCACGCGGCGGAATGATCGCCCCGGACGAAACGACTTTCGCCTATCTGAAAGGCAGGGAATTCGCTCCCCGGGGAGAAGCCTGGGACAAGGCTCTGGCAGAATGGAAGCAATTATACAGCGATCCGGATGCCGTGTTCGATAAAGAAGTGACCTTCGATGCGGCCGATATCGATCCCATGATCACCTACGGCACCAATCCCGGCATGGGCGTAGCCGTTACCGGCAATATACCCGCAGCAGAAGAAATCGAAGAAAATTCCCGTCCTTCGTTCCTGAAATCGTTGGAATATATGAACTTCGAGCCGGGCGAAGCCCTGATCGGGAAACCCGTGGACTATGTTTTCGTGGGAAGCTGTACCAACGGCAGGATCGAGGATTTACGGGCTTTTGCCGACTTTGTAAAAGGCAAGCACAAAGCCGCCCACGTCACTGCGTGGATTGTACCGGGAAGCAAACAAGTGGAGAAACAAGCCATTGAAGAAGGGATCAAAGACACGTTGGAAGCCGCCGGATTCGAATTGCGTCAGCCGGGCTGTTCGGCCTGTCTCGCCATGAACGACGACAAAATACCTGCCGGAAAATATTGTGTCGCCACTTCTAACCGTAATTTTGAAGGACGTCAGGGACCGGGAGCGCGTACGTTACTGGCAGGCCCGTTAGTGGCGGCAGCAGCAGCGGTCACAGGGGTTATCACCGACCCTCGTCGGATGTAAAACAACAAATGAAAATTGAAAAACCATGATTGACAAATTCATTACCTTGACGACTACGGCAGTCCCTTTGAAGATTGAAAATGTAGATACAGATCAGATTATACCGGCACGTTTCCTGAAAGCCACCACCAAAGAAGGATTCGGTAAACAGCTATTTTACGATTGGCGTTACAATTCCGCCGGTAATCCGAAATCCGGTTTCGTGCTGAACTCCCCGATTTACGGAGGTTCGGTGTTAGTGGCAGGAAAAAATTTCGGTTGCGGATCGAGCCGGGAACACGCAGCGTGGGCCATTTATGGAGCCGGATTCAAAGTCGTGGTATCCAGTTTCTTTGCCGATATATTCAGAAATAACGCTTTAAACAACGGTTTATTACCCGTACAGGTATCCGAAGCGTTTCTGGAAAAATTGTTCAAAGCCATTGAAAACGATCCGAAAACCCGGATCACCATCGACCTGGAGAATCAAACGATCGGCCTTCCGGACACCGGGGAAAGCGAATCGTTCGGCATCACGCCTTACAAAAAAGAGTGCTTATTGAAAGGGTACGATGATATCGACTACCTGATGAGCATCAGGAACAAGATCGAAACTTTTGAACAAACAAAATAAAAACACAAGGGATACTACCCCTTACCATCTGTAAAAACAACAAAAATGGATATTAAATTAGCAGTCCTGCCGGGCGATGGAATCGGTCCGGAAATCATAGAACAAGCCGTGAAAGTGGTAAACGCCGTATGCAAAAAATACGGTCACTCCGTAGAATATACCTATGGAGTGGTAGGAGCGGCAGCCATAGACAAAACCGGGAACCCTTACCCGGAAGAAACTCATAAAATTTGTATGGAAGCCGATGCCGTGCTTTTCGGAGCCATCGGCGACCCGCGTTTCGATAATGATCCTAAAGCCAAAGTACGCCCGGAACAGGGACTTCTGGAAATGAGAAAAAAATTGGGATTATACGCCAATATCCGTCCGGTAAGCACGTTTAAATCGCTGATCCACCGTTCTCCTTTGCGGAAAGACCTGGTAGAAGGTGCGGATTTTATTTGCATCCGCGAACTGACCGGAGGTATTTATTTCGGCCGCCCGCAGGGACGTTCGGAAGACGGGCAGACCGCTTTCGACAGTTGCGTTTATACCAAAGCGGAAATCACCCGCATTTGCAAACTCGGTTTCGAATATGCTCTGGCACGCCGGAGTAAACTGACCGTAGTGGACAAAGCGAATGTGCTGGCGACCTCCCGCCTGTGGCGGGAAACCGTACAGGAAATGGCTCCCTCCTATCCGAATGTGGATGTAGAATATATGTTCGTGGACAATGCCGCCATGAAACTGATCCAGCAACCGAAACATTTCGATGTGGTGGTAACCGAGAATATGTTTGGGGACATCCTGACCGACGAGGCCAGTGTAATCACCGGATCGTTAGGACTATTGCCTTCGGCTTCCATCGGGGTACACACTTCCCTGTTCGAACCGATCCACGGCTCTTATCCGCAGGCTGCGGGCAAAAATATCGCCAACCCGGTAGCGACGATCCTTTCGGCAGCAATGATGTTCGAATACGCCTTCAACCTGAAAGCAGCGGGAGCTTCTATCCGGCAGGCCGTAGCCCAGGCTCTGGAAGCCGGGATTGTCACAGAAGATATTGCAGAAGGCGACAACAAAGCCTACACGACGACCGAAGTGGGCGACTATATCGCTAAAGCCATAAATTAAAACAGAACTATGGACGAATCATATTTCCCTTCACTCAAAGACATCATGACGGCGGAACACACGCTGAGCGAAATATTGATGCCGACTCCTTTAATGAAAAACCGGAATCTTTCGGACAAATACGAAGCGAACGTATTGTTGAAACGCGAAGATTTGCAAATGGTGCGTTCCTATAAAATCCGGGGAGCCTACAATAAAATGAAATCCCTCTCTCCGTCGGAAATGGCACGGGGAGTGGTTTGTGCCAGCGCAGGGAATCATGCGCAGGGAGTCGCTTACTCATGCAGCAAACTGAACATCAAGGGACAGATCTACATGCCGGTGACCACCCCCAAGCAAAAAATCAATCAGGTGAAAATGTTCGGGGGCAAATGTATCGAGGTGGTATTGACCGGCGACACATTCGACCAGGCGAACACGGCGGCGATCGAGGCCTGCCAGCAAAACGACATGGTATTTATCCCGCCTTTCAACGATGCCAAAATCATCGAAGGACAAGCCACGGTAGGTTTAGAGATCATACAGGAAGCGAAAATAAAAATAGATTACATCTTCGTTCCTATCGGCGGAGGCGGTTTAGCTTCCGGTGTCGGCAGTTTTTACAAGCAAATGAGCCCGGCGACCAAAGTCATCGGGGTAGAGCCTGCCGGAGCCGCCGGAATGAAAAAGTCCTTAGAACGGGGAGAAGTGACCGAATTGCAGGAAGTGGACAAATTCGTGGACGGAGCTGCCGTGCAACGGGTGGGTGAACTGACTTTTGAAGTCTGCCGCAAAGTGCTGGACGATATCGTTGTCGTTCCCGAAGGGAAAATATGCACGACGATCCTGAACCTGTACAATTTCGACGCGATCGTCGTCGAGCCCGCCGGAGCTCTCAGTATGAGCGCACTGGACTATTACAAGGATGAAATCAAAGGTAAAAATGTGGTATGCGTCGTGAGCGGAAGCAACAACGACATTACCCGGATGGAAGATATCAAAGAACGCTCCATGCTTTACGAAGGGCTGAAACACTATTTCGTTGTGCGTTTCCCCCAAAGGGCAGGAGCTTTGCAGGACTTTGTCAATAAAGTGCTCGGTCCTAACGACGATATCACCTACTTTGAATACAAAAAGAAAAACAACCGGGAAAAAGGGCCTGCCCTTGTAGGAATCGAAATACAGCATCCGGAAGATTTCGAAGGGTTGCAAGAGCGGATGAAAGAACACGGAATCATGTATCAATACCTGAACAACAATCCGAATCTGTTCGAATTCCTCATCGGCTAATTCCACCCCGGTGATAAAAAAACCGTAAAAAGCTGTTCCCGAAGGAGCAGCTTTTTTGGTAAGGAGGGGATTAATTGATTTTCTTTGTAACTTTGCAGTTTATATTCTAATAAGGAGACGAAACAAAAAATGAATACAATCATAGATCTGTTTGAAAGAAGCTGTAAGAAATTTCCGGACAACGCTTACCTATGGGAAAAACGGAACGGGCAATATACTTCGACAACCTATTCACAGGTAAAAGAGCAGGTATTGAACGTCGCCGGAGGACTTATGGCTGCCGGGATAAATAAAAACGACCGGATAGCCCTGTTAAGCGAAGGATGTAATGATTGGGTTTACAGTGAGCTCGGCATGCTGTATGCCGGAGGGGTAAATGTTCCGCTCAGCATCAAACTGACAGAAAAAGAACTGATATTCCGCATTATCCATTCGGATGCCCGGTTCATTATTGTTTCGGAACATTACATAGAACAGATCCGCAACATAGAGCCGGAAATGCCTTTGGTCGAAAAAATATTCGTCATCGGCGATCGCTTCATAGAAGAAGGAAAATACAAATCGTTCGACGTTTTGAAAAAAGAAGGACACGGCTGGCTGGAAAAACACGGAGAAGCACTCGAAACCCGCACCGCTTCCGTCACGGGCGATGACCTGGTAAACATTTCCTATACCTCGGGAACAACGGCAGAGCCCAAAGGCATCATGCTGACCCACAGCAATTACGTAAGTAATGTACTGCAATCGGATTCGCTGATTCAAATACCGGAATATTACAAAGTGCTGCTATTCCTGCCCTGGGATCATAGCTTTGCACACACGGTTGGAATCTATTCGTTCATGTACAACGGAGCTTCTTTGGCCTCTGTCGATTTTGGGAAATCGCCCCTGGAATATCTGCGCAACATTCCCCAAAACCTGAAAGAAGTAAAACCTCATCTTTTGCTAAGCGTTCCGGCATTGGCCAAAAATTTTAGAAAAAACATCGAAGCCGGCGTAAAACAAAAAGGGAAACTGACCTGCGGGCTTTATAACGCCGGGCTTAAATTAGGATATTTCTACAACGGATCGGGCAATCACCAGGGACGGGGAGGCAAAATCATGCTTTATCCTCTGATAAAACTGTTCGACAAACTGGTATTCTCCAAAATCCGGCGGATTTTCGGAGGCAACCTGAAATTTTTTATCGGTGGAGGAGCTCTGCTTGATAAAGAGTTGCAACGCTATTTCTGTGCCTTAGGAGTTCCCATGCTGCAAGGTTACGGACTGTCGGAAGCCTCCCCTGTTATCAGTTCCAACCGTCCGCAGATCTACCGTTTCGGATCGTCGGGACAGATCGTAAAACCCTTAGATCTGAAAATTTGCGGCGAGGACGGAAACGAAGTACCCCAGGGACAAAAAGGCGAAATCGTCATCCGGGGCGGGAACGTCATGAAAGGCTATTGGAAAAATGAAAAATCCACCGCCGAAAGCCTGAAAGACGGCTGGCTGCACACCGGAGATATGGGCTATGTAAACGAACAAGGCCTATTATATGTATTGGGACGCTTCAAGTCCTTACTGATCGCCAACGACGGCGAAAAATTCAGTCCCGAAGGTATCGAAGAAGCGATCACCGAGCAATCGCCCTACATCGATTATTGCGTGCTCTATAACAACCAGTCACCCTATACTTCCGGGTTGATCGTTCCCAATAAAAACGCCCTGAAAGAATACCTGAAACGAAAGAATATAGAATTCGGTTCGGTGGAAGGCTATAAATTGATGTTAGCCAAAATCAACAAAGAACTCATGAAATTCCGGTATGGCGGAGAACATGCGGGACTTTTCCCGGAACGCTGGCTGCCTGCCGTCGTCGCCATTTTACCGGAATCGCTCAGCGAACAAAACGGCACGATCAATTCCACGACCAAAGTCGTGCGCCACAAAGTGATAGAAGTATTCAAAGACGAACTGGAATTTGTGTACACACCGGAAGGCAAGGACATCCAGAACACTCACAACACGCAGAACATCAAACAATATATGGAAAACTAACCTCCAAAACGAATACCATGCGTCGTAAAACAACAGCTGTAAAAATCGGTAATCTGACTTTATCGTCCAGTCATCCGGTCATGGTACAATCCATGCTGAACACCCCGACAACAGACACGGAAGCCTGTGTCGAGCAAGCCATCCGGATCATTGAAGCAGGGGGAAGCCTGGTCCGGATTACCGCGCAGGGAGTGAAAGAAGCCGAAAACCTGAAAAACATTCACGCAGCTTTACGAGACAGAGGCTATAACACCCCCCTTTCCGCCGACATACATTTCACCCCAGATGCCGCTTTAGTCGCTGCCCGGTATGTGGAAAAAGTCAGGATCAACCCCGGCAATTTCGCCGACAAACGGGCTACTTTCCAAAAACTGGCCTACACCGACGAAGAATATACGGGAGAACTGGAACGTATCCGCCAAAAATTCTCCGAATTTCTGGCAGTATGCCGGGAACACCGTACAGCCGTCCGGATCGGGACAAACCACGGCTCTCTGTCCGACCGGATCATGAGCCGCTATGGCAACACTCCCGCCGGAATGGTAGAAGCGACCCTGGAATACTTACGCATCTGCAAAGCTTCCGATTTCAAGGATGTGGTTATCTCCCTGAAATCAAGCGACTGCCGGGTAATGGTAGAGGCCGTTCGCCTGTTGGTGAAAGAAATGGAAAAAGAAGGCATGGAGTATCCGTTACATCTGGGAGTGACCGAAGCGGGAGAAGGAGAAGACGGGCGTATCCGTTCGGCGATCGGCATCGGCACACTATTAAACGAAGGCTTAGGCGATACGATACGGGTATCCCTGACAGAAGCCCCCGAAGCGGAAATTCCCGTAGCCCGGACGCTGGTGCAACTATGCCGTCGTGCCGATTATGAAAAAGAAACTGTTCCTCTGACCGGGAAAGCCAACCGTCCGGCAATCGTCGCCGACCTTTACGGCCTGCAAATCATCGACGAGAAAATCTCCCTCCAACTGGGATTCACGGACGAAAATGCAAACAATCCGGTTTACGGCAAACAATTACAAGCGGGAATAAAATCCCCCGAAATGATCTATACCGAAGCCCTCGGCCCGGAACTGACTTCATTGCCCGCTTCGACAACGGTAATCGTACCTGCCGATTTAATAGATCTGGCACATGTGTACAACCGCCAGGCCGCTCCCCTGTGCACTCCGGCACAATACCGGTCTATGCCTGCGGCAAGAGAACCCGAACAAGTATTTATAGAGCTGAAAAATCCCGATGAACTGGAGGCGCTTGCCGGACATCTGGAAAACGATCCGAAAGCAGTCCTTGTTTTCTCGTTCGGCATCGATTATACAGCCTACAAAACCGCTTTCCGGCTGAAAGAGCGCTTACACCTTACCCATCCGGCATTTCTCCGCATCGTCAGTGCAGAAACCGACCGGGAACAGGCACAACTGGCCATTGCCTCACGGATCGGAAGTTTCTTTCTCGACCGCCTGTCCGACGGGCTATGGATCACCACTCCGGCTCTGCCTAATCGGGACGCTCTCGAATTAAGCCGGAATATTCTTCAATCTGCCGGAGTCAGGCGCTATAAAACCGAATTCGTCAGTTGTCCCGGCTGCGGACGCACCCTCTTCGACCTGCAAGGCAGTGTTGCCAAAGTAAAAAAAGCGTTTTCCCACCTGAGCCATTTAAAAATTGCCGTAATGGGCTGTGTCGTGAACGGACCGGGCGAAATGGGGGATGCCGACTATGGATATGTAGGTGCAGGAAACGGCAAGGTAAACCTCTACAAAGGCCGGGAACGGGTAAAAAATGCCGTTCCGGAACAGGAAGCGATAGAGGTGCTGAAAGAACTGATTATCGCCAACGGGGATTGGAAGGATAAATAAATGCAAAACGGCGCAAAACATACTTAAAAAATCGTATCTTTGTATCTTAACCAAAAAGATCAACTACGTGAAAATCACAATCTTATTAACCATAATTATTTGTTTGTTCACCTCCTGCCACGAAGACTTATTCACCGATAACAAAGATGAAAAAGTAAACCGTTGCGAGCCTTTCGAAGACTATACCGTTCCGGTAAAAGAAGGCTATACGACTTATGTAATGTATGCAGGAGATACGCTGGCTGTAGCCAATGAACCGATCACGATCAAAATCCCCAAAAATGCAACGGCAACCCGCAGCAACAGTGGCTTTAAAGTCGATTTCGGGATCATCGAAAATAATGACACTTACAGTAAATACTGGCAGGCAGTTATGTTCGAGGATTCGGAATCGATGGATTACGACTATAACGACCTGATTATCCACGTACGGAATGAATGCCTGTATCCCTGGGGAAAAGATTATAGCCTGCAAAACATATCCATTCAGCCCATCGCTTTAGGAAGTACCAAAACCATAAAATTAGGCTGTATCTTATCGGATAATTCCGAACACATCGTGTCCGACAATGTAAGACGCGACCTGTTCAACAATACAACGGGTTTCATCAATACGGAAAGTCAGAAAGAACCTATCCGTTATAAATTGGATAAATGGCTGGTGGAGCATAAATTAACGAAAAATGCACGCCCTTCCATCGCCTGGTTTATTGAAGTGGCAGGAAAAAGATATTACGCTATCAGTTCCGAACTGGACTACCGGAACTACGATATGTTCAATCAAGAAGCTATGCCATACGGGATTGTAACTTACAGCACATTCACCTATCCGGAAGAATTAACCTCGATCTTCAAGGCATATCCGGGATTCAACGACTGGCTGAACAAAGGAGCCGCCAACATCGGCGATCCGGTAAAGAGCCTATGTTGCAAATATTCCTATGGGCACATCCTTTGCCCCGACGGAGTGACCCGTAAAATTTGGGATTATCAAGATTTAGAATAGTAAAGCGATTATTCGTTACACATTCAAAGTAAATCGTTATTTTTGCAGGCGAAAAGATACTTATCCGATACAGCCTTAAAAATAACGATTTTCATTTATGTCTATACAGGAATCACCTTTAACCTTAGGGTCAGAAAACATACGTAAACTGCTGATGCGATATGCCATTCCGGCAATCGTCGCCATGACCGCCGCATCCCTCTACAATATGATGGACAGCATCTTTATCGGCCATGGCGTAGGCTCTTTGGGAATAGCAGGCTTAGCGGTGACCTTCCCTTTCATCAATTTAGCGGCTGCTTTCGGCTCACTGGTCGGAGTGGGAGCTTCTGCGGTGGTTTCCATGAAAATGGGACAAAAAGACCTGAAAAGTGCCGAGGCCGTACTGGGAAACGTAATTCTGATGAACATCGTGATCGGCTCGCTGTTTATGGCAATCTGCCTGATTTTCCTGAACCCGATCCTTTACTTTTTCGGAGCCAGCGAGGCCACGCTTCCCTATGCCCGGGACTATATGAAGATTATCCTTTACGGAAACATCATCACTCATGTTTACATGGGATTGAACGAAGTGATGCGGGCTTCGGGATATCCGCAAAGAGCCATGGCGGCCACTCTGTTCGCCGTGGCAATCAACGGAGTGCTGAACGCTCTTTTTATTTTCGTTTTCGATATGGGCATTCAAGGTGCGGCCTTAGGGACGATCGTGGCTCAATTATTAGCACTCATCGGGGTAATATTTCATTTTTGCAGTTCCAAAAGCTTTATCCGCTTTAAACGGGGAATCTTTCACATCAAGCGGCACATCATCGGGGCGATGCTCGCCATCGGGCTGGCGCCTTTCCTGATGAATCTCTGCTCATGCCTCGTGGTACTACTCATCAACAACGGCCTTAAAACCCTCGGAGGCGATATGTATGTAGGTGCATTCGGTATCATTAACCGGATTTCTTTCCTGTTTTTTATGATCGTCATGGGTTTTAACCAGGGAATGCAACCTATCGTAGGCTACAATTTCGGAGCGAAACAATACGACCGGGTGATCCGCACCCTGAAATACACCATTTTCTGCGCCGTCGGTACCACTACTTTGGGTTTCCTGCTCTGCCAGCTCTTTCCGCGAACAATCATATACATGTTCACGACGGATGCCGACCTGATAAACATTTCCGAGCACGGTTTGAGGCTAATCGTCGCCATGCTGCCGATCGTAGGCTTCCAAATGGTCACCACCAGCTTTTTCCAATCGATCGGGATGGCCAAAAAAGCCATCTTCCTTTCCCTTACCCGGCAGCTGATTTTCTTAGTTCCCTGCCTGCTGATCTTACCCCAAATCTGGGGAACGAACGGCATCTGGGGAAGTATTCCGGTAGCCGATTTCGCTGCTGCTATCACCTCTGGCTTGATGCTGGGATACCAGCTCAAGAAATTTAATAAAATGGGCTTGTATTGTGCAAAAGTTTAGGTAAATTTGTAAAACGATACACAACCGCTAAATAGTTTATAGAAATAACCCGTATGGAAAAGAAAATCATTATCACAATAGGCCGTCAATTCGGTAGTGGCGGACGGACTATCGGCAAAAAGTTAGCCGAGAAATTGGGAATTGCCTACTATGATAAAGAACTGATCAATCTGGCCTCTAAAGAAAGCGGTATCTGCGGGGAATTTTTTGAAAAGGCCGATGAAAAAACCTCCGGAAGCCTGTTAAAAGCTTTAGCGATGGGGTTTTCCATGAACAATGCTATTTTTCAAAGCAACGACTACCTGTCGAACGAATCGCTTTTTCAGATTCAATCCGACGTTATCCGTAAAGTAGCGGCAGAACAATCCTGCATATTGGTGGGACGTTGTGCCGATTACATTTTACGGGAAGACCGCGATTGTATCAGCGTTTTCATTTCCGCTTCGCCCGAAGACCGGATCAAGAGAGTGATGGGATATAACAATATCAGCGAAAAAGAAGCCGAAGATTCTATCCACAAAGCCGACAAATCACGGGCTTCCTACTATAATTACTACACGGATAAAAATTGGGGAGCCGCCGAATCGTACGACCTTTGCATCAATTCTTCGCTTTACGGGTTAGAACAGACGACGGAATTTATCCGGGCATTTGTGGAATTGTCGCAAAAAAGGAATGAGGCGAAAGATTGAAACCCGTCTTTTCCCACTATTGACGCTCAATTTTATCACGTCGATACTGATTGGTGTGATTTTCGGAAAAGCTTTGGAAAGCATTATTCTTTTG
>ENA-UEQO01001119-UEQO01001119.1-human-gut-metagenome-genome-assembly--contig:-NODE-1119-length-28953-cov-12.033349_pt1 | contig 28953 bp, 21 predicted proteins | sample MGYA00242938_ERZ507940 | MGnify/ENA primary metagenome ERZ507940 (study PRJEB26167, sample SAMN06115517) | human gut metagenome | host: Homo sapiens | place: China:Chongqing | collected 2014-12-03... | reverse complement strand
TTCCTGCGAAAAAATGTCTTGCTCAGCGCAAAAATTTCTCGCTGCCGGTCACATTGGGAGTTTTCAGATACACCCTAGCCTCGTAAAAAGCGCCGCCGCCGCGCCCTCGCCCCGGTAATTTTCGATCTCAAACAGCAGCCGGGACATGGCAGGGAAGTCCGTCGCCTGATCGACGCTCTGAAACGCTGCCGGAAGATCAAAATAAAGCTCCGGGTAGTGCGTTTTCAGGAACTCCTCATAGTACGCGGGCAAAATGTCAATGCCGACGGAATGGATGGGGATACGCTCGTGGTGGACAAGGGGCAGATCGTCCAGCGCGGCACACACGAGGCGCTGATGGCGCAGGGCGGCATCTACCGCCGCTTCATCACCGGCCGCGAACAGGCCGTGGGCTGGAAGCTGTAAAAACGCGTTCAGACCCGCACAGATTCCTCCTGCCCGCGTATGCTGACAGGGGGGATTTTTTATGTGTGTGAAGACCAAGCAGCTCGGGCTGCTTCTGATCGGGGCGGGCGTTGGACTTTTGCTGTCGTTTGCGCTGTGCGGGTGGTTTTTGCGGGTGCTGATCGCGGCGATCCTGATCGTGCTGGGACTTTTGCTGCTGAAATAATTTCCGAAACATATCCTTGTCCGGCTCCGCGTATATATATCCCAGAACATATACAAGGAGTTGAGACTATGGAGCTTGCATTTGAACAGAAACAACGGTCCTGCCTGCATCGCACGGCGCATCTCTCGCTTGCGCAGGAGCAGACACAGGAGCTCATCATACCCGACAGTATGCCGGACGCTTCCCGCACGCTCATCTGCTGCGCCGAGCCGGAGGTACAGAGCAAAACGAACCGGGAGGGCAGTCTTCTCGTGACGGGGACGCTGCGCACGGGCTGCCTGTACGCAGACGAAGCGGGCGGCTTGCAGCTGCTGACCTCCGAGCTGCCTTTTACGGTCAAGCTGGAGTGCGCCGAGCTGCGCGAGGACACGCAGACGCTCGTGCGCTGCTGCGTCCGCAGCGCGGACAGCCGCCTGATCAACTCGCGCAAGGTGCTTCTGCGCGTGAGCGTTCTGGTTCAGGCGGACGGCTATGAGCCGCAGACGCAGAGCATGAGCGTCCTCAAGGATCCACCCGTCTGCCTGCAGCTGAAAACGCAGACCTATGAGACGAATGCGCCTGTGGAGCTTTCCGAGCGCGCGTTTCAGGTCAGCGAGGAGCTGAACCTGCCGGACGGCAGGCCGCAGATCGCACGGCTGGTCAGCTGTTCGCTCACGCCGGTCGTGCAGGAGCAGGGGCTGGTCGGGAGCAAGGCCGTCCTGAAGGGAACCGTAAATCTGCAAATTACTTATCTGGACAATGAAAACGCCCTGCGGACGCTGAGTTTTTCCGTGCCGTTTTCGCAGTACTGCCAGATGGAGGGCGACTACGATCAGGACGAAACGCTCGAATCGGTGCTGCTCGTGACCGGCGTGCAGCTGGAGCCGGTCGCGTCGGAGCAGTCGCAGAAGCTGCTGTTCGGCGCGGGGCTGCTGGCGCAGTGCATGGTCGTGCAGCCGCAGGCGCTGACGCTCTGTGAGGACGCATATTCGACCAAGGGCGAGTTCCAGCCGCAGTGGGAAACGCAGGAGCACACCATGCGCCTCGACGCGCAGACGCTGCGCGAGCCTGTCCGCGCCTCGTTCCCGGTGCAGGCCGCCGCCGTGCTCGACTGCCGGGTCTACCCGGACGCACAGGCGCTTGAGCGGACAGACGACGGCGTTACCGTCCATGTGCCGCTGCGCGCGGACCTCGTCTATACCGACCCGGACGGCGCGGTGCAGGCCGAGACGTTCCGCACGGAGGTCAGCTGCCATACGGCGCTGAGCGAAAACGGCCTCTGCGAGGCCGTGTGTACGATCCAGCCGGAGGGCTACGCCTCGGCGGGCAGCGGCGCGGTCGAGCTGCGCTATGACGCGGTCTTTCAGGTACAGACGTTTTCCCGGCAGACGCTGCAGAATCTGTCCGGCGGGACGCTCGACCTGACGAAGCAGCAGAACACGCAGCGGCCGTCAGTCGTCATCCGACGCATGAGCGAAAACGCCGCGCTCTGGGACCTTGCGCGGCAGTACCGGACGACGGCGCAGTCGATCCAGCAGGCCAATCATCTGACGCAGCCGGAGGCGGACGCCGGACGGCTGCTGCTGATCCCTATGTGAGACGGGAGGCGGGAATATGGAACAACGTTCGATCTACGCGCAGATCGCGGACCGCACGGACGGCACGGTCTATATCGGCGTCGTCGGCCCTGTGCGGACGGGAAAATCCACCTTTATCAAGCGCTTCATGGAGCAGCTCGTGCTGCCGAACATCGAAAACGTCTATGAGCGCGAACGCGCCACCGACGAGCTGCCGCAGTCCGGCTCGGGCCGGACGATCATGACGGCGGAGCCGAAATTCGTCCCGAACGAGGCCGCCCGCATCAGCCCGGACGGAAAAACGACATTGCAGGTGCGGCTGATCGACTCTGTGGGCTACATGATCCACGGCGCGGTCGGCGACACGGAGGACGGCAAGCCCCGCATGGTCACGACGCCCTGGGCCTCCGAGGAGCTTCCCATGGCACAGGCGGCGGAGCTTGGCACCAAAAAGGTCATGGAGGACCACAGCTCCATCGGCGTGGTCGTCACGACGGACGGAACGGTCACGGATATCCCGCGCGAGGATTACCGCGAGGCGGAAGCCCGCGCCATTGCGGATATGCAGAAGACGGGCAAGCCGTTCGTGGTCGTCGTCAATACGCAGGACGCGAAAAAGGGACAGGCGGACGCGATCTGCGCCCGTATCCGGGACGAATACGGCGTGCAGGCGCTGACGATGGACTGTGCGGTGATGCAGACGCAGGATATTGCGCGGCTGCTCGAAGCGGTCATGTACGCATTCCCGGTCGAGGAGCTGCGGTTCTTCCTGCCGAGCTGGGTGCGGGCGCTGCCGGACGATCACCCGGTCAAGGCCGCCCTGTATGACGCAATGCTTGACCGCGCCTCAAGGCTCACGAGCCTCAGCGAGGCGGAAAGCGTCATGGGGTCGCTGCGGGAGCTTGATCCGGTCGACGCGTTCCGCGTGCGGGAGGTCGATCTCGGAACTGGCACGGTCACCTGCGAGCTGCATCTGCCGGAGACGCTGTTCTACGAAGAACTGTCCAAGCAGGCGGGCGTGGAGATCGCGGACGACGAGGCGCTTATGCAGATGCTGCGGGAGCTTTCGCAGACGAAAAAGCTCTACGAAAAGGTACAGACCGCGCTCGAACAGGTCAAGGCGACCGGTTATGGCATCGTCATGCCGGGCGCAGAGGAATTGAAGCTCGAAAAGCCGGAAATCGTGAAGAAAAACGGCAATTACGCCGTCAAGCTGCGCGCCAGCGCGCCGTCCATCCACATGATGCGCGCGCAGATCGAGACGGAGATCAGCCCCATGGTCGGCGGCGAACAGGAATCGCAGCAGCTGATCGACTATCTGCTCGGCGAATATGAAGAGGACACCGATAAGCTCTGGCAGAGCAACATCTTCGGCAAATCGCTCTATGAGCTTGTCTCCGAGGGCGTCACGGCCAAGATCATGCGTATGCCGGACGACGCGCGACAGAAGCTCACAAAGACCCTTGGCCGCATGATCAACGAAAACACCGGCGGGATGATCTGCATTCTGCTGTGAATACCCGCAGCGCCCCCTGTCATGCTGTGACATGACAGGGGGCGCTGGTGCGTGCTGATATTGTCTGTGCGTCCGGCGCGGTTACGCCAGCTTGTATTTTTCCTCAAACGTATGGTACTGCATCAAAAATTCGTTGCTGCCGGATTTGACGTCGCCGAGGTACTTGTGCAGATCGATGCGCTCGTTCTTCATGTCGAGCAGACAGCCCGCGATGTTCGAGCAGTGGTCGGCCACGCGTTCCAGATTTGTCAGCAGATCGGACAGCACGAAGCCTGCGGCCAGCGAGCATTCGCCGCGCTGCAGCCGGGCGATGTGATTCGTGCGCAGCTCGTCCTTCAGCTTGTCGATGACCTGCTCCAGCGGCTCGACCTGCCGCGCAAGTGTCAGATCGTCCTGCAAAAATGCCCGGCTTGTGAGATCAACGATCTCGCTCACGGCGTTCAGCATCGTCTGAAGTTCTTTTTTTGCAGAGTCCGTGAACGAAACGCCCTTTTCCTTCAGCTCCTCCGCCGATTCGATAATATTGACGGCGTGGTCTGCAATGCGCTCAAAATCGCCGATCAGGTGCAGCAGCTTCGACGATTCCACGCTGTCCTGCTCGCTCATCGGCTGCGTGGCCAGATGTACGAGGAAGGTTCCCAGCGTGTCCTCATAGCGGTCGGTATCGTCCTCCCGCTGCCGGACGGAGGCGGCCAGCTCCGTCGTAAAGCCGAGCACGGCCTGTAAGCTCTCATGCAGCGCAAGCTCGGAGTCCGCAGCCATGCGCTTGGCCAGCTCCTCGCTCTTGACGAGCGCAATGGCGGGCGTTGCAAACAGGCGCTCGTCCAGAACAGTTGCGGTGTCGGTGCTGCGGCCATCCGGGATGATCCGGTACGACAGCTTTTCCAGCAGTCCGCAGCACGGCAGCAGCATCAGCGTGCAGAGCAGATTGAAGATCGAGTGAATGAGTGCGATATGGAACGTATCGATAGCGGTCGAGACGAACGCAAAGCGGAAAATCGCGTTTGCAGCCTCAAACAGCGCCAGCCAGACGACTGTGCCGATGATATTGAAGCTCAGATGCACGACGGCTGCGCGCCGCGCGTTCTTGTTCGTGCCGACGGAGGACAGCATGGCCGTCACGCACGTGCCGATGTTCTGTCCCATGATAATGGGGATCGCCGCGCCGTAGCTGACAGCCCCGGTCGAGGACAGCGCCTGCAGAATACCGACCGACGCGGACGAGGACTGCACAATGCCCGTCAGGATCGCGCCAGCCAGAACGCCCAGAATGGGATTCGAGAACAACAGGAAGAATTTCGTGAAGTTCGGGTCGTCCCGCAGCCCGGAGACGGAGCCGGACAGCGATTCCATGCCGAACATCAGCGTCGCGAAGCCAAGAAGGATCAGGCCCGTGTCCTTTTTCTTGCCCTTTGCGGTCAGATACAGAATAATGCCGATCACAGCCAGCACTGGCGTAAACGACGAGGGTTTCAGAAGCTGCACGAACAGGCTGTCGCCGTTGATGCCGGACAGCGACAGCAGCCACGCTGTCACAGTTGTGCCGATATTCGCGCCCATGATAACAGGAATGGACTGCTTGAGGCTCAAAAGCCCCGAATTGACAAAGCCCACGACCATGACCGTCGTAGCCGAGGATGACTGAATGACCGCCGTAACGGCAAGCCCCGTCAGAAGCCCGGAAAATTTCCCGTTCGTCAGCTTCGCCAGAATGGCCTTCAAGGACCCGCCCGCGCGCTTTTCCAGCGCCGTGCCCATCACACTCATGCCGAACAGGAACAAACTCAGCGAGCCGAGCAATGTTAAAAAGTTAAAAATCGTCATATCCGCACAGACCTCTTTCCAAATTCGTTTTATCTGCCATAAATATAGAAAGAGAATGTCAAATGCGCGTCCAGAATTACGTTAAATCTTCGTGATATTTCCCGCAGAATCTTAAATCCAAATCAATTCCCGGTTAAACCGCCGACAGTCCGGCGAATCCGCACGCACCCAAAGCCTTCCCCGCCTGGGAAGGCGGCCCGAAGGGCCGGATGAGGGCGGGGAGCAGCCGCGAATTGTTGAAGCTTCACAGCATCGCCGCCCATCCGGAAAAGGTTTTTTCTCCGAAAAAACTTTTTCTCCAAATTCCCCACAAATAAAGCAGCCAGCATCTTGCAATTGCGGCACAGTTCGTATATAATTATTCTACGAATACTAGGGGTAGTGTAGACTCTTGCAGCACCCTGTTACAATTTCGCCCCGATTGTACGTCCGACCGAGATGAGGAGGAATGCGAAGAATGAAACGCAACCGAATATTGGCCATAGGCATCGCACTGCTGCTGGCGGTGCAACTGCTGACGCCGCTTGCCTGCGCCGCAGGCACGACGCTCAAGCTCACAGCCCCGGACAAGCTGCCGGACGTTGGACAGACCTTTACCGTCACGGCGGAGCTGACCGGCAACACAGGTCTTGCCGCCGTGCAGCTCAGTCTGGGCTACGACGATTCCGTTGTCGAATGCACCGGCATTGAAAACGGCGCGCTCGTTGCCGGTATGCTCGCCGCGAGCAACCCGTACGCAACGCGTGACGGCGTCGGCGCGATCCTCGCAGCGGCGACCACCACCGCCGTCAAGACCGATGGCAGCCTCGCCGTGTTTACCTTCCGCGTCAAGGCGGCGGGCGACGCGAAGCTGACCCTTGCCGATGCGCTCCTGTCCGACACGGACGGCAAGGCGCTCCCGCTTTCCTATTCGCTCCCGGCGCTGATCGCGCAGGGCAGCACCGGCTCCGGTTCCACCGGCGAAACGCCGGGCGCGGACGATAAAAAGTCCGACGACGACAAGAAATCCGAAGACGACAAAACGGCTGAGGACGACAAGAAGTCCGAAGAGGAGCAGCCCGCAGACACCACGCAGGAGGAAGTCAAAGTCGGCTCCTTCCGCGACGTGACCAGCGCGCACTGGGCCTTCGCCTCGGTCGAACGCGCGGCGGAACTGGGCCTTGTCACCGGCTATTCCGACGGCACCTTCCGTCCCGACGCCGCCGTGACCCGCGCACAATTCGTCCTCATGCTCTGGCGTATGTGCGGCAAGCCCGCTGCGGCCAAGGCGGCCTCGTTTGCAGACGCCAGCGCGGACTGGTATCAGGACGCACTGAGCTGGGCCGTGGAAAAAGGCTATGTGAACGGCCTGTCCGACACCCGCTTCGGCCCCGACGCCCCCATCACGCGCCAGCAGGCCATGGCCATCCTCTTCCGCCTGAACGGCGGGCAGAGCGGCACAGAGCTGACGCTGACCGGCATCTATGAGCAGACCTTCGCCGACAGCACGACCATCGCTTCCTGGGCGAAGGACGCGACCTGGTGGGCGGTCTACCACGAGCTTGTTTCCGGCGTCGGCGGCAGCCGCATCGCGCCGGAGGCCAACGCGTCCCGCGCACAGATCGCGGCGATCCTGCTGCGGTATGCGGATCAATTTATGACAATGGAGGAAGCGGCATGAAAAGAAGATTGCTTGCGCTGCTGCTCGCAGTGCTGACACTCACGATGCTCACCGCAGCCGCGTTTGCGGAAGACACGGAAGTCCTCGGCGTTTATAATGTGACCGGCCCCCTGACCGTGAAGAACGGCACGAAGGACGGCGGCTTCTACGCAGGCGCGGACACGTTCGAGCTGAACTGCACCGGCCTGACCGGCGAGTATTCCCTCGTCCTGCTCCTCGCGGGCGACAGCGCCGTCCCCACAGAAGGCAACATCCAGTACATCGACCAGACGAGCGTGGAGGCTGGCAAGGTGACATTCACCCTCAAGCCCAAGGCCCTGACGGAGGGTACATACAACGTCTACATCAGCACGACCGACAAGGCGCTCAAGAAGGTCGCATCGTTCAAGTACGGCGAGAAGCCGGAATACACGTTGGGTGATGTGAACGGGGATGGAAAAGTTTCTGCATACGATGCTTCTATGATTTTGCAGCATACTGTCGGCCTTATAGATCTTGCAGGAGTTGCGGCAGCAGATGTGAATAAAGACGGAAAGATTTCTGCATATGACGCATCAATGATTTTGCAGTATACAGTTGGATTAATCACGCTTGATTGAGGAGGAAAAAATGAAGAGACTATTTGCACTGCTTCTGGTGGTGGCCATGCTGCTCTCGCTGTGTGTGCTTCCGATCAGTGCAGCTGAGCAATCGAAAATGTCGGTTGCATCTTTTACTACATTTACAGTTGGCGAAGACGGCTATGTTGTGTATGGTGCTCCCAAAACAACTCCGTATGAAAAAGACGATCTTGTCGCGGTGAAAGCAACGTTCCATAACGCAGAAGCTGAGACAATCAAACTCATGAGCATTGAAATGGTCATGGAGTATGATAGTTCCGTGCTGGAGCCGTATACATGGGAGTTTGAGGGAGATACTTATGGTATAGCTGTTTTTGCAGATTCCTTCAAAATGGAAGCTGCTGCAAGCGTAATTGCAGAAGGTAAATCAAAAATCAGCGGTGCTTCCAGCAGAGGCGTGAACGTGACGGCTGGCGCAACGATTGATGTTGCATATTATCTGTTTAAGGTTAAAAATGATATTGAGTCCGGAGACGCTGCGTTTACTCTGAAGATTGACGAACTTACCAAAAAGGGTGCAGCCGCGGGCGAGGCAGATGACATTAAGGATTCTGTTGCTATAGAAGAGAATACCATGCCGGTAAGCGGTAAGGCACCTACTATTGGCAGCACCTCCGTCGATAAGTCTGAAGTCGCATACGGCAGCGACGAAGTGCTCACCATGGGCGCAACGTCTACCTCCAACAAGGACATCACCAGCTTCGTCACCTTCAAGGTGAAGGATGCAGAAGGCAACGACGCTGCTGGCTTCGTTGTCAACAACGGCAATGAACTGAATGTTGCTGCAGCAGATGCTGGTACCTATACTGTCACTGCTGAGCCGAATGGAAACAACTGCAGAATCGATGAGAGCGTGACTGTTCAGAACGCAACCTTCACGATCACCAAGCAGGAGATCACCGCGCCCGTTGCAACGGTCACGAGTTTTGCCAAGGGTCAGCGAATCTTTGACCTGAACGTCGAGACGACGACTCCCGGCCTTTCTGTGGGCTATACCTGCTATGAGGGCACGAATACCGATGGCAATCCGCTTGATTCCCAAGAGAAGTTTAAGGCGGGCACGCTTTACAGCATCGTGATCGGGCTGGAAGCGGACAAGAACCATGTGCTTAACGCCCAGACGCTGACCGTCACGGTCAATGGCGGTGAGCCGCAGACGGTCGCAATCGAGGAGAGCGGATTTGCCGGTGCATACAAGGCTGTTGTAACAGCTACGACTGCGGATAAGGATGCCCCGACGATCACGCCGAATCCGATCAACGCCACCTACGGCGATAAGCTGTTCACGCACACTCCGACCGGCACTGCAATCTATGACGGTCAGAATGTTTCCGGCACATTCACATGGTCGAATAAGTACAATGCAGAAACCACGGTCGGCAATGCTGGCGTGAATGAATTTGATGTAGTCTTCACGCCCACCAACACAGACCTCTACGCCACTGTTACCGGCAAGGTCACCGTGACTGTCGCGCAGAAGGAAATCGACATTACCGATAAGCTTAACACATGGAGTGCCAACGAGTTCACCTATGACGGGAAAAGCCATTCTGTCGAGCTGAAAATTGATGAGGATCTTGTTGGTATCGTCAAAGTTAAGGAGTATACTGGTGACACTGAGGCGCAGGCCGTCGGTGAATATACGGCCTCTGCATCGCTTGAACTGGTAGACCCGGCCAATTACAAATTCAACGAGGACAATGTTCTCACGCGCGATCACACTTGGAAGATCAACAAGGGTGACCTCACGCCTACGGACGCAGAAAAATCCGTGCTCTTCGGTACAAAGGAAGTCACGGTTACTCCGGCTGATTTCGGTCTGACGCAGGACGGCATTAAAATTGAGGTTACTCACGCGGGAAATAGCCTGATTACAGGTTACTTACCAAGCGATGACATGCGTTCTGTCACGTTTATGCTGAGAGATACGGATAAGACAGATGCTGCTAATAACGCGTCTGACACGGCTACATTGAAATTCTCTTCGGCGAATTACAATGAGACGTCCGGCAATACGCTCACCATCAAGATCATTAACAAGAGAACCGATACGGAAAAACTCCAGATCGACGTTCCTGCTACCGTCACCTACGGCGATACTGTTACCCCCAGCGTCGGCGAGTCCAAACCGGCAGGTGCAGGCGACGTCACGTTCAAGTTCTTCGACAAGGACAACCATGAGGTGCTCACCACCGCGCAGCCGTTCGACGCAGGCACCTACAAAGTCACCGCATCCTGCGAGAGCGAGAGCACGATCTACACCGCAGAAGCGACCTTCACGGTCGAACCGCGCGAGATCGAAGCCAAGGACGTTGCCTTTGATAAGGGACTGACCTACACCGGCAATGAACTGACCCAGACTGTGACCGTCACAGTTAACGGCAAGACCCTGACCGTCGGCACGGACTATACCGTTTCCGACCTGACCGGCACTGAGCCGGGCAGCTATCCCGTCACCGTCGCCGGCACGGGCAACTACACCGGCACAGTCACAAAGTCCTTCGAGATTGCCAAGGCGGACATCTCCAGCGCTGAGATCACCTATGATGCCGGCCCCTATGGCTACACTGGCAAGGAATGGAAGCCTGAAGTTGCCGTTTCCTTCAATGATGCTGCGCTAACAGCTGATACCGACTACACGGTTTCCTATGAGAACAACATCAACGCCGGTACTGCGAAGATCATCATCACCGGTATAGGCGATCACTTCACGGGCTCGACGGAAAAGACCTTCACTATCAATTCTGCGGAAATTTCCGGCTGCACGTTCGCGCCTATCGCTGACGTGACCTATAACACCAGGGCACATACTCCGGAAGTGACCGTTGCGATCAGCGGCAGAACGCTTGAGGCAGATAAGGATTACACCGTTTCTTACGCCTCCAACATCAACGCCGGTACCGCCACCGTTACCGTCACCGGCAAGGGCAACTTCACCGGTACGGCCAGCAAGACCTTCACCATCAGCAAGGCCGGTCTGACCCTGAACCCCTGCACGATCTCCGAGCTCTGCACCGAGACCGACCTGAAGACCAGGACGCTCCCGTCCGACTTCTTCCTCGCAGGCGAGACCGAAACCGGCTTCTCCATCAAGCTCACCGCTGTTGAGGGCGGAGACGACATCTTCGCTGTGGCACCTGCGGTTGTCGAAGGCGAAAACAAGATCACCTTCCGGCTGAAGAACGAAGTCGGCGCGGCGACCTTCACGGTCACTGTCACCCCGGTCTCCGGCAACTACAACGGCGGCAGCTATGCGCTGACGATCTCGACCCACGACAGAACCGACGTCTCCGGCAGCATCTCCTTCCCGGATGGCTCCGCTGTCTACACCGGTACTGGCATCAAGTACGAGAATGCGACCATTTCCGGCTATTCCGGCACGCTGCGCTACGGCTACACGCCCAACGCCTCGACCGGCGCTTCGCTTGACGCCTCCGGCCTCCCGCTGACCGTCGGCACCTACACCGTCGCCGTGACCTTCAACAGCGACGCCAGCTTCGGCTACAAGACCGCGACCTTCACCATTACCAAGGCGACCCCGACCGGCACGCCCGGCTACACAAAGCTCGAAACGAGCGGCAAGACCCTTGCCGACGCCAAGCTCACCGTCGGCACCATCCGCCCGGCTGGCACCATCGCGTGGGATCTGCCTCTCACGACCGTACTTGAGGACGGCAAGGCATACGCGTGGACGTTCACCCCGAATGACACGCACAACTACACCATCCTCACCGGCACGCTCGTTCCCTATGTCGACGACGGCATGGATTACATCCCCGGCGTGATCGGCGGCAATACGGGCAGCTTCAACTTCCATGACGTGAGCCGTCTTGACTACTTCTACGACGCTGTCAAGTGGGCCGCAGAAAACGGCATCGCCTCCGGCACGGGCCGCTACACCTTCTCGCCCAACGCGGTCTGCACCCGCGCACAGACCGTCACCTTCCTCTGGCGCGCAGCCGGTTCCCCGCTGCCCAGATACCGTGTCTGCCCGTTCACGGACGTGCAGCCCAGCGATTATTACTACAACGCAGTCCTCTGGGCTGTTGAGCAGGGCATCACCACCGGCCTCAACGCCACCACCTTCGGGCCTGACGTAACGGTCACCCGCGGCCAGGTCGCAACGTTCCTCTACCGCGCCGCCTCCGCCGCCAAGCCCAACACGTTCAGCCCCTTCACGGATGTCAAGACCACGGCGTACAACTACGACGCCATCCTCTGGGCCTATGACAACCGCATCACCACCGGCACCAGCGACACGACCTTCAGCCCGGACGCCTACTGCACCCGCGCCCAGATCGTGACCTTCCTGTACAGATACTATCAGGGCCGCTGAACAAATTTAAACGGGGCTGCAGCGAGAAATCGCTGCAGCCCCGTCAGCTTTTCAAAGCCCCCCCGCGTTCTGAACACTTCTGCGTATGGATCAGGAGTCAAACAGGCACGCATTTGCCGAATAGGCGTGTCTTGCAAAGTGCGTCACATAATGTTACGATATAACGCAATGTGATAAAAAAGTGTATACGGCTGTGCTGTAAATGGAGGATGCCGATATGGAAATTAGAGCATATACGGAATATAACGAGGCGGAGATCCTTGGATTGTACGTAAGCGTGGGCTGGACCGCCTACACGGACGATCCGGCGGCTCTGCGAAACGGCTTTGCAAATTCGCTTCTGACGCTGGCGGCCTATGCGGAGGCAGCGCTTGCAGGACTGATCCGCGTGGCAGGGGATGGACATACAATCGTTTTTGTGCAGGATATTCTGGTGCGTCCTCAATTTCAGCGGCGCGGCATCGGTTCGGCGCTGCTTCAGGCTGTCCTGAACCGATATGCCGGTGTGCGGCAGATCGAGCTTTTTACGGACGATACACCGGAAACCGCAGCGTTTTACCGATCAATGGGCTTCCGGGAGCTGACAGAGCTTGGCTGCCGCGGATTTATGAAAATTTGAAACAGAGCGGCGGAGCGGACATTACAGCTTATGAGGACGGCATTGCGCGCCGCTGCAGCTTCAACACCAACCGCCCAAACGCCGGAAGGCCCTGCTTTCGCAGGGCCTTCCGGCGTTGTTTGCAGGATCTCTGTTTCATGACAAGACGAAACCGGTCAGCGGCTTTTTAGCATATGACGGCGGCCCGCAGGTTTTCCTGCGGGCCGCCGTCAACACAAATGAAAAGAGGAATCACGAAATATGCTTTATAATTGTATCCAGCCGCCGCTTTTGCGTCTCCATATGAGCCGGAAGGACATTGCCGAACCGTTCGTTTGAGCGCATTATACGCGCGCCGCAGGCAAATGTCAAGCGCTGCATGGGAAAAAGCAATATTAGAATTTCTGAAGGCAGCGTTCAGCAATATGAATCAATCAAACGGGTGAAAATTGTTGACATTAACGATATACATCACTAAAATAAATAGAAATTCTCTTTATAAAGACATATGTATATGATACGAGGACATATTGGGAGGCGTTCGCATTCCCGGAGAATATGCAGCGTGAAGTGGCACAGGCTTTACAGCGGAAGAGGGGACAGGAAAGCATGGAACAGGTACATCAGCAACGATTCACCGAACAGGAAAGCCAGCATGATGCCTGCGGGATCGGCGCCGTTGTCAATATCAGCGGACAGAGAACGCATCGGGCAGTAGATGACGCGCTGAAGATCGTCGAAAAGCTTGAACACCGCACCGGCAAGGACGCCGATGGCACTACCGGCGATGGCGTCGGCATTATGACGCAGCTTCCGTATGCCTTTTTTGAAAAAACAGCGCGGCAGGCGGGAAAACCGCTTCCGGAAGCGGGCGATTACGGCGTCGCCATGATCTTTTTTCCGCAGGATCCGCTCAAACGTATGCGCAGCCGAAAGCTGCTGGAGATGATCCTGTCGCGTGAGGGGCTGGGGCTGCTGTTCTGGCGGGATGTGCCGGTCTGTCCGGAGATTCTGAGTGAAAAAGCGCGGAGCAGTATGCCTGCGATCGCACAGTGCTTTATCCGCCGCCCGGAAAAGACCGCGCGCGGCCTGGATTTTGACCGAAAACTGTATCTGGCCCGGCGCGAGTACGAGCATTCTGTCTCCGGCACCTACGTCGTATCGATGTCCAGCCGGACGATCGTATACAAGGGGCTGTTTCTGGTCTGGCAGCTGCGGAAATTCTATCCGGATCTGCAGGACGCGGATTTTGCCTCTGCACTTGCGCTCGTGCATTCCCGCTTCTCCACCAACACCACGCCCTCGTGGAAGCGGGCGCATCCCAACCGCATCATTCTTCACAACGGCGAGATCAACACCATCCGCGGAAACATCAACCGAATGCTTGCCCGCGAGGAGACGATGGCCTCTCCGGTTCTGGGCGAGGAGATCGCCAGAGTCTATCCTGTCGTGGAGACGGACGGCTCTGATTCGTCCATGCTGGACAACACACTGGAATTTCTCATGTACAGCGGCATCGAGCTGCCAAAGGCCGTGATGCTGTGCATCCCGGAGCCGTGGGGACGGGATAAGAATATGTCCCGGGAAAAGCGCGATATGTTCCACTATTACGCCTCCATGATGGAGCCGTGGGACGGCCCGGCAGCTATCCTCTTCTCCGACGGCGAGCAGGTCGGCGCTGTGCTTGACCGCAACGGCCTGCGCCCGGCACGCTATCTGGTCACAAACGACGGCTATCTGATTCTGGCCTCAGAGGTCGGCGCGCTGCCGATCCCGCCGGAACGGATCGTCCGCAAATCCCGCCTGCAGCCGGGGAAAATGCTTCTGGTCGATACCCGGACCGGCACCGTTCTGGAAGACCGGGAACTCAAGCACCGTTACGCAGCGGAGCATCCCTATGGCGAGTGGCTCGATCAGGAGCTGCTGCAGCTGGCGGATATTCCGATTCCAAACCGGAAGGTTCCGGAATACACGGCGCTGGAGCGCAGCCGCCTGTATAAGATCTTCGGCTATACCTATGACGAGATCCACTCAGCCATATTGCCCATGGCGAAAAACGGCACGGAACCGACCGCCTCCATGGGGGCGGATATCCCGCTGGCCGTCCTGTCAGAAAAGCATCAGCCGCTGTTCTATTACTTCAAGCAGATGTTTGCGCAGGTCACGAACCCGCCGATCGACGCGCTGCGCGAGGCCATCGTTACTGATACGACCGTCTACGCAGGTTCCGACGGCAATCTTCTTTCCGACTGCGCGGAAAACTGCCGCGTCCTGCAGATCAACAATCCCGTTCTGACCAGCCGGGATCTCATGAAGATCGAAGGGCTTCATATGCCGGGACTTCAGGCGAAGAAGGTCTCGCTGCTGTATTATAAGAATGCCTCGCTTGCGCTTGCGCTCGACCGGCTGTTTGTCGCCTGTGATAAGGCGTATTACGCCGGGGCAAATATTCTCATTCTCTCTGACCGCGGTGTGGATGAGAACCACATCGCCATCCCGTCTTTGCTGGCAGTGTCCGCCGTGCAGCAGTATCTTGTCCGCACGAAAAAGCGCACGGCGATCTCCCTGATCCTTGAGAGCGCCGAGCCGCGCGATGTGCACCATTTCGCCACGCTCTTCGGCTACGGCGCAAGCGCGGTCAATCCCTATCTCGCACAGGACTGCATCGGGGAGCTCGTCGCCGAAGGGGCGCTCAACAAGGACTACTATGCCGCGGTCGATGCCTATGATCAGGCCATTCTGGACGGCGTGATGCGGATCGCATCCAAAATGGGCATTTCCAGTATGCAGTCGTATGAGGGCGCACAGATTTTTGAGGCCGTCGGCATCTGCAGGGATGTCGTGGACCGGTATTTCACAAACACGGTCAGCCGCGTCGGCGGCGTCGGCCTGCAGGAGATGAACGACGCTGTTGTCTGGCGGCATGACCGGGCGTTTGACCCGATGGATCTGACCGTCGATCTGACTGTTGATTCCTCCGGCTTCCACAAGCTCCGCTCCGGCGGCGATATGGAAGATCATATGTATAATCCGATGACCATCCTGACGCTGCAGAAGGCCGTCCGCACCGGTGATTTTGCGTGCTTCCGCAGGTACTCCGCCATGGTCGACGATGAATTGCTGCCGCATACGCTGCGCGGTCTGCTCGGGTTCCGGTTTGACGAGACAAAGGCAATTCCGCTGGGCGAGGTCGAGCCAGCCTCCAGCATCGTCAAACGCTTCAAAACCGGCGCCATGTCCTACGGCTCCATCTCCGAAGAAGCGCACCGCTGCCTTGCCATTGCGATGAACCGCCTGGGCGGAAAGTCCAACTCCGGCGAGGGCGGGGAGGAACCCGCGAGACTCGGTACGGAGGAAAACTCCGCCATCAAGCAGGTCGCTTCAGGCCGGTTCGGCGTTACAAGCGAGTATCTTGTAAGTGCAAGCGAGATCCAGATCAAGCTGGCGCAGGGCGCCAAGCCCGGCGAGGGCGGCCATCTGCCCGGCAGCAAGGTCTGGCCGTGGATCGCGCGCACGCGGCATTCCACGCCCGGTGTTGCGCTCATCTCACCGCCGCCGCACCATGATATCTACTCGATCGAGGATCTGGCACAGCTGATCTACGATCTGAAATGCGCCAACGAAAACGCTGATATTTCCGTCAAGCTCGTCTCCGAGGCGGGCGTTGGTACCATTGCCGCAGGTGTTGCCAAGGCAGGCGCGCAGACGGTGCTCATTTCCGGCTATGACGGCGGAACCGGCGCGGCCCCGCGCAGTTCCATTTACAATGCCGGCCTTCCGTGGGAGCTTGGTCTGGCCGAAGCGCACCAGAGTCTCATTGCCAACGGTCTGCGCGGCCGTGTGCGCCTCGAAACAGACGGCAAGCTTATGACCGGCCGCGATGTGGCAATCGCCTGTATGCTCGGCGCGGAGGAGTTCGGATTTGCAACCGCGCCGCTGGTGTGCCTCGGCTGCGTCATGATGCGCGTGTGCAATCTTGATACCTGCCCGATGGGCATCGCGACCCAGAGGCCGGAGCTGCGGAAAAACTTCTGCGGCAAGCCGGAGTATGTCATGCACTTTATGGAGTTTGTCGCACAGGAGCTGCGCATGATCATGGCGAAGCTCGGCGTGCGCACGGTCGACGAGCTGGTCGGTCATACGGAGTATCTGCACATCCTGCCGCATCAGATCACGCAGCGCGCCGCGATGGTAGACGTCTCCGGCATTCTGGCCCGCTGCGGCGAAGAAAACTGCCATTATGATCCTGTACAGCGGTTCGATTTCAAGCTGGATACGACGCTGGATAAGCAGGTGCTTTTGCCGCTGCTTCCGAAAAAGGGAAAACCGGCTGTTCCAAAGCGCTGCACCGTTGATATTTCCTGTTCTGATCGTGCGTTCGGAACGCTCTTCGGCGCGGAGATCACGCGCCGCTGGGGCAGCACGCTGGAGGATGATACTTATCAGATCCACTGCCGCGTCGGCGCCGGGCAGTCATTCGGCGCGTTTTTGCCGAAGGGCGTAACGCTTTCGCTTGAGGGCGACAGCAACGACTACTTCGGAAAGGGACTTTCCGGCGGCAGACTGGTCGTTTTTGCGGATCGGGCCAGCACGTTTGAGCCTGCTGAGAACGTCATTATCGGCAATGTCGCGCTCTACGGCGCAACGAGCGGCAGCGCCTTTATTTCCGGTATTGCGGGCGAACGCTTCTGCGTGCGCAATTCCGGCGCGACCGCCGTCGTGGAGGGCGTCGGCGACCACGGCTGTGAATATATGACGGGCGGCACGGTCGTCGTCCTGGGGCCTACCGGTCGGAACTTTGCCGCCGGGATGTCGGGCGGCGTTGCCTATGTGCTGGACCCGGAGCATAAGTTTTATCTGCGCGTCAACAAGGAGCTTGTCTCCGTCGAGGCCGTTGCGCAGAAGCAGGACATTTCCCGTCTCCGGGAGCTTCTGCAGCGTCATGTGGCGCTCACAGGCTCAAAAAAAGGCCGCGCCATTCTCGAACACTTCAACGAGCGGCTTGCGGATTTCAAAAAGATCATTCCGTATGACTACAGCCATATGCTGCAGCTGATCGGCCGGTATGAGGCAGCCGGTATGACGCGGGATGAGGCAGAACTTGAAGCGTTTTTGAAGCGGGAGGAATAAAGTCATGGGAAAACCGACTGGATTTCTGGATTATACGCGCGTGAACTGTCCGAGCCGTGACGCGGCGGCGCGTACAGGCGACTATGCGCCGGTCGAGCTGCCGCTGTCTGAACGGAACCGCCGCCGGCAGTCCGGCCGCTGCATGGACTGCGGCGTGCCGTTTTGCCAGGCAGGCGCGTCATTTGAGGGCGTGCTGCTCGGCTGCCCGCTGCATAACCTGATCCCGGAGTGGAACGATCTTCTATGGAACGGAAATTATGAGGGTGCGCTGCAGAGGCTGCTGAAGACAAGCCCCTTCCCGGAGTTTACAGGCCGGGTCTGCCCGGCGTTGTGTGAAAGAGCCTGCGTCTGCGGCCAGGTGTCCGAGCCGGTCACGATCCGGGAAAACGAGCTTTCCATCATCGAGTATGGCTTTGAAAACGACCTGATGCAGCCCATGCCGTCCGCTGCGCGTTCGGATAAAAAAATCGCGGTGATCGGCTCCGGCCCGGCCGGACTTTCCGCAGCTTACTATCTCAATCGCCGCGGCCATCATGTGACGGTTTTTGAAAAAGACCCGCTTCCGGGCGGGCTTCTGACCTATGGCATCCCGGAAATGAAGCTGCCGAAGCAGATCGTTGCCCGCCGCATTTCGCTTATGAAACGTGAGGGCATCGGATTCCGGACAAGCTGTTGTGTTGGGAAGCAGATCGGCCCAGAGGAATTGGCTGCGCAGTTTGACCTTGTGATCTTCTGCTGCGGCGCGCAGCAGCCGCGGCCGCTGCCGTTTGCCGAAACGGCTGGTGTTTTCTACGCGCTCGATTATCTGCGCGCCTCGGCGCAGTCGCTGCTTGAAAAAACAGAACCCGCCGTAACGGCGTCCGGCAGGCAGGTCGTGCTGGTCGGTGCGGGCGACAGCGCTTCAGACTGCATCTCCGTTGCGCTGCGGCAGGGCTGCCGGTCCATCACGCAGCTGATCCGCAAGCCGCGCACGGAGCAGACAGAAAAACGCGACCATGCGCACGAGGAGGCGGAGGCTGTCTTCGGCGCGGATATCCGGCGCTATGAGACGCAGATCGAACGGCTTGTCTGCGGCGATGACGGCTCTGTAAACGCGGTGATCCTGCAGGGGAGCGGCGAACAGCTGCCCTGCGATCTGCTGCTGCTTGCCTCCGGCTTTTCCGGGTGTGAACCGGCGTCTGTGGATGCGTATGAGGCTGTCCGGAAGACCGGCGTGCCGACTCTGACAGCAGGCGATATGGCGTCTGGCGTGTCGCTCGTCGTGCTGGCTATTGCCAGCGGCAAACAGGCCGCTGCGCAGGCGGACGCAAGTCTTATGGGCTACACCAATATTCTTTGAACACGATACGAAAGGATGTGCTTACTATGAACAGGAAAAGAAGTCTCGGTGTGATCGGGCTTGGACATGTGGGCGCGCACGTCGCGTATGCACTGGCTGTACAGGGCATTCGCCGCAATATGCAGCATCTCAAGGAACTATAAAAAAACGTTCAGACAGGAGGTTATGACGATGAACATCAGCATGACAAAAACAACGCATCCCGGCAAGCTGCCGCCCGCCGACCGGCTCGGCTTCGGCTCCGTATTCACGGACCATATGTTTCTGATGAATTATACAGACCGGGAGGGGTGGCACAACGCGCGCATCGTACCCTTCGGGCCGATCAGCATTTCTCCGGCGGCAAGCGTTCTGCATTACGGCACGGAGGTCTTCGAGGGACTGAAGGCGTACCGCCGCCCGGATGGAGCGGTGCAGCTGTTCAGACCCTGGGAAAACGTCGCACGGCTGAACCGCTCCTGCGACCGGCTGGGCCTGCCGCGCATCGATGAGCGCGACGGCCTGCAGGCGATCCGGGAGCTGGTAAAGATGGATGCCGCGTGGGTCCCGTCTGCACCCGGCACGTCGCTCTATATCCGCCCCTTCCTGTATTCGACAGACCCGACGCTTGCCCTGCATGGCGTGCATGAGGCGACATTTGCAATCATTCTGTCTCCGTCGGGAAGCTATTTCTCAGACGGCCTGAAGCCTGTGCCGATCATGGTCGAGACGGAGGACGTGCGTGCGGTGCGCGGCGGAACGGGCGAGGCCAAGTGCGGCGGCAACTACGCCGCAGCCAACCGCGCGGGCGATAAGGCGCTGGAAAAAGGCTGTTCGCAGGTCCTGTGGCTGGACGGCGTGGAGCGTAAATACGTGGAAGAGGGCGGCGGCATGAACGTCATGTTCAAGATCGCCGGAACCGTCGTCACGCCGATGCTGACAGGCTCGATTCTTCCGGGCATTACCAGAAAGTCCTGCATCGAGCTGCTGAAGAGCTGGGGCGTTCCGGTCGAGGAGCGGCTGCTCAGCGTGGACGAGCTGTTCGAGGCTGCCAAAAACGGCACGCTGGAGGAAGCGTGGTGCGTCGGCACCGCAGCCGTCATTTCGCCCATCGGGGAGCTGGCATGGAACGAAGAAACGTTCGAGGTCAACCAGAACCGGATCGGCGCGCTGTCACAGAGACTCTACGACGAGCTGACTGGCATCCAGTGGGGCACCCGGCCAGACCCCTTCGGCTGGACCTGCGTTGTATAACCGCAGACTGCCTTTTAAGAAAATGTAGGCCTGTGCCTTCAGGTACACGTGTCACAGCCGAAAAAGAACACCTGCTCCAGATGCGGCTGTGCGCCGCTCTTCGGATCCCGTTCCATACGGATCACATCGCGCATATATGTGCGCCAGCGTGCGCTGACAGGCGCGTCCTTCTGCACGGCAAGCGCTGTTTGCAGATCGTCACATTCGTAATATCCGAAAAGCGTATCGCCTGCCTGCCAGATCGAATAGTTCCGGATCCCGGCGCGCCGGAACATCTCCAGCATCTCCGGCCAGATCTCGTCATACCGCCTGCCGGAGCAGTTCCGGCAGGCGGTATTTTATCACGCGCCAGATACAGGAAAGCGCTGCCGGAAAGATGGGCAATTTCGCAGCGCAGGCAAGGAATACGGGAAAAAGCACCTGCGCGGACTGCTTCAGGGCGGTGCAGCTCCATGCAGAGCGGACTTTCCGGTGACTGTACCCTCCGGCAGCGAAATGCACAAATCTGCAAGGAAGAATTCTGTGCAAACAGAGATTGTGCTGCATGGATATTTTCAAAAAAGTCGCTATAATACAAATAAGAACGCTGCTCTCCATTCACCTGCCGAAAACGGAGGGGTATAATCAAACTGCGAATGGAACTTCGCAGAGATTACGAAGCAGGAGGAAAAACAATGAAAAAGAGTGTTTCAAAATGGATGGCATTGCTGCTTTCCGTCATTATGATCGTGATGTGCGCGGCGGGGTGCAGCAAGGCCCAGACGCAGGAGACCGCGACGGACGATACCACAGACGCGCCCGCGCAGGCAGCCGATACGCCTGCGCAGGCTGACGAACCGGAACAGACAGACGCGCCTGAGCAGGCTGAACCGGTCACCATCACGTTCTGGCATACCTACGGCGACAGCGAGGAAGCGCAGTTTCTGAACGTCGTTATGCCGCTTTGGGAATCGCTTCATCCCGAGATCAAGGTCGAGGCTGTCCGTCAGGACAGCAGCCAGTACCACCAGATGATCGTGACCTCCTTCGGCACCGGCATGAGCCCGGACGTGGCCCGTGTGGACATTGCCAATATTGCGGCCTATGCCAAGCAGGGCGGTCTGGCCGCGCTGAGCGATTACCCGGACTTCGCAGAGCTTTCCGCATCGTATCTGGATGCACCGCTTTCGACCAATCTCTATCAGGGCAAATATTACGGCCTGCCGCTGGATACCAACTGCAAGGCGGCCGTTGTCAACACCAACGTTCTCAAGGAGCTGGGGCTTGACGAGATCCCCGCTACCATGGAGGAGTTCATCGAGGCTGCCAAGACCCGCGGCACCTATTCCCTGAATGTGTCCGGCGTCGGCGACTGGGATATGTACCCGTATTTCTGGCTGTTCGGCGGCGTGCTGACCGACGACGGCTTCACCACGGCCAGCGGTTATCTGGACAGCGACGCCAGCATCGCAGCCATGCAGAAGATCGTGGAGCTGCACGACGAGAAGGTCCTTACCATCCGCGACGTGGACGGCTCCGTGGACGCATGGGACGGCATCAACAGCGAATACGCCATGTTCTTCGAAGGCCCGTGGTACTTCGGCTCCTATGAGGACAGCCTCTCCAAGGGCATCACCGCAGCGACCATTCCTACCTATGAAGGCCGCAGCGCGTCCGTGGTCGGCGGCGAGGATATCGCCGTGTTCGCCACCAGCGCGCACCCGGAGGCAGCCTATGAGTTTGCCAAGTTCATGACCTCCGAGGATGTGCAGCTTGCCATGCTCGAGGCCGGTCAGCTGCCGATCCTCAAGTCGCTGGTAAGCAGTGAGGCCGTCCAGAGCAACCCCGTCTGGTCTGTTTATATGCAGCAGATGGAATCGGCCAAGGCGCGCATTCCGTCCCCCAACAACTCCGCGATCCAGGAGATCTGGAGCGAAACGGTGACCAGCATCTTCGTCGATGGTGCGGATGTGGCGCAGGCGCTTCACGATGCGGCGGCTCGGATCGACGAGCAGCTCAGCTAAACCGCGTCTTACAGCAGGCCGCAGGACCCAACGGTTCTGCGGCCTTTTTAAGAAAGGAGGGGTATCCCTATGGTCTCTGCCGAAAAAGCCGGCCTGCGGGCTGGGCGGCCCGGCGCAGTCCGCAAGGGCGTGCGCGGCTGGATCACGGCACTGCCGTTTATCCTGCCGGGGCTGATCCTGGTGGCGGTGTTCGTGCTCTATCCGCTGCTGTTTACGATCCGTATCGCGCTGTCCGATTATCAGATCGTGCAGGGAAACATCACGTTTATCGGTCTTGAGAATTTCAAAAAGGTTCTGTCCGGCGGCTCCCGGTTCTGGTATGCCTATCGGAACAACTTCCTTTACGCGCTCGTGACCGTCCCGTTTATCCTGCTGGGCGGTATGCTGTTCGCGTATCTGATCAACAATCTCAAACGCGGACAGGGCGTCTTCCGCGTGGGCTTTTATCTGCCGGTCATCACCTCATGGGTCATCGTCAGTCTGGTGTTCCAGTATATGTTCAATAATTCCAACCGCGGGCTGATCAACTACATTCTCGTGGATGTGCTGCATATACTGGACGACTATGTGCCGTGGCTGCTGCGGGAGTGGTCCGGCAATGCGGCTATCTGGCTTATGGGCATCTGGAAAAACGTCGGCTGGTCCATGCTGATCTATCTGGCGGCGCTGCAGAGCATTCCAAAGGAGCGGTATGAGGCAGCGGAGCTGGACGGCGCGGGACTCTGGGCGAGATTCCGGTATATCACCATGCCGAGCCTGCGGCCCACGACCTTCTATGTCATGGTAAACATGATCATCGGTTCATTCAACGTTTTTATTCAGGTCATGATGCTGACCGGCGGCAATCCGAACGGCAAAACATCCACGCTGCAGTATCTGCTGTATGACAAGGCATTCAATCAGTTCGCCTTCGGCGAGGCTTCCGCCATCGGTATGATCTCCGCCGTGACCATCGTGATCCTGACGGTGATCCTGAACCGGACGCTGAAGCTGAACAGCACAGAACAGGAGGGATAGGCTTGAAACACGTCAAAAGCAAAAAAGGGTCGGAGCTTCTGGGCCAGATCCTGCTGTGGGCGCTGCTGATCGGTGCGCTGCTGGTCTTCTCTGTTCCGTTTTTCTTCATGATCAGCAATTCTTTCGAGGAATTCAGCTATGTGCTGCCATATCCGCCCAGACTGCTTCCGACCAGACTGGACTTTTCCGCGTATCAGCATATTCTGGAGCTGGAGATCTTTCCGACGGCGGTCTGGAACAGCGTCGTCAATACCTGTGTAACGGTCGTTCTTTCCGTATTCATCTCCACGCTCTCGGCCTACGGCTTCGCCCGTATCCTATTTCCGGGCCGGGACAAGCTCTTTGGAATTTATCTGTTTACGCTGATGATGCCGGGCTTTCTGAACATCATACCGCAGTTCCTGATCTTGAAGGGCATTCCGCTTCCGGGCCTGACAAACGGCCTGATCGGGACGCGCGCTGGTCTGATCCTGGTGTATGTGGCGACCAACGTCTGTGGGCATACGTTTTTTCTGCGGAATTTCTTCCGAAGCCTGCCGGATTCTCTGTCTGAATCGGTCATTATCGACGGCGGCGGACACGGCACGATCTTTTTCAAAATCATGCTGCCCCTCTCCAAGCCGGCGATCGGGACTATGACGATCTTCGCGTTTCAGGGCTTCTGGGAGGAGTATTTTACCGCCAAGGTGCTCGTTGGCGCGGATGAGAAAATGATGACGCTCCCGCTGCTGCTGCAGCGGCTCAACGGGCAGTACGCCACGCGCTGGGAGTGGGTCTTTGCCGCGTCGATCCTTGCGCTGCTCCCGGTCGTCGCGCTGTTTATTCTGTTCCAGCGAAAAATGGTCGTCGGCGGCCTGACACAGGGGGCGGTAAAGGGATGAAGCTGACCTGTGAATTTGACCGCGCGCAGTATCTGACCGGGCAGGAGGTACGGCTCAGCCTGCCGGAGGGCGTGAACGCGCCGTGCGTATGTGTATACCGGCTGGAAACGCCCGTTGACTGCTCCGTGCGCCAAAACGGGAGGACGCTGATCCTGCCACCGCTGCCGATTGGCAGCTACGGAGTCGCCGTAGAAGTCGGCTCTGCACAGTGGGAGGGTGCGTTCGACGTTGTGGAGGATTCCCGTCAGGTGACACGGTACGCTTTTTTATCGGATTTTACCTCCGCGGACACCGAAACGCAGGACGTGGACTGGATCCGGCGGCTGCATTTTAACGCCGTGCAGTTTTATGACTGGATGTACCGCCACGATATGCTGCTGCCGCCGCAGGAGCGGTATCTCGATCCCATGGGCAGGGAAACCGACCTTGCCGCGATCCGCGCGAAGATCGCCGCCTGCAAGGCCGCCGGGATCCGGCCCATTGCCTACGGCGCTGTCTATGCCGCTGCAAAGGAGCTGTTTGCAGAGCACCCGGAATGGGCCATGTATACCATGGACGGGCAGGCGATGACCTTCGCCGGGTGGCTCTATTACATGAATATCGCGCCAAGCTGCGGCTGGTCGGAGCATATTCTGGCAGAATTCCGAAAGGCCGTCGCCTTTGGCTTTTCCGGGATCCATATGGACACCTACGGCTTTCCAAAGCAGGTCTGGGACGCGGAGCGGCGCCCGGTCGAGCTGACCGACGCGCTTCCGAAGCTGATCGACCGGGCAGCGGAGGCAGTTCGAACAGAAAATCCCGCCGCCGGTGTGATCTTCAACGCCGTCAACAACTGGCCAATGGAGGCGGTAGCCGGAACGAAGCAGGACGCAGTCTACATTGAGGTCTGGCCGCCGAACGACCGCTATTGCGATCTGTATACGCTGATCCGGGAGGCGCGGCTGTGCTCCGGAAAGCAGGTGGTGCTCGCAGCGTATCTGCATCCGTTCCAGCAGGCGGACACGGACGGCGCGGAACGGGCGTTCCGCCTGTCCTGGGCCGCGATCAGCGCTGCCGGCGGCACACAGCTGATGCTGGGCGAAAATAAAGCCGCCCTGCAGGACAGCTACTATGCAAACTACGCTTCTCTCCGAGCAGCCTTTTTGCCCGTCGTGCAGCGGTACTGCGATTTTCTGGTGCGCTATGCCGCGCTTTTGTATCTGGATGCCGGCATGGACATCGGCCGCACCGCGGCCGGTGGGATCAATGAGGATATTCAGTTCGAAGCGGAGGACTGTGCTTTTTCCACGGACGCGCAGGCGGATACCGTCTGGAGCATGATCCGGGAAAGCGGGAACCGCCTGAACATTCAGCTTGTCAACCTGCGCGGGAACAACGCGCGCTGGAACGAGGCAAAGGCCGCGCCGCAGGCCGCGGAGAATATCCGGATCCAGGTGCGGCTCGACCGGCCGGTCGCCGGTGCGTTTGCCGCTTCGCCGGACGGCGAAAGTCTGTGCGCGGAGCGTCTGCCGCTGACCTGCCGGCAGACACCGCAGGGCCGGATCTATACGGCTGAGCTTGCGCGGCTGGACTATTGGACCGCAGTCTGGTTCACAATGGGGGATGAAGTATGCTGATATCCTACAATGCAGATCTGCTCCCGAAGGTGCGGATGCTGGGACAGATCCGGTATAACGAGCCGTGGATCCATTTTTCCCGCTGCATCAACGAGTGGGTCCTGTATGTAATCCGGGACGGGAATCTGTATTTGCAGGAGGACGGCATTCGGTATCACCTGAGCGCGGGAGATTTCTTCCTGCTGGAGCCGGGGCTGCCGCATGAGGGCTATCAAAAGGCCGCCTGCGACTATTATTACGCGCATTTCACGCATCCCGATATGCACCGGGCTGCAGACGACCGGCAGGCGATGGCGCTGCTGGCGGAAAAACGGCGGAAAAGTCTGGTCGGCTATAATCTGGATGCCTGTGATCCCACGGCTCCGGAGACCTGCCTGCCGAAGCAGTTTCATCTGACCGGCGGAGAATTCAAATCTCAGCTACATACGGCAGTGGAGTGCTACGACAGCCGGGAGGACGACTATAAGCGCCGGGCGTCCGCTCTGCTGCACAGCTTTCTGCTTCAGACGGCGCACGAGCATCTGCTTGCCAAAAACAGCGCACAGGGACGGAAGATCCGAAAGTCCGACGTGATCGCGGAGCAGCTTCTGCGCTATCTGAATCAGAACTATACCAGGCGTCTGACCAGCCGGGAGATTGAGGAACTGTTCGAGGGAAACTTCGATTATCTGAACCGGGTGTTTTCCTCTCTGACCGGCTCGCCGGTGTTTGCCTATCTCAACATTTTGCGGATCAACAACGCAAAGCAGCTGATCTCCACGACCGATCTGCCGTTTTCGGAGATCGCGTATCTGGTCGGGATCGAGGATCGATACTATTTTTCCAAGCTGTTTCGAAAAATGACCGGCATGAGTCCGACGGAATACTACAAGGAGGTCAGAAGCTGATACGATGCAGGAGCGAAAAGAAGAAAATGCAATGTGTGCGGCATGGTGGAAGGAGCGGGTATTTTACCAGATCTATCCGCGCAGCTTTCAGGATTCCAACGGCGACGGGATCGGGGATATCCCCGGCATCATTTCCCGGCTGGATTATCTGAAATGGCTGGGCGTCGGCGCGGTCTGGCTGTGCCCAGTGTATGATTCTCCGAATGCGGACATGGGATATGATATCCGTGATTACGAAAAAATCATGTCCGAATTTGGGACAATGGAGGATTTTGATACGCTTCTGCGGGAAATGCACAAGCGGGACATCAAGCTGGTGATGGATCTTGTTGTGAATCACTCCTCCGATGAACACCCGTGGTTCGTGGAATCGCGAAAGAGCTTGGACAATCCCTACCGGGATTACTATATCTGGCGCGACGGCAAAAACGGAAAGGAGCCGAACAACTGGTCGTCCTTCTTTACGCCGTCGGCATGGAGCTACGATGAGAAAACCGGCCAATGGTACCTGCATCTGTTCAGTGAAAAGCAGCCGGATCTGAACTGGGAGAATCCAAAGCTCCGGGAGGCGGTCTATGCCATGATGAATCGCTGGTTTGACCGCGGCGTAGACGGCTTCCGGATGGATGTGATCAGCCTGACTGCAAAGGCGCCCGGTCTGCCGGACGGGCAGGGAGACGGGTATGTGTTCGCGCCGGAGCAGTTTGCATTTCAGCCGAAGCTGCACGAGTATCTGCGGGAAATGCGCCGCCGCTGCTTTGACGGGAGAGACTGTATGTGCGTGGGCGAAACGACCTTTGTAACGCCGGAGAATGCAAACTCCGTTGTCGGCGACGGCCGGGAGCTGGATCTGCTGTTCCAGTTCGATTTTATGGATCTCGACGGCCGGGACGGCAAATGGAATGTGATCCCGTTCGACCTGAGAAAATTCAAGCAGCTTCTCGTGCGCTGGCAGAAGGCAATCGACTGGAACACCCTGTTCTGGGGCAACCACGATCAGCCGCGGGCGGTGTCGCGGTTTGGCTCCGACGCTTCGCAGGCGCTGCGCGTCCGGAGTGCGAAGATGCTGGCGGCGGCCATGTATCTGCTGCGCGGAACGCCGTTTTTGTATCAGGGCGAGGAGATCGGTATGACAAATTTCCCGTTCCGGGACGAGACGCAGCTCCGCGATGTGGAGAGCCTCAATCTGCTCGCGCAGGCCCGGAAGGACGGACGGGAAGCCTGGGCGTGGAACGGCATCCGCAAAAAAGGCCGCGACAACGCGCGTACGCCCATGCAGTGGGATGCTTCCGCCAACGCGGGCTTCACAGCCGGAACGCCGTGGATCGATGTGAATCCGAACTACCGGCAGATCAACGTGCACGAAGCGCAGGCAGACCCGGATTCGATCCTGCACTTCTACCGGAGGCTGCTGGCGCTGCGGCAGGGCTCGGATGCGCTGCGCAGCGGGACGTTCCGCCTGCTCCTGCCGGAGCACCCGCAGCTTCTCGCTTATGAACGCGCCTGCGGCGAAGAACGGATCCGCGTATGCTGCAATTTCAGCGGCGCGCCTGCCGTGCTCCCGTCGGAAATACAGGGAGACTGCCTCCTCTGCGACGGCGTCGAGAATGGCCGGATGGAGCCATACGGTCTATTTTGTGTGCAGCTTCTGCACCACTGATCGTCTCTGCGCAAACCAGGATCTGCATACGAAAAAACACAAAAAGCGGCGGAGAGGATGCCACGCATATCCTCTCCGCCGCTTTTCAATAATCAAAGATTTCAGAACGCGGGCTGCTTATCACAGAGCCGATGCAAGTTACAACAAAGGATGGTCGCAAGCGAAATGGCAATCTAGCAACCTCCCGGCAAATAGATTCTAAAACCAGTATAAGTGACATTGATCAAATAGGGAGGGTTAGTGTTCTTGATGACCATACCCTCCACCCGATAAAATAACAGAAAACCTACGACGGGACCGCCTCACGGCGTGGAATGCTATAATCAAAGAGTAATGGCTGTGCGGAACTTTGCTGTTGACATTTCAACATCCATGTGGTATAGTCCGAAAGTTGAGATTTCAACAAAAGCATTCGTGAGGGAGGAGCGCAGCCATGCAGGAGCGATTTGAGACGTTTACGGTTTTGA
>ENA-UEQO01001114-UEQO01001114.1-human-gut-metagenome-genome-assembly--contig:-NODE-1114-length-29077-cov-10.938552_pt1 | contig 29077 bp, 43 predicted proteins | sample MGYA00242938_ERZ507940 | MGnify/ENA primary metagenome ERZ507940 (study PRJEB26167, sample SAMN06115517) | human gut metagenome | host: Homo sapiens | place: China:Chongqing | collected 2014-12-03... | reverse complement strand
GTATTGGTAGTACCTTTGAAAAAAGAGCCGGAAAGGTGACGCTTCCCGACTCCGCTTCTCTAAAAAAGGATCTGATTTATGGTAAAATATATACGTAATCAGCCCTGGATGGTGGGTTACATCGTCGGATGGTATTGGTAGTACCTTTGAAAAAAGAGCCGGAAAGGTGACGCTTCCCGACTCCGCTTCTCTAAAAAAGGATCTGATTGCTGTACTTAATTACGATCGACGACCTGAATGAAGGTCGGATGGATACGATATGTGGTTCCTTTGTAATTGATGTTTACGTAATCGTATTTAAACATGTCCGGTCCTTCTTCTTCATACCAAATGTTCGGCGCAGTCTGATTTCCGCCGATGGATGCTGTGGGCTCGGCAGTCAGGTCCTGCCATTCTCCACACAAACAGGCATAGATGTGTTTCAAGGTATCACCTCCTTTCAGCTTTGATTGTAGCACGAAGGAAGGAGGTGAGAGTAATGGACAGAAAATACCAGAAGGATAAAGAGGGGAAGCCGTTCTGGAAGAGCAGAAACAGCAGGGTGCTGTTGCAGGCAAGGAATTTTTACAGAATGACATAAAAGAAGGTGAGCAAGATGGCTAGAGAATATCTGGATGGGCCATACATATCACAGGTTGCATGGGAATGTGTGAAGTTCTATCAAAATCCAGAAAATATCAGAGCCTTCCATGAATGGCTGTCTAAAAAAGAAAAGGGAATGGGATAGGAAATGAGTGAAATGCCAAAGCAAGCCATAACTGTAAAGAAGGTGGGGGAGACCTCTGCCTCGTGTCTGCCTAAATACTCAAATTGGGAAATGAAGACAGAATTCCGCGTAAAAAAGACCGGCGCAAAGGAACCTTCCCTTAAGGTTCGCGGCACCGGCCGATTATTTGTTGAAGCAGAGCTAGAAATCTAAGGCTTTACGAATGTATTCTTCATAGGCTTTTTCTTCCATTTCATGCCATGACGAGAAAGAGGTAGATGCTCTTACATATTCGTCAAATTTATCATCAGGAATGGCTTTGAAATCGTCTATGGTCTCCACCTTGAAACCGCTTTTAGAAAAGAACTCATCAATAGAGGCTGCGTTCGTATATTTTTGCATGAAGCCAGGAGAATAGAGTTCACCAAATGAAATCGTTTTCTTTCTGGATAGATCATTTAGGTTTCGGCGGAGTTTCTCCAACCCGGAAAAATTTTTGATCATAAATTTCACCACCTTTCTGATTCAAGTATAGCAGGAAGTAGGGGGACGGGAGGTGACAAAATGGTGGATACGCTTGGAAGAACCATTTTAATTATGGAAGACAGTCGAAAACAAATTATAAAGCTTTTCAATGAGACAAAAGAAGAATCGATCCGGTCCTCTCTTATGGATGAGATCTTACGGATCGATTATTCGGTGGAGAAGCTGGAACTGCAAAGAAAGCTACTTCAACTTCCCAATCTTTTTTAGGTACATCTGACAATATGCTGTTCCGTTTAATGGGCATGCTTCATTTTCACAGGATCCAGGCAAAAGTTTTCGCCCTCTTAAGCCTTCAATCCTGTATTCAAGAAGCGTTATTCTTTCTTCTTTTCCTGTTTTGGGACAGACGTCAGATATAAAAATTTTATTTTCAGTGGTCACTATTTCACCTCCTTTCAGTTCTGATTGCAGCAGAAATGAGGAAGGTAAGAGTCAATGAATGAAAAATCAAAGAAAGGTATGGCAGCAAGGAGGTGTGAGAGATGGAGGCGAAAAAAAGCCCGCCGGAAAGGCGGGGAACTGACAGGGCGGAGGTCATCGCTGTGATTATGACGAAGTCTCTGACCGGAAAGGGGACGGATGATGATCCTTACCGTATCGTTCGTCAATACTGGGCGCTCGATGGCCGGCTCATGTGGACGGATGATCCGACGGCTTCTCCGGTGAGATGACTTGGCGAGCGGCGGACAGCCTGCGGTACATGAGGATGAAATATTGCAGGGCTTCGATAAAGTTTTTCAGGTCTTGCAGCGTGTATCCCGGATGTTTAGGGATGAGGTGGGTAAAGTCGTTTCCCAGGTAGGTATTTGCAAGGGCCAGTAGCTGGACATCCTGAATGTCCAGATTATCTATGACCTGTTTCAGCGTTTCCTTTTCGATTTTATCTTTCTGATCTGGAGACTTCTCAGCTGCGAATTGTTTGATGAGAGCTTCAACGGCTTTTCTCATTCCCATCCCGGATAGTTCATCGAGTCCAAGGGATTCAGCAGTGAGAGCCTGTTTGTATATTTTCGCGAAGCGTGGATAGGTGCTTTCGATGCCGCTGTCCAGATGAAATTCCCGCTTTTCCGGATATATGTGGTAGTTTCCAAGTTCGTCAAATTCGACACAGGATATTTGCCGGCAGTGGGGGCATAGTAGAAGAACTGCACTTTGATGGTCAAATCCGAAGTTTTTGTTTCTCCACTGATAGTAAGCTGCTTCTTCGAAATAAACAATGGCGGAACATCTGGGGCATATGTTTGGAATCTGCACGATGGTTTCATTCATGGCGTTGGGAAAGCAGTGAATGGTTTGATAAGACATGATTTATCACCTCTTTATTAATTATAGCAGAGGACAAAGGGTGGGGAGGTGTGAGCTGAGAAATGGAAAAGGAATGGAGAAATTAAAGGGAGTATTTCATGAAGACGCTGCATCTATTGTCAAAAGAAAGGAGGAGCACCATGTTTATTTCAGTAACGAACGAAGACGGTACCCGGACATTTGCGGCAGAGCTTGCGGAAATCTTTATGGAAACAGACCGCGTCCACTACTCGGGGACTCCCTTGCTTCGTATTTACGGAAAACATGAGGATGGGTACTGCATCGCCAAATTTAAATCGGGCACGGCTTGCAAAGCAGCCATGGATTAGGTGGTTCAGGCGATGAACTCCGGGGTTTGCTGCGTAGAGTTTGCAGTGGACAGTGTTTTCACGGGGTGAGGAGGGACAATAAACACCCGGAAGACTGTACATTTCCATATTGCCGGCATCGGCAATATGGTCAGCAAAAAGGAGGAAAAGAAGAATGGCAACAAAAGCACAGCATAAGGCGGCCACGCTGGAAATGATGGCGGTCATCAACCGTAACGCAGACAGAGTCCGGGCTTACCGGGAAGCTGCGGAAGCGGAGTATCTGAGGAAAAAAGAAGAGGAAGCAGCTGATCGGGCGCTCCGGAGGGAAGTAACGCTCCTGGTCATCGCGTCCCTGCTGATGATTATCGGACTCTTGCTTGTGACGGAATACTTCCATCAGGAAGAGCTTTCTCTGATTGAGAATGCCAGGATGGTCGCTATGGGGAGGGATTTCTGATGAAAAAGAAAGCGCTTTACCTTCCCGTAGAGCTGAAGCAGCTTGAAAAAGAGCTGACGATGATCCAGGACGGACATCCCCGTGTCCAGCTGTCCTTGTTTATCGAGTATCGGGATGCCGGGGAGAAGAAGCACCTATGGATCTATCCCCGCCGTGCCGATCGTGATGAGGACTGACCATGAACCATCACAGAAAGAAGTGCTGCATATGCGGCCGTTCCATCATCCCCGGTGCGGAGATGTGGATCGAGAAGGAAGGAAAGGTACGGCCGTGCCACCGTGACTGCGGGATCCCGAAGGCAAAAGCACGGCCTGAAGTTCACCTGGAATGGAAGTATTCAAGGAGGATGAAATCATGAAAATGACACTGGCCCGGGAAAATTTCCCGCTGTTAGACAAGTTCTCCATTACACCGGAGGAAGCTGCGATTCTTTGCTCTGTCGGACTTGCGCAGGTATATGACTGGGCTAAAAATGACAGATCCTTCCCGTGTTTTGCTGTAGGAGCTAAAACGGTAATTCCGCTGGATGCGTTGAAAGAATGGATCAACACGAGAGGGAAGAACCGGATCGGAATCATCAACCGGTCTTCTATGGTGGCGGACATCGTGGAAGAAAAAAGGAAGTCCCGGAAGGGGCTATGAAAGGAGGTGAAAAAACATGGAAAGTACAAAAGAAAGTTTCCGCAAGCGGGCAAAAATAATGGAAGAGATGATCTATGGCGATATGACTGCATACATCATGGCGGCGACAAACGGAAAAGAAGCTTCTTGTTCAGCGCAAGGGCATAACTTCGATACGTTGGCCTTAATAACAGAACTTATGAAGTCTCTTTTCCCGAATCCTGCGCATTTGAAGGATATGGCTCAAGTCCTTTATTTGACTCTTCGAGAAGAAGCAGAAAAAAGCCCCGCTGATCTTGCACATCAGCAGGGCGAGGTAAGGAAATCCGAAAGAAATCCTTATAGACATTGTACCACGAGGAGGGGGAAATAACATGCAGTATTGTGAGTTGATTCTTTCTGCAGATGCTTCCAGGGAAGACTGGATGCGTGCACGAATGAAAGGAATCGGGGGTTCTGATGCAGGTTCCATCCTTGGATTAAATCATTGGAAGTCTTCGGTCACTCTTTGGGCAGAGAAAACAAAGAGAATCCAGCCGGATGATATTTCCGGAAGTATGGCAGTTGAGGCCGGCACAAGATTGGAGCCGGTTGTAGCGCAGTGGTTTGCTGATGAAACGGGGAAGAAAGTACAGCGCCGCGGAACGCTCCGCAGCATTTCTCATCCTTTTATGTTGGCAAATGTGGACAGATGGATTCCGAAAGAGAAAGTTGGTCTTGAAATAAAAACTACGAATGCCTTTTCTGCGAAGGAGTGGGATGGGGATGAGATTCCTTCTTCTTACTATGCGCAGTGTCTACACTACATGGCGGTGACAGGTGCTCCGTACTGGTACATTGCGGTTCTTATCGGCGGGCAGGATTTTCGTTGGAAGACGATTCCAAGGAATGAGGAGGACATCAAGCTTCTCATGAATGAGGAAGCTGAGTTCTGGAAGCATGTGCAGGACGGTACTATGCCAGATCATATTGATGGAAGTGACAGTACCACCCACACGCTTTCCCGGTTATACAGCGGGAGTGATGAGAGAATTCTGGATATTACGGAAGCTGCTTCCGATATCCTGGATAAATATGATGAGCTGACAGAACAGAAAAAGAAAATCGATGCCTCTATACAGGAATGCAAAAACGGAATCATGGCTCTCATGGGAGAATCGGAAACTGGGACAATCAGCGGGAGGAAAGTGACCTGGAAGAGAGGCAATCCGCGAGAAACAGTTTCCCTTTCGGAAATCAAAAAGAAATCTCCGGATACCTATGCAGCACTTAAAGAAAAGGGATTTGTAAAGGTATCCGCAGCTTCCCGAATATTCAGAATCTGGTGATCGTTATGATACCTGATTTCAATAAGCTCAAAATCGGAGACCGCGTCCTTATTTGTGATGGCGCAGGGAGTCCTTTAAAAACGGGGGTGGTTATGGATAAGGTACATGAATTGCCAGGGGTTCAGACGGTACTCGTAAATATCGGAGGCGGTGCTCAGCGCTGCTTCCGTTATGTATCGATTCATAGGTTAAGGAATGCCGATTAATTCGGAAGAAAGGAGAAATATTATGAATATCAAAAACGGACTTGTTCAGCAAAAAAGCGGTATGCCGGAAAACCCGGCAAAGTCGCTCCAGCGAATCATCTCAAGCAAAGGGATGGAAGCACAGCTTCGTGCAGCACTTCCGTCAGTCATTACTCCGGAGCGCTTTATTCGTCTTGTATTGACTGCTATCAGTACAACTCCGAAGCTTGCGAAATGTACGCAGAAGAGTTTTTTCGGAGCTATTTTTCAGGCGGCACAGCTGGGATTGGAACCGAACACTCCGACAGGGCAGGCGTATCTCATCCCATATAAGGATCAGTGTCAATTTGTCATCGGATACCGTGGACAAATTCAGCTGGCTTATCGCTCGGGAGAGATTACAGATATCAGTGCACATGTAGTCTACGAGAATGATGCTTTTGATTATGAGCTGGGACTTACTCCGAAACTGGTCCATAAGCCTGTATTTGATGGGAATCGCGGAAATCCTGTCGCGGTATATGCGGTTTATCATACGAAAAAAGGCGGATATGGCATGGAGGTCATGGGATGGGAAGAAGCTGTTGAGTTTGGGAAAAGAAAGAGTATGTCTTTTGGAAAGGGACCATGGCAGACTGATCCGGAGGAGATGGCGAAAAAGACTGTGGTAAAGAAGCTGCTGAAATATGCACCGATTTCAGCAGACTTTGCCAGGGCAATGGCTGCTGATGAGACAGTCAAGAATTTTGATCCTTCTGTCGATAAGCCTGCCGATTTACTGGACGAGGAGAATGTGCTTACTATCGACACTGAAATCCAACAGGATCAGTCTGAGCAGATTCACGATGTTCCGGAAGATAAGCCAATGAATGAAGAGCTTCCTATGGATCATCCGGAAGCATCCGATGTGATGTAAGAGGCGCATTATGGCGAGACCGACAAAACAAGGGCTTGATTACTTTCCTTTGGATGTCGGATTTCTCAGGGATTCAAAAATTCGGAGGATGATGAGGGCAAATGGCCAGTCCATCCCCGTACTAGTCAGTCTGCTATGTACGATCTATCGAGATGACGGGTTTTACATGCGGTGGACAGAGGACCAGCCTTTTCTGGTGGCCGACGAGCTTGGTATCAGCGAGGGCGCAGTTACGGAGATTGCCCAAAAGGCGATTCAGGTGGATTTCTTCGACTCTGACATATTCAACAACTACAGGATTCTTACTTCGCGGGGGATTCAGAAGAGGTATTTCTCTTCAACCTCGCGAAAAAAGGAGGTCCTGGTCCCTAGGGAAATTCTGCTCATTGACGTTTCTGCATGCAATAACTTGGTTTTTGTAGACATAAACTCGGTTTCTGCATGCAATAATCCACAAAGCAAAGTAAAGGAAAGTAAAGGAAAGAAAAGTAAAAACATAGGAGAAACGGTACGTATGGCAGGGGCTGTTTCTGCAGCTGTCATTAATGAATGCAGAATTTTTTTGGGAGGGGATGTAAATTCTTCTCATTTTGTGGAATTGGCAAAAATGGTGAAGGTTCATGGTGAGAACCGAGTCATTGAAGCTATGCATGTTGCTTTGAAGCGTGGAAACCGGAGACTTGCTTATGCGGAGGGAATATTACGGAACTGGAGGAAAGATGGATATGACGGAAGTCAATCTCCTGATCGAGCAATTGAGGAAAAACGGAGAACAGGCGCAGGAGACGTTGAAAGGTACAGAAACATCACAGGTCTCTGATAGGGGATGGACAAAACGATTGGAACGTTCAGGGATTTATCGCCGCTTTTGGAAATGTTCCTTTGATGAGATGGACGGGAGCAGAATGAATCCGGAAATTCGCAAGGAGTTTGACCGGGTAAAGAATTATGCAGCACATTTTCATGATTACGAGAAAAAAGGAATCGGTCTGATCCTCATCGGTCCTGTAGGAACAATGAAGACGAGCCTGGCAGTGGCAGTAGGGCAGAATCTGCTGAAGCGCGGAAAGAGTGTGATGTTCATTCCTATGGCGGAGCTTTTCGATAATCTGATTCGTATGAGCAGGCAGAAGGATCCAACAGAGTTCATGAGGTTTGAGAATCGACTGAAAGAAACATCTTTGCTGATTTTGGACGATCTTGGAACAGAATATCCAGGAGATTGGATTCGCAACAAAGTAGACGCAATCATATCGTACAGATACAACAATTTGAAACCAATCTGTATTACGACAAATCTTCTCCCCGGTGAGCTTGAATCCCGTTACAGGGAGCGTGTCTATGATCGTTTGAAAGGATCATCTATCGTTGTCAGCGTAGCTGCAGGAAGTCAGCGCAGGGTACCGGAAGAAATTTACTGAAAATACAGGAGGGAAAAATGCAAAACAATCACTGTGAATTCATAGGGAACCTCGGAAGGGATCCAGAAATCAAGATGACACCTGGCGGGCATGTCTATGCGCGCTTTTCTTTAGCGGTAAGCAGAAAATTTGACGGAAAGGAATATACCGATTGGGTTCCGGTAATAGCCTGGGGAGATATGGCAGAAGCTGCAGGAAACAAGTTTTCCAAGGGGATGAGAATCAAGATTATAGGCCGTTTCACGAGCAGCAGTTATATAGGAAAGGATGGGAAGAAGCGGTATTCCCATGAAATTACAGCAGAGGCCTTTTTTCTCCCGGTATACAAGAATGATAGTGAGAATCATGGGGCACAGCAGGAAGTACCATCCCGGGCAAAGGAATCGGATCAGCCGCAGGGAAAGGGAGATTTCCAGCAGTATGGAGTAGTTTCTGATCCGTATGAGGATGTACCTTTCTGACAGAAGTCTGGGGAAGAAGGAGAAAATCAATGAGCAAAGCATCAAGAGATAAAGGTAAACGGGGAGAAAGGATGTGGGCAGCGGTCTGTAGGGAACACGGGTTCACGGATGCCAGACGCGCAGCGCAGTACAGCGGACTGGAAGGCCAGGCTGCTGACGTGGTAGGAGTGCCGGGTGTGCACATGGAGGTAAAATTTGTGGAGCATCTCAATTTACGGGATGCAATGGATCAGAGCCTGCGGGATGCAGCTTCTGCCGGTCATAATGAAATTTCTATTGTTGCGCATAAAAAAAGTAATTGCGGATGGTTGGTGACTATGACAGCAGACGACTTTTTCCGGCTTTATCAGTCCTATTACACGGACATGATTTTGGAAGAAATGAAGGAGGAACATCATGGCAAAAGACGGCATGAAGCGGAGAGTGTTCTTCGGAAGTGATCCAACGTATGCAGCAGTATTAGGACGATTCAATCGGGAAGCAAGAGAAGCCAGGAAAAAGGATGAAGCAATGAAACCTTTCCGGGTGATTGCTACTGTTGTGAAGATCATCAAAATTGCAGGGTATCGAATCGTTGGGGATTTAAAGATACAGAATGTTAAGACCGGAGAAACCTATATCAGCCGGCATGTAAGAAAGGAAGAATGATTGATATGGAATACAAATATCAGAAACAGGCGGAAATTGGTATAGAGCGGATCCGAAATGCAAACAATCTGCAGGACAGATTGGTAGGCAGACTGCACACGAAGAACTGTGCTGAATCGGAAGAAGAGTGGATAAAAACAATACATGTTACAGCTGACTGTATTCAGGTGACGTTGAATGAGATGCAAAGTGCTTTAAAAAAGTTAAAGGGTGCTGTTGCAAAAATTGAAAATCCGGGGAAGGAGGATGAACATGGAGTATGAATTTGCCAGGGAATTTCTGGAATCCGTACGGAAGAAACAGTACCGGGTTCAGAGAATGGAAGAAGCCTTGGCGGAGAGTAGGGCCCGGGCCGAGTCTGTGTCTGGGGTGCAGATCGGGGAGAAAGTACAATCCTCTGGACGAATCGGAATAGACGCAACACTGGCAGCTATCGAAGAAGAGGCAGAACGTCTTGAAGAAGCAAAGAAAGAATTGGAAGTCGAGATAGGTAAAGCGGCTGAGCTGGTGAATCTTGTACGTGACGATGAATCCGTCTGGCACGTTTTGTGGGAGAGATACATAGTAGGGGCATCGTGGGGAACTGTAGCGAAAAGAACCTCCTATGGAGAAAGGACCGTATTTCGTCTTGCTGATCGAGGGTTCCGTCTTATTGATGAAAGATGGCAGTTCATGGCAGTTCGTGGCAGTTAAAAAAGTGTTATACTGTATAAAAGAAATTCGCTAATACGAGTAGTGATTTCATATTTCTTCCTAAAGAAGGCCGTCCGTAGTGGGCGGCTTTTGTTATGGAAAAGTGAGGTGGTAGAGATGTATGGAAAAGAAACTCACGGTAAAACAGCAGAGGTTCGTAGCGGCCTACATCGAAACCGGAAATGCCGCTGAATCTGCAAGAAGAGCAGGATATAAGCCTAAAAATGCCGATGTTACCGGTAGGGAAAACTTACGGAAACCTACGGTAAAGAAAGCAATAGCTGATAGGCTGAAACGCTTGGAAGAATCGCGTATAGCCGATGCCCGGGAGGTACTTATTCATCTTACATCCGCAATGCGGGGAGAAATTGACGAAGAAATCATAGTCTGCGAGGGCCTGGGCGGGGGTGTGACCGAGGCAAGAAAGATGAAAAAGCAGATATCGGCACATGACAGGCTGCGTGCGGCGGAGCTGCTCATGAAACGCTACGGCCTTACTTTGTCTGATATTGAAAAGGAAGAAAAGCAGGCTAAAATCGAGGCCCTGAAGAAAGATACAAAGGACGATCCTGCGGGGGAGGGCGTAATCATAACCGGGGAGGATGACATACTTGAATAAGATTTATCTTCCGTCCGTGATCGGACGCGGGTACCGTGATTTCTGGAATTTCAAAGGACGGTACCGGATCTGCAAAGGCAGCCGCGCGAGCAAGAAGAGCAAGACAACCGCGCTGTGGATCATCTTCAATATGATGAAATATCCCGCCGCAAATACACTGGTTGCCCGGAAAACATTCCGTACGCTTCTTAATTCGTGCTATTCGGATCTTTGCTGGGCTATCCAGCGTCTGGGAGCAGCAGCTTACTGGAAGTGCACAAAAAGCCCGCTGGAGATTACATATAAGCCCACAGGGCAGAAAATCCTTTTCGTGGGTATGGACGATCCGCTGAAGGTCACCTCAATCAGCGTGCCCAACGGGGTGCTGTGCTGGCTGTGGATAGAAGAAGCCTATGAGATCACGTCAGAGGATGCATTCAACCGGCTTGATGAGTCAATCCGCGGATGGCTTCCGGAAGGGCTGTTTACCCAGGTTACACTTACATTCAATCCGTGGAGTGACCGCTGCTGGATAAAGAAAAGGTTCTTCGATGAACCGGATGAAAATGTCCTGGCAAAGACAACAAACTACATGTGCAATGAATTCCTTTCTTCCGCCGATCTTGCCCTCTTTGAGGCTATGAAAAAGAATCCGAAGCGCTACCGTGTTGCCGGTCTGGGAGAATGGGGCGTTGTTGAGGGGCTTGTCTACGACAACTGGGAGGAAAAAGCATTTAATATCGATGAGGTCCGGAGACTGCCGGGCATCCGGTCGGCGTTCGGCCTGGACTTCGGCTTTACAAATGATCCGACGGCCTTTTTCTGCGGATTGGTAGACCGAGGGGCCCGGATCCTTTATGTTTTCGATGAAATCTACGAGCGGGGAATGACGAACCATGAGATATACCGGGCTATCTACGAAAAAGGATACGGAAAAGAAAGAATAATTGCCGACAGCGCAGAGCCGAAGAGCATTGAAGAGCTGCGGCAGGACGGGCTGGAACGAATACGGAAAAGCCGAAAGGGAAAGGACAGTATACTTCACGGGATCCAGCTGATCCAGCAGTTTAAAATCTATGTACATCCTCGGTGTGCGAATTTCCTGACGGAGATCAGCACATACCAGTGGGATACAGACCGGCAGAGCGGCCGGCCTATCAATAATCCCGTGGATTTCAATAACCATCTGATGGACGCCATGCGCTACGCAGTCATGGATGCTGTCCAGGACGATGGTTTTTCTTTTGCATAATAGGAGGAAGAATATGATAGGTCTTGGAGCTCTGTGGAATCGGATCATCCTGCGGGGAAGCCAGTCCGGAATGACAGAGCTTGAATTTCTGGAAACGGAGATTGTACGCTGGCTGCACAGTAAAGCACGCGCAGATATGCTGATCGGGCACAGCTACTACAAAGGCGCGCAGGATATTCTGGAAAAGGAGAGAATCATCATCGGAGAGCACGGCGGGAAACAGGCTGTGCACAATCTGCCGAACGCGCGGATTGTAGATAATCAGTTTGCGAAGCTTGTTGACCAGAAAGCAAACTACCTTCTTTCCAAAAAATTGGACGTTAAACCGGCGGACGGTGCGAATGCGGCCTATGTTGATGCGCTGGCATCTGTTTTCGGAGCCGGATTCTGCCGGCAGCTTAAAAACGTGGGAAAGGATTCCCTGAAAGGCGGAATATGCTGGCTGTATCCTTTTGTGGATGACGGGGGAAATCTTCGTTTCAAGGGATTCCCGGCATACCAGGTGCTGCCGTTCTGGCGGGATGATGAGCATACGGTGCTTGATGCAGCCGCTCGTGTTTACACGGTGACTGTATATGAAGGCCGGACTATAAAGCCCGTCATAAAGGTGGAGTACTACACCGCGGATGGCGTGAGGTACTATGTCCTGGAAAACGATCATCTTATTCCGGACAATGCCATGACGGACAGCGCTTATGTAACCGTTGACGGTAAACCGATGAACTGGGAGCGTATTCCTTTGATTCCGTTCAAGTCAAACGCAGATGAGATTCCGCTCATCAATCGGGTGAAGTGCTTGCAGGACGGTCTGAATCAGCTTGAATCCTCCTTCGCGGATGCAATGACGGAGGACGTCCGGAGCAGTGTTCTGGTCCTGTACAACTATGACGGCACGGATCTTGGAGAGTTTCGGAGGAATCTGGCAACCTACGGAGCCGTTAAAATCCGCCGCGACGACTATGCCAAAGGCGGTGTAGAAGTCCTTCACATTGATGTGAACTCCGATAACTACAAGCAGATCATCCAGATGTTCAAGCGGGCCATCATCGAGAACGGTCGCGGATTCGATGCTAAAGATGAACGGTTTGCGGCGGGAAATGTGAATCAGATGAATATTCAGAGTGCGTATGCAGATATTGACCTGGACGCAGATGAAATGCAGTCTGAATTCACGGCGAGCCTGCAGCAGCTGCTGTGGTTTGTGAATACCTTTCTCGCAGCCAAAGGAATCAATGGCGGAGACGTTGATTTTATTTTCAACAGGGACATGATGGTGAATGCATCCGAACGAATCACCGATGCAAAGAACAGCGTCGGAATTCTTTCTGAAGAGACAATCATAGCAAATCATCCCTGGACGAAGGATACGCAGGAAGAACTGGACCGGATCAAGAAAGAAAAGGAAGAGCAGCTCAACATGTTTGATCCTTATGGAGGCCGAAAGTCTTCTTCGGCAAATGAAGAATGACCGGATCCGGATCTGAATACTGGCTGCAGCGTGAGAAGGAATGGATTACCGCCCGGAATAGGAAAACTGACAAGCTGTCCGAAGACCTGGAAAACGCTTTCCTTCGGGTCTCGGATGATTTACAGAAAGAGATAGCCGCCTGGGTGGAAAAATATGCTGATGCCGAAGGAATAACGCTTGCAGATGCCAGAAAGCGCCTGTCCGCCGGGGAGCTGCAGCACCTGAAGATGAATCTGGAGGAATTCACAAAGCTGGCCAAGGATAACGCCGACGGCAGATGGGAAAAGGAACTTACATCCGCATCGGCATCGGTCCACGTGACACGGCTCCAAGCGTTGGAATTACAGATGAAAAACATCGTTAGGAAGCTGTACGCCGGACAGGAATCCGCTATGAGCGATTTCCTTACCGGGCTATATGCTGACGAACGGGAACATATGACCTATGAAATTCAACGGGCAAAAGGCAAATTCGATTCCCTGGCAGCACTGCCGGAAGACCGTGTGCAGAAGATCCTGCAGCGTCCGTGGGCAGATGACGGCCAGGCATTTTCGGAGAGACTGTGGGGGACTCAGAACAAGCTTATCAACGTAATGCAGAGTGAACTGCTCCGCGGAATCATTTCCGGAAAGGATACAGGATCCATAGGGAAGTCCGTAGCGAAGCGGATGGGTGCGGCGAGTTATGCCAGTGTGCGGCTGATCCAGACGGAGACTACCAGACTCATCGTGGAATCCGATAAGGATACCTTTGAGGAAATGGGCATCGAGCAGGTGGAGATCATCGGCACACTGGACAGGAACACCTGCGACAGCTGCGGGAGCCTGGACGGGCGGGTCATGAAGCGGACGGAAGCCAAAGCCGGCAGCACTGCGCCGCCGTTCCATCCGAACTGCCGCTGCATCATCGTTCCCTACGACGACTTCCTGTCCGGAGACGGGCAGCGCACCGCCCGAGACCCGGAGAACGGGAAGACAGTCGCCATTCCCGATATATCCTACAAAGACTGGAAAGCAGTCTACGTGGACAAGACGAAGACGTTGGAAGAATGGAAGAAGGCGCACACGAAAAAACCAGAATCCCCGCCGACCGTGGAGAAACCGGCATTTGTACCAGCGAAAACTATAGAAGAGGCGCAGGAATATGCGGAACAGTTCATTGACAAGGACGGCGGCAGTTTCTCGCCCTTCAAAGGAGTGGCGAATTACAAAGGAATTTCCCTTGATATGGCAAATTCCGTCAATGAAGCGCTGACAGATGTTTTCAGCACCTTGAATATCCCCAAGCTGCGGGGAATAAAGGTAGTATCCAGCAAAACAGTACAGGGGAAGAAGGCATTCCCAGATGGAGAAAATGCAGTAGCTTCCTACAATATGGCGGGGCAGGGCGTCTTTTTGAATAAAGACGTGCTGAAAAATGCCAAAGCCTTCGATGGGTACAGAAAGCGGGCAGATGAGGCTTGGGATCTTGTTATGAAAAATATAGATTCCTTAAACGCCTCCGGGAAAGCGCTTGCTGAAAAATACAAAGAAGCAGGTCGGTCGCTTGTAGCGGGAGACACCGTGCAGGGGCTTGTGACACATGAACTGGGACATCACGTCCAATGGCAGGTATTGAAAGCAAAAGAATTTAATGAACTGACAGCGCGGAGGGGGCAATATGCGGGTAAAATCTCCGGGTATGCGACTGCCTCCTCAGGAGAGTACATTGCGGAAAGTTTTGCTGCCTACATGAAGGGAGAGCGTAGTATCCTTGACCCGGATTTCGTAAAAGCGATGGATAAGTTGCTGAAGAAGCCGCGGCAGAATGCTATAATAAAAGAAACAGGAGCGCTCAATGATAAAAACGATCCAGAAATGGAACGTCGAGATGCCCATGCAGAACGATATTATGAATTTATCCGGAAATCTAATAAGGAAAATTGGATATCCCGCGTTTCTAAAAACAGCGGAATGCGGAAGGCATCAGTGGAGAAAATCTACGAGCATGTATTCATAGATAAACACAAACTGCTGATGGGGTATATGAGATTCCCCGCGGATTATGCAATGGCTGAGTCATTTCAAAGATTGTTTGAGGGCAATACAGTCTATCATCATGATTTAATTATGCTAAGGCATGAAAGACTTGAGCTTGAGCTGATAAGAAGATACGGGTACTCCTTTTCGGAAGCCCATGAAATTACCGAAAGAAAATATAATTATTCGAAGGCGCTGAAAGAGTGGGAGAAAAACAGAAATGCTGAGAGTTGAAAAAGTTTCTGTTACCAATGAAAAGGTAACGTATCGATATTACCCCGAACAGGAAAGCTCTTATGGCATCGTATCGGTTAATCGAAAGACAGGGGAAAGGTCGTTTGATAAAGTCGAGCCAGAGTATGGCACACGTTATGCGGCTCACGCATGCGTATGGATTGAACGACAAATCAAAAGAGGCGATTTCCCCGAAACCGGAGGGGAAGCCTGGTATTGAGTGTTAATAAAAGCCGTTCGCTGATGCAGGCGGCTTTTGTATTGGAGGGAAACACATGGACAATTTCAAGGTGATTTATCTCATCCTCCGCATTCTGGAGCGGGCGCTTGACGGGCAGGTGGATACGGATGCGCTCGAGCCGGAGCGGCTCGGCATCACGCCGATGCGCAGGAAGCATCTGCTTCTCATGATGCAGGAAGCCGGGTATATTTCCGGCGTACAGGTGATTCGGGCTATCGGCATGGAAGACGTCAGGGTGGACAATATCCACATTACCTTGAAGGGCCTCGAATATCTGGAGGAAAATTCTCTCATGAAGAAAGCCTGCCGGATGTTGAAGGACATCAAGGATATGACGCCGGGGCTGTGTGTTTGTGTACGGGCACGCGAAAGCGTGCTTTTTTATTGCCTTTTCTCCGGAAGACGTTAAAGAACGGGGACGCAACAATGTCAATGGTAATGACGGAAAAAAGCGAAAGGAGCGGGCGAGTATGACAAAAGAAGAATTGAAAGCCATGGGGCTGACGGAGGATCAGGCAGACAAGATTTTTGAGGACTATGGAAAGAACTATGTTCCGAAATCTCAGTTCAATGAGAAACTGGAGGCCCTGAAGCACGCGGAGGAGGATAAGAAGAATGCAGCGAAAGAACTGGATGAACTGAAGAAGCAGCACGAGGGGGACGAAGACCTGAAAAAGCAGATCGAGGACCTCCAGAATGCGGCCAAAGAACGGGACAAGAAATATGCAGCCGATATGAATCAGCTCAAACTGGATACAGCCATTGAAAAGGCTTTGACTGCGGCAAAAGTACGCAGTGTAAAAGCCGCCCGAGCAATGATGGACCTTACCGGTGCCAAGCTGAACGATAAAGGCGAGGTTGAAGGGCTGGCTGAAAAAATCGCAGCACTTCAGAAATCGGACGGATATCTTTTTGAATCCGGTGAAAAGAAACTTTCCGGGCTGAAGCCTGGGGAAGTCGGAGACGAAGGCGGCGGTACGTCTGCTGCCGATATTTTTGCAAAAGCCCTCGGATGAGGCAGAAAGGACTAAAAAATGGCACTTAACACTCTTGAACTTGCAACGATTTTCCAGAATAAGCTGGATGCTCAGCTTGCAGCAAAGGCTACCACAGGATGGATGGAAGCCAATGCCGGACAGGTTATCTATAACGGCGGGAATACTATCAAAATTCCGAAGATCACTCTTGTAGGCCTCGGAAACTATAACAGGGATGATGGTTTTCCGCAGGGCGCTACCACTCTTGAATACGAAACAAAGACCATGACTATGGACCGCGGCCGCACATTCCAGCTTGACGCCATGGATGTGAATGAAACAAACTTTGTAGCATCCGCAGGAACAGTGATGGGAGAATTCCAGCGTCTCATGGTTGTTCCGGAAATTGATGCATATCGCTACAGCTCTATTTATAAGGCGGCAAACGGTGCTTCTCAGGTTCGTGCCGGTTATACTCCGGACGCAGATACCATCCTGGAAGCACTGGAAGAGGACATCGCAAAAGTAGAAGATGTGGTCGGAGAAAATGCGCCTCTGATTATTACCATGAGCATTCCGTGCCGATCCATCCTGAACCAGGCAAAAAACATTACCCATTATATTGATGTTGCCGATTTTACGGCAGGCGGAATTACCACAAAGGTAAAGCGCTTCAATGAAATTCCTATTATCGCAGCCCCGTCTGCGGTTATGAAATCTTCCTATGATTTCGATGCCGGGGCTTCTACTACGGCAGGGGGCTTTACTGCATCCTCCGGTGCTGTGCAGATCAACTGGATCATTATGCTGCAGACCGCCCCGATCGCAGTAAGCAAAACCGATAAAATCCGTATCTTTGCTCCCGACACGAATCAGAAAGCGGATGCCTGGAAACTCGACTACAGAAAGTATCATGACCTCTGGATTCCGGATAACAAGGTAAAGGGAATCTACGTTTGCGCTAAAGCTGCTGAATAAGGTGGTGCGCCATGATTGATGACGTGAAGAACCTTGTCAAAGCGGCTACAGGTTATGAGGTGACCGATGATGATGCGCCGTTTCTGAGCTACCTTTCCGAAAATATAAGGAAAGAGATTCTCACGGACATCAATCAGGAAGAACTTCCGGATAGTCTTTCCGGATTCTGGGACCGGAGGACAGCTGCTGCTTTTCTTCGGGTTCGCTGCCAGGATGTGCTCGGCAGTAAGAATCTGAATATGGTGAATCGGATAACCGAGGGGAAAGTCACGGTGCAGCTCACCGGATCAACACCGGAGGAGCGTATGAAGTCCCTTATCGGTATCTGGGAAAGTGGCGGAGGACTGCTGGCATGTTTCCGGAAAATCAGATGGTGAGAGAGGCCGTTGAATCTTTGTGGGATGCGACCTGCCGTATTTTCGTTTATCGGAAGAGGAAAGACGAAGATAAGAATGTCTCTTACATGGAAGAAGAGGAGCTGTCCGGAGGTCCGTTTCCGTGCCGGATCGATATAGACTCTGCTCCCGCCGCAGAAGACAGCAGCGGCCCGGACAGCGTATCGCAGGAAATCACTCTTATCCTTTCTGCGGCGGTCAATATTCCTCCGGGAGCCAAAATTCTGTACTCTCCTCCTGCCTGGAGCGGGCGGGATGATGAGGAGTATATCAATGCCGGCGTGTCTGCGGTCTATCCGATCCATCAGGAGGTCCGCCTCGTGCGGAAGGAGGATCACACATGAAGCTGTCTGATTTTCATGAGAGACTGACCCGTCTTGCGGAAGGTCCGGAAGCAGAGAGATTTTTTCATACCTGTGCTGACAAATTGGCGGGCGAGGTGCTGCGGCGGGCCCGGAAGTATACTCCGGTGGGGCTCGGAACCTTCGAGGTCATGAATAAATCCGAGGGATTCGCGGAGTCCTATTCCGCTCTGCAGACCGGAAGGAAACGGAATTCCTATTACACCTGGAAGAAGGGATCTCTTGTAAAAAGTACCGCAAAAAAGAATCCATTGAAGCTCCGCCGCGTCCGATCCGGAGGAGAACTGCGGCGAAACTGGTTTGCCGTACCGTCCCGCCGCAGCGGAAACCGATATGAAGCAGCAGTCAATAACAACACCTATTATGCGTACTACGTGGAGTACGGGCACCGTCAGCATGTGGGGCAGTTTGTTCCGGTACTTGGAAAACGGCTCAAAAAGCCATGGGTTCCAGGCCGTTTCATGCTGCGGAAGAGCCATGAAGAAGTCCAGGGAATAGCGCGCAGCTATCTCGATCGGCAGCTTCGTTTGTTTTTGCAAAGGGGCTTAAAGAAATGACAAGCAGCATAACGCAAGCAATCGTTGACAGGATTGTCTGGTGCTGCGGCGATATTCCGATATTCACTGATGAACAAAAAGAAGGCCATGAAGCGCCTTCTTTTTTCATTCGTGAAATCATGAGCCAGACAGGACGGCTGTTCGGAAATCGTATGCAGAAGTCCTCTACATTCAATGTGGAATTCTTTGCAGAGGACCGGAAAGGGAGGAATATCCCTGTCAATGAAGATATCCAGGCGGTGGAGGATCTTCTCAGTGTTGCATTGGAGACTGTCACGGATCGGGAGGGAAATATCTTTTACGGCCGTGACATCACCTGCACCATAGATGGAGGCGTCCTTCAGATCCAGGTCAGCTATGATTACTTTATTTTTATCGACACCGAAAAATCTCCGCTTATGGAGCGGCTGATTCAGAAACAGAGTACAAAGGAGGGCAAGACTTATGGAGAATGAACCTGTTTTCCCTGCGGAAGCCCTGATTGCTTCCGAGAAATACAGAAAATATGTTGATTTGCTTCGGATGAAGCTCGAACCAGGCAAAGAATATACCTATGCAGATGTAGACGGCCTCATCGAAGCCTTTTTGAATGCTCCTGTTAAGGAAGCTGTTGTGGGGAGGAAAGAATAATGGCGCTTGGAGGAGGAACCTGGCAGTTCCAGAACAAAGTACTGCCGGGCACTTATATCAACTTTGTATCCCGCGTGCGGGCGGAAGCAGCTATCGCAGACCGCGGGTACGCAACTATTCCGATTACTGGCAGCTGGGGGCCCGTGAATACGGTATTTGCAGTAACAGCAGAACAGTTTCAGACAGATAGTATGTCTCTTTTCGGATATGACTATACCGCAGATGAAATGAAGGGCCTGCGGGATCTGTTCCTTAATGCGAAGACCGTTTTCTTCTATCGTCTGGACAACGGAAGTACCAAAGCAGCCTGTGATACGGCAACGGCGAAGTATCCGGGCACACGAGGAAATGATCTGTCCGTTACCGTGGCGGCGGATGTAGATGATCCGACTACCTTTGTAGTCACGACTTATATGATGGTCGACGGCGTGAAGACGGTCGTCAACACGCAGAAAGGGAAGACCTGGGCAGACATTGAGGACAATGATTTTCTCACGTTTGCGAAGCACGATACGACAGCACTGGAAGCCGCAGCTAATGCTCCGCTGGAAGGCGGTACGGACGGCGAAGACATCACGGGGATGCAGTACCAGAACTATATCGATGCAATCAGCCCGTATTACTTCAATACAATGGGATATCCGGGCACGGATGATGAAATCATCTCTTTGCTTGTGAACTTCACGAAGCGAATGAGAGATGAAACCGGAGCAAAATTCCAGCTCGTTATCTACGGAAAAGAGGGCGTTGACTATGAAGGTGTCATCTCCATTCAGAACGCCGTGGAAGATGAGGGGGCGTCTCCGGCATCCCTTGTATACTGGCTGACAGGAGCGGAAGCATCCTGTGAAATCAACGCAAGCCTGACGAACACCGTCTACAACGGCGAATATGCCGTGGACACTGCGCTTTCCCAGCAGGATCTGGAGCGGGCTATCCAGCTCGGGCGGCTTGTTTTCCACAATCAGACACGAACCGTTTCCGGAGAACTGGTCAGCGATACCCGCGTCCTTCGCGATATCAACACATTCACGACATTTGTCAAAAACAAGAACTCTGATTTCTCTCTGAATCAGGTGATCCGCGTGCTGGATCAGATTGCCATCGATGTGGCGAACCTGTTCAACACGACATATCTCGGACACGAGCAGAATGACGACGATGGTCGGAAAGCGCTGTGGGGTGACATCGTGTATCTGCACAATGAATACGCCCGCGTCCGCGCCATCCAGAATTTCTCTCCGGAAGATATTCCGATTCCGCAGCAGGGAACGGAAAAGACCGATGTCGTTCTCAGCTATGCGGTACAGCCTACCTGCTGCATGGAAAAACTGTATATGACGGTAGAAGTAGCTTAAGGAGGGATGATAAATGGCCGAACCTATTAACGCAATTCGCACGATGCTCACGAAAGATGTTATTTCTTCCAAGCTGGCGAGTGCATATGTAACCGTTGACGGGAAACGGTATCTGCTGTTCCAGGCGAAGAAACTGGAAGCGACTGTGGAAAAGAACAAACAGGAGGTCTATATCCTCGGACGCCCCATGGCCGGCAGCCGTGCCACAGGGATGTCCGGCAAGGGCACTCTGACGATTTACTACAATACGAGCATGTTTGTGAAAATGATGCTGAACTACAAGCGGACGGGAGAGGATACGTTCTTTGATATCCAGGCAACAAACTACGATCCGGCATCCAGCGCAGGGAAGCAGACAATCATTCTGAAGAACTGCAATCTGGACAGCCTTCCGCTGGGGGCATTTGATGCAGAAGGAAGCTGGCTGGAGCAGGAGATTCCGTTCACATTCGATGACTTCGAGGTACCGGAAGAATTCACGGAGCTTGACGGAATGACCGTTGGTTAAGGAGGTAAAGAATGAGTAATAAATTTGCGGCTTTCATGGCCGATTGTTCGATGAATTTTGAGGAATCAGAAGTCGTTGTAAGCAAACGCTTTTCTTCTGGCGGAAAACCGGTCCCTTTCAAAATTCATCCGATTACCCAGGATGAAAACGAAGGGATTGTTAAAGAATGCACACGTGCCTACTTTGATCCGAATACTCATCAGCGAGTGCAGCAGCTTGATGACTCTCTCTATTCCGCAACACTTATCGCGCATTGTGTTTCCTTCCCTGATCTCAACGATGCAGAGCTTCAGGACAGCTATAAGGCTGTCGGTGCGGCGGATCTGGCACGGAAAATGCTTCTTCCCGGGGAATTCAAGAATCTGGCAAATGCGATTACCTCCGTCTGCGGATTTAATGCAGGAGAGGATCTGGAAAACGCAAAAAACTGATTCAGAGCGGCGATTTCTGGACGATGGTTGCCTATGCAGCACTTCTGAAGCTGCACTGGTCGCCATCCTATTTCCTGTCCCTGCCATACAGGGACAGGATTTTTGTTGCCGCCGCTCTTGAAGTTCATGGAAAAACACTGGCGGAATCAAGGAAAAAAGCCGAACAGGAAAGGAGGTAAAGTATGGCAGGTATATCTGAAACCATAACCATCACCGACGGTGTCACGCCCATCCTTCGCCGTATGGCAGGGGCTGCGGATGAAGTTGCCGGCCGGTTTAATGCTGCGAATACCGCCGGAAGGAAAATGTCCGGCGCTGCTTCTTCTGCCGCTTCGGCTGTTCGGCAGCTGGATTCCGCAGCCAATGATATTGACAGCAGAGGGATGGATTCCTTCCGAAAGTCTGCGGAACGTACAACCGGCGTCATGGGGCAGCTTCGGAACAGTATCAATTCATCGATCGGACAGTTTGCAATCGGTAATCTTGCTGCCTCCGGAATCATGTACATTGCCAGCGCCGTGGGGAATCTGGCAAACAAGACCGTAGCCGCATCAGATCGCTACGCTGAAATGCAGGCCAGGCTGCGTCTTATTACCGGATCCGCTGCTGAAGCGGCACACATGAATGATCTGATTTATGCATCAGCACAGCGCTCCAGAGGTTCGTATGATGCAATGCTGGAAAGCGTGGGAAAGATTGCCATGACGGCGAAGTCTGCATTCCCTGATCCGCGTCAGGTGGTGCCTTTCATGGAAGGCATTCAGAAACTGTTTGTCATCGGCGGAACCGGTGTCCAGCAGCAGGCGGATGCATTGCTGCAGTTGACGCAGGCACTCGGCAGCGGGCGGCTGCAGGGGGATGAATTCAGGTCCATCGCCGAAGCAGCGCCCCTCATTGAATCTATGATTGCAAAGGAAATGGGCGTGGCGCAGGGCGACCTAAAACAGCTCGGCTCCGAAGGCAAGATCACCGCAGATATCATCAAATCTGCAATTCTGAATAACATTGATGAAATTAACCGGCAGTTTGAAGAGACTCCGCAGACGTGGGGTTCTATATTTCAGAGAATCAGCAATGCCGGACTGCGGGGATTGGCCCCGTTCCTGGAGGCAATCAACCAGGGGGCTAACGGAGACGCCATGACAGGGCTTGTAAGCCTTGCCGAAACAGCGCTCCCGGCCCTTGGAACAGGCCTTGCAGTCATTGCATATGGGGTCAACGGAATCATTAACGGGGCCTGGGATGCCGGATCTGCGCTCATTTCCGGAATCGGAGGGGCACTGGCTGTTCTCGCGCCATTGTGGGCACCGCTGGCAGGGGCCGCTCTGGCTGCTGCATTTGCTGTCGGCGCTTATAATGCTGCGGCTATTGTTGCCGGAACAGTAACGACTCTCTGGACAAAGAAATCAGCAATCTTAACCGCCGCACAGGCTCTGTTAAATCTTGTTCTTAATGCCAATCCGATCATGCTTATCATTGGCCTGATAGGGGCGGCTATCGGCTCCTATACGGCCTGGAGCGTTGCCACGAACGGCCTGCGAAACACCTTTGTAAACGCTATGGCAGGCATCGGAGGAGCGGCTCAATGGATGGCGAACATGGTTATAACCGCGATTAACGTTGTGATCCGCGGGATCAATGCGGCCAGCCGAGCCTATAACAGCAGCTTCATGGCAAAGTTTACCGGAAATGTCGGAACCATTGATGAAATTCAGGAAGTCAGCGGATGGGATACCGGAATGGCGGCATGGGCCGGGAATGCGGCGGACAGCCTGAGCAATATGATGTCTATGCCTTCCATGTCTCTCGGTGCCGGAGAAACCTATGCCGGATCGGATGCGCTGAATTCTATCGCGGACAACACCGGTCAGACAGCAGATGCAGCGTCCCGTGTGGCCGACAGCATCGATGCGCTGGATGCGGATTTGCAGTATCTCCGCGGTGTCGCCGAGCAGCAGATCATTTCCCAGCAGACAAACCAGACGATCCATGTGGAGCTGGGAGGTATGTACAACACGGTAAACAATGCCGCTGATATTGACGGCATAGAGGACCGCCTCAGCCGCAGCATTATTGAAGCAATGAGGGCCGGAGCAGAGGAGGTGCATGTGTAATGGCTTACTACTTTTTTCTGGGATATGACATGCTTCCGGTTCCGCCGGAGAAGATGAGTATCCGTATCCGCGGGAAAAATAAGACTATCAGCCTTATCAATGAAGGAGAAGCCAATCTCATCAAGTCTCCCGGCCTTACGGACATCTCTTTCACGGTTCTGCTTCCAAACAATCCGTATTCTTTTTCGGATTACAACAGCAGTTTGAAAGCCACTGCTCTCGGGGCGCTCTCTTCCGCGCTGTTCGGGAGCAACTTTTCCTACAAGCCGGCAAAATATTTCCTTGATACGTTTGAGACAGCAAAAAAGGCTGCTACTCCGCTCCGGTTTATCGTGAGCCGGATGAGCGGCTCCGGGCTGTCTCTTTTGTTTTCGACAAATATGCTTGTGACTGTCGAGGACTATAGTATTGAAGAAGATGCGAAGCGCTACGGAATTGACTGTGCTGTTCCGCTGAAACTCAGGCAGTACCGCCCTTTCGGAACGAAGAAAGCGACACTTGTGACCGATGAAAACGGAAATCAGACATTGCAGGTAGAGGAACCGCGGCAGACACTGGACAAGACAATTCCGAACGCCATGACAGTGACTGCTGCAGGATCCGTGCTCGAAGCGGTGAAGGCGGTGAGCGGAGGAAGCCTGGACTGGAGACAGATTGCACTGAATAACGATATCTACAATCCGGCAGAGGATGTGAAAGGACGGGTGCTGAAGCTATGAGTACATTCACCGGCGGGACAGACAGCGGACTGACTGTCATTATCTACCATAAAAAGGAAGAGGCTTACTATGCCCCCGCCGTCCTGGATGGTGCAAAATGGTCTACACAGCGCAGGGGAGCTCCCGGTAAATTCGTTTTCTCCGTCATCTGGGACGAAACACTCAAGATGGAGAACGGGGATACCGTGGATGCCATGTGGAACGGCGTTCAGTTCTTTCACGGATATATATTCGAGCTGAAAAAACAGCGGAACCAGGGCTGGCAGGTGCTTGCTTACGACCAGATCCGCTATCTAAAAAACAAAGACACCTTTTCTTACATCGGAAAGACGGCCACAGAGGTGATCCGCGAGCTCGCAGAAGATTATGAGCTGCAGATCGGAGAACTGGCCGACACGAAGTACGTCATCCCGCAGAGGCTGGAACAGAATACAGCCATCCTCGATATGATTCTCAACGCTCTGGACATTACCATGATCCAGACCAGGACACTGTATGTTTTGTATGACGATTGCGGGAAGCTGACACTGAAAAATTTCGAAGACATGCAGACGAATATCCTCATCGATGCGGAGACTGCGCAGGACTGGGATTATGCTGTTTCAATCGACAAGCAGACCTATAACCTTGTGAAGCTGATCGTTGACGAGGAAGGTAACGGGCAGAAGGCTGTGTATGCACCGGCGTCCAGTGCTGAATACGCGGAAAGCCCCACTCGAAAGCAGTGGGGTGTGCTGCTGTATTTTGAAAGTATCAATCCGAAAGGCCTTACAATCAATGCCCAGCAGCTGGCAGAGCAGTATCTGGCTGCGTATAACCGGCCGACCAGGACAATATCTATTAAGGGAGCCGCCGGAGATCTGAGTGTAAGAGGCGGATCGCTTCTCTGGCTCAATATTTCCATGGCGGACGATGCACCGGCAGCGGTCAATACGACATCTCCGGAAGCAGCGGAGGCGCGGTTAATCATCGCGGAAAAGGTAACTCATACATTCACGAATAAATGCGACATGATGGATCTTGATGTGAGAGGGGATGAAATCCAGAAATGAACCTGTTTGAGTCAATCCAAAGGGCCGTAAAACAGGCGATGGAAGACAGCCGGCCGGCGGATTATATCCTCGGCCGTGTTGAATCGGTCAGTCCGCTGTCCATCCGGTTGAATGCCCGGGATCTGGTTACGGAGGAATTTCTTATACTGACTGACCTGGTGCGTGACTTCAATGTGGATATCTCTGTTTCCCATCAGACAGAAAATCGGGCCGGAGGAAGCGGTGATCCGTCCTTTGCATCTCATAACCATGACTACAAAGGGCGGAAGAAAATCACCGTTCATAACGGCCTGTCCGTGGGAGAAGTTGTCATCATGATTCGCCAGAGCGGCGGTCAGCAGTACTGCGTTCTGTCCCGTGTCCACGATCATGCAAATGTGTCCGGGCAGTGGATCTGAGGAGGCTGTATGGCACTATTACCAGATACAAGTACAGAGGTGGCCGGAGGAATTACTGTAGCCACTACAGGAACGGCGTCAATGTCGAACAAGACATACCGTATGCGTATTGAAGAAGACCGGGTGCGCGGTACGATAACCGGAGATATAGAAGCTGTCCGGCAAGCTGTATATAAAATCCTGAACACGGAACGCTATAAGCACATTATTTATTCCTGGAATTACGGAGTAGAATTACAGGATCTTTTCGGAAAACCAATTCCTTATGTGCTTCCGGAAATCCCGAGACGCATCCGGGAGGCCCTGATCCAGGACGACCGCATCACAGAGGTGGACAGTTTTGACTTGTCCTACACAAAGGGCGGCGATGTCCTGGCAAAGTTTGTGGTGCATACCATTTACGGAGATATTGAAGAAAGTAAGGAGGTGAAGGTCTGATGTTTGAATCCGAAACAACCGATGTGATCCGAAAACGTATGCTGCAGAGGGTTTCCCCGACAATCGATAAGCGGGAGGGATCCATTATTCATGACGCCACGGCACCTGCTGCCATTGAACTGGAACTGCTGTATGCTACGCTGGATTTTTTCCTGAAAGCGACTTTTGCGGACACTGCTCCGCGGGAATTCCTGGTGGAACGGGCGAAAGAACGGGGAATGGAACCGTATCCGGCAAGCGCTGCGGTCGTCAAAGTCGTGGCAGTTCCTTCATCTGTTTCGCTCCCGATCGGTTCCAGATTCTCTTGTGACGATGTAAATTATGCCGTTACAAAAAAACTGGAGACTGAGGGGGAATATGAAGCTTCCTGTGAAACTGCCGGAACGATCGGGAACAAGCCGGAAGGCAATATTATTCCGATTGATTTTATCTCCGGTTTGCAGACTGTTTCCCTTACGGATATCCTGGTTCCCGGTGAAGACGAAGAAGAAACGGAGGCATTCCGGGCGAGATACCTGGCGTCATTCAACAGTATCGCCTACGGTGGGAACGTTGCGGATTATAAGGAAAAAGTGAACGCCATTCCCGGTGTGGGCGGGGTAAAGGTCTATCCGGTATGGAATGGAGGCGGCACAGTCCGAGTCGTTTTTATGACATCGGAGAACAAATCCCCGGAGGATGAATTTGTGCAGCAGGTGCAGACCGCTATTGACCCTACGCAGAATCAGGGAGAAGGAATCGGAATTGCTCCTATTGGCCACACAGTAACAGTCGAAGGAGTGAAAAATGAGGCGGTAAATATCGGGCTGAATATTGAATTCCGATCGGGAGAGAACTGGTCCCTTCATGAAGCGGAAATCCGTGCGGCAATCCAGGAGTATTTTGATACGCTGAATGCCGGATGGGAAAGCACTCAGGAAGTCAGTACATCCAGATACTCTAATGACGGAATCATTGTCCGTATCAGTCAGATCGAATCCCGCCTGCTTAATGAATCCTATATAAAAGATTTATCGCACACAACGCTGAACGGAGCGGAGGAAAATATCGAGCTGGCGGATGATGCACTGGCGGCTCTCGGAACCATTACTGACATTTCGGGAGGTGCTTGAGATGGCGCTCAATAAGATTTCCCGGGATGTACGGCTGCAGCGTTATCATCCGGATGTGCTGGCACCTGCGAAAGAATTCAAGGCGCTGGCTGCGGCGGAGAATCCTGAATTTAATGTGATTTGGGGCTTCGCATGGAAACTGCTTGCGAATACGTTTGTCCTGGATATTGATGAGGACGGGGCGGAGCGCTGGGAAAACATGCTGCATCTTCGGAAACTTCCGGAAGATACACTCGCCGACCGCCGTATGCGGATACTCATCACTATCAATGCCATTGTCCCATACACCATCCGGCGCCTTCAGCAGCTGCTGGATGCCGGATACGGAGAAGGGAATGCGGCGGCATCAACGAATAAGGAATACGAACTGTGGATTGATATAGACAACAGTATTATTTTTTCCACGGTTTCTATGAGAATCATGCTTCGGGCCATTGTGCCGGCAAATCTGACTATCAATATAGGGCAGACAATTCCTGCTGCAGGCGGCATGTATGCCGGAGGTAAGGTAAGCATGTATCAGACAATCGATATTAAAACTGCCAGCCTGTTTGAGCTCGATGACATGGAAAAATCTGTTTTTGCCGGCGGTAAAGTCGGCATCCTGCATGTTATTAATTTAGGATCGGAGGACGTGTAAATGGCACAGTTTACTGATATAACCATTACCAGAGCAGGCCTGGATATGATTGCAAAATCCCAGGCCGGAGACAATCTTATTTTTACGGGGCTTAAAATCGGTGATGGCCAGATCAGCGGTCAGAGTATTCCGGATTTGACGGACCTCATCAGCGTAAAAAAGGAAATACCGATTAACAGTGTAACGGCCAAAAATGAAGGACACGTGGAAATCCTCGGTATTATTGACAACGAAGATATTTCCGTGGGCTTTTTTGTGCGGGAAATAGGCATCTACGCCAAAATCAATGAAGGAGGAACACCTGCTCTTTACGGCTATACGAATGCCGGTAACTATGCAAGCTACATTTCTGATAAATCTATTCCGATGGATGCGTTTAAATTCAAAATCGATCTTGTCGTTGGTAACGCAGGCAATGTTTCTTTCGTATCCGATAAGAGTATTGTCTATGTTACTCAGGAGAATCTGGATGCTCACAATAATGCGGAAGACTCTCATCCTGATATCAGAAAAAAGATTACAGATGATATAGCTGCGCATAATAAGCTGGAGACAGCTCATCCTGATTTAGATTTTGTAACGCAGCTGGATGCTGCGGCTGACGGAATTCACTACCAAACAAGAAATGGGAAATCAGATCAGGTGCTTGATCTTATCAACCAGCTCCAGGCAACACTCTCTCAGGGAACAGTACCGAGCGGAAATACCGGAACTTTGGCTGCTCTGCTTTCCGGTATCGTTCACCAGATCAAGGCACTTTCTGGCAAATCTAACTGGTGGGATACGCCGAAAAATAGCTTTGAAACACTGTCTGCCGGCGTAGTTGCAGGAGACGTTTCCAATCCGAATTCGTGGTGGGTGAAGCTCGGAGGGACGATCCCGCTAATTATCCAAGGGGGAAACGGATCTTCCGGAGGTCAGGCAATTACATTCCCCGTCTCTTTCTCGGTCGTACCATCTCTTGCATTCTCCCCTCGGGCGGGGGCTTCCGATCAATGG
>ENA-UEQO01001113-UEQO01001113.1-human-gut-metagenome-genome-assembly--contig:-NODE-1113-length-29077-cov-17.689069_pt1 | contig 29077 bp, 27 predicted proteins | sample MGYA00242938_ERZ507940 | MGnify/ENA primary metagenome ERZ507940 (study PRJEB26167, sample SAMN06115517) | human gut metagenome | host: Homo sapiens | place: China:Chongqing | collected 2014-12-03... | reverse complement strand
CTGGTTATTACAGCTATGCCGATGCCAATAGCTATGATGCAGGTAAGGAACATAAGTGTGTGATAGGAGTTTATCGCTTGACGATGAAGAGCAACAGTGATAACTTCCGCCAGTCTGCCATCCAGGGCATCATGAAGCGAATCAAGGCAAAGGGTGCAGAGGTGATTATCTACGAGCCTACATTGGAGGACGGTACCACCTTCTTTGGTAGCAAGGTGGTGAATGATATGGATGCTTTCAAGTCTCAGAGCCAGGCGATTATCGCCAACCGCTATGACCCCTCGCTCGATGATGTGAAAGAGAAGGTATATACACGAGATATCTTCCAACGGGATTAGGAGGTGCCGCAGAGAACTATATGTGTTAAATTATGGTTAAAATGTAGTATGTTTACAAAAAATATAGGTTGATTCTTGCAAATAAAAAAAACAATTTGTATTTTTGCAATCAAATTACAATAATTATATTAATATATATAGATATTATGATAAGAGATTTCTGGGTAAAAAATTATCTTTCTATTCGAGATAAACAGGAGTTGAATTTCTTGGCAAAGGAGTCTTCTTCGGAACTTGTTACAGAGATAGCCGAAGGAACTTTCTTGTACAAGTTAGGAATTCTGTATGGCTCAAATGCTTCCGGAAAATCAAATATGCTGATTGCATTGAATGAAGTATTTCGTTTGTTAGTTCTACCCAAATCAGATGCTACTCAAAGAATAAATGGAAGCATTCCTTTCATGCTCACCAAGGATGCTCCAACCGAAATGCACGTTTCGTTTTATGCCAATGGTGTCCGATACGACTATGATGTAGCATTCAATGACAAGTACATATTGAGCGAAGCACTTTATTATTATCCTAACAAATCAAAGTCGTTGTTTTATGAACGCACATTTGTAGGAGATAACGTGCAGGCTGAGATCAAGTTTGGTCCAAGTCTCAGGCTGCTGGTAAAAACGCAAGAGAGCATCCGTGAGAACACCTTGAATAATCATAGTGTTTTGTCTGTTTGTAGGAAAGCTGCCTTGAAAGAAGATATTGATCCATTCAATATTCTTCATGGCTGGATTATGGAGAACTATCACGATGTTGACGGTGACGGCGAAAAGGGGATCGTGGAAATCCTAAAGGATGCTTATGCAAATTCTAAAAAGCGTAAGTTCTACAACATCATGCTTCAAAAGGCAGATTTGAACATCTTGGAGTATAAGCCTATCGTAGAAGATCGGTTGGTGCCTAATGAGTTCCGTCAACGTATCCTCATGGAAAATATTCCAGAAGATATGAAAGTAGCTCTGCTTCAATCCACCTCCGATTCCGTGGCATTTGTCAATCACTCTACAAATGGAGATTTTGACATTCCGCTCAGATTGCAGTCAAAGGGTACTCAAAAATATATACGTATTTTAGAGGCATTATATGATATGATAACAGCTTCTCATGTGTATTATCTTGATGAATTAGGTGAGGATTTACATAATGACCTGTTATACTACTATCTCAATGTCTTTATCTTTAACTCCGAAAAATCGCAGTTGATTATCACCAGTCAAGAAACGACCCTGCTTTCTCAAGACCTTATCAATGAGAATAGAGGCGTTGTGTGGTTTGTGGAGAAAAATAAAGAGACCGCATCTTCCGAGTATTCTCGTGGCGATTCTTTCGGGTTGCACAAGAATCTGTCTCTTTATAATTCTTATCGCATCGGACGTTTGGGGGCAAAGCCCGAATTAGGTAGTATCTTTATAAATCTGGAGGATTGATATGGGCAAGTTACGACAAACAGCACTTATCTTGGGTGAAGGACCTACGGAATTTTTCTATTTCAAATCCTTATGCGATGTATTCAAACGCTTGATTATCAAGCCAGACTATCCCAAGCATACAAGTATCAAGGAACTTGATTTGAAAATATCTGAGGGGGTGGCGATGGGATACAACCACATATTCTGCATAATTGATATGGACACGAAAGATGTAGAACCAGAGCGTTCCCAATATCAAAGATTAAAGGCAAAATATGCCAAGCCCATCAATAAACCCAAGAAAGGCATATACTGCAAGGTTGAGTTCTTTGAGACCCACCGCTGTACGGAACTGTTCTTTCTCTACTATTTTCGATACACATCACGTCCATACGATACGCAAGAACCATTGCTCAAGGATTTGAACCAATGTGTGGAATACAGGAAAACCATCTCCTTCTTCAACAAATCCAAAGGCTTACACTCCTACTTTGAACGCAACGGGGGAAGCCTTGAAAAAGCTATTGCTAATGCCTCTCGTTCTATGGATGAAGTACAAAAGGAAGGTAGGGATTATACTTTCTCGGAGCTTGGTAGGTTGATGAAAAGACTGGCAGCACTCTCAGAATAAATACAAATGTAGTAATCCATGATGAAGAGCAACAGCGATAACTTCCGCCAGTCTGCCATCCAAGGCATTATGAAGCGAATCAAGGCAAAGGGTGCTGAGGTAATCATCTACGAGCCAACTTTGGAAGATGGCAGCACCTTCTTCGGCAGCAAGGTGGTAAATGACATGGATGCTTTCAAGGCACAGAGCCAAGCCATCATTGCCAACCGTTATGATGCTTGTTTGGATGATGTAAAAGATAAGGTATATACACGAGATATCTTCCAAAGAGACTAGATATGGTAGATTATAATCTAAGTCTAGATGGTAAGACCATCTTGGTGACAGGTGCTGCCGGATTCATCGGCAGTAATCTTGTAAAGCGCCTTTTTAATGATGCTGAGAACATCAAGGTAATCGGTATTGACAGCATTACCGATTACTATGATGTGAACATCAAGTATGAGCGATTGAAGGAAAATCTTTTAGATTTCGTTACTATCCTGCAAGAGGAGCTAATCCGTTCCAGTGTCCTCCCCGAAGACTACGACTTCGAGGCGCATAAGGAGTTGGTACCAATGCAGCCAGGCGATGTTCCAGTTACCTATGCTGACACTACACCATTGGAGCGTGACTTTGGGTATAAGCCAGATACCTCGCTGAGGGTCGGGCTGAGAAAGTTTGCAGAATGGTATAAGGGATATGTTTCTATCCTTGATTGAAGGAATCTTTCTAAATGTTAAAACGTAGACAAAATTTGGTGTTTTCAAGATATTTTCATATTTTTGCACGAAATTGTGAAGGTTATGGAATACCAAAATAAGGCAATGCCGATTGAGGCAAAGGATGTTGCTTCTGACAATGATGTAGTTGAACAGGAGAACTTGTTGGGTGATGGTTCTATAGAAGAAACTATCACCAAGCCTTTTGATCCCAATAGTATCGATGTAGATATCGCTACCGTAAATTTAGGATTGTTGATAGATCAGTTGAAAAATGATGAAATAGACTTAACTCCTGATTTCCAACGAGTTAGCGATATATGGAGCCCGACAAAGAAAAGCCGTTTGATCGAGTCTGTGTTGTTAGGGCTTCCCCTTCCTTCTTTTTATTTTAGCGAGGATAGATATAGTCAGAAACTTTCTGTTATAGATGGTTTGCAAAGATTGTGTGCTATCAAGGACTTTGTGATATTTAAGACATTAAAGTTGGAAAACCTTCAGTTCTTGCATACTTTTGAGGGAAAGGGGTATGATGATTTGGGACGTCCTGAGATACGAAGGATCAATGCCCTTAAAATTACGATGAATACACTTCGAAAGACAACACCTAATGAAGTCAAATTTATTATATTCCAAAGGGTAAATACAGCAGGTGAACCGCTTAAACCCCAAGAAATGAGACATGCCTTGAATCAAGGACCAGCTGCATTGTTTATCAAGAAGTTGGCAGAAAACGAATATTTCAGGAAGGCAACCAATTATAGCATCCAAAGTCTGCGTATGGAAGATCGTGATTTTGCCAATCGCTTTGTGGCATTCTATATAGGATATAAATGCTATTCTGGCGAGCTTGATAATTTCATGAATACTCAGATGGGTAGGCTAAACCAAATGACGGCAGATGAGAGAAACAAAATTTATATGGCTTTTGACAAGTCAATGAAATGTTGCTATCAAATTTTCCAAGAAGATGCTTTCCGTAAGCGTTTGGATATACATGATCGTAGAAAGCCAATTTCCAAATCTGTTTTCGACTCGTTGAGTGTGAATATAGCATGGTTGACTGATGATGAACGAAATGAGTTAGTGAAGTCAGCTTCTCAAGTCAAAGCAGAGTTTATAAAACTTTGTCATGAAGATAAGTTTATGAAAGCTGTTACGACAGGCACAGGTAAGAAATACAGTGTGGTGGCTCGTTTTAGCACAGTGAAAGAAATGTTGTTTGATATAATTAATAAACAATGATAAAGAAAATTTCCTTGAGCAATTTTAAATTGCATGATGATACAGAAATAAATATGGGAGGTCTAACTGTTCTCACAGGCATGAATGGTATGGGTAAGTCTTCCATCATACAAGCATTGCTCTTGTTGCGACAGTCCTATTTCTCAAATGATTTGGAAAATGGATTGAATCTTCGAGGAGATTTTTGCGATTTGGGTATTTCGGGTGAGTTGGCTTGCCAAAGTTCTGATAAGCATGATTTAAAAATTGATATGGATTTTTCTAATCAAGCACCTTTGAGTTATAGCTTTTTATACCCAGATAACATTATGGATACGCTTCTCCCTGCAAGTGAAAAGAATGTTTCCTGCAGAGAAAAATTGGCAGGCTATTCTTTGTTTAATGAGAACTTTCAGTATATCAGCGCTTTTCGTTTTGGACCGAAGAAAAGCTATAATCGAGATACATCCTTGGTTGTTTCCAAAAAGCAAATATCCAAGATGATGGGGCAATGTGAATATACCATTCATTTCTTGGAGCAATATAAAAATCAACCCATTCAAACCAAAGAGTTAGCTATCCTTGACGAATCTGACATCACTCCAGACTTAAGATTGGGTGAGCAAGTTGGACGATGGTTGAGGGAGATTTCTCCATTTATCAAAATAGATGTAAAGCAAGAAGGTGAAGATTTTAAGTTGAACTATAAGTTTGATAGGCAGGACAACTTGATAACAGAGTCAATGAGTGCAATGAATACAGGCTTTGGAATTACCTATGTTTTACCTATTTTGGTGGCAGTGTTGAGTGCAAAGAAAGATGCCTTGATATTGATAGAAAATCCTGAAGCTCACATTCATCCCAAAGGACAAGCTGTATTGATGAAACTTATAGCCAAGGCTGTGCATGCGGGTATTCAAGTGGTGATAGAGACTCATAGTGATCATATTGTTAATGGAAGTTTGGTTGCCGTGAATCAAGACTTGATAAATAAAGAAGAATTATCTCTTTATTTCTTCGACCGTGATGAGCATAAGCATGTAGCTAAAGCTCATCAGCTGCATGTAGAGGAAGACGGGCATATTCATCCAGCTCCCCCTATGAACTTCTTTGACCAGATAGAAATTGATTTGAGAACTTTAGCAGGATTCTGATATGGAACATGTGGAAATATTCTTGTTGCTTCCTGTATATGTGGAGGCAGGAGACCAACCCGGATACTTGAAAAGGTTAGAGCTCTTGGGTAATAAGGAGTATCATGAGTATATTGATGCAATCAATAGAATTAAGTCTTTTTTCTGTTATGAGAGCTTCTGTGGTTATTATGACTCGCAGAATGTTAAGGCCTTTATGATTCCAATAGATACATTGCAGGATTGCTATCCTCGTATATCGGTATTGCTAAGGATGGCTATGGTGAACTGGGGAAGTGATTGGCATAAAAAGAAAATCATAACAGAATCTGACGAAGTGAGATATTTCCACGAGGCGATTAAGGGAGATACTTTATGTGAGATGGCAAAGCGTCAAGTTAAAGATACAGACAGTAGCTTTTTGCTTATGGATTGTAATGCTTTTTCTCATAAATCAGATAAGCGGGAAATCGAGTTTAATGGGAAAACTTTGATTGTCAGTACTTGTGAGATGAAAGAAACGGACTTGGCGAAATGGTTTTCGCATAATCGTAAGCCAGAACGTGTTTTCCATTTAAATCCAAAGCATGGAGAGAACGGAAAGGGTGCCTATCCTGAAAATAAAGGTGACGAAGTCTCTCTGTTACTTTGCTCTAAAGATGAAGCAAGAGAGTTGCTGATGAAGGCTATTGGTGAAGATGAGGAGTGCAAGTCTCTTTATTATTATGACGAGAATAATGATAAGTTTATCGAGTTCAAGTGTGAGGGAGGAAAAGTCTATCACGGTTTTCACATCAAGGAGGAACAGGATGATTTTCGTGTTCCTGCTAAAGTCAAAAAGAAGATAGAGCTTTTACTAAATTAAAAGTAAGCATTCAACCTAGCATTGCAAGGGATAATATAAACTTTCCCTTGCAATGTAGATAAAACCTATTTTATATTCAGAATTGTCCGTTTTATTTATTTGCGCTGTTTCCCCAGTAGACACTAGGGAATGAAGGTGTTTTGTCATAGGGTTGGATGCCTATGAATGTTTTTGCCTTAATGTTTCCTATCATGAAAAGTTATTTTGAAAGGTATGTATATAAAAAAATAAATACTAATGGGAACGGTTAAAAAAATTTTTAATTTGATTTTTCATAACCCACGTGTGTTGGGCATAATTGGATTGCAGAAGATCTCTTGTCTAGTCTCAGATAAGCCATACCTAGAGATGATGTATTGGCTGAATCTAGGCAAAAAACTGAATTTAAAGCATCCTGTAACCTTCAATGAGAAGTTGCAGTGGCTGAAACTCTATAACCATAACCCTGCATATACCGTGATGGTGGATAAGGTAAAGGCTAAGGAGTATGTTGCCAAGTTGATAGGAGTTTATCGCCTGACGATGAAGAGCAACAGCGATAACTTCCGCCAGTCTGCCATCCAGGGTATCATGAAGCGTATCAAGGCAAAGGGTGCAGAGGTAATCATCTATGAGCCAACTTTGGAAGATGGCAGCACCTTCTTCGGAAGTAAAGTAGTAAATGATATGGCAGCATTCAAGGTACAGAGCCAAGCCATCATTGCCAACCGCTACGATGCTTGTTTGGATGATGTAAAAGATAAGGTATATACACGAGATATATTTAGAAGAGACTAGTTATGGTAGATTATAATATTAGTCTAGATGGTAAGACCATCTTGGTGACAGGTGCGGCAGGATTCATCGGCAGCAATCTTGTAAAGCGCCTTTTTAACGATGCTAAGAACATCAAGGTAATCGGTATTGATAGCATTACGGATTATTATGATGTGAACATCAAGTATGAGCGATTGAAGAAGATAGAAGCTTTAGGTAAGGATTGGACATTCGTTCATGACTCCATTGCCAACAAGGAAGCTGTAGAGGAAATCTTCTCAAAAAACAAGATTTCTGTAGTGGTGAATCTTGCAGCTCAGGCAGGCGTACGTTATAGTATTACGAATCCTGATGCTTATATTCAGAGCAATCTCATAGGATTCTATAACATCCTGGAGGCTTGCCGTCATCATGAGGTAGAGCACTTGGTTTATGCTTCTTCTTCATCTGTTTATGGTAGTAACAAAAAAGTTCCTTATTCTACTGATGATAAAGTAGATAATCCTGTAAGTCTGTATGCTGCTACCAAGAAGAGCAACGAGCTGATGGCTCATGCTTACTCTAAGCTTTATAATATCCCAAGCACTGGTTTGCGTTTCTTCACCGTTTATGGTCCAGCAGGTCGTCCTGATATGGCATATTTCGGTTTTACCAATAAACTGGTAAAAGGTGAAACCATCAAGATTTTCAATTATGGAAACTGCAAGCGTGATTTCACTTATATAGATGATATTGTAGAGGGTATCGTAAGAGTGATGCAGCATGCGCCGGAGAAACAGAATGGTGAGGATGGTCTTCCTATCCCTCCATACAAGGTATATAATATAGGTAACAGTCACCCAGAGAATCTTTTAGATTTCGTTACCATCCTGCAAGAGGAGTTGGTGCGTGCCGGTGTATTGCCTGAAGATTTTTACTTCGAGGCGCATAAGGAACTGGTGGCGATGCAACCAGGCGATGTGCCTGTTACTTATGCTGATACCACGCCATTGGAGGAAGACTTTGGATATAGACCTGATACGTCGTTGCGTACAGGGCTCAGGACATTCGCCGAGTGGTACAAAGGGTACTATCAGCATTAGAGTATTTTTCCCTATCAAAATGAGTAAAGAATAACGAATAGTAAGAGTATGTTTTCAAAAATAAGTAAAGGTATTGTTTATCTTTTCACAAAACCTCGTGTGATATGTATTATAGGACTTCAGTATTTATCCTTCTTGATTCCCGACAAACCCTATCTCCAGATGATGTACTGGCTGAATATGGGGAAGAAGTTGGACCTAAAGAATCCCAAGACCTTTAATGAGAAGTTGCAGTGGCTGAAACTCTATAACCATAACCCTGCATATACCGTGATGGTGGATAAGGTAAAGGCTAAGGAGTATGTTGCCAAGTTGATAGGTGAGGAACATATCATCCCTACCCTGGGTGTATGGGATGATCCTGATGACATAGACTTCGATGCACTGCCTAATCAGTTTGTACTGAAGTGCAATCATAATAGTGGTACAGGTATGTGCATTTGTCGTGATAAAAGTAAATTGGACATAGAAAAGGTGAAGGCAGAACTGCGCAAAGGCTTAAAGGAAAATTACTTTATGAGATGGCGTGAGTGGCCTTATAAGAATGTTCCAAGAAAGATTCTGGCAGAGAAGTTTATGGTGGATGAGAGCGGAACTGAACTAACAGATTATAAATGGTTCTGTTTTAATGGAGAACCTTTTATGATGTATGTATCGCATGATAATGCTGAGCATGCTACAACCGATTTCTTTGACATGAATTATAATAGATTACCTTTGAGGATGAAAGATCCAAACTCAGATAATCCTCCAGCCAAACCAAAGGAATTTGAAGAAATGAGAGAATATGCAAAGGTTCTTTCCAGACATATTCCTTTCCTGCGAGTTGATTTCTATGTAATCAGCCATAAAGTATATTTTGGCGAGTTGACTTTCTTTCACAATGCAGGGTTCTGTAAAGTGAAGCCTGATAAGTGGAATATTAAATTAGGTAAGCTAGTTAAATTATAGTAATAATCATGTATAATTAAATAATGTGCACCCTCATTATATGTAGGGGATTATTTTATATGACTTCAATTGTTGATAAAAATAAAAGAATAGCTAAAAATACATTGATGCTTTACATAAGAATGTTATTTCTTATGTTGGTAAATCTTTATACATCAAGAGTTGTTTTACAAGCTCTTGGTATTGAAGATTATGGAGTATATAATGCGGTTGCTGGGTTTATAGCCTTATTTTCAATGGTCTCTAATTCTATATCAGGTGCAATTAGCCGTTTTCTAACGTTTGTACTTGGTCTAGGTGATCAGATGAAGTTAAACAAGGTTTTCAGTACTGCATTGATTATCCAAATAACAATAGCATTAATAGTTGTCGCATTGGTTGAAATTGTAGGTGTATGGTTCTTGAATACACATATGACAATACCTGACAATAGAATTTTTGCAGCTAATTGTGTATTACAATTAACATTACTTACTTTCGTTTTTAATCTTTGGAGTACTCCTTACAATGCTGCTATTATTGCTCATGAAAAAATGAGTGCCTTTGCTTATATAGGTATATTTGATGGCTGCGCAAAACTATCAGTAGCTTTTTTAATTTGGGTTTCGCCTATAGATAATTTGATTTTCTATACGTTATTGATGAGCTTAATAGCATTGGCTATTAGGATTCTTTATACGCTATATTGTAAACGTAATTTTGAGGAATGCCATTTTAAATGGGTATCGGATAAAGGCTTATTCAAAGAAATGTTTGGTTTTGCAGGATGGAATTTTATTGGCTGTATATCGGGTGTCCTGTTAGGTCAAGGTATAAATTTATTATACAATGTTTATTTAGGTCCTGTTGTAAATGCAGCCCGTGGATTGGCATCTCAGGTTCAAGCTGCAGTAGGTCAGTTTTCTGATAATTTCTTTACTGCTGTACAACCGCAAATTACTAAATCTTTTGCAGGCAATCAATTGAGTGATGCTCATACTTTAGTATTTCGAAGTAGTCGTTTGGGGTTTTTGTTAATGATGGCATTGGTTATACCTATTGTTTCAGAGACAGAATATATCTTAGGCTTATGGTTAAAAGAAGTTCCTGAGCATACCGCTTCATTTATACAGATTATATTGTTGGATGGTTTGTTTTGTTCTTTTTCTCAGCCACTTATTAAAATGATGTTGGCAACAGGAAAGATTAAAAAATATCAGATTTTAGTGGGATCGGCTAACTTGTTGAATTTTCCTGTGGCGTGGCTGGTTTTGTATTTCACTGGTAATCCTGAGTTTACTCAAATGACTTTATGGTTCTTTTCGCTTATAGCTTTAATGCTTCGTCTTTTCATGTTAAAAGAGACAACCAATTTCCCTGTTGTAAAATTTCTGAATAATACTGTTTTTCGTTGTATGGGGATATTTGTTGTCTGCATTTTGCCAGCGTTATTAATATCTTTTTCTTTGGAAGATGGATTGGTTCGATTTCTCTTAAATATAGTTATATCAGAAGTGATCATATTACTTATTACATGTTCTTTTGGATTAAATCAGGGAGAACGTCAATTTGTATTTCAAAAAATTAATTATTTAATAAATAGAAAAAAATGACATTAAAGAATTTACCTACATATATTAAAATCTTTTGGGAGTGGAAATGGGCATTCTTGCCAAGTATATATTTCAATTTCAGATACTTGCCTTTTAAACAAGCCATCAAATTACCAATTTGGATAAATAAACCGCATCTCCATGCTATGAAAGGCAAAATTATTATTGATGCGCCTTTTGTTAAAACTGGAATGATTCATTTAGGTGGTTTTGGTGGACATATGTATCCAAATAATGGTATTCATATTACACAATGGGGAGATTGTCTGAAAACCCATAGCAGCCAAAATGTCTCCTAATATTTCTTATTGTTAACACTTTATCTTTGGCTTTCTCGAAATATTTTCGTAACTTTGTAGCTATCAAACATTTATCGCTTATGAAGTACATTAAAGGTGAAGATAGAAGACAATACGTATTGTTTCCGGCTTGTCTGGACGAGTACATCGAGCAGGATAATCCTGTTCGCTACATTGATGCGTTTGTAGATAGCCAGGATTTAGAAGAACTCGGCTTCAATCATACTAAACGTGAGGCTCCTGGAAATGGTGGACGACCTTCATATGACCCTTCAGACATATTGAAACTACTCATTTATGGTTATTTCAATTCTATCCGTTCTTCTCGAAAGTTGGCCAAAGCGTGCGTTGTCAATATCGAGGTTATGTGGCTCTTAAGCAAGGTAACCCCTGACTTTCGTACAGTTTCTGATTTCCGAAAGGATAATTTGCAGCCTATCAAGAAAGTTTTTAAATCATTGAATAAGCAGTTGGATTCCTTTGGACTCTTCAGCCATTCTTACTTATCTATTGATGGTAGTAAGTTCAAGGCTGTAAATTCAAAGGATAACAACTTTACTCTCAATAAGCTTGATGATCGTATTGCCCGTCTTGAAGCGCATGAGCGTCAGTACTTGGAGGATTTGGAAAAGAACGACTTCGATGATGAACGTAAGCTTGGCAGGGATGAAACCGAGCTTAATCTGGAGGTGGTTCAGAACCGTCAGGCGGATTACAAAGAATATCGTAATCAACTGGAGAAAAGTGGAGAGAAACAACTTTCACTCACAGATCCTGATTCTAAGTTGATGAAGTTCAATGACGGTTTTAACGTTGGCTATAATGTACAGACGGCCGTCGAGGCAGACAGTCATCTGATAGCCACCTACAATGTTACCACCAATCCTACTGATCATGGCGAAATTACGGAAACACTGACTGAGGCCAAGAATGATTTGGAACATGAAATAGTAGAAGTCGTTGCCGACAAGGGTTATCAAGATCCAAAAGACATGGCAAACGCTTTGGCTGCCGGAATCATCCCTAATGTAATACAGCGAGATGGCGATGATGTTGCTGAAGTAGAGTTTGAATATGTAGAAGCAACCGTAACAGATGATATGCTAAACAGCAAAAAGCCCGAGAATCTCGAAACTTGCCTTAAGGCTGGCAAAATACCGACTGCCTATGCAGGCATCCTTGACTCTCCCCAAATTGGTGTTCGTAAATCCTACGAATGTACGGTATCAAGTAATATAAAGGAAATGTCTGATGAGGAACTCAAACAGCTTGCGCTGCAAGGCTACTTTGTTAGAGATGCTGCTAAGAATTTAGTGTATTGTCCGCAGGGCTCTATATTACGTCAGAAGTCCTTAAAGAAGGATGGCCGTATCCGTTATTGCAATAAGTTGGCTTGCAAAAAATGCTCGCATAAGTGTACTAAAGCAGCATTTAAAGAAGCAGACTTCAACAAGGATACTCTCGTGATGAAAGCTCAGAATTACAAGGTAGACTCCAGTAATCATCAGGAAGATCAGGAACCTCCTAAGACTAAGATGAAACGAGAAGTTAAAGAACACAAGATTGTGACATACAAACTTCATTTAGACAAGAAGAAGATGGCGCAAAGAATGTGTCTCTCAGAACATCCTTTTGGAACGATGAAGAGAACCTTAGGGGCGTATTATTTTTTATTGAAAACGAAGGTTAAGGTGGAGGCCGAAATGGCCCTCATCTGCCTCTCCTATAACATGCGTAGAGCCATCTCTATGCTTGGCGTTCCACAATTGATCGCAAAGATGGCATAAGGGGAAGAAGGAGGTCCCCACAACTTAATTTTTAGACCTCCTATCACTTATTTTCGCTCGATTTGAGCACATCAATTATGAATTTTATTAGAAATCGAAATTTTAGAGCTGGTCCCCAGACTAGCTTAGAGGGCTTTATATGCCCTCAAAACAGTGATAAACAGCAGAAAATCAAGGTTTTCGGACGGTCTGTGGGGGGGCAAAATTATTTTTAAAGGAGGGTGCTATATTAATAATAATTCCTTTATAGTTCAGGGTGCTGATAGTACTATTATTTTTGGTGAAGATTTTGTAGCTTCTACATCAGTGAAAATCATTTCGTTTAAACATATTGAATTTGGTGCTCATGTACGTGTTGGATGGGATGTTTTGTTTATGGATTCAAATTTTCATCCTCTTTATGATATGGAAAAACAAAAGTTCAAACGAGCTTATGGACCAATTAAAATTGGTGATTATAACTGGTTCGCTTCTCAATGTAAGGTGATGCATTCTGTTACAACACCAGAGAGGTGTATCTTTAGAATGGGTTCTATACTAACGAGAGGTGCTAAATATGAATCTTATTGTGTTCATGGTGGATCGCCAATTCGGGTTCTATCACGTAATGTAATGAGAGTTTACGGTCAGGACAGAATTACTGATTATAATGAATATTAATTTATGAGAATTCAAAAACATAAAGATGATTGTTGTGGTTGTACTGCTTGTGCAAGTATATGTCCACGGCAAGCGATAACAATGAAACCAGATGCATTGGGATTCTTGTATCCAGAAGTGGATGATTCTTTATGTATTGATTGTGGAAGATGCGTGAAGGTGTGTTCTTTTCAAAAAGATTATGAAACACCATTTAAACTTGACTCCATTAAGTCGTATGCAGGAAGGCATCAGAATTTAATGCAAGTAGAAAAATCGCAATCAGGTGCAGCCTTCGTAGTCTTGTCTGATTATATTCTATCTCAAGGTGGAGTAGTATATGGTGTGGGTTATGCTGATCATTTCCGACCGGTTCATAAGCGGGCTTCAACCTTTGAAGAACGTGATGAATTCAGAGGTAGCAAGTATGTTCAAAGTGACATGACTGGCATCATACCACAGATTAAGCAAGATTTGAATGAGGGTAAGTTGGTTATGTTTACGGGTACTCCATGCCAGGTATCTGGGGTTTCTTCCTTTTTTGGAAAGAGTAAGCTGCGTGAGCGTTTATTCTTGATGGATATTGTTTGTCATGGTGTTGCAGCTCCCCATGTTTGGCGAGACTATGTAGATTACTTGGAGAGTAATAACCAGCAATTAGCGGCTGTTAATTTTAGGGATAAAAAATATGGTGGTTGGCATTATGGTGATGAAACGTTTACCTATGTAGATGGATCAACCCACGTTTACCACTACCATTTTTACACCCTTATGAATTTGCGCTATTCTTGTTATCAGTGTCCTTTCACTAATTATAGAAGAACATCAGATATCACGGTAGCTGATTTTTGGGGGATAGAAAAAACTTGTGCTGCTGATTTAGGTAAAGACAATAAAGGCTGTTCTCTCTTTTTGATTAATACTGAGAAAGGAGATGTGTGGTTTGATAAATCCAAGAATGAATTGGATTATATGCCAGTTCCTTTAGAGAAAACAAGGCAGTTGCATTTATGCAAACCTTCGGCGTTTGATAAACATAGAGCGAATTTTGAAAGAGATTATACTTCTCTTGGATTTGCTTATGTTAGAAAGAAATACGGCGATGTAGGTATCTATTATTATATAGCCTGGATCAAACGTAGAATTATAAAATGGGTATATCCTATTGCTAAACCTATATTGGTAATTATAAGAAAATAAAAAATAGAATTTTTGAAAGATGAAAGTTGCATTGATGACTATATGGCATTGCGGTAACTATGGTGCAGAAATGCAGACTTACGCCACAGTGAAAGCATTGCGCCAATTAGGACATGAGGTGGAGGTTATTGATTTCCGCCTTTTTGAACCAAGGAATACGTTGCGTTCTAAGGTAGGAAAGTTCCTGAATAATATATCTCCTGCTCATAAAACCTTTGAGCATTTTTGGAGAAAATATATCCAAAATATAAGTTGCCATTATCTTCTTATTGATGAGTTAAGGAATAATCCGCCTAAGGCTGATATATATATGGTTGGCAGCGATCAGGTTTGGAATAAGGATATCACAGGTGATAGATGTGCTGCCTATCTTTTGGATTTTGGAGATGAGCAGGTAAAGAGAGTATCTTATGCTTCCAGCATCGGAGTTAGTGATTGGCCCTTTTCTGAATCTTATACCCACCTGGTAGCGAAACAACTTAATAAGTTTGCTGCTTTGAGTTGCCGGGAAATAACGGGTGCTAATGTCCTTTCCCAGCAGTTTGGACTTGAGGTTAAGCAAGTTCTTGACCCAACATTGCTCCATCTGGATTATAAGGAGATTACTGGAAACATTCAAGATGCAAATACGTTAGTATTTTATCCACTATCAGTAGGTGATACTTCTGCTATTTCATTTTGTAAAGATTTAGCGGAACAATTGAATCTGAAATATGTAAATGCAAATCCTTATCAGTTTCTTCCGTTTTTGCCTATAATATGGAAAAGAAATTCTATAGCACAGTGGCTGACTGCTATTGGTGGAGCTTCGCTGGTTGTTACTGGTTCCTTCCATGGATTAGCCTTTAGTCTTATCTATCATCGTCAGTTTATATTGATTAATGATAATAAGCAAGGACGAAATTCTAGAATGATGGATTTGCTGAATTATCTAGGATTAGAGCATCGATTGTTTAGAACAACAGAGGAGGCGATGGCTAGCAGAGTATGGGAGGATACTATTGATTATCAATTGATAGATGAAAAATTGAATCAAGCAAGAAATGAATCTTGGAATTATCTAAAACAAAGTTTATCATGAATATAGCATTTTTGTGGAATTGGCCTGTTAATGAGTTTACTGGTGGAGTTGGTATTGTGACTAAGGTGTTGGCCAAAGAAATGCAAAACCGTGGACATCGAGTTATCTTCATAGCACTTGTAACACAAGAAGAAAAGTCTAGAAATGCCAGATTGTTAGAGAGCTTAGGTATGAATCAGGATACCTATCCTTATGTTGCTCCTCAATACTATGTTGATGCAGGTATGGAACTCGAACTCGTTGTTACTGAAACAACAGAAATCTTAGAGCAAAATAAGATTGATATGGTTATAGCTCAAGATTTAGATCCTCTAGAGATAGATATAGTGAGTAAATTACCTGATAGATATGTTAAAATTATAACGAAGCATAATCAGCCATTTGAAGCATATGAATTTACAAGAAATGTATTTAAGGGTTATCAGGCAAAAACGTTGAGTAAGAAAATATGGAAAAATGTAGTTTTAGCATGTCCGTACTTGGGACAAATGAGGCAAAAACAGTTAAATGAAAAACTATATAAAAAGGCAACTTCTTCTGCTGATAGATTATGTTTGTTGTCGAGTGGCTTCGTAATAAGATTGCTAAGATTTATGCCCGATTTAGATCAACGAAAGATTTGCTACGTAAATAATCCCAATACATTTTCGACTAATGTTGAAGATGTGCATCATAAAGAAAATCTTGTTATTATTGTATGTCGCTTAGTTGAATCTATGAAGAATGTTACTGACTTTATGAAGGCTTGGAAAATGGTAGAACAATACCATCCTGATTGGAAAGCAGAGGTTGTTGGGGATGGTAGGGATATGCAGATGCTTAAGAAGCAATGTAAAAAAATGAACCTTCATTCTTTGACTTTTGTTGGGTATCATAGTGATGTTGAAAGTTTCTATAAAAGAGCTAAAATAATTTGCGTTACTTCATGGTATGAGGGATGGGGTATGACAATAACAGAAGGTATGGCCAATGGATGTGTACCAATAGTTTATAACACTTATGAGGCAATAAAAGATATATTTGACGATGAAGTTAGTGGCTTGATAATTAAGTCTTGTAAGCCTTATGAGCTTTTTGAAAAGCTAAATAGATTAATGAGCGATTCTACTCAATGGAATTTATGGAGTAACAATGCAATAGAGAAAGTTAAACAATTCTCGCCTGACAAGATAGTTGAGAATTGGGAACAATTATATCAAGAAATAAAGGAAGAAAAACATGTATAATGAAACTGATTTTTCGGAATATATACCAAATGATAGCTCGTTAAAATGGTATCAATTGGAACCAAATGATGCCAAAGAACTAATTATTAAATTGGTATTGTTCGTTATATGTCCATTTGCAGCCTTTCTAGGCTCTCTGTTAAGACCAACAAGCAAATCCTCCTTTGTGATATATTTCTTGTTTGGTATTCTCTTTTGCTGGCACATGGACCCAAAAGGATTGGTTGCTTATGATGACTACATAGGAATTAGAGATTTGTTTTTGAAGTATAAATATACGATGACAGATTTCTATGATAAGTTATGGCTTTATATTACTTTCGAAGGTAAGGAAAAAGAACTGTATTCTGTATTCTTGAATGCATTTACACGACAGTTTTCTGATAATTATCATCTGTTTTTTGCCATAGCAAGTGTTCCATATCTATTGTTCTCCTTATTATCTGTAAGGAAAATGGTTACAGACAATGAGTTTCCTCTTTGGGGATTCATGTCTTTGATAATCATCCTACTGTTTGTTATCCCTCGTGATATTGTAACGGTACAGAATCCAAGATATACTACAGGTGTATGGATTACGATGTGGGGATTCCTTAATTATTTTGATCAATCGGCTCGCAATAGATATTTGTATGTAATACCGATACTTTTAGCACCATTTATTCATTCTGGCTTTTGGCCGATGATATTTGTTTATATCCTGGCAATTAGTTTGCCGTTATCGGTTCATATAAAAACACTACATATTATATTTTTTGCATCTATTCCATTTTCTTTGCTCTCTTATGATTTGTTTAATGGAATAAATTATTCGTTTTTACCACCAGCTATTTCTAATTGGATTGAAATGTATTTGAATGATGATGTTTATGCGAGGTTTGTTCAAAATAAAGGTGCTTCAGGTTTTTTCTGGGTTTCTCAATTATTTTCATATATTATTTATGGTCTTTATCTTTATATTCCTTTGATATTAATGAAAAAAAGTAATGAGATATTGTGCCGTGATGATATTGGAAAATTATATCCTTTTTATATATTATTGTTTTCTGTGACCAACTTTATTAGATTATTGCCTGTGATAGGTCAACGTTATCTTCTTACTGTGCAAATTATGTCTATATTTATGTTTTATAAAGTTTTTTATCCTCAAAAAAGTAAGTTTTTCTATATCTTATTGGGAGGATGGTCATTCCATATTTTCTTTAGGTGGTTTTATAGTGGTGCAGGTCTTAATCTAGTACCTAAAAATATATACTATGATAATTTATTTTCTTTAATTATTGATTATCTGTAAGATACTTATATAAGGTAAGTTTATGATATATCTTATATAACCATGGGATGTTTTAAATGATTAAACTTGATTCTATGAAAATATTACTATTTACTGATTCGTTGGGGGCGGGTGGTGCTCAAAGACAACTTGTAGGACTTGCGGTACTTCTAAAACAACAAGGCTATGAAGTAAAAGTTTGTACTTATTTCGATATTGATTTTTATAAGCAATATCTCGATGAGAATAGAGTGAAAAATGAAATAATCCCAAATGCGGGCAATACAAAAAAAAGAATACTTGCAGTTCGCAGGTATTTTAAAATAGAAAAGCCCAATTGGGTGATAGCATATCAGGAAACCCCTTCCTTGGTAGCGTGTTTGACCAAGATAATGGGCTGTAAGTTCCACCTCATTGTAAGCGAAAGGAATACAACCCAGAATATGGGCCTAAATGAGCGAATACGTTTTTGCTTATATCATACTGCAGACGCAATTGTACCAAATTGCTATGCGCAAGAGAAATTCCTCTTGAAGCATTATCCGTGGATGAGGGTAAAAATGAAAACAATTACCAATTTTGTCGATTTAGAAAAGTTCTCTTATGTCAAACACCCAAGAAGGGAATGTCCTTTAATCGTGGTTGCAGCTACAATTTGGAAATCTAAGAATACTTTAGGCTTCATAGAAGGTGTGAAATTGCTAAAAGACGCAGGTCATCACTTTAGAGTTTGCTGGTATGGTATAGCTGATAGATATTCAGACTACCTCGAGCAATGTAGAAATAAAATTATTGAATATGGGTTACAGGATTTTATAGAATTATGTCCCAAAACCAAAGAAATAGAGAAAAAGTATGCTGAAGCTGATTATTTCTGTCTTCCTTCTTTTTTTGAAGGTACCCCTAATGTAATTTGTGAAGCAATTTCTACTGGCCTTCCAATTATCTGTAGTGATGTATGTGACAATTCTATATATGTGAAGGATGGCATTAATGGCTTCCTTTTCGATCCCCATCATCCAGAGTCTATTGCTATATCACTCTCTAAAGCTTTGGCTTTGAATGATGAACAATATCGATTATTTTGTATGAATAGTAGACAAAACGCAGAGACTTTATTAAATAGTGATGATTTTGTTGATAAGTATATAAAAATTATTAATGTGAAATGATAAGTATTAAAAAGTTAGCTTATGGAGGTGTAAAAATAAGCATGCTCATTAATTATCTTTGGGATAAATTTTGGGCACCTATATGGATTACAGCAATGAAGTTTCATGGTAAGCATGTTGTAGTTCGTCCCATGAGTTCTTTAATAAGGGGTATTGAAAATCTATCTGTTGATGATTATTCTATTCTTCCTTCTACTACTACGATTTATTGTACCAAAGCACCTTTGATTATAGGAAAAAAATGTTTGTTTGGTCCTGGTTGTACATTTTGCACAGGTGATCATCGAACTGATGTTATAGGAATGCATATTTATGATTGCAATGAAAAACGGCAGGAAAATGATTTGCCAATCGTAATTGAAGATGGTGTGTGGTGTGGTGCAAATGTAACTATATTGAAAGGTGTAACGATTGGAAAAGATAATATTGTTGCAGCAGGTGCTGTAGTGACAAAGTCTTTTCCTCCTTATAGTATTATAGGTGGTGTACCGGCAAAACTTTTGAAGAAACGTTTTACAGAAGAGCAAATACAAGAGCATGAACGATTAATGAGCGATTATGAAAAAAACTAAAGTGCTGTTTTGTTCACCATATTTGTATGGTGAAAATGTCATTTCTGGTGGAATTGGTATTTGGGGAAAGATTATTGTGGATTATTCTCAAATTGCAAATGACGAAACTCTGGAAATTATACCGATTTCGTTTGATCGTAAACGAAAGGTGATGGAAGTCAATGATTTTGGATTTAAACGCTTTTATTCTGGATTCAGAGAAATCTCTAAAAAATGTAAAGAAGTAAGAAAGAAAATGGATTGTTATAAACCTGATGTTATGCATTTATGCACGAGTGCTTCATTAGGCTTGTTGAAAGATTTTTTGTTGTTGCGGTTAGCTTCTCATAAAAATATCAAGAAAGTACTTCATTTGCATTTCGGGCGTGTTCCTGATTTGGTAAAAAAGAATAATTGGGAATGGAAACTTTTGTCGAAAGTTCTCAAAATGTCAGATAAGGTCATTGCTATGGATAAAAAAACATATCGTGTTTTATGCCAAAAAGGTTTTGATAATATAGTTTATGTGCCTAACCCATTGTCGCTTGATATTATTGATAAAGTTAAAGATTTTGAAGTAACAATTCATAGGGTTCCTAAACAGTTGTTATTTGTTGGACATGCTCTGAAAACAAAAGGAGTTTATGAACTTGTAGAGGGATGTGTTGGTGTTGAAGGTATCAAACTACGATTGGTTGGTAAAATTTCTTCAGAAATTAAAAATGACTTATTTGTATTAGCTCAAAAAAGAGACAATGCAGAATGGTTAACTTTTGTTGGGGAAATTTCGCACGATGATGTCTTGAAAGAGTTAATGGCTGCAGATGCATTTGTGTTCCCTAGTTATACAGAAGGATTCCCTAATGTAATTTTAGAAGCGATGGCTTGTGGGTGTCCTATTGCAGCCTCAAATGTGGGAGCAATCCCAGAAATGCTCAATATAGAGGAAGATGCTTGTGGCATTTGTTATGAAGCTAAAAGCTTTTCAAAAGTAAGAGATGCTGTAAAAATATTGATGAATGATACTGAACAAAAAAACAGGTTTGCAGAAAAAGCGAAGAAACGTGTGAACGATATGTATGCAGTGCCTGTTGTTTGGTGTCAATTAGTTAAGGTTTGGAAAGCGAATTAATTCGTAGAGAATGTGTCTAATGTCTTATTTTGAAAAATATGTTATATAAAAATACAAATACTGTGGATTTGTCTTTGTATAACAATGCTTGGTATAATACAGGAGCATCAGTTATAAAAAGAACATTATGGTATTTTGCGAATTCTGCAATTTTGAATAATTCTTTTATTCCATTTTCTAGAATAAAAATCAAAGTATTGCGCTTGTTTGGTGCCGAAATAGGAAAGGGCGTAGTAATCAAGCCATCTGTAAATATCAAGTATCCTTGGAATTTGAAGATAGGAGACTATGTATGGATTGGGGAGAATGTATGGATAGATAATCTTGTGGAGGTTTCTATCGGTGATAATGTATGTATCAGTCAAGGTGCTATGTTGCTCTGTGGCAATCACAACTATAAGAAAACAACATTTGATTTAATGGTTGGCAAAATAATAATAGAGGAGGGAGCATGGGTTGGTGCTCAATCTGTGGTTTGTCCTAATGTGACAATTCACTCTCATGCAGTGCTCGCTGTTGGCACAGTTGCTAGTCATCACCTAGAAGGATATGCTGTGTACCAAGGCAATCCTGCAATTAAGGTGAGAGAGAGAAACATTCAATAGTCATATCAGATAACTATTCTTGATTAAATCGCAAAATAATGAAAATCTCTATCATTACCGCTACGTATAATAGCGGGAAGACGGTGGGTGATACGCTGAAGAGTGTGCTCGCCCAAACCTATCACGACTATGAATTGCTGGTTGTGGATGGGGCTTCGAAAGATAATACCCTGGAGGTGGTAAAGAAGATGGAACCTCTGTTTGAGGGGAGAATGAGGTATATCAGTGAACCCGATAAGGGAATCTATGATGCCATGAACAAGGGCATCAGGATGGCTACGGGGGATATAATCGGTATTCTTAACTCGGATGACTTCTATACTTCGGATGATGCTTTGGCTTGCATCGCATGGGTGCTGGAGAATGAAAAGGTGGATGCCGTGTATGGCGACATACACTATGTGGACGATGAGGACTTGAAGAAATGCGTAAGATACTATAGCTCCAAGCCTTTCAGAAGGTGGATGATGAGATTGGGATTCATGCCTGCGCATCCTTCGTTCTATTGTCGTAAAGAGGTATATGAGAAATATGGCGCCTTTGATGCTGAAAACTATCGGGTGGCTGCCGACTTTGAAAACTTACTTAGACTTATCTTTGTAAACAAAATCAAAACGCATTATATCTCTAAAGACTTTGTTACCATGCGTACCGGTGGCGCTTCCAGTTCTGGATTTGAGAGCCACAAGCGCATCATGCGTGACCACCTGAAAGCGCTTAAAAAGAACGGTGTGTATTCTAACATCTTCCTGCTGGGATTACGCTATCTATATAAAATAGGTGAAATATTAAAAAGTAAATGCTAAAAAATAATAGTATAGATATATGATTCAGCCAATTCATTTTTATTTGCTGGGTGCCTTTATTGTGGCGATGATCATCGCCAATATCGTGTTGCCTAACATTCTGCTCATCTCTCATAAGAAGAGATTGTTTGATATGCCTAATAAGAGAAAGGTGCATCATGCTCCGATACCAAGGCTGGGTGGTCTGTCGTTCTTCCCCGTGATGCTGATTACCATGGGTGGTCTGGTGCTGGTACATCATCTGATGGGGCTGAACAGCGGGGCTATGCATGGGGAGGCTCCCTATGAATACCTCGCACTGCTGGTGGGGAGCATGATGCTCTTTCTGGTGGGCCTTGCCGATGATCTCATCGGAGTAGGGTATAAGAAGAAGTTCCTGGTGCAGATTGTGGCGGCATCGCTGCTCGTGGCTTCGGGCGTGTGGATTAAGTCGCTCGACGGTCTCTTCGGGGTGTATCAGGTTTCTCCATGGTTCGGCATGCCGTTTACCGTGCTCATCGTGGTGTATGTTACCAATGCCATCAACCTGATTGACGGCATCGACGGTCTGGCTTCGGGGCTCTGTGCCATCTCGCTGGTGGCTCTGGCGGGGCTGCATGTCTGGTTGGGACTGTACTCCTATGCCCTGCTCTGTATCTCGGCACTGGGTGTGATCATGCCGTTCTGGTATTATAATGTGTTTGGAAACGAGATGAGGGGCAGGAAGCTCTTCATGGGTGATTCGGGTTCGCTGTCGCTGGGATATATCATCAGTTTCCTGATGATTCACCTGAGTACGGTGGATGTGCATCCCCGTGCCGTGAGCGACTATAACATGGTGCTGGCGTTTACCACCATGCTGGTGCCGCTGCTCGACGTGGTGAGAGTGGTGGGCCACAGACTGAGAACAAGGAAGAATCCGTTCTTGCCCGACAAGAGCCACATCCATCATAAGCTGCTGAGATGCGGACTGAGGGTGAGACAGGTAATGGTGGCTATCTGCCTGCTCTCGCTGATGTTCATCCTGCTCAACTTCCTGATGATCGGCCACGTAAACATCACGTATATCCTGGGCATCGACATCGCCGTATGGATAGTGTTCCATCTTATCCTGGATGTTATCCTGCATAAGAGGGGAACGGAAGTGGAAATTTAATTCTCTCTATTTATGCTATTCCCGGCTCGGAGATTCAATGGATCTCTGGGTCGGGATTATTTTTTTTGTTAAAATCGTAGAAATGCTTGGTTGTTTCGGGGATTTGATGTATATTTGCAATTCATTAGACAGCGTTTGATTATGGCAAGAAAATTATATCCTATAGGAATTCAGACATTTGAACGGATCCGCAAGGAGGACAAGTTCTATGTGGACAAGACGGAATACATCTATCGTATGACGCATACCGATGGAACGTATTTCTTCCTGAGCCGACCACGCCGTTTCGGCAAGTCGCTGCTGGTTTCTACTTTTCAGAGTTATTTCGAGGGCAAGAAGGAACTCTTCGAGGGGCTTGCCATCGAGAAGCTGGAGAAGGAGTGGACGGCTTATCCCGTGCTGCACTTCGACCTGAGCAAGGGTAAGCATATGGAGAATGAGCAGCTGGAAGAGTATCTTGGCTACCTCTTGGAAGATTATGAAAAAAAGTATGGTATAGAAAATCACCGTAACGGAAACAATAATAGATTCAATGACTTGATAGAAGTGGTTTACCGGAAAACGGGCAGGCAGGTGGTGGTGCTCATTGATGAATATGACGCACCATTGCTTGATGTGGCGCATGAGAAGGAGAAGCTCGATGACCTTCGTAACACGATGCGTAACTTCTATAGTCCTCTAAAGGGAAATGAGTCAATGCTCCGTTTCGTCTTCATGACTGGCATCACGAAGTTCTCGCAACTCAGTATCTTCAGCGAGCTGAACAACATTAAGAATGTGAGCATGAAGTTGCCTTATGCTGGCATCTGTGGCATCACCAAGGAGGAACTGCTGACCCAGATGAGCGATGATATTGATGAGTTGGCTGAGAATTTGGAACAGAGCAGAGAGGAGACCATCGAGGAACTGAAAAGTCATTATGATGGCTATCATTTCTGCTGGCCTTCGCCTGATGTCTTCAATCCTTATAGCTTACTAAATTGCTTTGCTGATGGAGAAATTGATTCTTACTGGTTTGGAACCGGTACACCTACCTATCTCATCAATATGATGAGACAGTATGATTTCCTGCCTGCAGACCTCGGCGAGACCATAGAGGTGGATAAGAAGGACTTTGATGCCCCCACTGAAACGATGACCACCATCATACCTTTGCTTTATCAGAGTGGGTATGTCACTATCAAGGGTTATGATAAACCGACGAAATTATATCAGTTGGCATTGCCTAACCAGGAGATAAGGGTAGGGTTGTATGGTAGTCTCTTGCCTCATTATCTGACGGACGAGTCGGCGAAGGCTAACACGACCATCGCCAAGATGTCGGTATTGGTAAAGAAGGGGGATATGGAGGCTGCCTTTAGCCTGCTGAACGACTTTTTGGAGACGGTGCCTTACTGTGACAATACTAACTACGAGGGGCATTGGCAGCAGACGCTCTACATCATGTTTGCCCTGCTCACCAACTATAGCATCCATGTGGAACCGCATACGGCAAAGGGCAGAATCGATATCACGATGGAGACTGCTGATGCCATCTACGTGATGGAACTGAAGTTCAACAAGAGTGCCGAGGAGGCCCTAGCCCAGATAGAAGCAAGGCACTATGCCGATGCCTTCAAGATGAGCGGCAAGAAGGTGGTGAAGATAGGCTTGAACTTCTCGGTGAAGGACGAGGTGAACTGCCTGGAATGGAAGATAGGATGACAAGGGGATGAAATAATTAATACCAATAATACCACCTAATACCAGCGAAAACACAAGATTAGAAAATAACTTTTTTAGAAATACAACATGGGTTGTTGCCAAGCTCTATGAAGCTTGGCAACAACTTCTATGTGTACCTACATGTAATAATTCTATGATTTAGAAATGGATATTCGACCGACTGATGGCTTTAGTCGGTCTTCTGCTGCTATGGCCTGTCTTGCTGGTTATGGCTATATTAATTCGTGTGAAAATATAAGTTAGAGAATAATATAAAAGATTTTACAATGGATAAGGAACGCAAAACGATTTATCTCTGCCTCGCCCACATGAGCGAGGATGGTATGGAACAGAAATACGTGAAGTAGGCTTTCGATACCAACTGGGTGGTGCCGCTGGGACCTAACGTGAACGGATTCGAGGATGACTTGAAAGCTTTCGTGTCAAAGAACAGCGACGGCACCGACTTGCAGAAGGAGGTGGTGGCACTGAGTGCTGGAACTGCCGTCGTTCACCTAGCCTTGTTAGCTTGCGGCGTAGGTCCTGGCGACGAGGTGTGCGTGCAGAGCTTTACCTTCTGTGCTTCCTCGCACCCTATTTGTGATGATTTCTACCGACAAGGCTGTGAATCCTACCAACGTGATGGCGAGAAACTCTATGAAGAGGTGCTCAACGACAAGGAGGTGACGCTCCCTACCTTCCACAAGAAAATCAAGATTGCGAAGGTGCGTGAGTATGACTATGCCGATGTATGCAAGGAACTGGACGAACTGTCATGCATAGCCCAGACCTTCGACGACATGAAGATAGTGGGCAAGATGAAGCGAATCGTTCCTGAGTACAAGAGTCAGCATTCTAAATACCAGGCGCTGGATAAATAACGGAATACCAAGCTTCGGAAAGATAAGCTGGTAGATAGGAATAAGAAATCCCGGCTCGGAGATTCTATGGAATCTCTGGGTCGGGATTATTTTTTTGTTAAAATCGTGGAAAAGCTTGGTTGTTTCGGGGATTTGATGTATATTTGCAATTCATTAGATAGCGTTTGATTATGGCAAGAAAATTATATCCTATAGGAATTCAGACATTTGAACGGATCCGCAAGGAGGATATGTTCTATGTAGATAAGACGGAATACATCTATCAGATGACACATACCGATGGAACGTATTTCTTCCTGAGCCGACCACGCCGTTTCGGCAAGTCGCTGCTGGTTTCCACCTTCAAGAGTTATTTCGAGGGCAAGAAGGAACTCTTCGAGGGGCTTGCCATCGAGAAGCTGGAGAAGGAGTGGAATACTTATCCCGTGCTGCACTTCAGCCTGGCTGGAGGCAAACATATGGAGAAGGCACAGCTGGATCGATACCTCTTATATATATTAAAGGAAAATGAGGATAGGTTTGGAGTGGATTGTGATTCTCCAGATCCGAACGTTCGTTTGCTCAACTTGATAAAAACTGTTACAGCAAAGACTGGTAAGCAGGCGGTGGTGCTCATCGATGAATATGATGCACCGCTGCTGGATGTGGCTCACGAGAAGGAAAAACTCGATGTTTTGCGCAATACGATGCGCAATTTCTACAGTCCCTTGAAAGATTGTGAGCCAATGCTCCGTTTCGTCTTCCTGACGGGCATCACGAAGTTCTCGCAGCTCAGCATCTTCAGCGAACTGAATAACATCAAAAATGTGAGCATGGACGAACCTTATGCCGGCATCTGCGGCATCACCAAGGAGGAACTATTGACCCAGATGAGCGATGACATCAACGAACTTGCCGAGCATCTGGAGCTGAGCAGGGAGGAGACCATACAGGAACTCAAAGACCATTATGATGGTTATCACTTCTGCTGGCCATCGCCTGATGTCTTCAATCCTTACAGTCTGCTCAATTGCTTTGCTGATGGAGAAATTGATTCTTACTGGTTTGGAACCGGTACACCTACCTATCTCATCAATATGATGAGACAGTATGATTTCCTGCCTGCAGACCTCGGCGAGACCATAGAGGTGGATAAGAAGGACTTTGATGCCCCCACTGAAACGATGACCACCATCATACCTTTGCTTTATCAGAGTGGGTATGTCACTATCAAGGGTTATGATAAACCGACGAAATTATATCAGTTGGCATTGCCTAACCAGGAGATAAGGGTAGGGTTGTATGGTAGTCTCTTGCCTCATTATCTGACGGACGAGTCGGCGAAGGCTAACACGACCATCGCCAAGATGTCGGTATTGGTAAAGAAGGGGGATATGGAGGCTGCCTTTAGCCTGCTGAACGACTTTTTGGAGACGGTGCCTTACTGTGACAATACTAACTACGAGGGGCATTGGCAGCAGACGCTCTACATCATGTTTGCCCTGCTCACCAACTATAGCATCCATGTGGAACCGCATACGGCAAAGGGCAGAATCGATATCACGATGGAGACTGCTGATGCCATCTACGTGATGGAACTGAAGTTCAACAAGAGTGCCGAGGAGGCCCTAGCCCAGATAGAAGCAAGGCACTATGCCGATGCCTTCAAGATGAGCGGCAAGAAGGTGGTGAAGATAGGCTTGAACTTCTCGGTGAAGGACGAGGTGAACTGCCTGGAACGGAAGATAGGATAACAAGGTCTTATAGTCCTGTATATTTCCTGATAGCCTTGATGAAGGTGTCGCCATATTTATTGAGCTTGAATTCTCCGATACCACTGATCAGGCTCATGGCATTCTTGGTGGTAGGTTTCATTCTTGCGAGTTCATGAAGGCTCTTGTCGCTGAGTACGATATATGGAGGATAACCCTGTTCGTCGGCAAGGTTCTTGCGTATCTTTCTGAGGTGTTCAAAGAGCCCTTTGTCTTCCACGCCTTTCGAGTCTTCCTGGAAGATGACACGTTCGGCATGCACCTCAGGAATGAGATTTCCCAGCTGGGCGATGGCGCCCTTTCTGTTGCGTACCGTTTTCTTTGGGCGGGTGGCTTTATCATCTTCTTCGATATAAGCCAGCGAAACATGATGTTCTCCCTTCAGTACCTTCCAGCCTAAATCGGTAACCTTCATGTAGTTGTGGTTGTTGTAGGCAATCTCGAAGAATCCCATCTGTAACATCTGCAGCAGATAAGCATTCCAGTCCTTAGATGTTGTATCCCTACCCACACCGAAGGTTTTCATCTCGTTGTATTTGTTTTTCACAACTGCAGAAGAATGCATGCCTCTCAGAATCTCGATGCAGGTACCTACTGCAATATGCTCACCCGAACGGACCACGGCACTCAGGGCTTTCTGGGCTCTGATGGTGCCGTCGAAGGTGCGTGGAGGATTCTTGCAAACGTCACAGTTGCCGCAGTTGCAGGATGATGTCTCGCCAAAATAATTCAGCAGAATGCGTCGTCGGCATACTCTCGATTCGGCATATTCCTCCATGCGGCGCAGTTTCTCCATGTTCACATCACGCTGTCCGCTTTCTTCACAGAAAGAACGGAGGGTGATGATGTCGGCCATCGAATAGAACAGCACGGTATCTGATGGTGCTCCATCTCTTCCGGCTCTACCTATTTCCTGATAGAAACTCTCTATGCTTTTTGGCATATTATAGTGGATTACCCAGCGCACATTACTCTTGTCGATGCCCATTCCGAAAGCGATGGTAGCACATACCACCTGAATCTGGTCCATCTTGAACCGCTCCTGTACTGATGCTCTGGTCTGGGAAGTCATTCCGGCGTGATAGGCTGCGGCATTGATACCCAGATCGATAAGTTCCTGAGCTACCATTTCGGTGTTCTTGCGGGAGAGACA
>ENA-UEQO01001111-UEQO01001111.1-human-gut-metagenome-genome-assembly--contig:-NODE-1111-length-29111-cov-13.970758_pt1 | contig 29111 bp, 22 predicted proteins | sample MGYA00242938_ERZ507940 | MGnify/ENA primary metagenome ERZ507940 (study PRJEB26167, sample SAMN06115517) | human gut metagenome | host: Homo sapiens | place: China:Chongqing | collected 2014-12-03... | reverse complement strand
GGCTGCCTGGTAAACTTCAAGACGGAAAAACTCTCTTACAAAGTCAAGCACAGCGTAGAAAACCCGGAGGAAAAGCAAGCGATATTCGAGAACCACCACGAGCCTATCATAGACACCCAAACATGGGAACGGGTGCAGGAGCTTCGCAAGCAGCGCAAACGCCCCAACCGCTATGATGAAGTGGGCTTGTTCTCCGGCATACTGTTCTGTGCAGACTGCGGCAGTGTGATGTATCAGCAGCGATACCAGACGGACAAGCGCAAGCAGGACTGTTATATCTGCGGCAACTACAAGAAACGCACCCATGACTGTACGGCGCACTTTATCCGCACCGACCTCTTGACCGCTGGTGTACTCTCCAATCTGCGGAAAGTGACCAGCTATGCGGCAAAGCATGAAGCCCGGTTTATGAAGCTCTTGATTGAGCAGAACGAGGACGGGGGCAAGCGCAGGAACGCCGCCAAGAAAAAGGAGCTGGAAGCCACCGAGAAACGCATAGCCGAGTTATCCGCTATCTTCAAGCGGCTGTATGAGGACAGCGTGACCGGGCGCATATCAGACGAGCGTTTCACAGAGCTGTCGGCAGACTATGAAGCAGAACAACGGGAGCTGAAAGAAAGAGCCGCTGCTATCCAAGCGGAGCTTTCCAAAGCACAGGAAGCCACCGTGAACGCAGAAAAGTTTATGAATGTTGTCCGGCGGCATACCAGCTTTGAAGAACTTACCCCTACTCTGTTGCGGGAGTTTGTAGAGAAAATCGTTGTGCATGAGTGCAGCTATGACGAGAACAAGACCCGTAGGCAGGACATTGAGATTTATTATTCTTTTGTTGGCAAGGTGGACTTGCCCGAATAACCGCCCGACCTGTCCGACACAAGAGCTAAGTGCCGGATAGGAACGGCAAAATTTTTTACACTTCTATTACTTCTTTATCGCACATAAGTAAAAAGTCAGGGCATGAAGCAGCTCATGGCGGGCGGCGGCGTGGCGCTCATCGGCGTCATTCTCGTTCCCCTGCTCTCCGGCCTGTTCGGTTAATCGCCCGCACAAATCCTTCGCGGCGTCCGCCCCCAGGGCGGGCGCTGCGGGAAAGGAGGGTAAAGCCCATTGGATTTGATATGGCAGAAATTCACCGAATGGCTGAAGGAGCTGCTGATCAGCGGCATCATGGACAACGTGAACGGACTGTTTGACAACGTGAACAGCCGCGTGGCGGGCATCGCCGGACAGGTGGGCGCTACGCCCCAGGGCTGGAACAGCGGCGTCTACGGCATGATCCGAACGCTGTCGGACAATGTGATTTTGCCCATCGCGGGCGTTGTCCTGGCCTTTGTCATGACGCTGGAGCTGATTCAGCTCATTACGGAAAAGAACAACATGCACGACGTGGACACCTGAATGTTCTTCAAGTGGATATTCAAGACCGCCTGCGCCGTGCTCATCGTCACCAACACATGGAACATCGTCATGGGCGTGTTCGAGGCGGCTCAGAGCGTCGTAAACAGCGCGTCGGGCATCATCATATCGGACACGTCCCTGACGTTCAACGAGCATATCGCGGGATTTGAAGCAGCGCTTGCGGAAATGGAGGTCTGGTCGCTGCTGGGGCTGTGGCTGGAGTCCGTGGTCGTGCATCTTTCCATGTGGGCGCTGACCATCTGCATTTTCATCATCTGCTACGGCAGAATGATCGAGATCTACTGCGTGACCTCCATTGCGCCCATCCCCATGGCGACCATGGCCAACCGGGAATGGGGGCAGATGGGCCAGAATTACCTCAGAAGCCTGCTGGCGCTGGGCTTTCAGGGCTTCCTCATCATCGTCTGCGTGGCGATTTACGCGGTGCTGATCCAGAACATCGTGGTGGAGAGCAGCGTCTCGGCGGCTATATGGACGTGCATGGGGTATACGGTGCTGCTGTGCTTTACGCTGTTTAAGACAAGCTCCCTTGCCAGGAGCCTGTTCCACGCCCACTGACGGAGGTGATGAAATTTGGCATACGTTCCCGTACCCAAGGACTTGAACGCGGTGAAAACCAAGGTCATGTTCAATTTAACAAAACGGCAGATTCTGTGCTTCGGCGGCGGCGCGCTCATCGGCGTACCGCTTTTCTTTCTGCTCAAGGGGCATATCGGCAGCAGCGCGGCGGCCCTTTGCATGATGCTGGTCATGCTGCCCTTCTTCCTGCTGGCCATGTATGAAAAGAACGGTCAGCCGCCGGAGAAGCTCATCCGCAACATCGTGCAGGTATGCTTCCTGCGCCCCAAACAGCGCCCGTACAGGACGAACAATTTCTACGACCTGCTGAACCGGCAGGATATTTTGGATAAGGAGGTCTACGCGATTGTCCACAAACAAAACCCCCGCAAGAAAGCTCACACGAGCCGAGCGAAAGCAGATCGACGCGGCGATTGCAAGAGCCAGGCGTCAGGATAAACGAAAGAAGTCCGCCCAGGACAGCATCCCCTTTCAGCGGATGTACCCCGACGGCGTGTGCCGTGTGACGGACAATTACTACACGAAAACCGTGCAGTTTCAGGATATCAACTACCAGCTCAACCAGAACGAGGACAAGACCGCCATTTTCGACGGCTGGTGCGATTTCCTCAACTATTTCGATTCCTCCATCCGTTTCCAGCTCTCCTTTATCAACCTCTCCGCCACGCGGGACACCTACGCCCGGCGCATCGCCATCCCCTTGCAGGGCGACTGCTTCGACAAGCTCCGCACCGAATACACCGGGATGCTGCAAAGCCAGCTTGCCCGCGGCAACAACGGGCTTATTAAGACCAAATACCTGACCTTCGGCGTGGAGGCGGACAGCCTGAAAGCCGCAAAGCCCCGATTGGAGCGCATCGAGACAGATATCCTCAATAACTTCCGCCGTCTGGGCGTGACGGCGGAGAGCCTGAACGGGATGGAGCGCCTGCGCCTGCTGCACGGGATGCTCCACATGGACGAGCCGCAGCCCTTCCGCTTTTCGTGGGACTGGCTGGCTCCCTCCGGGCTGTCGGTGAAGGACTTCATCGCGCCCAGCGCCTTTGAGTTCAAGACCGGCAGCAGCTTCGGCGTGGGCAGCAAGACCGGCTGCGTATCCTTCTTGCAGATTTTAGCACCGGAACTCAACGACCGGATGCTGGCGGATTTTCTGGATATGGAAAGCTCCCTTATCGTCAGTATGCACGTCCAGTCCGTGGATCAGGTAAAGGCAATCAAGACCATCAAGCGCAAGATCACCGACTTGCAGAAGATGACCATTGAGGAGCAGAAAAAGGCGGTGCGCTCCGGCTACGATATGGATATTATCCCCTCCGACCTCGCCACCTACGGCACGGAGGCGAAAAAGCTCTTGCAGGAGCTGCAAAGCCGCAACGAGCGTATGTTCCTTTTGACCTTCCTTGTGGTGAACGTGGCGGACAACAGGCAGCGCCTCGGCAACAACGTCTTTCAGGCGGGCTCCATCGCCCAGAAGTACAACTGCCAGCTCACGCGGCTGGACTTCCAGCAGGAGGAGGGCTTCATGAGCAGCCTCCCCTTGGGGCTGAACCAGATCGAGATCCAGCGGGGGCTCACCACATCCAGCGTGGCGATTTTTGTGCCGTTTACCACCCAGGAGCTGTTTCAGGACGGGAAGGAAGCCCTGTACTGCGGGCTGAACGCCCTTTCCAATAACCTCATCATGGTAGACAGAAAGCTGCTGAAAAACCCGAACGGGCTGATCTTGGGCACGCCCGGAAGCGGCAAGTCCTTCTCCGCCAAGCGTGAGATCGCCAATGTGTTCCTCGTCACAAACGACGATATCATCATCTGCGACCCGGAGGCGGAGTACGGCCCGCTGGTGGAGCACCTGCATGGGCAGGTGGTAAAAATCTCGCCCACCTCCACCGACTACCTGAACCCCATGGATTTGAACCTGAATTACAGCGACGACGAAAACCCGCTGAGCCTGAAATCCGACTTCATCCTCTCCCTGTGCGAGCTGATCGTGGGCGGCAAGGACGGCCTCATGCCGGTGGAAAAGACCATCATCGACCGCTGTGTGCGCTCTGTTTACCGGGAGTACCTGAGCGACCCCCGCCCGGAGAAGATGCCGATTTTAGAGGACTTGTACAACGAGCTTCGCAGGCAGGATGAAAAGGAAGCGCAGTATATCGCCACGGCGCTGGAAATCTACGTCACCGGCTCCCTCAACGTGTTCAACCACCGCAGCAACGTGAATATCGAAAACCGTGTGGTCAGCTTCGATATCAAGGTGCTGGGCAAGCAGTTAAAGAAGATCGGGATGCTGGTGGTGCAGGATGCGGTGTGGAACCGCGTCACGATCAACCGGGAGCAGCGCAAGTCCACCCGCTACTATATCGACGAAATGCACCTTCTTCTGAAGGAGGAACAGACCGCCGCGTATACGGTGGAGATATGGAAGCGATTCCGCAAGTGGGGCGGCGTTCCCACGGGCATCACCCAGAACGTCAAAGACCTGCTCTCCAGCCGTGAGGTGGAGAACATCTTTGAAAACTCCGACTATGTGTATATGCTCAACCAGGCTTCCGGCGACCGGCAGATTCTGGCGAAGCAGCTCAACATCTCGCCCCATCAGCTCTCGTATGTGACCCAATCCGCCGAGGGCGAGGGGCTTTTGTTCTACGGCAGCGTGATCCTGCCCTTCGTAGACCGCTTCCCCAAGGATACGGAACTGTACAAAATCATCACGACCAAGTTATCGGAGCAGGTGCAGTCAGAATAGAAACGAGAAAGGATGTGCGAATATGAATAACAATCTGATGATCTTTGAAAACCCGGAGTTCGGAGCTGTACGCAGCATCCTGATCGACGGCGAACCGTGGTTTGTCGGTAAAGACGTGGCTTCCAGCCTTGGTTACAGCAACCACCGAAAAGCCTTGCTCGACCATGTTGATGGGGAGGACAAATTGGATGGGGTAACGATTCGTGACCCCATCGGCAGAGGTCAGAAACCTATCTTTATTAGCGAATCCGGCCTTTACAGTCTCATCCTCTCCAGCAAGCTGGAGCGCGCAAAGAAGTTCAAGCGCTGGGTGACAGCCGAGGTGCTGCCCTCCATCCGCAAGCACGGCGCGTATATGACGGATGCGCTTCTTAGCCGGATGGATGAGCACCCCGAGCTGATCTCGGAGTATATCGGCAAGCTCCGTGCGGAAAACGCAAAGGCGAACGCCGCGCGGGAGGCGCTGAAAAAGGCGGAGGCCGAGAACGCGCGGCTGGCTCCGAAGGCCAGCTACTACGATTCCTTTGTGGGAGTCGAGAGCGTGACCTGTCTCCGCTATACCGCCAAGGAGCTGGGCGTTCCGCAGAAGAAATTTATCGGCTACCTGCTGGAAAAGGGGTATGTGTTCAGAGACCGTCACCGCAGCGACCGTGTATTTGTCAAAGCCGGCAAGCGCAACGACCCGCTGTTTGTGACCAGAGATTTTTACCTTCCCAACGGCACAAAAAGCGAATACACCCTCGTCACGCCTGCCGGAAAGGCGCATTTTCTGAAAATCGCGGAGAAAATCCGCGTCTGGGAGCCCCGTGAGGTTGCAGAGGGCAAAGACGCCAGCGAACAGGCCGTCTTTGCCGCGTGCGTATGACGATCCAATCCCCACAGAATCGAGGTGATGAATATGGCAAAACGCTCGCCAAGGCTGATTTTCACCGAGGAAGAACGTGCCCTGCCGGAGCTGGAACGAGCTGTCCGCAAGGCGGACAGGGCGGCGGATAAGCTGGAGAAGGCCGAAGCGAAAATTCCCAAGAAAACCGTAAAGGTCAAGGAGCGCGTTGCGGACGCCGAGAGCGGCAAGGTCACGACGCGCCTTTTCTTTGAGGAGGCAGACAAAAAGCGTCCGCCCTCCAGGCTGGCCCACGCCGCAAGGAAAGCGCCGCTGGATACCATCCGCAGCGCAGTCCACCGCAAGCTCCGGGAGGAGGGCGACGACAACCCCGGCACGGAGGCGGCGAACACCCTGACCGAGACGGCGGAGCGCACCTGGCGCATTGCGGAATCGGCGCACCGCTCCCATGCGGAAAAGCCCTACCGCAGGGCGGACAAGGCGGAAGCCGCCGCAGACAAAGCCAATCTCAAGGCGCTGAACAAACAGTACGAGCAGGAATACGGCAGGGCTTCCAACCCCTATTCCCGCTGGCAGCAGAAGCAGGCCATTAAAAAGGAATACGCCGCCGCAAAAGCGGGAAACGGCGCGAGGAATACCGTCAAAGCGTCCGAGACCACCGCGAAGGCAGCAAAGCGCGCCGCCGAAGGAAGCAAGGAACTCGGCAGCTTTTTTGTCCGGCACAAGAAGGGCTTCCTCATCGCGGTCGGCGTCGCCGCCGCGATACTGCTGCTCATGACCTGCATTTCCTCCTGCTCCACGCTGTTTCAGGGCGGGCTGTCCGGCGTTGCGGCCTCCACCTATCCGCTGGAGGATGCGGATATGCTGGCGGCAGAAGCCGCCTACTGCGCCATGGAGGACGAGCTGCGGGAATACCTGAACAGCTACGAAAGCACCCACGATTACGACGAGTACCACTTCGACCTGGACGAGATTGAGCACGACCCCTATGTGCTCATTTCCATGATTACCGCCCTCAAGGGCGGAGAATGGACGATTGACGAAATAGGCGGGATTCTGGAGACGCTGTTTGAAAAGCAGTATATCTTAACGGAAACCGTCGCCACGGAAACCAGATACCGCACCGAAACGCATATCGGCTACTACACCGACGAAAACGGCAATCTGCAAAGCTACGAGTACGAAGCGGAGGTTCCCTACACCTACTATATCTGCCATGTGGAGCTTGAAAACTTCAACCTCTCCCATGTGCCGGTGCATATCATGTCCCACGATCAGCTCTCCATGTACGCCGTGTATATGAGCGTGCTGGGCAACCGCCCCGACCTGTTCCCCGATTCCCCGTATGTGAACCGCTACTACTACACCCAGTATGAGAAGTACGAGATACCCCCGGAGGCGCTGGCAGACCAGCAGTTCGCCGCCATCATCAAGGAAGCGGAAAAGTATCTGGGCTACCCCTATATCTGGGGCGGCAGCTCGCCGGACACCTCCTTCGACTGCTCCGGCTTCGTTTCGTATGTCTACAACAACTGCGGCCTGCATTGGAGCTTCGGCAGGCTGGGCGCGGAGGGGCTGCGGGGCATGTGCGCCTATGTCTCCCCGGAAAGCGCCCGTCCCGGCGACCTGATCTTCTTTGAAAAGACCTACGACACCGCAGGCGCGTCCCATGTGGGCATCTATGTGGGCAATAACAGGATGCTCCACTGCGGCGACCCCATTCACTACGCTTCCATCGACACGAGCTACTGGCGAAGCCATTTTCTCCAATTCGGCAGATTGCCTTAGCAACAACCATATCAACGCAAAAAGGAGGATGTTATGAACCCGCGACTTGAAAAGCTGCGTCAGGAGCGCGAGAAGCTGGCGGAAAAGCTCACATCGCTGACCGCACGGCTAAAAGCCCTGGACGAGCAGATTCTGAAGCTGGAAAACACAGATATTGTGGGCATCGTCCGCGAGAATGGACTGACCATCGAGCAGCTCGCGGCGCTGATGGCGATGCTGGAAAAGCGTCCCACGGCGGTGCTGCCCGACGAATACAGAAAAACGGAGGAATTTGTGAATGAAGAATAAATGGAGATTTTTTGCCGTGACGCTGGCCGTCGTGCTCTGCATGACGGTCTTTTCCGTTACGGCCTATGCAGGCGGCGATATGGTCGATTCGACAATGGGCGACCCGACCATGGAAACCCCAACTGCAACTACACAGCCGGAGAATACGAATACCGGTGAGCAGACCCCAAACGGACAGACCCTGACCGTGCTTGTGACCGAAAATGCGGACGGAAGCCATACCGTGACCATCGGGGATCGGAGCTGGACGCTTCCCGCCAAACGGGAGCAGTCCGGAAAGGTGGTCAACGTCCGCACCTATTTGAACCTGCGCACCGGCCCCGGCACGGATTACACCGTGGTCGGGCATCTGCTTAACGGCGCGGAGGTGAAGGTGCTGGAGGAAAGCAACGGCTGGTACAAGGTGGTCGTGCCGGAGCAGACAGGCTATGTATACGGCAAATACCTTGACGTCATGAACGCACCGACAGAAAACAGCGGCAACGATACGGATATGGCGGGACTTCTGGAGATACTGCTGCAATATTACGCCGCCGCCGGAGGTTCCGCTCCCCTGACCCCGGACGGCAACCTGACGCTCATGGACGATATCGGCTCCGCTTTCGGCGCAGGCAAGCAGTTCATCACCGTGACGACCAAGGGCGGCAACACCTTTTATCTCATCATCGACCGGGACGATAAGGGCAATGAGAACGTCCATTTCCTGAATCTTGTGGACGAGGCCGACCTGCTGGCGCTGACCAAGGACGGCGAGAGCATCGTCCCCGCCTGCTCCTGCACGGACAAATGCGCCGTGGGCAAAATCAACACGGGCTGCAAGGTGTGCAGAACCAATATGAGCGAGTGCGCGGGCAAGGAAGTGACGGAACCCACGCCACAGCCCGCCGAGCCTGCGGAGACCGCGCCTGAAAAGAGTACCGGCGGCGCGGGGCTTGTTGTGGTCGTCCTCCTGCTCCTGCTGGGCGGAGGCGGTGCGCTGTACTGGTTCAAGCTCCGCAAGCCCAAGGCCGACACCCGCGGGGCGGACGACCTGGACGATTATGACTACGGCGAGGACGAGGAAGATGAGGATTACGAGTTTGAAGCCGAGGACGAGACAGACGCCGGGGAGGATGAAGAAAAGTGACACAGACTGTCAGCACAGAATCGCCCATGGAGCTGTCGCCCCGCGAGAAGCTGATTCAGGTCATGAAGCGCGAGCAGGCGCTCATGGTCAAACAGGTGCTTTCCCAGAAGCCCGGATACCGGGGCGGCAAGAAAGCCTTTGAATACTTCATCCGGCAGAAGATCGTAAAAGCCGTGGAAGCGGGCTGCGGGGACGCGGAGGCGCTGCTCCGCACCCCCAAGCCCGTCAAATCCATCTACTGCGACTTCAAATACTATTTCGACGAATACAGCTACGCAAACTGTGACCTGTATGTGGAGAAGGCCATCGAGGACTGCGGGAACAACACCCTGCGCAAGGAGTTCCTGCGGGCAAAGGGCTGGGACGCGCCGGATGATTTCGATATCAACGATGAGGAGGAATAAAGGAATATGAACGAATACCGATTGGTTGTGTGTGAAAAGCCCTCCGTGGCAAGGAGCATTGCCGCCGTTTTTGGCGCAGGCAAACGCGGGGACGGCTTTCTTTCGGGCGGCGGCTATCTCGTCTCCTGGTGCTTCGGGCATCTTGCGGAGCTTTCGGATGCGGACGCTTACGATGAAAAGTACGGCAAATGGCGAAGGGAGGACTTGCCCATTCTGCCGGAAAGCTGGCAGTACACCGTGGCGCGGGACAAGCAGAAGCAGATGAACACCCTGCGCACCCTCATGCACAGAGAGGACGTTTGCGAGGTCATCAACGCCTGCGACGCCGGGCGCGAGGGCGAGCTGATCTTCCGCACGGCGTATAATCTCAACAACTGCCGCAAGCGCGTAAAGCGGCTCTGGATCTCCTCCATGGAGGATGCGGCGATTCTCCATGGTTTTGACAATCTCCGCGACGGCGCGGAGTACGACAACCTCTACGCCTCCGCCCTCTGCCGCAGCAAGGCGGACTGGCTGGTGGGCATCAACGCCACCCGCCTGTTTTCCGTGATGTACCACCGCACCCTGAACGTAGGGCGCGTGGTATCGCCCACGCTTGCGCTGCTGGTGCAGCGGGAAGCGGAGATCAATGCCTTTCAGCCGGAGAGCTTTTACACCGTCCATCTGGACTTTGACGGCTTCTCCGCCGCAGGCGGGCGCATGAAGGAGCAGGCAGAGGCGGAGCGGCTTGCCGGGGACTGCAACAGCAAAGCCGCCGCTGTTACCTCCGTCGTGCAGACGGAAAAGACAGAGAAAGCCCCGGGGCTCTACGACCTGACCACGCTCCAGCGGGATGCGAACCGCTTGCTTGGGTACACGGCGCAGCAGACGCTGGATTACCTGCAAAGTCTCTATGAAAAGAAGCTCTGCACCTACCCCCGCACCGACAGCCGCTACCTCACCGACGATATGGAGAGTGGCGTAAACGCGCTGGTGCTGTGCTGCGCCGGTATCTGCGGCACGGAGCCGCCCGCAGCCGTCTGTTCGGGGCAGGTGTGCAGCAGCAAAAAGGTCAGCGACCACCACGCCGTCGTTCCCACGATGGCAGCGGGCGAAACGGATTTGGAAACCTTGCCCGCAGGCGAACGGGAGATCCTGCGCCTTGCCGCCCGTCAGGTGCTTATGGCGGTCAGCGCACCCTTCGTCTATCTGGAGACCGAGGCAAGGCTGGACTGCGGCGGAAATGCCTTTTCTGCCAAGGGGAAAACGGTGGTGCAGCCCGGTTGGAAAGCATATGCGGATGCGGAGCTTACGGACAAGACCCTACCGGAACTTTCCGAGGGACAGATGCTTTCCGTTTCCTCCTGCGCGGTCAAAGAGGGAAAAACGACCCCGCCCAAACAATTCACCGAGGATACGCTTCTGTCGGCTATGGAGACGGCGGGCAAGGAGAATATGCCGGAAACTGCGGAGCGGCGCGGGCTGGGAACCCCCGCGACAAGGGCAGCTGTCATTGAAAAGCTGGTTTCAACGGGCTTTGCGGAACGCAAAAAGGCGAAGAAGTCCGTCCGTCTCGTTCCCACCGAAGCGGGCGTTTCCCTCATTACCGTGCTGCCCGAACAGCTCCAGTCCCCGCTGCTCACCGCCGAATGGGAGCACCGCCTCAAGGAGATCGAATGCGGCGAGCTGGGCGCGGACGAGTTCCTCGACGGCATTCAGAAAATGGTTTCCGGTCTTGTTCGGGACGCTGCGCCTGTGGACGGCGCGGAGGTGCTGTTCCCCTCCGGCAGACCCGTTGTGGGCAAATGCCCCCGCTGCGGCGCAGAGGTCACGGAGAGCAAAAACGGCTATTTCTGTGAGAGACGAAGCTGCAAGTTCGGGCTGTGGCGGGACAACCGCTTCCTTGCCGCCAAGAAGATCAGCCTGACAAAGAAGATGGCTTCCTCGCTCCTGGCGCAGGGACGCGCCTACGCCAGCGGCGTCTACTCCGAGAAAACCGGCAAGACCTACGACGCATTCATCGTGCTGGAGGACGACGGCGCGCGTTCCTCCTATAAGCTGGACTTCACCAAGTGACCCTCACAGGCTCCCGCACGGGCGTTTCATTCCCCTGCGGGAGCCGCTGTTTTTACCATGATTCAAAGGAGGTATGCATGAAATGGCTGAAAAACAGACCAACAAGGAACGGCTCAAGGACATCACCGACAGCATTGAGACGGGCATAAAGGAGCTGTTTGAGAGCGACAGATACAGGCAGTACCTTGCCACCATGAGCCGCTTTCACCGCTACAGCGTCAACAACACCATGCTCATCTATATGCAGCGCCCCGACGCTACCCATGTGGCGGGCTTCAACAAATGGCGCGACCAGTTCGGAAGGAGCGTTAAGAAGGGCGAAAAGGGCATTAAGATCATCGCCCCCACGCCCTTCAAGAAGAAAATCGAGCAGCAGAAATTAGACCCCGACACCAAGCTCCCCCTGCGGGACGAGAACGGCGATATTATCACGGAGGAAAAGACGGTGCAAATTCCCATGTACAAGCCCGTGGTGGTATTCGACGTGCAGCAGACCGCAGGCAAGCCCCTGCCGGAGCTGGCGGCGAACCTTACGGGGGACGTGCAGAATTACGAGGTGTTCATGGAAGCTCTGCGCCGCAGCGCGCCCGTCCCCATCTTCTTTGAGAAGCTGGCGGAGAATATGGACGGTTACTTCTCTGTGGACAAACAGCGCATCGCTGTCCGCGAAGGCATGAGCGAGGTACAGACGGTCTGCGTCGCCGTCCATGAGATCGCCCACTCCAAGCTCCACAATAAGGACGAAATCGGGGAAAAATATCAGGAGATTGAGCTGTTCGGCAAGCCTGCGCTGTTTTCAAACGGGCGCATCGACCGGGATAAGCTGCCGGAGGGCTTGTATGCGTATGACCTGCGCGGCTCGGATTACGATCCGGGGCTGCCCGTGACCATTCAGGAGCACGTTGTGGTGAACCACGCGGCAACCGTCATCACAGCAGCGCCCATTGAGCTGCCGGAGCAGGGCTTTCTTTATTTAGGCGAGGACGGGCTGAACTTCACAGGCGGCGAGCAGACCGTGAAGGAGTTTTGGCACGCACAGTACCCGGAAAAGGCAAAGCTCTCACGCGCTGCCGAGGAGATTCAGGCGGAGAGCATCTCCTTCGCCGTCTGCGCCTATTACGGCATTGAGACAGGCGAAAACAGCTTCGGGTATCTGGCGGCCTGGGCAAAGGACAGGGAGCTGACCGAGCTTCGCGCATCGCTGGAGACCATCAACCGAACCTCATCCTCCCTGATTACGGATATCGACCGCCATTACGCGGAAATCTGCAAGGAGCGCGGGCTGGACAAGGAGACGGAGAGCCTTGCCGCCCAGCCTGTGCAGGAGATCGCCGTGCAGGAACCTGAGCCGGTCACAGCGCCGGATAACGGCTGCGTCCCCGACCCTGCCATCTCCGTGGAGAGCATGAACGCCTACGGCTACACCGATTCCAATATGCTGCCGCTGACAAAAGAGCGCGCGCTGGAGCTCATGGAACGGGACGTGAGCGTGTATATGCTTCACACGGACAACACCGAGGCCATGGCGTTCGATGCGGAGGAAGTCCGCAGCTTTGACGGCATTTTCGGCGTGGAAGCCTCCGAATGGGAGACGATCAAAGACCGCCTTGCGCCTACGGACTATGAAAAGGCGTTCCTCGACAACCCTGCCGACAGCTTTGCCATCTATCAGCTTCGGGATAATGACGATACGGCGCAGCTCCGCTTTATGAACGCCGAGTATCTGGCACAAAAGGGGTTTTCCGCCCAAAAGGAGAATTACGCCGCCGTCTATGCGGGCGGCCTCGACCGCAGGGGCGATACGCAGGACAGGTTGGACGCGCTGTATGAGACCTTCAACATCCGCCGCCCGGAGGATTTCAAGGGACACTCCTTGTCCGTCAGCGACATCGTAGCGCTGAAGCAGAACGGCGTGGTATCCTGTCATTACGTGGATTCCCGGGGCTTCAAGGCGCTGCCCGACTTCCTCAAGCCGGAAAACTATCTCAAAAACGCGGAGATGGCCATGGAGGACGATTACGGCATGATCGACGGCGTTATCAACAACGGGCCGAAGCAGACCGTGGCAGAGCTGGAGGAACAGGCAAAGTCCGGCAAGCCCATCTCCCTCATGGAGCTGGCGCAGGCGGCGCGCCGGGAACAGGCGCAGGCGGCACGGCAGGAGAAGAAGCCCTCCGTGCTGGCAAAGCTCTGTCCTCCCGTCAACGAGCCGAAAAAGACAGCGCGTTCAAGGCGCGCGGAAAGAGAGCTGCTATGATGAATTTTACCAACGATGAAATGAACCTCATGTGCATCTACCAGAGCGACAGCCGCAGCGGGCTGATTGCCGCCCTCACCGAAATGCGCGGATACCTGGACGAGGACGAAGTCGAGCTGCGAGCGCTGACCGACAGCGCCCTGCAAAAGCTGGGCGAAATCACCGACGAGGACTTCGCGGAGCTGGAGCTGGTGCCGGACTTCGACACGGACGAATAAGGCGGATGCGGCGGGAGCGGCCTTCGGGTCGCTCCCGCTTTGCCTCCACAATCCTATTTCCCAAAATCGAAAAAGTTTTAATTTTGGGAAATAGAACATCGACATACAAGAGAGAGTGTCCCATTTCCTGCATAGGATTCGGGACGTTTTCGGATATACCGCCCCTTACATAGAGCGTCCGTTCCGGGCGCTCTAAATTTATGCCATGAAGGAGGAACAATATGCCGAGCAAGCTACAAACGTATATGCAGATGGCGGACGAGGCGCAGCGGCAGATCACCGGCAGCTACCGGGGCTGGACGGGCTTTCTCACCACCGCCGCAAGGCTGTACAAATACCCCTACGCCGAACAGGTCATGATCCACGCCCAGCGTCCGGACGCCACCGCCTGCGCGGAGTACGACTTCTGGAACGAAAAGATGGGTCGGTATGTCCGCAGGGGCTCCAAGGGCATCGCCCTCATCGACAGCAGCGGCGAAAGGCCGAGGCTTCGGTACGTGTTCGACGTGTCGGATACGGGCGGCAGAGAATTTCCCAAGAGCCGCTATCTGTGGGAATACCGGGAGGAACACGCGGACGCGGTAAGCGCCATGCTGGAAAGCCGCTACGGTGTGGACGGAAAAGGAGGGCTTCCCGACCAGCTTGAGCGCATCGCGTCTCAGCTTGCGGAGGAATACTGGCGGGACTATAAGCGGGATATCCTCGCCATCGTTGACGATTCCTTTCTTTACGGGTATGATGAATTTAACGTAGGAGCGGCCTTCCAAAGCGCCGCCGCCGTCAGCATCGCCTACTCGCTCATGTCCCGCTGCGGGCTTGAAGCGGACGACCGCTTCGAGCATGAGGATTTCCTGAGCATCTTCGATTTCAACACCCCGGAAGCCGCCGCCGAGCTGGGCACGGCGGTGAGCCGGATCAACGGAGAGGTGCTGCGGCAGATCGAAGTCACCATCAAGAATTACGAGCGCGAGAAACTCGCGGAAAGGAGCCATAGCCATGACAGAGCTGACCTACACCAAGAACGGGGACTACCTGATTCCCGACCTGACGCTGAGCGAGACGCCGGAGGACGCGAGACCCCTGGGCAAGTACGGGAGACTGCGCAGGAGCTACCTTCAGGAGCACAGACCGGGGCTGTACAGCCGTCTGGTGCTGTCGGAGAAGCTGTTCCCGCATCTGCGGGAGATCGACGAGACGGCGAACCGGAGGCTGGAGCAGATGATGCCGGAGCTGATGAAGTCAGCGGGCGTGACGGAGGAGCTGAAAGCCCGCGACCAGATGAAATGGGTGGGGCTGATGAACAGCCTGAAAGCGCAGGCCGAGGAGATCATCCTCAGCGAGCTGGTATACAACTGACCAACGACGCGCCGGAAGCGGAACCGGCGCAGCCTCCGATACCGCAGGCATACCAACTGAGCCTGTTCCCCACGGAGGAAGAGCAAATCGCATATATCGCAGAAGCGGAGAGCTACACGCCCTCCGCTTTTTCCATGTCCATCCCGCAGTCGGATATCGACCACATTCTGCGCATGGAGGGCAACGCCGACTATGCCCGCATGAAGATCGCCACGGAGTTCTCCAAGGGCAAGAGTGCGGAAGAAATCGCGGCGTTTCTTCAAAGCAGCTTCCACGGCGGCAACGGCGTCGTCACCGAGAGCGGCAGATATTCCGCGTGGTACGCCGACGCCGGCATCCACATCGCCAATGGGGACGCGGCAAGATACCTGACCTCCGCAAAGGTCGTAAGCTGGCGCAGGCCGTATGGTATCTCCGGCAGGATTTAAGTGAAAAGGCGCGGGCGCAGGGCTATCTCTCCTGCCTGTCGGATATGCGGGGCGGCGGCTTCCCGGAGGAAACGGCGCGGCTTGCCGAGCGGCTGAGAGACCCTGCGTTCCGTGAAGTCCTCATGGACGATTTAGCACAGCTCCGATCCGACTGCCGGGAGGACAGGAGCCTGCTGCGCTTCCATTACCACAAGCCGGACAAAATCGAGCAGGGTTTGCGGGAGCTGTCCCTGTCCCGCAGGGAGTACCGCACCGAAATGGCGGAGATTCCCGCCGTGCAGCGGTTCATTACGGAGGACGAGATCGCCGCGACCCTGACCCGCGGCAGCAATATTAAAGGGAGCAAGGGGCGTATCTACGCCTATTTCAAAGAGAAACACAGCCCCAGGGAGCAGGCGGATTTCCTGAAAGATGAATACGGCATTGGGGGAAGCTCCCATGCGGTATCCGGCGCATCCCACAGCGGTGAGGATCACAGCGGCAAGGGCGTCAGCTTGAAAAAGCAGGACTGCCCGGAAATTCAACTGAACTGGGCGAACGTTGCCAAGCGTATCTCCGAGCTGATCCGCAAAGACCGTTTCCTGACCCCGGAGGAAAAGGCGCGCTTTGAGCAGCTTCAGCGGCAGACCGCAGAGCGAAGCACAGCATGGAATGACTACAACGCCGTAAAGGAAGCTCACCCGGACAACATCGTCCTGTTTCAGGTGGGCGATTTCTTCGAAATGTACGGCGAGGACGCAAAACAGGCGGCGGAGCTGCTGAATATGAACCTGACCACCCGCAACATCCCCGGCGCTGGCCGTGTGGAGATGTGTGGTGTTCCGTCGCACAATTTAGAGATGTATGTAGAAGAACTGCGCGATAAGTATGATGTGACGATTGCCGAAGCGCCGGACTTTAGAGGTGAGCGTCACATTTACACGCTGCGCTCTATCGACCATGAGGCCGAAGCCGCCATCAATGCTTATGAAGCGGAGTTCGGCGCGGATGGCACACGGGTGTTCCGCGATCCTGCCGCAGAGCAGGCTCAGCCCACGGTACAGGAGCTGTTCGAGCGATACCGCCTGAGCGTGGGCAACGCGCTTTCCAGGGATGAAGCGTTTCTCAACGCCTGCCGCAATTCCGACCGTCAGAACGCCTATCTGGAGGGGGCGGCGGCCATCCGGCGCATTGTCACGGAATCCGGCGATTTGCAGCTCACACGGCTCTATTTCGATATGCCCGCGTTTCACAACCGGCTGCATCAGGAGCTTTTGGACGAGCTGTATCCCACGCTGGCGACCACGATAACGCCCTCTCCCTACAAGGTGACGCAGGCGGACATCGACGCTGCCTTGCAGCAGTGGAACGGCAGGATTGAAAGCAAGCACGCAGTTGTCCGCTATATGAAGGCTCACGCCCGCGACCGGGATACCGCCGCATGGCTGGCACGGGAGTACGGCTTGAAGGATACCTCTAAACCGCTGCAAATCTCCGTGGGCAATTCCGAGCCGGTTGTATTGTCATGGGCGAAGGTGCAGCGGCGCATTGCGCAGCTCATTCAATCCGACAAATTCTACACCGAGCAGGAACAGGACAACTTTGACAATATTGACCCCATCGCTATGCGGGAAGCGCTCGCTGAGCGCGGCATTGTGGGCGGGCGCATTGTGGATGCGGAAGCTAATCGCAACAGCCCCTTCATACGGCAGGTTATGGCGGATGTGGAGCAGATCGCGGCGCAGGAAAGAACGGCACAGCAGGAAGAACCTGCCCTCGACCCCGCAGACCGTTTCCATGTGGTAAGCCTTGACCGGGGCTTCCGTACCCTGTACGCCGTGTGGGACGACGAGACCCACGGCTACTATGTGGACACAGACGGCGTAACCGAGGAATTTACAAGCGAATGGCAGGCGGAGGCGTACCGGCTGGAGCTGCAAGGGCAGGCGGAGCAGGCGCTTTTAGAGCGTGCAAAGGGGCTGATCTCCGACTTCTGCCGGAGCGAATACGGCTCGGAGGCGGATTTCAGCGACCCGGCGAAGATCGGTGTCGCCTACACCACCGTCACCGACGATGAGATTCCCATTCAGGTGAACATCGACCTTGTGAATTACCGGCTGGAACGCTATCTGGACGATGAGCATCTGGAAACCCGGCAGTACGGCTCTTTGCAGGAGCTTATTACCAACGAGCTGGAAAACCTCGATTTCAGCGACCTCATTCATGTTTCGGATGAGGATGTGGAGCAGCACCGCTGGCATGAACCGGAAACACCAGATGTTGAACACCCTGAAGCGGTTGAGAGTGCTCCCGTCCCGCAGAAGGACAAATTCCCATACTCTGTGGGCGATACGGTGTATCTGGAAAACGGCAAGCCCTATATCATCGAGAGCGTCGGCGTCTTTGATATTACCCTCAGCGACCCGACGCTTTTCTATCCCATCTCCCGTGCGGAGAGCAGGGAGAGCTTCGCGCGGCTCATGGAGCGGTATCCGCAGCCGGAAAAGGAACCTGCTTACACCGAGGAAACCGTGGCGGTATATCCCGGTGACAAAAATAACCTCCCTTATGACGTGGAGATTCGCACCCTGCGCTTTGATGAGCCGGAGCCTCCTTCTTTTGATAATGTCATGGACGTCAATCCCATTTCCGTGCAGGTAGGCGGCGAGTGGCAGACCTTCCCCAACCGTGAAGCCGCCGAAAAAGCCATGTACGAGGAGTATAAGGACAATCTTCGCCGGAACGCAGAAAACTTCCGCATCACCGATGATGCCCTCGGCGTCGGCGGCGCAAAAGCAAAGTTTCGGGCAAATATGGCGGCTATCCATCTCCTGCAAGAGCTGGAGTTTGAGGGCTTGCAGGCCAGCCCGGAGCAGCAGGAAATTCTCTCCCGCTATGTGGGCTGGGGCGGTCTTGCGGACGCTTTCGACCCGGACAAGGCAGGATGGCGGGTTGAATACGAGGAATTGAAAGGTGTGCTGAACCCGGAGGAATACGCCGCTGCCCGCGCCTCCACCCTCAACGCCCACTACACCAGCCCCACCGTTATCCGCGCCATTTACGATGCGGTGGAGAACATGGGCTTCCAGACCGGCAATATTCTGGAGCCCAGCATGGGCGTGGGCAATTTCTTCGGTATGCTGCCGGAGAGCATGAAAAGCAGCAGGCTCTACGGCGTGGAGCTGGACAGTATTACCGGCAGAATCGCAAAGCAGCTCTACCCCAAGGCGGATATTACCGTGGCCGGCTTTGAAACCACCGACCGAAAGGACTTCTTCGACCTCGCCGTGGGCAACGTACCCTTTGGACAGTATCAGGTCAGCGACCGGGCTTTTGACAAGCTCGGTTTTTCCATTCACAACTACTTTTTCGCAAAAGCGCTGGATCAGGTGCGTCCGGGCGGCGTGGTGGCCTTCGTCACCTCCCGCTACACCATGGACGCCAAGGACAGCGCCGCAAGGAAGTATATTGCCCAGCGCGCGGACTTCCTCGGCGCGATCCGCCTGCCCAACAACGCCTTCAAAGCCAACGCCGGTACGGATGTCGTTTCGGATATTATCTTTCTTCAAAAGCGGGACAGACCCATTGAGATCGAACCCGATTGGGTACACACGGGTATCTGGCGAAACCCGGAAGCGAACGCGGACGGCTTTGCCATCAATCAGTATTTCATCGACCACCCGGAGATGGTGCTGGGGCGGCAGACCTCGGAAAGCACGCAGTACGGCAGGCAGGACTTTACCGTTGCGCCCATCGAGGGCGCAGACCTTGCGGAGCAGCTCAGCGGCGCAATTCGGAATATCCGGGGAACCTACGCGGAAGCGGAGCTGCCCGATCTGGGCGAGGATGAGACCATCGTGGAGACCATCCCGGCAGACCCGAATGTGCGGAACTTCTCCTACACCGTGGTGGACGGGGAGCTGTACTACCGGCAGAACAGCATCATGACCAAACCCGACTTCAACGCCACCGCAAAGGAGCGTGCCAAGGGCATGGTGGAGCTGCGGGACTGCGTGCAGAAGCTCATCTCTCAGCAGATGGACGGCTTTATTTCGGATGATACCATCCGGCAGACGCAGGCGGAGCTGAATACCCTCTACGACGGCTTCACCGCAAAGTATGGGCTTATTAACTCCCGCGCCAACGCACTGGCCTTTGCAGAGGACAGCTCCTACTATCTGCTCTGCTCCCTGGAGGAGCTGGACGAGGACAAAAACCTCAAGCGTAAGGCGGATATGTTTACCAGGCGAACCATTCGGGCGCACGAGGCAGTGACCAGCGTGGATACCGCTTCGGAGGCGCTGGCGCTGTCCATCTCCGAAAAAGCCTGCGTGGATATGGAGTATATGGCGCAGCTCACCGGCAAGGACGAGGACGCTCTCGCCTCCGATCTTCGTGGTGTTATCTTCCGCAATCCCGAAAATAAGCGCTGGGAGACTGCCGACGAGTACCTCTCCGGCAATGTAAGGGAAAAGCTGCATATCGCACAGTCTGCTCAGAATTTGTTTGAGGGCGATTACGCCGGAAACGTGGAAGCGCTGAAAGCCGCGCAGCCCAAAGACCTTGATGCTTCGGAAATCGAGGTGCGTCTCGGCGCAACGTGGATCGACCCCTCGTATATCCGGGAGTTCATGTGGGAGACCTTCGAGACGCCCTTCTACCAGCAGCGCATGATCGACGTGACCTATTCCGCCTTCACCGCCGAGTGGAACATCAGGAACAAGAACGCGGTCAGTTACAGCAATATTGCCGCATATATGACCTACGGCACGGAGCGCGCAAACGCCTATAAGATTCTTGAAGATACCCTGAATCTGCGCGACGTGCGCATCTACGATACCAAGCACGATGCGGACGGCAGGGAGAGGCGCGTACTCAACAGCAAGGAAACCACCCTCGCCCAGCAGAAGCAGCAGGCCATCCGGGATGCTTTCCGGGACTGGATATGGCGCGACCCTGACAGGCGGCATACCCTGGTCGCAAGGTACAATGAGCTGTTCAATTCCACCCGACCCCGCGAATATGACGGCAGCCACATCACCTTTGCGGGCATGAACCCGGAGATCCGGCTGCGGGAGCACCAGCTCAACGCGGTCGCCCATGTGCTCTACGGCGGCAACACCCTCCTTGCCCACGAGGTGGGCGCGGGCAAGACCTTCGAGATGGTAGCCGCTGCCATGGAATCCAAACGGCTGGGGCTGTGCCACAAGTCCCTGTTTGTCGTTCCCAACCACCTGATCGAGCAGTGGTCGGGCGAGTTCCTGCGGCTGTACCCCTCCGCCAACATCCTCGTGGCTACGAAAAAGGACTTCGAGCCGAAGAACCGCAAGAAGTTCTGCGCCCGCATCGCCACGGGCGAATACGACGCCGTTATCATCGGCCACTCGCAGTTTGAGAAAATACCCGTCTCCATGGAGAGGCAGCAGCGGCTTTTGGGGGAGCAGATCTTCGAGGTGGAGGAAGGACTGCGGGAACTGAAAAGCCAGCGGGCGGAGCGGTTCACCATTAAGTCTCTGGAGCGCACAAAGCGCGGCCTTGAAGCCAAGCTCAAAAAGCTCCAGGACAGCTCCCGAAAGGATGATGTTGTGACCTTCGAGCAGCTGGGCGTAGACCGTTTGTATGTGGACGAGGCACACAACTATAAAAATCTGTTTCTTTACACCAAGATGCGCAACGTGGCGGGGCTGTCCGCCACCGACGCCCAGAAATCCTCGGATATGCTGCTCAAGTGCCGGTATATCGACGAGATCACCGACAGCCGCGGCGTGGTATTCGCAACGGGCACGCCCGTCTCAAATTCCATGACCGAATTGTATACCATGATGCGCTATCTCCAGCACGACGCCATTCGCGGCAAGGGGCTTGCCCACTTCGACTGCTGGGCTTCCACCTTCGGGGAGACGCAGACCGCCATTGAGCTGGCTCCCGAGGGTACGGGGTACCGGGCGAGGACGCGCTTTGCCAAGTTCTTTAATCTGCCTGAGCTCATGACCCTGTTCAAGGAGGCGGCGGATATCAAGACCTCCGACCAGCTCAACCTGCCTACGCCCACGCCCATCTATCACAACGAGGTGGCGCAGCCCACGGAGATACAGAAGCAGATGGTGCAGGAGCTGTCCGAGCGCGCCGCAAGGGTACACGCACAGCTTGTTGACCCCGGCACGGACAATATGCTCAAGATCACCTCGGACGGGCGCAAGCTGGGGCTTGACCAGCGCATCATCAACCCCGACCTGCCGGACGACCCGAACAGCAAGGTCAATCGCTGCGTGGACAACATCCATCGCATCTGGCAGGACGGACAGGCGGACAGGCTGACCCAGCTCGTGTTCTGCGATTTGTCCACCCCGAAAACCGGCGCGACCGGGGCGAAGGCGGCAAAGACGGCGGGCGGGAATTTGGACAACTCTGAACTGAACGCCCTTGAGCGGCTCATTGACAAAGATAACCCCGACGAACCCGGCTTCACGGTATATGACGACATCCGGGAAAAGCTCGTCGCCAGAGGAATACCCCGCGAGCAGATAGCGTTCATCCATGAAGCCAACACCGAAACGCGGAAGAAGGAGCTGTTTGCAAAAGTCCGCTCCGGTCAGGTGCGTGTGCTCATGGGCAGCACCTTCAAGATGGGCGCGGGTATGAACGTGCAGGACAGGCTCGTCGCGCTCCACGACCTGGACTGTCCGTGGCGGCCGGGTGATCTGGAGCAGCGCAGCGGGCGCATCATCCGGCAGGGCAACCGCAACAAGGAGGTACACATCTACCGCTACGTCACGGAATCCACCTTCGACGCTTACCTCTGGCAGACGGTGGAGAACAAGCAGAAATTCATCTCCCAGATCATGACCTCAAAATCCCCTGTTCGCTCCTGCGAGGACGTGGACGAGACCGCTCTTTCCTACGCAGAGATCAAGGCGCTGTGCGCCGGAGACAAGAGAATTAAAGAGAAGATGGACTTGGATGTGGACGTTGCCCGCCTGAAGCTCATGAAGGCCAGCCATCAGAGCCAGCAGTTCCGTCTGGAGGACAATCTGCTCAGGCATTTCCCCGAACAGATCCGTCAGAACGAGTGCTTCGTGGAGGGCTTCACCGCCGATATGCAGACGCTCGCCGGGCATCCGCACCCTGTGGACGGCTTTGCGGGCATGGAGGTCAAGGGCGACCTTCTCACCGACAAGGACAACGCAGGCGCTGCCATTCTGGAAGCCTTCAAGGACGCAAAGGGCATGGAGCCCGTGCCCATCGGGAGCTACCGGGGCTTTGCCATGTCCCTGACCGTGGAGGACTTTGGGCGGGACTTTATTCTCACCCTCAAGGGCAAAATGAACCACCGCGTGACGCTGGGCAAGGACGCGCGGGGCAACCTCACCCGCATTGACAACGCCCTGAACGCCATGCCGGACAGATTGCAGAATGTCAGAAACACGCTGGACGCGCTCACCGCGCAGATGGAGACGGCAAAGGCAGAGCTGGGCAAGGCATTCCCGCAGGAGGATGAGCTGCGGACAAAATCCGCACGGCTTGCGGAGCTGAACGCCGAGCTGAACATCGACGACCGCACGCCCATGGAGCAGATGGCGGAGGACGCGCCCGCCGTGCAGAGCGCAAAGGCGGAGCGTCCCTCCGTGCTGGCAAAGCTGAAAGCGCCGCTGTCCCAGCCCTGCGCCGAGGACAAAATCAGGCACAGGGGCAAGGAGGAACGCTAAAAAAACGGCGGCTCCGGCGAAAAGCGGATTTTGTCGGAGCCGCTTCACTACAGCTTAATGAAAGGAAGGATGCACCAATATGAAGGATATTCCCGTTTACAGATTTCCCGCCGAGCACGCCCGTGAAAACGGCGAGCTGGAGCTTTACCGCGCCTCCAACAAGGCCAGCGCCGCCTGCAAGGAGGCCATCGAGAAGGCGATCTCCGAGCATTATTGCGATAACGTCCTACACAGGGAAGCCGTCGCGCAGGTGGCGGAGCAGTTCGGGCATGAGCGCATTTTATATGTGCTGGCGATTACCATCCGGCAGAAGGATTGGGACGGGCGTTTCTCTGCGGACAACAAACAATGGGCAAAGACCGTTCCCGTTTCGGAGAACCCCGACGCATGGGGGACGGATCGGAACTGCTATCTGGCGGTGAACAGCCACAGCGGGCTGGTTGACCTGTTTACCAAGCTGGCGCGGGAGGCCGCAAGGGCGCATGAGCGCAAGCCCTCGGTGCTCGGCAGACTGAAAAGCAGACCGCCCGAAGCGGCAGCGGAGGCAGTCAAAAAGGCAAAGGAGCCGTCCCTGTGAGCGCGCAGTTCATGCGCCGGAACATCCGCATCTCCGTTCGCCTGACGGAGGAAGAGCACCGGCTGCTGAAGGAAAAGATGGCGCGGATCGGCGTTACCAATCAGGAGGCGTTCCTGCGGAAGATGGCGCTGGACGGGCTGGTGATCAGGCTGGATTTGCCGGAGCTGAAGCAGATGATCTCGCTCCTGCGCTACACGAGCAACAACATCAACCAGATCGCCAAACGGCTCAACGAGAGCGGCAGAGCCTACGACACCGACCTTGCGGAGATTCTGGAAAAGCAGAAGCAGCTATGGGGACTTGCCAACAAAATTCTTATGAAGCTGTCCACCATTCAGTGAGCAGGCAGAAATATACGATAAGCCCATGCTGCCGGCATCCTTGTTTTAGGGCAGCTCTTTCTGTATAATGAAATCAAAAAGGACGGAAAACGACTATGAAATTCATTTTGAAACTGCTGCTTGCGCCCCTTATGCTGGTTTTGTGGATCGTGGAATGGGCGCTCACGCTGGCGCTCAAGGCTTCCGCCGTGGTCTGTGTCATCGCCTCCGCCCTGTTTCTGCTTTCAGGTGTTTTTTACTTTGTGGACGGCAACGTGCAGAACGGCTGCATCTGTCTGGGCATTGCGTTTCTGCTGTCCCCCTACGGACTGCACTATTTGGCGGTGAAGCTAACAGCGCGGTTTATCGGTATGAGAATGCTGCTCAAGGAGCGAATCTACGGATAAACGGAATATGCGGAATGTGAAAAGGCGCAGGCTCCCTCCTGCGTCTTTTTCCATGGAGGGAATATGGCGACCACACGAATCATACCCATGCACTTAAACAAGGGCAAGACGCTGGCGCAGTGCCTTGCCGACCGGACGGAGTACGGCATGAACCCGGACAAAACCGAGGGAGGCACGCTGATCTCCACGTTCGCCTGCGAGCCGGAGACCGCCGTTTCCGAATTTGCCCTGTCCAAGCGGGAGTACCGGGAGCTGACCGGGCGGGTGCAGGAAAGCGACGTCATCGCCTATCAGGTACGGCAGTCCTTTAAGCCGGGAGAGGTTACGCCGGAGGAGGCCAACCGCATCGGCTACGAATTTGCCAAACGCTTCCTAAAGGGCCGGCACGCTTTCCTCGTCTGTACCCACACCGACAAAAAGCACATTCACAACCACATCTACTGGAACTCCACGGCGCTGGACTGTACGCGGAAGTTCAAGAACTTCATCGGCAGCTACCGCGCCGTCCGCAGGCTGTCCGACCTGATCTGCGCCGAGCACCGGCTGTCCGTGGTGGAGAATCCGCAGAAACACGGGCTGAGCTACAACAAATGGCGCGGCGGTCACGACAAGCTCTCCAACCGGGATCTTCTGCGCATGGCGATAGACGCGGCGCTTGAAAAGCAGCCCCAGGATTTCGACGCGCTGCTGGCGCTTTTGAAGGATTCCGGCTATTCCGTCGCCCGAAAGGGCAGGCTGTCGCTGCGGCACGAAAACCAGAAACAGAGCATCCGTCTGGATTCCCTGGGCGAGGGATATTCCGAGCAGGAGCTGCGCGCGGTTATCGCCGGAAGCAAAACGCACAAGCCCTTCGTCAGGAAAAAATATCCGAAGCGCAGGGAGCGCGCCACGCTGATTTCCGACATTGAGGCGAAGCTCAACGCAGGAAAAGGCTACCGCTACGATCAGGCGATGAAGGTGGTAAAGCTCAAGCAGATGGCAAAGACGCTGATATATCTGGAGGAAAAGGGCTTTGCCGATTTCGACGCACTTGTCAATGCAGCCGCCGATGCGGAGAAGCGGTTCTATGCTTTGAAGGCGACCATAAAGGCGGCGGAAGCGCGTATGAGCGAGATACAGACCCTGCGGACGCACATCATGAACTATTCCAGAACCCGCAGCGTTTACACCGGCTACCGCAAGGCGGGGTACTCGAAAAAATACCTTGCGGAGCATGAGGGGGATATCCTCATCCACAAGGCGGCGAAGAAAGCCTTTGATGCGTTCGGCCTGAAAAGGCTGCCCACGGTCAGGAGCCTGAACGAGGAATTTGCAAGGCTGCTGGCAGAGAAAAAGGCGGCCTACGCCGAGTACCACCGGGCGCAGGAGCAGATGCGGGAGCTGCTGATCCACAAGGCGAACGCCGCCTATCTGCTGGGGCTGAACGAACAGACCCGGCAGACCACCGAGCGGCAGCGCGAGGAAAAATAGCGATGGCACATCGCGCAGCCACAGATGAAATCTGTGTTACAGGGGGGTATGGGGAACGCCCCATCAAGCAAAAGGCGGGGACTCGTCAGAGTCTCCGCCTGCTGTCTTTTGGCTCCAAAAGACCTTGCTTGCCACGGTATCTCTTTCTCTACCACTACTACGGTAAAGACCCTCCATTTTTCCAAACGGAAAGAAAAAAGAAAAAAGTTTATTAAGTTGTAACCTGTTTCCCTGCGATAATCGTTTATTAAATAGAACAGTAACTTGACCTGTTGCTGTCTTTAGGAAACAATCAACTGAAAGGAGAAAAGAACTATGTTCAAAAGAAGGAAAAGCATATTATGCCTACTGATCGCTGTCTTGATGATGGCATCGGCATCAACGGCGGCGATGGCTGCCTCACCGTATGAAACACGGTATAACAATACCGTAATGGCAAGCAGCGTTGCGTCCATTTCTGAAAGCGGACTGTTGACCGTGGATAATCAATTTCAAGGAATTAGAGGAAAAACGACTAAAGGCGAGATCACAACTTATGTTGAGAAGAAAACGCTGGGGCTGTTTTGGACGCGCGTTGATATTGGACAGCCCAATAATCAATGGGTCGATGTTGTATATGATTATTTATACGACGGAACCCATACATTCCAGTTAAGCAATCACGGGACATATCGCATCACGGTTGTTTATGTGATTTCTGGTTCGGGAGGCGCTGCTGATACCATCACGCAGACCATGACAAAGACATATTAAAGACATCACCAAACATTCGCGCAGGAAGGGGATGGTGCTTATTTGGATTCTTTAATTGAATAATGCAGACAAATGAGAATGCCTGCTTCACGACAGAAACTGTTTGCTATCTGAAAGGAGAAACATCATGAAAAAACTAATCTCAACAATACTAACACTGGCATTGATTTTTGCTGTAAACACAACGGCATTTGCCTCCGAAGCGAACAAGGCATTGCCTGCAGCCGAATCGGTAGAAACCACAGAAGTATTCTTTGGTAACACCGACGCTGTACGTATCGGTTCTTCCGAAGAAACGCGGTCAACATCCTTGCCGACAAGTTATTGGAGTCTGGCACAGAAAAGCTATACGGCAGATCTACAAGTCGTTGGAAAGCACTGGTTGTATACGAACTATTATTATCATCCCAATGGTGACGGCAAAATATACGTTGATTACAGTGTTAGAGCCGACACAAGAACTACAACATTTTACATTGGTTTATATGACTTGACCCAAGACAAATTGGTTGTAGAATTCACAGTTAATGACGTTAGAACAAGCGGAAAGACTGGGAGTATGAACTTTTACAACCTCGTTCAATCGCACAACTATGCTGTCTGTTTTCGCGCTCATCCATCTTCACTAAATGGAAGTGCTGTAATCAAACATTAACCGTAAAAAAGAAAGGAGATCACACCATGAAAAAACGTATACTTTCTTTACTCCTTGCGCTCGTTCTCGTTATGCAATTTGGTATTGTTGCGTTTGCCGAGGAAAGTAATCGCGAGACATCAGCTGATTATTATTCAGAGCAGGAAACCAAAGCTGGCAAGGAAGCACTTTCTGTAATTGACATTGAGAGAGTTGCAAAACACTATGCTGACGTTCAAGAAAAAAACGGATATGAAGTTGTATCCGCAACCAAACAGACAGTATATGTTATCGACACTCTGAATGACAGAGGCGAAGTCTATAATAGTAGGCTAATGATAGTAACCGAAGCTTTACAGTATAAATCTGATCTTAAACTGAAAGGAAACACATGGGTTGGTGAGGATGGAGAAACTCATCAGGGCGGAAAGCTGTCCATTTTCCTTGTAGTTTATAAAGATTCAAGTCGAAACTATTACGCCTATGGAACCGCAGATTGGGAAAACGGTGTATACTCTGGAGGCATAAACGGTCCTGCTGCTGGATATGATTTTCTTGCTATTACATGGGGCGGCGGTGGTGAACTCAAAAACACCGACAGAAGCATATCCGGAGCATATCAATATAATCAAGGGAATATCTCGTTTAGTAGGGCACAGTCGGATACTTATTGCGGATATTGTTGGCAATTCAACGAAACTAAAGGGGCATATTTTGCCGACTATATTGACTGTTATGCAAAGCTTCAAAAGACGTACAGTACCTATAAGGGAAAAGAAACAAACATTCGATTGACTTATATCCACACTTATCAATCAACAGTAGGCAGTATTTCCTTCCAAGGTGGTTCCAGCGGTGTAGCTGCGGGAGTTAGTCTTTCAAGCTGTAACAAACAATGGCAAATTGAGATTGATGTACCAGGGATCTATTATTAACCACAAATGTTTGTGGGGCTATGGAATCAATTTCCATAGCTCCACAAGAAAGAAGCTTTACAGGTAAGTGAGAATATGAATAAGAAGAACCGGAGCATTATAAGAGCTATTATAATTACTCTATCAGTGTTTGCTGTGATAATAGTATCGTTGTCTTTTTGCTTGATGAAGCATCTTATGGGTGTTTCAAAAGAAAAGACCGAAGCAGAGGCGCGTGTGTTTCATAATATTGATGAAAGCTGGCAAAGCATTCAAGCCACGAATGATGATGTCTCGGCCATGCTGTTTTTTCCTGCCGACAGAAGCAGTCATTTCTATTCGATTTACTGCAAGCACAAAGGATTATCAAAAGGGTTTTTTTTCAGGATTGGCGGTACGATAAGCGAAATAAGCAGCGAATGTGTGCAATTCGTTTTTGAAGATAATAATAGCCAAATTTACGCCTCCTTGAACAAACAGAAAATCTGCAAGGCAGAGATAGACGATGGCGATCATGTGAATACTATATCGCTGAATGAGGATGATCCGTTTATACTTGTCTTCCCATCAAACGCAGGAAATGTAACCTTATATAATACATACGGGGAAGTCGTTGCCCCCAGGAAAAGATATGTGCCATAATAAAAAGTATAAAAGCATTAACAGTGGTATAATCCTTCGGTTGCTATTTGGAGCATACTGTATAGCGTTATTTCTTGTACTCTTCGTGAGAAAAAGATTTAATATTGGTGATGAGCCATACTGGGAACAGGTGAAAATGAGCATAAATCTCGTTCCTTTCAGAACAATTTACGGCAGCGTCTATATAATTGTTCATAGAAC
>ENA-UEQO01001091-UEQO01001091.1-human-gut-metagenome-genome-assembly--contig:-NODE-1091-length-29458-cov-9.163337_pt1 | contig 29458 bp, 21 predicted proteins | sample MGYA00242938_ERZ507940 | MGnify/ENA primary metagenome ERZ507940 (study PRJEB26167, sample SAMN06115517) | human gut metagenome | host: Homo sapiens | place: China:Chongqing | collected 2014-12-03... | reverse complement strand
CCCATTGATGACACACTCCTTTGTTTTTATTATACTTTGATTGTTTTGTATGTGTCAAGTTTTATTATACAGGATTATCGGTGACAGTTATCGTAAACATCGGCTCGTTTGGAAGTTTAAATCTTCGCCCTTGCTGACGAACTTTCTCCTTTTCGGGAGTAAGCACCGCAATCGGATCGCTAATCACGATCACCCCCGACTTTTCTCCTTTATGGTGACCTATACCGCTGTCCTGCCTTGACGTTATGCACCTCGCAAGCTCTGTAACTTTCGGTTCGGGATTCATATCGATACACATAGCGTAATATCCCTGATTACAGCTTGTTGTCAGCGTGTGTGCTACATCGTGACCTACACGTCCTCGTCTTGAATTAATGTTAGGGTAGGCAAGATCAATACTGTCGCCGGGCAATGCTAACTGATAGCCCGACTTGGTTTTGACCTTGATCGGAAGTCCTATGATCTCGTAAAGTCCTGTCTTTCCTCCGAAACCTCCTGCCGTTCCCGTAAGCGTTATGCTCAGTCCGTCGGCGGAGTACACTCTGCAGCCCTCCCGTCCGGGTATGCGTTGTACAAGAGTTTTTGGATTTGCGTCCGTGAAAGACAATACTTTTCCGGAGCATTTTTCTCTAAGAAATCCGATAATGAACACTCTTTTTCGGGATTGGGCGACATGAAAATTTGCGCTGTTAAGCACCTGCCATGCGACATCGTACCCCAATTCGTCCAGCGCACCAAGGATGGTCGCAAACGTCCTGCCGCTGTCATGCGATAACAATCCGGGTACGTTCTCAAGCAGCAGATATTTAGGTTTTTTAACGGCAGCGATTCTGGCAATTTCAAAGAACAGAGTTCCTCTTGCGTCGTCAAATCCGCCCCTTTTTCCAGCGATTGAAAAGCTTTGGCAAGGGAAGCCTCCGCATATAAGGTCGAAATCGGGTAACTCGTTTGGGTCAATTTTTCTTGCGTCATCGTAATACACCTCACCTTCTGTATCGTACATTGTTTCGTATGCCTTTTTAGCATATCGGTCAATTTCGCAGTGCCCGACGCACTCAAAGCCTCCTGCTTTTTCAAGTCCTGAGCGAAATCCGCCAATGCCTGCAAAGATATCGAAATATTTTATCATTTATCACCGATCCTTTCTTGTTTGTGTAATAAAAAAACGGCTAAGTCTTTTTCAAAACTTAACCGTTACATTGACATTTCCATTTCTTCGGATTCTTCAAAACCCTCAGTTTCTGTGATTTCTTCAGATTTTTCCTGCTCATCCGCCATAGCCTGTTCCTGTTCGATTTTATGAAACTTATCCACATCGGGGATAACGCCAAGCGTTCTTCCGTTATCAAATTTACAGTGCAGAGTACCCGCATCGTCCACAAATTGAACTATGCCTTTAGTACCTGGTGGAATCGGACGGGGATCGTTATCCATACTGTCAAGGCATATCCGAGTTCCTTCGGGATATCTCTGCCTGAGCATTTCTACCTTCTTTTCGTTGTAAATCATATAACACCTCACATCGTCATTCCCATATCGGGTCTTTGGTCATGTCCTCAAACTGATCGCTGTTCATTTCTTCCTCCGTCTGCAAAAACCATTTGTCGGAATTCCAAAAGCTGATATAAATTTCTCCGTCGGGAGTTTTTATCGGTCTTTGCTCCAGACTCTCTCCTGCGCCGTCGCTTAACTGCCCGGTACAATATTCACGGAGATCCTCAAGTTCATCTTCCGTAAGCTGACCGTGAACGTTTGCTGTGACCACTCCCACAAGTTCTCCGTTATGTTCTTCGACCGACATAAATGCGGAAAACACCTTTCGGTCAACAGAATTGCCTCTATCGTACCAATGCATCAGACCTCGCTCTTTTTCTTCGGGCAAATTGAAATCGCTGATAAAATGATTTATCTCCGATTTGTAAGCAGAAGCTTCATAGGAGGAGATTTTTTCGTATTCCTCATCAGACCAACATTCAGGTACTCTGCTGATCTCAAGGGGACAGTAAAATTTCATTTCCTGCAAATGCGTCTGAATATGATTTTCGTACAACAGCTTTGCGTTTGGAATATACTGAACGTATCTAGCGTAGGATGAGCCTTCAGCTTCGATCAGCAGACCGTCACCCTGTTCCTCATCGTAGATCAGCAGACAATGATAAATATCATCTCTGTCGCAGTACATCAAATCTGTGTTCTCAGCGATCAGGTCATTGTCCTGCAAGGGATGCCTTTTTAAATTATCAAACTCAGCATGAGAAACTGCTATCGCTTTTTCCACCGCACAGGACTTTGTCTTAAATTCTGCCTCTTTGCGAAGCAGGTTAGTGTTGATTATCAATTTTTCATTCATTGACTTTTCCTCCGTTCGTTTTGTTTCCTTTTTATATAGTACATCTGCCACATGGGTATCACGTCCTTTCTTGAGAAATAAAAAAAGGCCGCTTTGTCGTTTATCACATTTCGTGATATTTGACAAAACAGCCTTCTAAACTTTGTGAATGTTTTTTCATAAAAAAAGCAAGCCGGGAGCGAAATCTGCTCAAAGCTTGCCGTTTTATTTGACAATATTCATTTGTCGAGGGTTCAAATCCTTCCGGTCGGTGAAAATCATGAAAAAGCATCCATGGTTTTACACAAAAATTTTCGACTGAAAAGCATGAAAAAAGCCCGTAAATACGGGCTTTTAAGGGTGAGCATCCATTTAGTCTCACCAATATGTGTTGCGACTATGAAATAGATGACGAAATATATAATATTTCTCGTTAAAAGTAATGTCTAAACCTTTGATAAAAAATTATAGATATTATTCTCATTTAGAAGCGATAAAAAGAGTATAGCATTTATCCCATAACCATACCAGCACCCCATGATTTGTTGTAAAAAACTCAATAACAAGAATACATAACAGTAATGTAGCACCCCAAACTATAGACCATCCAATTAATCCGTTTTTAGCCGACTTATTTGCCTCCTTAAAAAGTTTATCTTCTTGAAACGCTTCTTTTATTTCTAAGTCTGATAATACATCCTTATAATTATTCTTTAATTCTTGATATCCAGTTCGTACTTTCTTTAATTGGTATCTCGTTTCAAAAATGCATATAACCATATACACCATAGATCCCATTGCAAATAATTCAATTATATATATTGTGTGCTTAGTAAAAATATCTCCCCAGTTTTGCTTGTTCCCAATATTTGTTAATACGACAGTAAACAGAAACACGAATAATGCAATTAGGTTTGCTTTAAACTTACTAAGTATGCTCAACGCATAATCACTTACTTGAGTAACAATGTTTTGAATGAATTTACCTATATCACGTTTCATGTCAAGATATTGACTCACATTAGTACGCAAGTAAAGATTATAGTTTGTCTTAATCGCATCAAACATAGTCTCATCGATATTTAAAAAGCTCTCATATTTACAATATAAGCTCATAACATTGTGAGCTATCAACATTTTGTCAGTTGGATTTCCATCTGTAAATATCCAATTATAAATCGAAATCCATTTATCGTTTTCTTCAATACTATTCAAAGGTCTCGTTTGGCTTGTTGTTCTCTGACCATTGATTTGAAGATTAACGCTGTATTCATCAATTGATGAATAAGAGACTACATATATCAAAGAGAGAATCGTTGCCAATTTACCAAATAACGATTTCAGCCTTTCTCCTGCTCTCATAATGCCTTCAAAAATGAAATCATCAGGAATTATTTCATAAGTGTTCATGTTATAAAAACAAGCATTTTCTCTACAACTTTTTAGCCTCTGTAATCTGTTTACCTTTGGATAAAAAATAGCATCACTACTGGATTCAAAAGCTAATGTTCTAGTAGCAAATGAAATATCATAATCGAACACTTCAAATCGTAAGAAATCTATCCCTTTCAAACAATCTGAGAACCATTTCATCACCTCATTAGGTTCACGTCTTGTCAAATCATTACTAAAGGAATCAAAATCATATATCGAAAATTTATTATCCAAGATACTTTTGTCAATTCTAACACTTACGCTAATCTCATCATCAGAAGATAATCCGTCTATCAATTTTGAAAAGTCACACTCCTCAACTTGACTATTTGTAATTTGAATAATATCACCACTGTAACTTTTCAATGTTAATACTATAATATCACGTGTGGGCACAATTGAAATAATATTCCGAAGTTCCTCCATAGCGGGGAAATCCTGAAATTCAATGTCAAAAGAAGCTTCAACTGTATTTAGTCGTTCAGAAATATTAATATTATCACACTTAAATATCCTCTTCATTTCGGAAAACAACATAATATCTAACCTCCTTTCTCAACATTCTATTTTCCCTTTATTTAAAACTTAAATTGATTGAACGTAGTTTCATTATTGGTTCTAATTTTTATGTATCTCACGCCATTTTCCTCAACAGCAATAATTGTTTTTGATAATTCCTTAATACCTCCATTGACTCTAAGATCTATTCCATCATATATTGGATATACACGCCTTATTCTTGCATTAATTGCACTTCCTACGACATTAAATTGACAATCAAATTTTCTCTTTTCTGGTTGCTCTAACAACCTTGATTTTATTTCTAATATTTTATCCGATGAAATATTAGGATCAATAGGTTCATAATTCCCCAAAATTTCTTCGACCATTTCTGGATAATCAATATGCTCTTTGTTTTTCATATATGCTACAAAACCATTTCTAATTATTGTATGATCAGGACTGGTGATACCTCTAAATCCGTGACCCAGTGTAGCATCGACTGCTTTAAAAGCTCGTTCTGTGTTTGCTTCATCGCTATTCATTTCATCCAATTCTAGAAAACCATCATACCAATATCGTGCTTTTGTATCAGAATATACTTTAGCACAAAAAGTATCTGCAACAAGATTAGATAAATCAAACAAGCATGACTTCCATATTTTCTTTTTATCTTTTGAAAAACCAGTTTTAAAAGTAAAATCAGAATCATCCACCCACTCAGTATGCTCCACTTTTGCTAATAAGTATATATATTTCTCCGATGTTTCATCAAATAACAAAGCTTGGACTAAACTACCCTTTTGCACTATTGTATTCGTGTGAATAATACTACTTTGAGCTTCTGTTTCTTTCAACAAAAGACGTCTAGCTATTACATCCATCTTACTAAAAACACAATCATCATCATTTATATTTGCACATACTCCTAATATATTTCCAATAACCTCAGTAGAATTTGAACGTGTTTTATATTCACGAACAGAATTATTGTTGCTTATGTGATTTATTAATTCAGCTACATAATCATCAAATGCAGATGGCGTATCGATTGCGCTAATCTGTTGTGTTTCATAATTAATTGTACGAATTGACTTGTAGATAATCTCCATAGATATTCCTCTCTTTTTTTTATGAAATAATGATTGATATGTTAATCAAATAAGAATCACATACTACATAATATAATGGATTTGCACTCGTGTGAGAACGTTTATTATTGCCGCTTGTTTTATTTTACATACAGCATTGCATATAAAGACAAGCCGCCTAACATAATTATACACCATTTTACAGCATTTTTCAATAGAGCTAGTGACATTTTAATAATTCAAGCATGATTTCTATATATTGCACAATCGGCCAACCTTAGCTTTGTACATACTTTCAAACACATACATTATTATGACATATTTCGACAAATCAAGCAAGAAAATCGACTTATTATAAAGCCGATTTTCATAGCATTTTTATTTGTCCCACATATTTCACATACATTCCTTCCCCTCACACTCCACAAAATCCTTCGCAAACTGCACCGCCTCCTCAAAGCTGTTCTCCAGTATCTCAAAACCCACAGCCGCAGAAAAGTTGTCGATCTCAATACGTTCGGTCTCGTCAGCGAAAACCTGTATCAAAAATCCCTCACAGAGAATATCTCTGCCTTTCTTGTCGACCCTACGAATGTTGCTGTCAGGTGAGATCTTGATGTAAAATCCTTTGTATCTCATTTGACCACGCTCCTTAAAACTTCATCTGAAGATCATCTTCTTCAAGTTCTTCTTGAAATTCATCAAAATGCTGCCCGTAAACCGACTTTTCAAGTGCCGCCCTTAGATAGCTTGTGTCCATACCGTTCGCCTCATATCCCTGATTTATGACGTTGTAATAATAACTGGTCGGCGGCGATATCTGTCCTTTGTTCATCAAGTACGCCATGCACTCTTTCTTTTCTCCGTCTACCTCTATCTCAAACAGCTCCTTGCGGTAAAGATTCGGAAAGCCCTCATATTTGTCAAGACTGTACTCATCTCGTCCGTCTATCTCCCATATGAGTACGGGAACTTCCGATTTATCATTCGGCACGATCGTCGCAACACCTCTGAATTCAAGCTCGTATCCTTTCAGCATCTCCTTGCTTACGATCTTTGAATTTGGACAGCGGTATGCCATTTGTTCAAGATTGATGTTACTTCCATAGGCGATATATAATCTTCTGTATTCCATAAAAACTCCTTTGCAATTTTACATACTCATTTCAAGTTCCTCTTCAACGCCCTCACATTGGCTCTCTGTGGGCTCGTTGTTTTCTTCGGGTACATTTTCGGCTTGTGTGCTGTTGTCGCTTACAGGCTCGTTACGCTGCTCACGAGCGGCTTGTTTCTCAAGCTCTCGCTTTTCTTTAAGCCTTGCCCTTGCAGCAATTCCGTCCTCCGGGTGTCGCCAGGCTATGTCACCCTCAAGATGTTTCAGCAGATGTGCCCTGCAATTTTTGAATTCTTCACCTATCAGCCCAAGGTTTAAAAGCCATACTCTGAAACTGTATCTCATATTATCACTTTGTGAAACGTGGGGAGAACAATATTTCTTGGTCACAGCCGCATTGCTTATGGCTAATGCAAGCACTATCTGACTTCTTACCTCGCCGGCGTGAAGTGAACCATTGTACGCCCTTATCTCATAATGCCCGTGCTGAAAAAAGCTGTGCAGATTGCAGATCACATATCGGCTGTTTGAATAATGCTGAAACTGCTCGCTCATTCTTCCACGATACCAAAGCTTTTTTATCTCCTCCATATCTTTGGGTTTCTTGCGGTTTATGTCCGCTATGAACTGCTTGTCCATCTTGTGACAGTAGCTTTCACGGGCTGATGATACCTGCAAAGCGTCCCACAGAAAGTTCTCCTTGCTTGCGAAGATGTTCACAAGATTTCGAATCTGCTGCGGTGTATAATCGTCCGCTGAAATATGGATATGCGTTCCAGCACAGTACCGAGGACCCGTTACTCCGCCTGCACGGCGTAACGCTCTGACAACTTCCTGCAAAAGCGGTATGTCTCCATATTCCAGCACAGGAGAGTTCATTTCCACGCTGTAAGACTTAGACGCTCTGTCTCCGTTTGCATTATAGCAGTTGATACTACCGTCATAAACTATCGCCCACTTTCTGTTCTTTGAATCAGTTACAACGTATTTGTCATAGCTTCCGCCCTCGTGTTCAACACTTCCGTCAAGCACTTTAGCCATAGCTCTTGCCGCCTGACTTCGTGTAAGTCCCGTCATTTCGATCTCAATGCCGTATTTTCTCGTTTTTATGCCGTCAAAGTTTGATGACAATGTTACACCTCCCAACAAAAACAGCCTGCGAATATATCGCAAGCTGTAAATTTTAATCGTTATTCAATCTCCGTTCTGACCTCATACCCACCTTTAAAGATCAACAGTATCTCCGTCTTGCTCAGAACCTTCACACATTCTATCAGCTTTCTGATAAGCACATTATCGAACGTTTCCAGCTCGAATTTCTCATGCTCTATCATATCTATTATCTTATCAAGCTTGGCTTGAGTTTCGGCGGAAGTTTGATTTTTTGATTTCAGCATTGCAAGTCTTTCACTCAGGCTTTGCTCTTCCTTATACAGCTTTTCAAACTCGCTGTCCAGCTTGTCCTCATCACAGCCGCCTGTTGCTATGAGGCTTATCAGATCATTTCTTGCTTGGTCGATCTCTTTAAGTCTGTTTTCAGCTGCAATAATTTCTTCCTGCCCCTGACATTCAAGCACATTGCCGATATTAGCTTTTAAGATCTTTTCAACGTCGTTACCACAAGAGTAGTAGTTATTTATCGCTCGTATTATAGCTTTGTGGAGCTGTTCTTCCTTTATCGTGGGCGAATCGGGGCAATATCTTTTGCCGTGTTCCAGCCGACTTATACACCGCCAGACTATTAACTTTTTCCCTCTTGAAGTCCACGTTGTACGGCGGTAAGGCGTGCCGCATTTTCCGCAGATAAGCAGTTCGGTAAGAGCATATTTACTGCTGTATTTTCCTTGTTCGGTGATAGTTTTATCTGATACCTTTCTTTTTGAACTTCTCCTTGCAAGCTCCTGCTGAACTCTATTGTATGTGTCACGGTCAATTATCGGATCATGATGATCTGTCACCAGATACATCGGACGTTCGCCGTGATTCTTTACAACCTTGTGAGTGATACAGTCGGAAGTAAATGTCTTTTGCAGAAGTGCGTCACCCACGTATTTTTCGTTTTTCAGGATGCTTCTTATTAAAGATTCGTTCCAAACTTTTTTGCCTTGTGCGGTCAAATATCCCTTGTTTTCAAGAATTTTTTTGATTCTGGTCATACTGTATCCGTCAAGGAACAGCGTATATATCAGTCGCACGATCTCCGCTTCTTCCGGAACTATCTCAGGATTACCGTCTGCACCCTTTTTGTAGCCCAGAAGATATTTATACTGAAACTGTACCTTGCCCTCACGGTAAGCTTTTTCTTTACCCCATGAAACATTCTTTGAAATTGATTCACTCTCAGCTTGTGCAAACGAACCGTACAGAGCTATCATAAATTCGCTTGTCATGGTCAGCGTGTTTATGTTTTCTTTCTCGAAAATAACCCCTATCCCTAAATCTTTTAGCTGTCGAACATACTCAAGACAGTCAACCGTATTTCGTGCAAATCTTGATATGGACTTAGTTATCACAAGATCGATTTTCTTATTTTTGCACATTCTTATCATGCGGTTAAATTCTGTACGCTTTTTTGTCTGAGTTCCGCTTATGCCTTCGTCGGCGAAAATTCCTGCGAGCATCCATTCCTTTTTACGGTTTATGAGGTCTGTGTAGTATGCAATCTGGACCTGATAGCTGTTCTGCTGCTCTTCTTGTTCGGTGGATACTCGGCAGTATGCAGCTACTCTCAACTGGTGGTATTTACTGCGATTTTCAGCTGTCTGCACTTTCGCAGGAATTATCGTTACATTTGGCACTGTACTCATTTTCGATCTTCCTTTCCGTTATATTTTTAATTCTTACTCCGTTGACAAACTCAACCTCTATAGTACAAAAATGGCTTATCCAAATTCGTGAAAAACACGTTTTGAACAAGCCAATATCAAGTGTATTTAATTGTTTGTGATTTTGAAGTATTGCTTTGATTTCATCTGTTTTCTGCGGACTGTCATTATAAGAACAGCAGTCATATTTCATCTCGGCAAGCTTGAAAATCTCTGCTATTACTCTGTCAAAATCCACTTGCGAAGAATCTGTCATCTGATTAATCTCATTTTGTTTTCGTATCACATCGGCGTTGGGAGAATATGTGCTTATCTCTCCGCCCGATTCCAACAAACTCGGATTAGCTATCGCCGAATTCAGAACATTCAGCACCGCACCTATTATCATTTGATCAGTGAGTCTATATTCTAGCTTGTAGCAATCGGGATTTCTGCAGTCCCAATGCTCGTACTTTGAATTACCGCCTATTCTTGAAAGTCTGTAACCACATTCGGCACAGTATGTACGTTTCCTTATTTCCTGCAAATCATCGGGTATCAGATTAAGCGTAGTTGCTTTACGCACTCGCTTTTCATTTGCTTGTCTGAAAATATCATCATCAATTATCTTCGGATATTTTTCAGTACCCAAGTATTTCTCATTTTCTATTATCCGCTTGACCATATTTTTGTTCCAATGTGTTGAATCAGCGGTATATTGTATTTTCTCGAATTCCATTTGCTTGGCGATTTCCGAAAGGCTTTTGTCGTTTATATATTCGCTGAAAATTGTTGCAACAGCATAGACTTCTTTCGGCTCGGTAGTTATTTCTCCGTTTTTCATGCAATAGCCGAACGGGATAACTCTATTCTTTGGCATTTGATTTCACCTCCGCTTACAACAATATCACAAAGCCTTTGAAATAGCTATATCCAAAGGCACTAAATCTATGAAAATGAGTTTGTCTACTTTATTGACTATGGAGCATTTTCTTTGAATTTCAATCCGCCTATCAAATGGAATTCCAACTCATGATGATCTATAACCACAATCTTGTCCACAATGCTCTCAAAAGCCGATTCTTCAAACTCGATCATGGGATTTTTCATCTTTTCAAAAAAATCAACCAGCATATCTATCTGGTCAAGGGTTTCGTCCTCGTCATCGAAACGTGTTAGCTTTTTCAGTTCGGTTTGCAATTTATTGATTTTCGCAGTAAGCTCGTTAGTCTGCTCAATATATTTTGCCTCATCAAGAAATCCCTTAGTTTTCAGTCTTGCGAGGACGTGAGTTTGTTCTCGAAACTTGGCGATTTCTTTGTGGATATCCATAACCTGAGTTTGACCACTGTATTTTTTCAGTTTTAAATCTTGTAATGCTGTTTGAAGTGGTATAAGGACAGTTTGGTAATTGTACCACAGCTTGTTACACAAACAGATAAAAGCCAAGTATATTTTGCTTTCCGGTATGCTTCCGTTTTCGCAATCCGATGCATTAACGTCATGTGTACGGCATATCCAGTATGCACCGTTTCTTCGGTTTCTGTGCTTATATGTCGCTCCGCATTTACCGCAGTAAATTTTTCCAGACAATGCATATTCATTGCTTACAAAATCCCTATGCCGGGATAAAAGCAACGTCTGCACATTATGAAAAACATCCTTATCAACAATGGGCGGATTCACATTTTCGGCATAGTATTTCTGTTTTTCGCCGTAGTTCCTTTTCTTAATATGAGGAAGGCTCTCGGTTACATAGCTTTGCTGATATACTGCATTTCCTATATACCTTTCATTTTTCAGCACATATTTCACATTATCTGCTTTCCACAAAACCGACTGTTTGCTACTTGGTATATTCATGCTGTTAAGCTTGTTTGCAATTGCCTGGAAACCGTATCCGCTGACATACCATTCAAACATTTGGCGAACGATCGCTGCCTGATTTTCATCAACATCCAAATCACCGTTTGCCTTTTTAAATCCAAATGGCGGAGTTGCATTTTTATACGTCCCATTTTGCATACGCTTTTGAACAGACCACCTCATATTCTGCGAAATCGACGTCGATTCTTCCTGTGCCAGACCTCCCATAATTGTGATCATCATTTCATCGGTCATATTCGCAGTATCGATATTCTCTTTCTCGAAAAATATCGTAATCCCAAGTGATTTGAGTTCTCTGACATTTTTAAGACAGTCTTTGGTATTTCGGGCAAATCGACTTATTGACCTAGTGTAAATCCTGTCGATCTTACCTCTGCGGCAATCCTTTATCATTTGCTGAAACTCGTCACGCTTGTCCTCACAAGTGCCTGTGATACCCTCGTCGGCATATATGTCGATCAATTCTTCGGTTTCCGAATCCTTAAAAACTTGGCTGTAGTATCTTGTCTGAGCCATAAAGGAATTGAGCTGATCTTCGGAATCGCTTGATACTCGGCAATATGCGGCACATCGAATCTTTGTATTTTGTTCTTCTGTTATTGTCGGCTGTATCACCGTTACTGTAGACATTCCCTCACGCTCCTTTGCTTTTTTACTAACAAGGATACCACAATTTTTTGCTGAATGGTATCACCATACCCGACAAATTTATTCCTCTGAATCTGTGTACTCCATACATTTATCCGCTTCCGAAGCTGCTCTGCACAGACACATTGCAAACACTCCGATAATTCCGCCGATAAATATTCCGAGAATAAATCCTAACATTTTAAAACCTCCTTATCCAGCGTCTTTTGAAGACGGATAATTGTATGCGTCCTGAGTGTTTCTCATATTGATAACATCTACCTGATCTTCACTGAACCAAGCACTGTGTTCCTGAATAAATTGTTTCATAAAGTAATCCATTATTTCTGCCTGTCCGAATTTAGTCATTAAAATCCACTCCTATACTTATTTTCATTGCTTTGTTTATCTCGTCCATAATTTCTTTATCAAGCGACCCAACATACTCTCGCAATCTGTATCTGTCTATCGTCCGTATTTGCTCCGCAAGAACAATTGAGTTTCTGGGCAATGCTTTTGAACCTTGGATATAAATATGAGTAGGCAGATAGTGCTTTTTTGCCGTTGAAATCGGCAGAACTACCAGAGTAGGACTATACTTATTTCCCACATTATTCTGCACAATCAGCACAGGGCGGATACCGCCTTGTTCCGAACCGACAACGGGATTTAGGTCTGCATAAAAAATATCTCCTCGTTTAATCAGCATTTTTGTTCACCTTTTTCTCTGGAGCTTCAAAGCCTTTCTTGTTTCTGACACAGTTATGAAACGGACAAAACAGTATGTCCGCATTTCTGTCATACCACACACATCCGCAGCATGGATGCTTGTCCGATAATCTGATTGTCGTAGTAGGAATATTGACTCCAAATTTATCACATTCATATTGAAAATCTGATTTTTCAGGCTTAACTTTTTCGCTCATATATCAGCCTCCTGACCTTTGAAATTTTATATGTAACAGGCGGTCTGCAAAAGTGTGCAAACCGCCTTTAATTCGTTTTGCCTTCGTCCGATTCATTTTGTTTCGGACGTTTTCCGCAATATTTATCCCCGATACCCGTTGCGGCGGAACTCTGCAGGCGATCGACAGCGTATCGATTTCATGGGCGTCTCACCCGCTCTATTAGCCCTCACTGGGAAGTATCATTATCCTCACACGTTTCATCGCCGACTTTGAAAGCTATTCAAAGGTCTGAACGTCATATTTATCGCTCACTCATCCGAGGTTCTGGCGTATGGTTCATGCGGCTGCCGAGATTTCATACCGGCCGTGTGATTAACGTACTTGCAGAGTTGATATTCTGTTGTCAAGATGCATGGATTTTTCTTTCCACTTGTATACGGAACGATGTAAGGGCTTTGACAACCATTTATTTTTGAAAGTTTAAAAGTTTGTGAATCTTGTACAAAATCCGTTCCTTTCTCTTGTGTATATTTTGCTGCGTGGTTACCAATTCTTTGGCACACTCACGTTCTGTAAGATTCTCAAAATATATCATTTCGATAAGTCTGCGGTCAGATGTTTTCAGCTTTTCAAGGGCAGTCAGAACTTCTTTAATAAGTTTTTTTTCAATTACTGCTTTTGTTGTCGGGTCACTATCGGAAATGAACTCATGAAAGTTTTCAAAAGTACCATCCTTGCCGCCGATCAGAATGGAAAACTGTATTTCATGTTTAAAAAACGAGCTATTGTTTTTCTCCTCTCTCCATCCAGCTCTCTTGTACTCCTCGTACACCTCCTGCGATACTTCAACCTCAACTATCTGACCTGTAATGGTGTCATACACGTTTATCGTTTTCTTACTCATTTTTATTCCTCCGTTTTGATTTTTTTGTTTTGAATCAAAACGAAGGCTACGGATATTTAGCTATGTATTGCTGCCAGTATTTAAAAATGGACATAAAAAAACTCCATTTCAGCTTTAAGCAAAATGGAGTAGTCAGAGCAATGCTTAATATAATCTGCTCTGTGAATTTATTATATTGTAAAATCTATTATTTTCATATAGTTTTAGAGTGAATAGCAGCTAATTCGGCGTGAATGGTAAAAAAATAAGGCGAACATTAGTTGTCCGCCTTAAAACAATATTAAAGAAGTTCTGCTAAATCGTCTCTGCCGTATGCTTCCCAGTAATCTTTCAGATCGTAATCTCCGCTTTTGACATCACCTTTAGTTGACGCCGGTATTTGTGTAATTTCAATATCCGTATTTGCTCCATTATCAATTAATAATTTTACCGTGTCTGAAGTAGAATCTGTTGTAACTTTCAGAATATCTTCCGGCAATTCTACGTTTTTATCAATTAATAAACTTACAAATTCATCTCCGGTCTGAACAGCGTCTTTAATCACAGATTTTTCCAAGCCATTTGCTGAAAGTCTTGGATTTAATGAATTTATATCAGCTCCGTTTTCAACTGCAAATTTAAACATTTTTATGTCTGTTTCATCCATTGCATCAAATAAATCCTGATTGGAAACCGGTCTGCCTTTTTCGGTTATATATTTGTAGCCCTCATAATTTAAATTCCATATATTTATATTTTCTAAATTATAGCCGTTATCGAAAAGGAAATCGACAACCTTTCGGTAAAATTCAGACATCGGTTCATTATATATCCTGTTTTTAAAAGCATCATTTAACGATTCATCGATTTCCTCTTCATTTAATTGTTCCATAGAGTTCATATAATTAAATACCATTTTAAAGATGTCAAAGTTTTGGCTGCTTAATGCGTTCGACAAGAGTGATTTACGTGGTCTGTACTCTGTTTCCGTTAAACAATCGTTTTCAATTAAATATTCGCACACTTCCGAGTTTTCCATAACAGCCGCGTAATTAAATATATCAAGAATAATGTCACTATCATCGTCACTTCCGGTAATATCTAGATCTGTTTTTTCTATCATATATTTTAGCATATCTACATTATTTGTTTGTGCAATAGATGGCAATATATAATATTTTGAAAAATCAAGTTCCCACATATCCGAAACTTTTTCAAACTGTTCTGGAGTTCCCCAATACATTATATACCACGCAAATAGTCTTTTCTGATCTTCATCTAAATCCTTGTCAGTTTTTTCAATTTCTTTAATAGCATTATCACTATCTCCAAGCAAAGCATATTCTAGTGACAGCGGTAATCCGCTTTCTTCGCCATTTTCGAGCAGAATATTCAATAAGTATTTTGTAGAATACGGACTGTCTTTCAAATGTCCGTAAGGTTCGCTCCAGACGGAATCTTTTTGAAAAATTTCCTGCGTAGGTTTTGCTCCGGCTTTTACCAACATTTGAACTTGATAATAACTGCAATATTCGTATGAATTGCCTGTAGACATAGCGGTAATCAAAACATCTTTTCCGGTATCTCCTTTTACACTCAAATCTATGTTATTACTCGTGAGCAATGCAGCCGTGGTGTCAAAACAACCCTTATAATTATATAAATATGTAATTAAAACGCTTTCTCCGGTAGAACTCTCCGTATTTGGATCCGCACCGGCATCAAGTAGTTGTTCAACCATAAATGCTCGGTTTTTAAATGTCAGCGTTTCTGCCAGAGCCATTGTAAGTGCGTCATTTAGCAAATCTTCATTATCCTTATTTTCTTGAATCAATTGTGCTAAATAATCGCTATTACCATTATTTATAGCCCATGTCATATGATATGTGACCCATTTATCACCAAATATACGATTTTTTGTTTTGCTTGACAGCCCGCACCCCGTGGACAAAAGCAAAACTCCGGACAGAACCAACGCTAATATCCTTTTTGACATAGATATGACCTCCCTAGTGTAATTAGATATAATGCCACAGTTATGATACTGCGGCATTATTCTTGTATTATCTCAACTTGCTCTTAGATTTTTAACTCTATTAACTACAAATTCTGTGCTGAATATTAGACCAGGGAAGTGATTCCAATCATAATTATCCCTCGTTGCCATAATATCGTACATTTGTGCATACTCCATATACCATTCTTCATAATACTCATAAAGATATTTTGTCGAATATCCATCGGTATACTTTGTATCTGCAATTTGTTCTGCTATCAGTCTTAAATCGTTTGTGTTGTTTCCGGTCAAGAGCAATATTCCAAGTACGTCACCTACAGTAAGCTGGATGCCTAAAGAATCAACAACATCAAGTACGGATGAACCTACATTAAGCAAGCTACTCCAATACTCTTTGCTATAAGAAAATGATGCTGCATTATTAGCCAAATTTGTGACCAAGCTATTATACAGAGTCCATGTGTAATCACCATCTACACTAAATGCATTTTCTGCAATAGCATGCTTTAAAAACTCAGTATGAGGAGAATTAAATGCAAAGAAGTCAGTAGCGTCAAAACCATAGATGAAATCGTCAACGGTAAGTAAGTTCGGATCATTAGTATAAAGCAACCTATCCAGCTTATTTGTTGAATCATATTCATATGCTATTCTGGCAGCTTCTTTAGCAGTTTCGTAAACATCTAAAAGTGCACGATTGTTCAACTGAATAATAGCCTTATCTCCGTCTGATTGTGGTTGAGCTTTGAAACAATAGTCCTGGTAACGAATATATACTTTTGTTGTTCCTATTTTTTCACAATCAAAATTACTATTAGTTTTATTATTTTCTTTAAAATATATTGCGCCCGCTTTTTGATTCTCATAAAGATATTCAGATTTATTCTCGCCTAAACTCAAGATTTCTTCAGGAATATCTCCCCCATCATAGAATGCGTCTCGCATTGCCTCGCTTTTAAAATCTATAGTAATTCCTAAAACAATTTCATCCTCTGATTTAGTATATTTACCCCATTCAAATCCAGTAGTCCACCAGTGATAATCATCTCGTTTAAACTCTGTTGTATCGGTATCATTATTCTTTTTTTGTGTTCCAAACTCATAATGCACTTCAATCATATCCTGCGGAGCAACAGAACGATACCACTTTTCATCATAATAATTGTCTGGATCATAATTGCATCCATAATCGTCCAAATATGTATGTTCATAAATAACTGTATCAAAAAACTCAATTCCTAAATAATCACATATATCCTCTAGATCGTAGGACATATCAATTATATTATTTATTAATTCAGGCAAATCAACTCCAAGGAAATCACAAATTTCTATAAGTATATTATCATCACTCAATTCTCTGGCAAGCTGATATATTACTTCATTGACATCAATTTCCAAATCTTCATAATCAACCAGCCCATTAACAATCGTTTCAACCAATTCAATAAAATCAGCTACAGTAATTGTTCTTGTATAAGCAGTAGGTGTTCTGTAATACAATCCTACTTCAGCACCTGACATTATTCCGTATTGACCTTTCCAAAGTTCAAGCATATATTCCTTACCGTCATAGAAGAAACATATTGGGTCGCAGTAAATTGAACTGCTGAGAACAGTATCTGCAGCAACATCTATTGATCGGTTAAAACCAAAAAATCGTTGTATAGGGTATTGATCAGAGCGCAGAATTTTCTGCTGTTGATCGTAATTAAAACCTGCAATACGAACCAATCTTCCAAGATCACTTTTAGCTTGCCACTCATCTTTTCTTAAACCGTTTAAGTAGTTGATACTTGTATCACTATTTTCGGTATTTCTGTTTTCATGGCATTTATACTCATAATAATCAACAAATCCGTCTCCGTCAGTATCGCCCGTCTCATCTGTAGGATCAGACAAAATCGGCAGCAAATAGGTCTTATCATAAATTTTATGCTTGAGATCAGTCATGTTAATCATCGAATCGTCTTTTTCAATCTGAGCTATATATCTGCTCAACCCATCTTCAACATAGAAAAGATCATCTTTTTCGTCCAGACAATCCTGAAACGATGGCAATTTGACCTTTCCGTCTACAAATTTGATTCTGTCACTGATAAAGTCGATCTCCTGAAAATCATACAAGCCGTCCCCGTCCGTGTCGGCATAATCTGAATGTTTTGTAGAATTTGGATTATTCCACATATCCAGAGCTGCTTCCTTATAATCCTCGGTTATAGGCGCATCGAGTGTTACTTTCTGCAAACCTGATGCCAACAGCATATTATATGTTTCAGTATCGTCATCAATTACCGGAACTGAATTGTACATATGCTTAAGAATGTCATTTGAAAAGTTTGAAAACTTTTTAATATGAACGCCATTTGTTTCTTTATAGAGATCAATAGCATAACCGTCTATGTATGCCTTATCAATTTCTGAAATAATGCTTACATTAAAGCCTGCCGTTTCTGCTTCACTTAAATAACTACGTCCTGTTGATTCACGAAATAATACATTTTTTTGATTAAAAAGATAAAAACAATATGTGGCTCTGTCTTTATCATAATTATCTAAAGCATAATTTAATGCGTCGGAAAGCACACAATTATCCGATAAAGTATTTGTGCTTCTGAGAGTTATGGAGTCAAGTTCTCCTTCAAGACTCGAAATATCTGTAAAGCTGTCATCGGCACAATTACCATCGATCAGTTTATAAGCTGCATCGGATTTTGCATTTGTACATAAAATAACATAAATGTGTGCATCTGAGGACTTCTTCAAAATTATATCCGAAGCGGATATAATGCTTTCCTTTGCCAAAGCAAAGTTTTTCTCTCCTACTGCGTTTCTATTATCTAAGAAAAAGAAAACATTAACAGGCTCACTTTCCTTGATGTGAGTTTTAGTTTCAGTGGTAGGAACACCTGTATCGTTCTGCACCATTTGCATAGCTGCATACATAACTGATGAACGTACACTTTGAAATACTTCTGGCTGTTCCTCTGTTTCTGCTTCAGATTCAAGCCAATCATTCAAAAGTTTTTCCATATCAATCACACAATAAGAACCAAGGGAATCTACAGTTGTGCTGAGCGTATTGTTTTCCTCATTGATCTCGGTTGTAACAGGAAGGAGCGTTCCTGTATCCTCAAAGAATTTGAAAATACTATACTTTTTTATTCCATAGAACTCAGAATCTTCAGCCTTTTTAGTATCTGCTTCGACTGCATACTCGTCATCTATTTTAAATTGTATCACAGCTTCTTCAATTTTGCAACCCTCATCGTAAATAAATTCAGGACAAATTCCTAAAGTTGCATCATTTGTCATTGCTTTTGAGTAAAGGCTTACTCTTGCATCAAGATTTGACAGAATATTTCCTGCAGCTTTCATTTTAACCGATACCTCGAAAGGATTTGTATCGGTATTAATATTTGAAAAGTTTTCGACATCTGACGGAACGTCAACTTCAAATATATACTCAGAATCAGGCACGCCAAAAGTCTGGGGATTTAATGAATCAAGTCCAAGAGCTATTTCATCGCCGTCGCTTATACCGTCGTCATCCGTATCGTATTTTAATGGATCAGTGCCATAGATAATAGTTTCAGCTCCGTCGCTGAGTCCGTCCTTGTCGGTATCTTCAAGTAATGGATTAGTACCAAGATCTAATTCTTCTTTATTACTCAAACCATCCTTGTCGGAATCAGCGTCAGCGTCTGCCAGATCTTCCGTTATAGAATCATAAACAGTTGGGTCAGTACCTGTCAGATAGAATTCCTCATAATCTGTTAGTCCGTCATCATCGGTATCTGTTTTCTGTGGGTTTGTTCCGATATCCTTTTCAAGGTAATCCGGAATTCCGTCTCCGTCGCTGTCAGGAAAGCCTACTGAATATCCGTTTCCATTATTTGAAATAAGGAGTGGATCAGTTTCGGCAGTTCTGCCATCGTTAGTTGTCTGACGTACAATAAAATATTTTTCACTGAAATTTTCTGTGATTTTATAGCTGTAAAACATAAAATCACTCGTTTCAGTTAATTTACTGTATTTTATATTGTCATCGGACTCCAGGATCTCAAACTTACCGTTCTGTATGGTAGTATTCCAGTAAATATCAATTGCGCTTTCATCTTGATTATACTGTGCATAAGCAGTAAGAACAAGTCCCGTTTCAAGTAAATCAAGAGTTTCAAAGTTTTCGTTGATAGTGACTCCTTTTACTATGCAGTTGGATATTTCCGCTGTTACTCCATTTTCCTTTGAAGCCTTGAATCCAAATGTTTTCGTTTCATTGGCTGCTATCGGGGTTGTTGTAATGTCGTTTGCAATAGAATATGAATTTGCTTCTGCAGATACCTGTCTCGCATTCCATATATCCTCAATTGTAAAATTAGTATCAAAATTGAGTCGCCAAGCTTCTATTGGTTCGGCTGAGAGATTTTGTATTTTTATTTCACCGGTAAAACCGTTACCCCAATCGTTGGTAACATTCAGCGAAACAATATATTCATTTTCTGCTTTATCGGTTCTTTGTGAACAGATTTCAAAAGCTTTTGGAATTTCAAGACCTTCTCCTGTCACACAGTAACCGAAATTCACTTCCTGATCGGGCTGAATTTCATAATTATATCCTGCGTTTTTTATAATATACTGAGTTTCGCTGCTGCTGTAAGCAATGCCGTTCCAAAGTCCGCTTATCTCTCCATGAGCGTCGTATTTCAAAGCCCAGTTTGATATAGTTTCTGAACCTATATTTTTGATTTCAATATTCTGATTATTGCCCCATGAGCTTTTAATATCATAATAAACAACATAACCGTTGCCTATATAGACAGACGAATTGTTATCAGCGACGTCTGCTGCCGAAGCGTAGACCGGAACAATTATGTTGATGAGGACAATAACAGACATGAAAATTGAAATGATTCTTCTTTTCAATTTTTTCCTCCAGATATGTAAAATCTTGTTTTCATAAGAATCCTACGCACAGTTTTCCATGCTGAAAAATTATGATCAGAAATCCGATTGCCGCTCCTATGGTAATGCTTTCTTATATTTTTTAGTCATCAAAATTAGAAGAAAGTGTTTTTTTGCTTGCTGAATAATGTCCGACAATACTTTCTCCGGGTTTCAGACTGATTGTTTCAGACTCGCCGTCTTTTAAAAGAGCCGGTAAGAATCTTTGAATATTTTTCTTGTCCACATTTCCGTTTTCCCACGGAATAATATCAATTATTCCATTAGGATAAACAACAGTCATGTCGTTTACATTAAGGAATTCTGAGTATCCGCTGTAATTTACAGATGGATTGTAAATTGTAATATCCGATACGTTTGTGAGCTTAAAATCTACTTGCCAACAGTTATATGTATCATCGTAGTACTCCTGTTCAATGACAAGCTTAAGTGCATCACCGCCATAAACCTTAATAGGTTTATCGGTTTTAAATTTAGTAGTTACAGGTTCATTAAATGGTGCCAGTATTCCACTAAAATCAGCAAATATATCATATGTTCCTGCTGTATCTCCTCTCACGATCCAGCTTACAGTGCTCGTTTCTCCACCATAAATAGTACCCATGCTTCTTGAAGGTGAGTTGTCAGTATTGGTTTTTGCAAGAGACATACCGTTTGGTAGTGTGATCTTCGCATTTGTATTTCCAATATAGAATTCATGCGATGCATTGTTCTGTACCGTAAGGCTTACATTAAAGAATTCTTTAAGCCAGGTGAATGTAGTAGATACATCTAAAAGTACAACAGACGGTGGTTCTCCTGGAACAGTTGATGGAATCACTCCAACATACCGGACATGGTCTGTATTCATATCAAGTATTCCGAATTTCACTCCATTAAATTCAAACCATGAGTCTGTATTTATAAGTTCGCCATCACCGTTTACGGTAATTTGAAATTTCTTTGGATTTTGAGGATCATCTGTTTTTACATTCACATTATAGTTGTAGACATACTGATTTTCCGGAGCTGATGTGTCGATACCAAGATTTTCGATTTCCTGCAAGTCAAGTCTTTTAACTTCTATCTTACCTGTAACAAGTTCTCCATTTTCAATGTAAACCGTTGTCCATGAGCCGCCTTTTTCGATAGTAATATCAGCCGAAACCGGCAAATAACCATCTTTATAGAAACTCATCTTATATGTGCCGAATGGCGCATATATTGTAGCAACTCCGTTTGAATTTGTATTTACCAGTATATCTCCATCTGGTAGCTCTGCATAGACCATAGCATTAGCTACTGATGTATTTCGTGAAGAATCAACAAGCTGAACCTCTGCATATCCGTAAGTATCCTCATCGTGTACCGTTACCGATATTTTACTGTTTGATGCATTCCCGGCTGAATCCTTTACTGTCAAAGAAGCAGTATATGTGCCAGGATCGGAGTATGTATGATTTGCCTTTGCGGAACTTGCTTTACTTCCGTCACCGAAATCCCACGCGTAGCTTGCGATATAGTGGTTATCTGAAGATTTAGAACCGTCAAACTGAATTGACATTCCCACAAGTCCGTACAGATCAATTCCTGCGTCTGCAACAGGTTTCACTGTATCTTCGTCAGTAGGAACAGCCATTACCTTTTCGCTTGCAACAATATTATTATAACTATCGATCGCTTCAACGTAATAGAAATAGGTTTGTCCTGCTTTTACGTTATTGTCTGTATATTCATTTAAAATTGTACTGCCCACAAGAACGAAGCTGCTGTTATCTGATGAACGCTTGTACAAATTGTAACCAAGCAAGGATGAATCCGCAGTCGATGACCAGTTAAGCTTTATCTGCCAGCCTCTCTCGGTTGCAAAAAGCTTAGGTGCGGCTATTGAACAGCTCTTGTAATCATAGGAACAGGTATAGTACTTGCTCTTATTGCCTGATTTATCAGTTACCTGTACACGAACGTCGTACATTCCGTCCGCCATATTATTCATATCAAGATCGAATTTAACTATTTCCGCATTTTTGGAAAGATTCTGAGTATACATAGTTTCCCAGAGTTCTGTTCCTTGGGGAGCGAATTCCACAAGGATGCTTCCCAGTCTGAAATTATCCTTGCAGGAAATACTCATAGTTCTTCCGTTACAGATTTTTGTGCCTCTTTTCGGAACTACACTTAATACCTGCGGCTTGACTGTATCTTCGGAAATTCCTCCAGATACGATCTCGGATTTTTCACTTTCGTTTCCTGCGTAGTCTACCGCAGTAACATAATAATCGTACGATTCTGCAAGCTCTATTGTGGTATCAAAATAGTTAAGAGCCTCTAGCTTATCTTTTAACAGAGTAAATGTATCATCACCGCTATATGATTTGTATACTTTAAAATAATTTACGTCCTCATCTGTCGGTTCGTCCCACTGTATTTCAAGCTGTCCGTTTACAACTACAGTCTTAACATTCTTCAACTTATTCGGAGCAGTATTGTCCACAGTATATTTAATTACGGGCGACTGCTCTGCGTCGCTTTTATTGTTTTTAGCGTCTGCTGCTATTGCACGAACGTAAAACGCACCGTCTGCGTATTTGGAAATATCAAGATCATATTTGATATACGTGCTTGCACTGCCGTTTGCCGAAACAGTATCAACAGCTTTCCAAACCTCTCCGTCCGTGGAAACTTCAATAGCTATACTTGCTACAGAAGCGTTATCCTTTGCATAAATTGTCAAAGGAATCGACTGTGCAAAGGTATTGGCGTTCGGATAAATAGCTGTAACCGTCGGAGCTTCATTATCTTCACCTGTATAAACAGTTACTGTATTGCTTTTTTCAGAAACATTATTCGCTTTGTCATACGCAATTACATAGTATTCATATGTTTCATCATAATCCAGATCTTTATCCAGATATGTTGTTTCAGTAATTGTAGCTATCTTTTGACCGTTTCTGAATATTTCATATTTTTCAACACCCACATTATCGACACAGTTCCATGAGAGCACAGCTTGATTGTTTGTACTGCTCTCAATTTCAAGTACAGGGGAAGTCGGAGCTTCTGTATCTACCGTCAATTTTTCGCTTGCCTCTGAATAATTATCAGTATCATCAAACGCCTTTACATAATATACATAAAGTCCGTTTGAAATTGAGTTGTCTGTAAAGCTTGTGCCATTTACAGTTCCGATAAGAATATCGTTTCTGTAAACATCGTAACCCTCAACCTTAGAATTATCTGTGGAAGCCGTCCAGTTAATAACAACAGAAGATGAAGTCTGTGACTTTACTTTCAGTCCCGTTGGCTGAGTAGGTGCATTTTCGTCCGGAAGAGTTTTTACCTCGATGATATTCGACCAATCCGATTCATTATGCATTGCGTCATAAGCAATAACATAATATGTATACGATGTATTGGACTTCAACCTATCGTCAATAAATTCGATTTTGTTTGTACTGCCTACTCTTACACCGTTGCGGTAAACGTCATATCCCGTAACTGCGTTATTATCCGTACTTTCGCTCCATTTCAAACTGATAGATGTTACCGTCTGCAAATCAGATTTAAGATTCTTTGGAGCGGTAGGAGCCTGAGTATCCATAGCCGTTTCCACAAGCTCATTCCATACAGGCGTTCTGTTGAAAACATAGCCTGTATCCATAGGTTTGTTGATCTCAAGAACATTAAACTTTGAATTTGCACTTGAAAAATTTATTTTTTGCTGCTTTGTTCCGCTCAGCACAACCTTGTGATCACCTGTAGCGTAGAAGTTATTTTCATTTCCCGAAATCTGCGTAAAATTGCCCTTTACTTCAAGTATTCCATTTGTCAATATACCGTTGTGATCATACCACGAATACATCACAAAATTACGATTTACCTTTACAAAATCGTTTTCTTTGGTCATCTGCAATTTTGCATATGACTCATTTCCGTAAGCTATCGTTCCGTCGTTGTTCAGCCATGAATCCTGTATTCTCAGATCACGCCCTACATAAAGCTGTCCATTATTTACGTACATTATCGCATAATAATACCCCAGAGCAAGATCATTGCCAACTTCAAGTTTATGACCGTTAAGATCAAATGTATTGTTTTTAATATACAGCGAACCTCCGATTACCCAATCACTGTTAAGTGTCTTGTTCTGATTTATGTTCAGATCATAAGACCATGAATTGTCCGCAAGAACGCCAGAACCGCCGAGGTACAGCTTTGCACTTCCGGTTACAACCGATTCTGTATCATACAGTTTAGTTTGTATCCATACGGTAGATGCAAAATTTACACCTTCTTCAGAATTATTGGCTATCTCTAGTATATTTATTCTTGCGCGATCACCATCATATGTTGACTTAAAAGAAACTGTTTGCTTTTTTGTTCCGTTCAGGATCACCTTATGTGTTCCTGAAGTCTTAAAGTTATACCAAGAATTATCGTACTGGTAAAGATCCCCGCCGATCTCCATTGTTCCTGCTGTAAGCAGATTGCTGTGATCGACAGTAGAACGTGTTGCAAATGATCCTCCAACTGTTACCTTATCAGCTTTATTAGTCATATTCAGTTTTCCGGAACTTGCCCCATTCCCTGTGGTCTGTATCTTGTAATCTCCGGTTACCACCAGCTCTCCGCCGTTGACCTTTACCTCTCCGCCTGACTGGGTAAGGTCACCGTTGACGGTCAGCTTGTGCCCGTTGAGATCGAGGGTTCCGCCTATAAGATTCAAGTCTCCGTTAAATTCTTCATCAGTCTCTAACTTCCATCCAAGAACTCCAGAATTTTCAAAAGAAACATTACAACCATTTCTTACAAAAGTATTTGCATTAAGAGCTTGATTGAAATGTACCCCGTCATTAGAAAAATTCTGAAGTTCAAGCGTTGCAAAATGTAGCCCTATACTACTTCCGACAACGGTTTGTAGTTTATCACCAGTGAGAATTGTTTTGTGATTTCCGGAAGCGTAAAAATTCGATTCATTTCCGGACATTTGAGTGAAATCACCTTTAACTTCAAGAGTACCTTCGGTTAAATAGCCGCTGTGAGAACAATAACTGTTGGTAATAAAATTCCCGCCGACCATAACATAGTCGTTCTCATTAGTCATATTCAGACATCCGTAGCTACTGTAATATGATGTATTTCCGCTTGAATCAATAACTCTTCTTTGAATTCTCAAATCGCCGCCTATGTCCACAGTTCCGCCATTAATCATAAATGTTCCGTCGGATAGTATTACGTCCCCATTCACATGAAGAGTCTGCTCATTCAGGTTGAGCGTACCTCCATTAATGTAAAGATTGCCTACAGTGGTTTCTTCCCAAAGAGCTGTGTCTTTGGTAATAACCAGGTCTGTTATCACGGAAATATCGTCACTTGTTCCAGTCACTTCTCCGTCCTGGTTTACAGCTTCTACCGATATATTATAGGCGTTTGCCGCTTCGAGATTGGTAAGAGTATATGTGGTTTCGGTAAGATCCCCCTGAACTAAAACAGAATCAAGGTATATGTCATATGTACCGTTACCGTCTGAAAACATATTATTCCATGACAGTGTTACGGTTGTATCTGATTCACTTTCACAAATTAAATCCAAACTATTCGAGAAAACTGATTCAATATCTGCATTTTTTGTTGTCTGTACAACATCTTCATCGGGTTTACCGAAAACAGCAGTATGTGCAGTTTCAGCTGCCAATGAAACTATTGCTTCTAACGGTAACATAGTTGCTGCAATAAATACACACATACTTCGTGTTATTTTGTTTTTCTTCATCTTCTTTCCTCCATTAAAGTATGTTTTCGCTGATTCCTTTGTAAAGATCAACAATATTATCTTCATTGTTATATTCAGTGCATTGAATAAACAAATAATAAACTGGCGTTACAGGTTGCATGGCATTTTGTGTAATATACTCGTCTAGAGTATGTTCTGCACGTTCAATTTGCTTCATACTGCCTTCGTGTCTGATTTTTACTGCATTGACAAGTTTGAAAACAGGTTTAAATTTAAAAGCGAAACTTTCACTGATCTTCTTATTTACAGGAATGAGAAATTCTATATCCGACATTTCCATGCCGGATATATTTTTTTTCTCATGCACAGTAGCAGCGATATTTCCGCATATTTTTAAATCTAAAGCGTCCGTATTTCTTTGTATAAATCCTATCATCTTATTAACATCAGATATTTGAATCTTAGTACGATAAGATAGTACATTTTCATATTGCAGTATCTGATCTTTAAAAATATGCATCATTTATCGTTAACCCTTTCTGAAAATAAAATTAAAAAGCCAATTCCACATAATAATTCTCCCTTCGTCAAAATTATTTGCATTATATAATTTTAAAAAGAAGAATTCTATAAATTCGGAGTGAATGGTATTGATTTTGGAGTGAATGGTAAAAATCAAGTTATATTTTTTGTTCAAATATGTAAATAGAAGTTGAAATAAGTCTTTATTTCTATTGCCTTTATTTTGAATTTGTGATATAATAGAATCAAAAGCTAGATTATGTCACATTTTAGAAAGGAGAGTAAAAATGCGTGTAGGTATATGTGATGACGAAGTTGATTTTCATGATACGCTGAAATCTTGCATTGATAAGTATGCTGCTGCCAAGGCAATACCTGCTATTTATTATGACTTTACTTCAGGAGAAGATCTCATAAAACATTTATTAGATCATAATGATATCGATGTTATTTTTATGGATTATCAAATGGACAAAATGAACGGGCTTGAAACTTCTAAAAATATTCTCGAAAGGAACATTGATATTCCCATTATTTTTCTAACTAGTTTTCCGGAAATAGTTTATGATACCTTTAAGGTTAATACTTTCAGATTCCTTGTGAAACCTATAGACATAAAAAAACTAAGCGAAGCTCTTGATAATCTGCTCAAGCTATATTCAAGCGATAATTACATATTGGTTACCGCCAATGACGTGTTAAAACGATTAAATATAAATGATATATTGTATGTCGAAGCAAGAAATAAAGGTTCTCTTGTTCGTTTAAGAAACCAAACTTTGAGCTGTAGTGTATTGCTTTCTGACTTTCAAAATAAAATTCCTAACGACAGATTCTTCAGAAGTCATAAATCATTTTTAGTTGGATTTAAATATATCACCGAATTTAGTTCGTCAGAAATAGTGTTTTGCAACGGAGAAAAAGCAAAAATAAGCCGATACAGATTGAACGACTTCAAAAAATCGTATTTTGATTATATGAAGCGCTACATATTTGAGGTGCGCCTGCCATGAAAATATTAACAGGGATCTTCCTTTCCACGGCAAACATATTAATGCTACTCAGTAATTTAAAAATACAAACTGCCTTATTCCAAGAAGAATATAAAGTCACCAAAAAAATTTGTTCATTTCTAATAACTCTATTTTCAGCTTTGTGTATAGCAACATCATATATGGCATTATGTGATCCGATTCCGTTATGCTATATTTTTTTATTCGTTCTTGAATACATCTCTATAGCACTAATACCTGTGTTGGCTTTTAAGTGTAATATTAAACGTATAATTTACACAGCAATGTTTTTAATATTTTCCGATTCGTTGCTCAGCTCGGCTATATATGTGATTATTCGGATATCATTAAAAAATCTCGATAAAGATTTGTCTCACAGCATCATATCATTTGTCGCACAAATGATCATACTTATTTTTCTTTCGTTTTGTGAAAGCAAGGATTATTACAGAAGATTTCGCAAAAATCTATCGCTATTAAGTAACTCAATATTAATTCTCATCGTAATAATGTTGATTTTCCTTAGCGGACTAGCTGCAAGCCTTTCGGTAAGCACCGAACATTTAAATCTCAAGATGCTGTATATACAGGTTTTTACTGTGATCCTTGTAGTTTTGTCTTTAATTACAATAATTGTCCTTCTTATAAATTCTATATCCAAGAAGCATTTTGAGCAGACCGCTGAGCTGTTGGAAGAAAAAATGCAAAATCAACTTAAGTACTACATCATGCTTGATGAAAAAGATACAGAAATGAGAAAATTTCGTCATGATTTCAGAAAACACATGATGTGTGTTATTTCTATGCTTGAAGGCAACAGTTTTTCAGATGCTGAAAATTATATACGAGGGCTCACAAATAAATTTAATGAAACTGTCCCGTTGTATAAAACAGGTAATTATATAGCTGACGCCATACTTTCTGATAAGGCTCAGGAGTGCAAGGATAAAGGAATCATATTTAAATTTGCGGGTGTGATTCCTGAAAAAAATATCAATCCCTTGGAACTATGCACTATTTTATCCAATTCTTTGGACAATGCTATAGAAGCTTGTGCCAAGATATCCGAAATGACGTCACAGATAAGAATAGCATCAGATTTCAAGAGCAATTATTGGAATATGAAAATAGCCAACACTTTAAATTCAGATATAGAAATAAAAAACAACAATGTTCTTACCACAAAAAGCGATCTTTTAAACCATGGTTTCGGTTTACAGAATATAAAGGACGTTGTTAATAAGCATAACGGAGAATTCAAGATATCTCAAATCGACGGAGACTTCATTCTTGAAATAACCATGAATTTGAAATAAAATATTAAAAGACGGGGAACAGATTTATTATTATACTCCGTCTTTTAACGTTTAAAACCTATTTCTCGCATAACAGTACATTCTAATATTAGTCAATTAACATGATTGCTCGTAGCTCGTCGGCTGATCATCCTTAATTCCAAGCGCCTGCCTTTTCTTTTGTATCATTCTCCGCAGTCTGCTATCCACTGTCCGTTTGACTGACTTATACTTCTGCGTATAATCATCTTCAATGCACCTACTCAAATTTGCAAATAAACTAAAGATTGTATTGGCAATCACAGCATTCTCAAACTGTGCCATATTGTTCAGCATATTTTGTGCATACTCATTA